>SMUY01115287.1_pt1 | contig 19105 bp, 14 predicted proteins | sample 2456441 | NCBI WGS metagenome assembly SMUY01 (sample SAMN11095931, study PRJNA526329) | marine sediment metagenome | biome: Marine sediment; feature: Surficial sediment; material: Deep marine sediment; isolation source: Hadal surficial sediment | place: Pacific Ocean | collected 2014-11 | depth...
ATAGACCGCCCATTCTGTCGTGTTAGTGAAGCAATATATTTCCAATGGCAGTCCCTCTGGTCCAGGTGCAAGCTGGCGAACCATCAATGTCATGTCCTGGTCGATTCGCGGGTGATTCTTCAGGTAGTTGAATGCGTAGGCGCGAAACGTGCCGATGTTTGTCAGTCGTCGTCGATTCACTTCCGCATCCACTTCGGTCGCGAGACCGGCATTGTATTCGGCGAGCTCCTGTTCCTTCTCTCTGATGTAGCCGCCGAGTAGTGCAAATCGCGTGAAATGATCGACTTCATCTTCAGTTTGAATGCGGATCGACGACACGTCGATCACAATAGCGCGTTTAATTCGCCGTGCACCGGTTTGCGACATGCCGCGCCAGTTCTTGAACGAGTCTGTGATCAACCGGTGCGTTGGAATCGTGGTGATTGTCTTGTCCCAGTTCTGCACTTTGACGGTATGCAGTTGCACATCGATTACGTCACCGTCTGCATTAAATTGTGGCATCTCGATCCAGTCGCCAACGCGGACCATGTCCTGCGCGGTGAGTTGTACGCTTGCGACCAGTGACAGGATAGTGTCTTTGAAGACCAGCAACAGGATGGCGGTCATTGCGCCGAAACCGGTGAGCAGCACGAGCGGTGAGCGGTCAAGTACCGTTGCAGCGATCAGGACGCCGCCGAGAACCCAGACGACGATCTGCACGAGCTGCACAAAGCCCTTGATTGGCCGTTCCTTCGCGGCCGGCGTTGTTGCATAAATTGTATTAAGCGCGCTGAGCAATGCGCTAACTGCCATTGTCAGCATCAGCACCATGTAACCCATCGCAATATTACGAACAAGCTTCGCCCCGGCATCCGGTAATTCCGGGACGAAAGAAACGCCAAAAAACACGATTAGTGCTGGCACGACTTGTACAAGACGACCGAATACGTTGTGCCTGACGAGTACGTCGTCCCAGGAAACGCTGGAACGTTTGGCGAGCTTGCGTACCGTGCCGACCAGTAGGCGCTTGGCAATCAGGTCAATGATGATCGCCGCTGCCAACAACGCCAGCATGCCTGCAGCGGGCGGCAGGAGGGGGTGAATCGAGCCGAGTTTCTCAATCATTTAGCACAGGTCCGGTATCGGGGGCGGCAATGGTATCACCGGCCAGCTAAGGATATTTGACTAGTACTAACGGGAGACCCCCCGGCTTTGCCGGGGAGGCAGCCGCAGTTTGACCATTGCTTAAATCGCAAAGGTAAGTTCAAAGCGTAGCGACGAAAATTTGTAGCAGGGAGAAACGATGAGACGAACAGAGTGTTTGGAGGGCAAACGCATGGAACGAATGTCAATCGCCCGCTGGGCGGGTTCCTACAATTCTTATTAGAACCTGTACAAGGTGCCCGCCCAGCGGGCGATGAAGATCAATGCGTCGATCGGCTGAATCTGATGACAATCTGGTCCCCTTCCGGGGACGCAAACTAAAGCCCCCGGCCTTGCCGGGGGATACTTACCTTCTTGCCGGGATTCGCGATGGTGGAATGCCATACAACGGATTGGCGCAGCAAACCGAAACCAGTGTCGAGCTGCTATGATGCGCGATCACTTTTGATGGGTGGTAACAACGTGATCATTAAACACAGGCAGTTCGTCTCAATTGCGCTCGCGCTGCTGATCGTGTCCTGTAGTCCGGACAAACAAGAGGAGACGACTGCAGCAGGCGACAATCTCCAGTCAGTCGATGCTGTTAGCGGACTCGAACAGGGCCTCGCACTGATCAACCGCGACGGTATTGAGGCGCACCTGAAATTTCTTGCGGACGATGCTCTGCAGGGGCGAATGACGGGTACGCCGGAATACGATAAAGCGGCAGAGTATGTCGCCGGCCACTTTGCAGAGATTGGACTGGAGCAGGCGGGAGACGATGGTTGGTACCAAGCCGTGCCAATGCTCGCACGACGAATTGATGTCGATAGCGCGAAAGTCGTTTTTCACCAGGACGGTGTTGAGAACGGACAGACCTGGAAAGAAGGCTTTGTCATGGGTGGCGATGCCGTGCGTGCGGAAACCAGCATTACGGCCGAGGTCGTTTTTGTGGGTTTTGGTATTCATGCGCCAGACATGAACTATTCTGATTTCGAGGGAATTGATGTAGACGGCAAGATACTTGCCATGTTCGGTGGCGCGCCAGACACATTCCCACATAACGAACGCGCGTTTTATTCGTCGGGCCTTACAAAATCAGTGGAAGCGGTTAAACGCGGTGCAATCGGTATTATAAGTTTGCGTTCGCGAATATCGCAGAAACGCTATTCCTGGAAGCGCATTTCCGAGAATGCGGGTGTTCGCCCTGGCATGTCGTGGGTTAATTTGTCCGGCGAGGCGGCAAACTATTTTCCGGAACTGCAGGGTGCGGCTTTGCTAAACGTGCCACCGGCAGAGGATCTGTTTAAAAGCGCACCAATCAGTTTTGAACAGGCGCTTGACGCCGCCGAGGCTGGTGAGCCGCTTTCAACACCGCTGGGCACCGAGGTTACGCTTGCTCGCAGAACTGACCATGAAACGATCTCCAGCCCGAACATTGTTGCTGTTCTGCGTGGCAGCGATCCGGATCTTGCCAACGAGTATGTCGTTTTCACGGCCCATCTGGATCACGTCGGCATCGGCGTTGCGGTGGATGGCGATACGATCTACAACGGCATGTACGACAATGCAATGGGCACGGCGCTGCTCATCGAAACGGCGCGCGCTTTTTCGGCCATGCCAACTCCACCAAAAAGATCCATCATGTTCATCGCTTTAACAGGGGAAGAGCGCGGCCTTGTGGGCTCGGATTATTTTGCGCATTACCCAACCGTGCCGAGTGACTCACTGGTTGCCAATGTGAATCTTGACATGCCATTGTTGTTGTATCCGCTCGCCGATGTCATCGCATTTGGAGCCGAGCATTCATCGCTGGAGGGAGTCATCCGCGAGGCAGTCGCTGACGAAGATTTTGTTTTGTCACCGGACCCCATTCCGGAGGAAGTTTTGTTCATTCGCAGCGATCAGTATTCCTTCGTCAAGCAAGGCGTTCCCTCGGTGTTTCTGGTTCCGGGATTCACCTCTAGCGATCCGGAGATCGACGGCGGCGTCTTGTTCAAAGAGCACTTGCAAACACATTATCATCAGCCGAGTGATGATCTGACTCGTCCGATCGACTGGAACTCCGCATTACGCTTTGCGCGTGCCAATGTTCGCATCGGCTACGCGGTTGCAGAGGATGACGAGCGTCCGACATGGAATGAAGGAGATTTTTTCGGCGAGAAGTTTGGAAAATAAATAGCGATCTCGCGAGTTTGCGTCGATCAGGCTAACAGGTGCAGTGCTTGCAATGACGCCGACCGATAATCTTGGCAGCGTCAGTTGGACCTGCACTGGCGGCTATGCTCGTAGGTGCATAGGGTTATGCCGGAGTGTTTCTTGCCGCTATCGCCATCTACGTCGTTGTCGCGGCTCTGATGAGTGTACGCCTGCGCCTGGTAACACGACATTAATTGACCGTTCCGCAGGCAGGACATTTCTCTCGCTTCTTGATACGAAGTTTTTGCCAGTCACCCGTCATTGCGTCATACAGATGCAATACAGGTGATCCGGTCGCTATGCCAGCAAGATACTTCAGTGTTTCCACCGCCATCATCGTACCGATGACGCCAGGCACCGCCGCGAGCACACCGTTGCCGCTGCAATTATCCAGTGACTCATCCCCATCCTGATAGAGGCAGCGATAACACGGTGACTGTTCATAGTCGGGACCGAACACGGCGAGTTGCCCTTCGAAGCGAATCGCTGCGCCGGAAACGAGTACGCGTTTTTCGTTTACGCAGGCGTCGTTCACTTGAAAACGCGTCGTGAAATTGTCGCATCCATCGAGCACGATATTGGCACGGCCGACGGCCTCTGCGAGTGCATCGTCACTCAATCGATCCGGAATTTCGATCAGGCGAACATCCGGATTCATCTCTGCCAGTCTGGATGCTGCGCGTACAACTTTCAGTTCGCCAACATCTGCCGGGCCATAAAGTGTTTGCCGACCGAGGTTGGTTTTATCCACGGTATCGAAATCACAGAGTAGTATCTGACCGACGCCGCTACTGGCCAGGTAGCTGGCCGCCGCGCAGCCGATTCCGCCAAGGCCGATAAGCAGCGCCGTCGCTGATTCGATTCGCGCCTGTCCAGCCGTGCCGATTTGCGGCAATGCGTGATGCCGCGCTGCGCGCTCGATTTTTTGCCCGGCCTCTGACAAGAGTGAATCAGCCCTCGTTGCGAACTTCGTTGATTAAAACAGGCTCGAGTGGCACATCCTGATGACCGCCGTTGTTGCCAGTTGCAACGGCGGCGATCATGTCGACAACGTCCATACCATCTGTCACGCGACCAAAAACGGCATAACCGAAGTCGCGACCACTATGATCGAGAAAGGTATTGTCGTTCAGGTTAATGAAAAACTGCGATGTTGCACTGTCGACTACTCCGGTCCGCGCCATTGCGAGCGTGCCGCGAACATTTTTCTCGCCATTATCGGCTTCATTCTTAATAGCTGCACGTGTCTCTTTTTCCGACATATCAGAGTTCATACCGCCGCACTGAATCATGAAATTTGGAATAACGCGGTGGAAAATGGTTTCTGTGAAATGGCCGTCCGCCACGTATTGACGAAAGTTTTCACAGGAGATTGGTGCAGCTTCTTCAAAAAGCTCGATGACGATGTCGCCATGGGAGGTTGTTATGGTAATCACGGGTTGCCTCAGTAGTGGGTTGGAGGTTGGATTATAGGCAAAGAAGTAAGGGAAGGTATCGCGTAGAGCCCGCCCAGCGGGCGAGTTCGCTTGAGATGACCGACAAGCGAATTACTGATCTGCATTGATTCATTAATAGTGCCACAATCAGGACTGGCTAACTCGCCCGCTGGGCGGGCTCCTTGTATTATTTTGTCGCAGTCGTAACCCGCGGGATACCTGCCAGGTCATTCGTCGCACCGATCTCCGTCCATCCTGCCTCCGCAAGGATTTCTGCGACAGCCCCATGCTGCTCATCCCCATGTTCGATCAGCAGCGCGCCACCCGGTTTGATCACTGACATCGCATCCACCGCAATCCTGCGAATCGCATCCAGCCCATCCACACCCGATGCCAGCGCCGCAAGTGGCTCATGCTGCAGCCGTTCGAGGTCCGGATCTTCGCAGGGCACATACGGTGGATTGGTGGCGATAACGTCAAACATCTGACCGGCTACCGGTTCAAGCCAGTCGCCCAGCAGGAATTCAATATTCGGCAGACTGTGCTGCCTGGCGTTTTCTTTAGCGATTGCCAACGCTGCGGCGCTGAAATCTGTAGCGGTGACGTCGCAGATTGGACGCTCCTTTGCGATTGCGAGGGCAATTGCGCCGCTGCCGGTGCCCAGGTCGAGCACCTTCATCGCAGCCCTTTTGGGTATACGCAATAACACCTGGTCCACGAGAATTTCGGTTTCGGGTCGCGGTACCAGGGTGTCGCGCGTGACCATTAACGTCATTGACCAGAATTCCTTCTCTCCGGTGATGTAGGCGAGCGGTGCTCCCCTGGTTCGGGTTTCGATAGTCGTCGAAAATCGTTTAACCGCTGCAGCATCCAGTTCATCCTCCGGGTGCGCAAACAGGTAGCTTCGCGGCACGTCCAGGGCCCGTGCCAGCAGTAGCTCGGCATCCAGCCGCGGACTGTCGCTCACCGTGCTCAGGCGTTCGACGGCATCAGCAAGTGCCACTTCAATTTTCACAAAGTCATTCAAAGGTGCAGGTCCTTCGCGTACTATGGCGGCCAATTTCACGTGCAACAGTACTCATCATGCAAGTTTTCTCAAATGTTTTGGATATGGTCGGGCGCACTCCGATGCTCGAAGTCACACACATTGATACCGGCCTGTGCCGACTTTTCCTCAAACTGGAACTCATGAATCCGGGCGGCTCCATCAAGGATCGTATCGGTATATCAATGATCGAGGAAGCTGAAAAGCGCGGCGACATCAAGCCGGGCGATACGCTGGTTGAGGCCACTGCCGGCAATACGGGTCTCGGATTGGCGTTGGTTGCAGCGCAAAAAGGTTATCACCTGATCCTCGTCTTGCCAGACAAAATGAGCCAGGAAAAAATATTCAATCTTCGCGCGATGGGTACAGAAGTCGTTCTGACGCGTTCGGACGTGGCCAGAGGACATCCGGAGTACTACCAGGATCTCGGCCGAAAAATTGCGCACGAAAAAAACGCCTACTTCATAAACCAGTTCGGTAACGCGGACAATCCACTCGCGCACGAACGAACGACGGCCCCGGAAATTCTCGAACAGATGGAAGGGGATGTGGACGCTATCGTACTTGGGGTTGGCTCCAGTGGCACCGTGAGTGGATTCAGCAAATTCCTCAAAGAAAACGCGCCGCAAACGGAGATCATCATTGCGGATCCGGTCGGCTCAATCGTTGCTGACTATGTAAACACCGGCAAATTCGGAGAAAGTAGCAGCTGGCTGGTCGAGGGCATCGGTGAAGATTTCATTCCCGAGATCGCCGATTTTTCGGCCGTCACGAAGGGCTACAGCATCAGCGATGCCGAATCATTCGATACTGCCCGCGAACTGCTGCGCAAAGAGGGCATTCTTGCAGGCTCATCAACCGGCACTTTGCTCGCTGCCGCACTCAGATATTGTCGCGAACAGACAGAGCCCAAACGCGTCGTCACATTTGCCTGTGATACCGGCAACAAATACCTGTCAAAACTCTACAACGACTTTTGGCTGGAAGACCAGGGATTCATTACCCGTAAACCATTCGGCGACTTGCGCGACCTTATTGGCAGACTGCATGGCGAGCGTGCCACCATCACTGTCGGGCCAACCGACGTCGTGACCACTGCACACAATCGCCTGCGAAACGCCGGGTTTTCACAACTTCCGGTAATGGACGAGGGCAATTTGGTCGGGGTCATTACCGAAGATGCGATCATACAATTCGTTTTCGGTAAGCCGGACCTGATGAATTCGCCGGTAAAAGACGCGATGCAAACCGCCTTCATCCAGCTGGACAAAGGCACCAGCATTAATAACCTGGTTGCCATGCTAAGCGTACAACCCTACGCAGCTGTCATGGATGGCGACACATTTCTGGGCCTGATCACCCGCTCAGATGTGTTGAATCATCTGCGCAAACAACTGTAGATTTCTGCAAGAAATCAAACCGGGGTCGAACCGAGGTTTCCTTTGTTGAAACTTCGGTTCGACCCCGGTTTGTTGTAGGTTTTTTTGTTGGCGACGGTACGGCGGGGTTTTGGTGCAGTTGCGGAGAATCGCCCGCTGGGCGGGCTCCAACATTGCTAATAAGCATTGTAGGAGCCCGCCGTACGATAGCTGCGAACACTGCATCTTCGTGACTGTCTGTCTATCGGCACGGGCGATTGATTATTCGCTTAACGCTGCAAGCTGATCGGCCTGGTATTCACTGATTAGCGGATCGATGACCTGGGCCAGGTCTCCTTCAAGAATCTCTGCCAATTTGTACAGCGTCAGGTTGATGCGATGATCTGTGACCCTTCCCTGTGGATAATTATAGGTGCGAATACGCTCGGAACGGTCACCTGAGCCGACCAGCGACTTTCTTTGTTGTGCCTGTTCTGCCTCGCGTTGCGAAATTTCGGCATCCATCAATTTTGCCTGCAACAATGACATTGCACGTGCCCGATTCTTGTGTTGCGAGCGTTCGTCCTGGCACTCGACGACGATGCCGCTTGGCAGGTGAGTCAGCCGGATCGCCGAGTCGGTTTTATTGACGTGTTGACCACCGGCGCCAGATGCGCGAAAAGTGTCGACCCGTAAGTCGGCCGTGTTTATTTCTATCTCTTCAAGTTCGTCGGGTTCCGGCAAAATTGCGACCGTGCAGGCAGAGGTATGAATTCTGCCCTGAGATTCGGTGGCAGGTACGCGTTGCACCCGATGCGCACCTGATTCGAATTTCAGGTTGGCGTAAATGTTATTGCCCGAAATGCGGCTGACAATTTCCTTGTAACCACCGTGATCGCCTTCGCGTGCGCTTATGATTTCCAGTGGCCAGCGCTTGCCTTCCGCATATTTCGAATACATGCGGAACAAGTCGCCCGCAAATATAGCGGCCTCATCACCACCGGTACCAGCACGAATTTCCAGGAATACATTGCTGTCATCGTGTGGGTTGGGAGGAATGAGCGCTTTTTGCAGCTCGAGTTGCAAAGCGGTGTGACTCTCACTCAAAGATGCGAGTTCTTCGCGCCCCATCTGCCTGATTTCATCGTCGCTGTCACTGGCCATTTCTTCTGCGGCGTTGATATCCGCAGACATCGATTCATATTTCGTGAATAAGCCGATTACCGGCTCGAGCTTTGCGTACTCTTTTGACAAATCACGAAACTGATTCTGATCACCGATGACATCGGGATCGGCAAGCAACCCGGCGATCTCTTCAAACCGGTCACGTGTTGTTTCAAGTTTATTGTGGATGGAGTCTTTCACGGCTCAACTTTTCTTATCAAGGCCAAAGAGTTCGCTAATGGCGTCGATGAATTCCTGCTCGGATTTTTCGCCAGCTTCCCGCAATCTCACGCTTGGCTGGTGCAGGATCTTTTTCAATAACGACGAGGTGACGTACTCTAGCACCTCGTCCATGTCCGCACCTTTCGCCAAACGGCGCCTGGCCTGCTCAAGGACCTGCTCGCGAATTGCGTCGCCATGATCCCGTAATGCGGTGATGACTGGCGCAACTTCTTTGCTTCGTTGGATGCTCAGGTAGCGGCGTGTTTCGTCTTCGAGAATACGCCTGGCATCGATTGCCGCTTCCTCGCGACTATTTTGTCCCGCGACGATAACCTTGTCGAGATCGTCGATGGTGTAGAGATAAACGTCGGCAAGGTCCCCTATTCCAGGTTCGAGGTCTCGCGGCACGGCGATGTCCACGGCGAATACGGGTTTCCGCTTTCTCGCCCGGATCGCCTTTTTCATTTGCTCGAGTCGGACAACCGGCTCAGTGCTGGCGGTGGAGCTGATCAGAATATCGGCATCCGGCAACGTTCCTTCCAACTCAGACAAAGGTAGTGCGAATCCGTCGAATTGTGTTGCGAGGCTCTGTGCCCGACCAATGTCGCGGTTGGCGATAAACAGGCGGCCGATGCCCTTGCTGCACAGGTGTTTTGCAACCAGTTCGATCGTCACACCTGCGCCAATGAGCAGTGCCGTGTGTTGCGAGAAACCGGAAAAAAACTGGTTGGCGAGGTTGACGGCAGCATAGGCTACCGAAACCGGGCTGCTGCCAATTTCCGTATCCGTGCGGACTTTCTTTGCTACTGAGAACGTGTGGTGAAACAGTCGGCTGAGCTGGGTGCCAACCGTGCCGCATTGTTCCGCCTGGCGAAACGCGTCTTTGAGCTGCCCCAGGATTTGTGGCTCACCAAGCACCATCGAGTCGAGACCGCACGCAACCTTGAATAGATGGCCAATCGCGTCCTCCTCACTGAGGGTGAACAGGGATGAATCGACTTCCGCGCCCAGTTTCTGGTCGTTTAACAACCAGGATCGCATTTCCTGGAGGCCCTGATCCGTGGAATCAACATAGAATTCCGTGCGGTTGCAGGTAGACAGGACAACGGCTTCAGCGACGTTTTCCAGCTGCAACAGGCCGGTTAGCGCGCGATCTATGTCATCGCCCGCGAACACTACCTGTTCGCGAATTTCGACAGGCGCCGTGGTATGGTTCAGCCCGAGAATGTGGAGCGGCATCGTCTTTCTTGAAATCCAGAGGTTAAATCAACGCGTATGATAAGCGAACTGATGACGTAGTTCCTTGTCTGTGTTCACCACGATTGTAAAAATGCCGGACCACGGAATGATCAATATTAGACCATTGGAGCGTCGTATCAGACGATTTCAGCGGCTGGGGGTCCTGACCTCCGCCACATTATTGCTGGCTCTTTCTTCCTATGCCGCCTCTGACGAGAATACGGAAGAGGCATCAGCGCATATTCTGCAGGCCGAAAAGGCGCTGCAGGAGGATCGTTACCAGAGGGCATCCATAGAATACCGCAAGGCGGCGGAACTGAGCGATGATCCGGATGTCGCGCAACAGGCAACGCGGGTGGCTTATAGCTATGCCTTCAACAAGGATGCCCTGCGATCTGCAAAACGCTGGTTAAAGCTGGATGAAGATAGCGACGAGGCGATGCTATATGTCGCCCAGCTAAACCTGCGGGTTGGTGAGATTCGCGCATCCCGCCGTACTTTCGAGAAGCTGCTGGAACGCGGTACTGATCCGATCGACGAGCGCTTGCTGGCGCTCATACCGTTCCTGTCTCAGGAAGACCCGGATCAATCCTATGAACTGATGCGCCAACTGGCCAAACCCTACCGAAAATCCGCTGCAGCGAATTACGCAGTCGCTGTCATGGCGTTGCAGGCCGGTGAGACTGATATCGCGAAGGAAAGAGCTCGCCAGGCGATTGAGCTGGATTCTGACTGGGTGAAACCACACCTTCTATACGCACGCGCATTGCTGATCTCTGGCGATGAGGAGGGTGCTATAGACTACACCTCGAGGCTGGTCGGTGATGATCCGGATCCAGACCCGGCGGCCCGACTCGAACTCGCTATCATGCTGTTGTCGGCTGGTCGCGATGATGATGCGCTTAGCCAGGTTAACCAGATTCTCCTGGAGCAACCCGCACGCACTGACGCGCTGCGGCTGATGGCAATAATCAACTTCCGCCTCGAACGTCTGGACGCCGCGCGCGCCGATTTTCAGGACTTGCTCTCCAGTGGTCATTACACCATGGACGCATTGTATTACCTGGGACGGATTGCCGACCGCCGTTCCGAGCACGAAGAAGCGATCCACTTCTATTCTCAGGTGACCCGCGGCAGCAATGCCGTCATGTCACAGCGCAGAGCTGCCGGAATCGTTGCCGAGCAGGGCGAACCTGACAAGGCACTGCAGCATCTGAGCGAATTTGCCGAGTCGCATCCAACCTTCGCTGTCGACATGTTGCAGGCCAAGGCGCAGCTGCTGGCGTCTCTTGAGCGCTATCCTGAGGCGCTGGAGTATTACGACCAGGTGGTGACCTATCGTCCCGATAGCGAGGGCGCGTACCTGGGCAAAGCGGAATTGCTGTTGCGCATGGATCGCCTGGACGATGCCATTGCGCAATACGAGCTGTCAGTTAAACGCTGGCCAAACAGTGCGATGTCGCTGAATGCCTTCGGTTATACGCTGGCCGATCGCACGGACCGCTACAAGGAAGCGGCAAAACTCATCAAAAAGGCGCTCAAACTCGATCCTGACAGTGCGGCCATTATCGATAGCTGGGGTTGGGTGCTTTACCGGCAGGGTGAGTACGAAGAAGCTCTCGTGGTCCTGAATGAGGCCTACGAAAAGCTGTCGGACCCCGAGGTCGCTGGACATATTGTGGAGGTCTTGTGGGTTCTTGAGCGGCATGACGAGGCACAGAAAACGCTTGAGGATGCCGAGCAAATATTTCCGGAAAGCGACGTATTGAAGAGCGTCCGCGAGCGCTATTTGCCCGGAGCGCATTGAAAAAGTGCCGGTTCTACGACGGCATACGCTCCTTTTCATATCCCTGGTCTTCGGTTTCCTGTTATCGGGTTGTGCCGCAACCGGTGGCCTGGACCTGCCCGACATGGATGACTGGGAAGCGCGCGAAGCGGTACTTGCTGAGGCTGATGAGTGGCAATTCACCGGTCGAATCGGCGTTAGTGCCGGCGAGGAAGGCTTTAATGGCAAACTCTTCTGGCGCCAGGATGGCGTGGTTTTTCGTGCCAGAATCAGTGGCCCACTCGGGATGGGTACCGTGTTCATCAACGGCAATGGAGGCGAGCTGACAGTTACCGACCGCGACGGCGTGGTGACCGAGCTCAATGATGCCGAGGCCGAACTTCGCCAGATGTATGGCTGGACGATACCCCTGACCAGTCTGCGCTATTGGGCCCTCGGTATTCCAAATCCTGAAAATCCCGCGCAGACCAGTTTTGGGGAAGACGGCCAGCTGGTGCAGATTCTGCAAAGCCAGTGGCAGGTTGACTACGGGCCGTATCGAACCAGCGCAGGACAACCCATGCCGCGGCGCCTTACTGCCGTCAATGATGATGTCAAAGTCAGGCTGATTGTCGATGAATGGATCTTTCGGTAGCGGCACAGGCTGCCAAATTGCGGTGTGATTGACAGGTCAGAAAGTGCAGATACAATTGCGCCACGTGAAGCATGACCAAGGTGCGTTAAGACATCATGCTGGTCGCAAGCAAATGGGGCGTAGCCAAGTGGTAAGGCAACGGGTTTTGATCCCGTCATGCGCAGGTTCGAGTCCTGCCGCCCCAGCCAATTTCACAACCAGGGGCCGATGTGAGCAAGTATAACGAGGGGAACAGAGCCATGGATCCGGCGACGATGGCGATTTTTTCGGGCAATGCGCACCCTGAACTGGCGCATAGCATAGCCCGGGTCCTGCACATACCACTTGCCAAGGCACAGGTCGGCCGCTTCAGTGACGGTGAGATCAACGTCGAGATTCTGGAAAATATTCGTGGCCGGGACGTGTTCATCGTTCAGCCCACCTGTCCGCCGACAGCCGAAAATCTGATGGAGCTGCTGGTGATGGTTGATGCAGCGCGCAGAGCCTCTGCGGCGCGCATCACGGCCGTGATTCCCTATTTTGGATTTGGTCGTCAGGACCGCCGGCCGCGCTCATCGCGTGTGCCGATTACCGCCAAGCTGGTGGCGAAACTGATCGGCACCGCCGGGGTCGATCGCGTGCTTACCGTGGATTTACACGCCGAGCAGATCCAGGGATTTTTCGATATCGCGGTCGACAATGTTTATGCCTCGCCGCTTCTGCTCGGGGATGTCTGGAAGCAGAAATATGAGGACATGGTGGTTGTGTCGCCGGATGTTGGTGGTGTGGTTCGTGCGCGGGCTCTTGCTAAACGACTCGACGATGCTGATCTCGTGATTATTGACAAGCGGCGTTCGAAAGCGAATCAGTCTGAGGTTATGAATATCATCGGCGAAGTCGAGGGGAAGAACTGCGTTATGATCGATGACATGGTCGATACTGCCGGGACGCTTTGTCATGCGGCGGGGGCGCTCAAGGAGCGGGGTGCCAGGAGTGTCGATGCGTATATTACGCATGCGGTGTTGTCCGGGCCGGCTGTTTCCAGGATCACCGAGTCGGCGTTGGATGAGATTGTGGTTACGGATACGATTCCGTTGGGTGAGGAAGCCAGGGCTTGTGCAAAGATTCGGCAGCTGCCCACGGCGGAGTTGTTGGCGGAGACTATGCGGCGGATTGCTAGTGAGGAGTCGGTTAGTTCTTTGTATGTTGACTAGGTGGTGGATCTGATCCTGGCGGATCAGCAGTAGTCAGTATTTTTGGTGGGGGATACTGGGCACAACTCCGAACTGTCAGCGGCAGGTATGCCGCGCTCACCAAACACTCGACAGCGCTTTAACTCGCTTATTGGCGAGCGCGGCATACCTGCCGCTGACTCGCAGGATTGGGCGTCTCCTTGATTTTTGGGGTGGGAGAGGAGTCAGCCCTGAATTCGGTGAATTCAGGGCTGACACTTATTTCAATATCAGCTATCATGCGCGCCCTTATCTCGATTGGTCGCGATCGGGATACTTATCAAACGCCGGAAACGGCTTTAAATACAATCAGTTATCGGAGAGCTCCAATGAGTGAAGATTTCGACCTGGTTGCGGAAATTCGTGAGGGCCAGGGGAAGGGTGCGAGCCGCCGCCTGCGTCATGAGGGAAAAGTTCCTGCAATCATCTATGGTGCCGGCCGTCCGCCGCGGGCACTGACATTCGACCACAATCGCGTTCTGCAACAGCTTGAGAACGAGTCGTTTTATTCGAGTATTTTGAAGATTAAAGTTGGCGATAAGAGCCAGGCTGCGATCATCAAGGATATTCAGCGGCATCCTGCCAAACCGCGCATCCTGCACATGGATTTTCAGCGTATCGTCGAAGACGAGAAGATCAGGATGAATGTACCCATTCACTATCTGAATGAAGAGGATGCTGTTGGCGTCAGGCTGGGTGGTGGTTCCGTTTCGCGCCTGGTGACTGAAGTTGAGGTCACCTGTTTGCCGAAAGATCTGCCCGAATTCTTTGAGCTGGACATTGCTGAGCTTGAGTTGAACGAGATGTTGCATCTTTCCGACCTCAAGGTTCCGGAGGGTGTTGAGATCGTTGAGTTGTCACATGGTGAAGAACATGACCAGCCGGTCGTTTCGATCCACGTGATCAAAGCGGCTCCTGTCGAAGAGGAAGTCGTCGAGGAAGTGGCCGAAGGCGAAGAAGGCGAGGCTCCCGAAGGGGAAGTCGCAGCCGACGAAGCTGGTGGCGAAAGCGATGGCGAGTCGGACGACAAATAGTCGTAATCGACAGCAGTCGAGAAGGCCGCCAGATGGCGGCCTTTTTGTTGAATCCTGCTGTTCGACTACCATTGAGACGCCATGACAACTCATCTGACAATTATTGCTGGACTTGGTAATCCTGAGGCACGCTACGAGCGCACCTTACACAATGCCGGTTTCTGGTTTGTTGACGAGTTGGCGCGGCGCGATAGCACGCAGTTCAAGTATGAAAAGCGCTTTGATGCCGATATTTGTCGGGTGAAAATTGCAGGAAATGACGTTTGGTTGGCAAAGCCACAAAGTTATATGAACCTTAGTGGTGGACCTGTTCGAGCCTTGCTCGACTACTATCGATTATCTGCGGACCAGCTGTTGGTAGCGCATGATGAAATTGATTTGCCGCCCGGTACTGTGCGGCTGAAGCTCGCTGGCGGTCATGGCGGTCACAATGGTCTGCGTGATTTGATTCAGCATTGTGGCCGGGATTTCATGCGCCTGCGACTGGGTGTCGGACATCCGGGCCGTAAAGACCAGGTGACTGGCTATGTGCTGAAGAAAGCATCGAGCGATGTCGAGTCTGCAATTCTTAAGAACGTTGACGAAGCTGCAGACGTGATGTCGATCCTTGCTGAAATCGGACTCAACGCCGCTATGAAAAAACTGCATACGAAAGAGTAAAAAATCAATGGCAATCAAATGTGGCATCGTCGGTTTGCCCAACGTTGGCAAGTCGACGCTTTTTAACGCGCTGACGGCGGCTGAAATTCCGGCAGAAAACTATCCTTTCTGTACGATCGAGCCAAACGTCGGAGTTGTGCCTGTTCCGGACCCGCGCCTTACTGTTTTGGCCGGAATTGTTCATCCGCAGAAAACCCTGCCAACGACAATGGAGTTTGTAGATATTGCTGGCCTGGTTGCCGGTGCGTCCAAGGGTGAAGGTCTGGGTAACAAGTTTCTCGCCAATATTCGTGAGACCAATGCAATCGCCCATGTGGTGCGCTGTTTCGAGAATGACGACGTAACGCACGTGACTGGCGCGATAAATCCGGTCGACGATATTGAAACAATCGATATCGAACTCGCACTCGCTGATCTCGAGTCTGTTGAGAAGCAGCTGTACAAAGCCGAGAAAAATGCGAAAACCAATGACAAAGATGCGATCGCGATTCGTGATACGTTGAAGAAAGCCAAAGCCCATCTCGATGAGGGCAGTCCCATCAGGGCTCTGCAACTTGATGAAAACGAGCAGGCCGTATTGAAAGACCTGCATCTGCTAACCGCCAAGCCGGTTATGTATATTGCTAACGTCGACGAAAATGGCTTCGAAAACAATCCGCACCTCGACGCGGTTCGCGAGCAGGCTACTAAGGACGGTTCAGAAGTGGTTGCTATCTGCGCGTCCATCGAAGCTGAAATCGCTTTGCTCGAAGACGAAGACAAAGCAGAGTTCCTGACAGATCTTGGCCTTGAAGAACCTGGCCTGGAGCGGGTTATTCGCTGTGGTTATAAACTACTATCCTTGCAAACCTATTTCACGGCCGGCGAGAAAGAAGTCAGGGCATGGACGACCAAAGTAGGTGCCACCGCACCAAAGGCAGCTGCAGAAATTCACACAGATTTTGAGAAAGGATTTATCCGCGCGGAAGTTATTGCCTATGATGATTTCGTTGCAGGAGAGGGCGAGCAAGGCGCAAAAGAAGCAGGTCGCCTGCGACTTGAAGGTAAGGAATACATCGTCCAGGAAGGCGATGTAATGCATTTCAGGTTTAATGTTTGATCAAAAATTTCGCTGATTTGAAATTTCGAGTACTTGACGACAACGGGGCACGTCGGTCATCCGACGGCCAGGTCGTGAAAGCGATAACTCCCGGTCGCGCGCTCCTCGTCAAAAGCTCGTTGGTGACGTCTTCTTGATTTTCTCGATTAAATGCGTCGCGTCTCGCCAAACGCTGTTTGTCTTCCATAGACAGATGCCTGGCTTGCCAACGCATTATCGCGTCTAAGTCAGGTGACCGGGAAACCGAAAGATGATCACAAGGCGCACATCTACTACTTGCCCCCCGCCGATCCACGCTGCATCAGCCAGATGTCGTTTTATTGCCACGAATTGTCGGACTGGCGCTAAAAAACCGTCGGATTATTGAAATAATCTGTCATATTCATGGAAGATTACAAGGCGCACATCTACTACTTGCCCCCCCGCCGATCCACGCTGCATCAGCCAGATGTCGTTTTATTACCACGAATTGTCGGACTGGCGCTAAAAAACCGTCGGATTATTGAAATAATCTATCACATTCATGATAGGCTGCGTCATTATCGCTAATGACTACTTTGATCTGATCAAAGTTCGATAAATTATTTGCAATACGAAAAGCAATCCGCAAATAAAAACGCATATTTCAAGGGAGATTACCTAATGAATAAACGTGCTTTCACGGTTTGCTTCGACCTATTTATTCCGTCGCTAGCTTCCTTCACTTTGACGAGGATTCCAAAAATGAAAAATCTGATAACCGTTGTCTGTGCGACAGCAATTATCGCGCTTGCGGGTTGTGATAGCAGCAGCACGCCGCCACCACGCGTCGATACACCGCCGCCACCGCCGCCACCTTCGGCCACGATATTGGTTCTGCAGGCATCGCCCGACGCACCGATTCTCAATGTCTCATTTGATGCAGATCTTAAGCCTCCGGCAGGAAGCCCATTGCTTGATATGGACTACAAATCAGGCACTCCCTCGTTCACTTTGGTCACAGGACCGTCGGAGAATCCGGATGGTGTTTACGAGTTTCAGGTTGACGCCGACTTGCCAGACGGGACTACCGCAACCGTCATTGGACCGCTCGATATGACGTTCGTCCAAAATACGGTATACACTATTGTTACTGCTGGAAATTATGCCGGGATCGCACCAGTTGTATTCGAACAAACATTAGCCAAAACAGGGGCATCAGCACGGCTTCGCATAATGCACGTCGCGCCATTGCAAGGTCCGGTCGATGTCTATGTGACCGCACCTGATGCCGATCTCACCCTCGAAGCGCCGTTGGGTCCAATCGACTTTGGCGAAGCGCTGGATCCGCTCGAATTTGCGCCCGGCGACTATCAGCTTCGCATAACAATGGCAGGTGATTCGGCGGATGTCCTGCTGGACACCGGTACCACTACGCTTAGCGACCTCGACGACCTAATAGTCGCTGTTGTAGAAAACACGAGCGCTGGCGCCATGCCACTCTCCCTGGTTGTGTTGGACGGTATAGACACTGTTGAAGTTCTTGATGCAGCATCAACGGGTGATGTTCGTGTGGTTCATTCCTCAGCGGAAGCGGGTATCATCGATGTGCTTGCCGACGACATGGAACTGTTCACTGACCTGGACTACACCGATGTCACGGACTTCGCGGCTATGGCGCCCGCTACCTACGATGTGACGGTCACGCCTGCTGACATGCCTACAACGGAACTCATTCAGACAGACCTGGATGTCGTTGCGGGCGAAAGCTACAGCCTCATCGCACTCACTAACGAGGTGACTGTACCAGCGATAGATCCAGCGGTTGATCCGTTTATCTTCTTGGTTACTAACGACGATAGGCGATCTGTGGCAACTGACGCCAAATTGCGGTTTATACATGGTGCACCGACAGCTAATACCGATGTAGACGGCAACCAGGAGGGCGTTGATGTATATCTCACTGCTGTAGGTGCCGATATTACGCTGGAAACACCCGAGCTGGCGGCATTTGCTTTCGCGACCAATACCGGGTTTGGCGGTACGGTGCCAGGTACATATGATGTAACCGTCACCGCGGACGGTGACGCAACGGTAATTATCGTTCCTGCCGTAACAATTACGATCGATGCCGCTGGCATTTACACGATAGTTATGCGCGATCCCGATCCGGCCGTAGCGAATGATACCGTTGGATTCATCCTGATGGATGACTTTACCGCTCCTTAGGCCTGACAACTCGCTATAAGTTGCTAATTTTAGCGCGAGACCCGGTCCGATGTTCGGACCGGGTCTTTTTCTTGATATCCAAGGTGCCGGGCACTCGATTTTAAGTGGGGAATGGCGCAAAGACTGGCGAACCGAACTGACCGGCATACGCGTGCACAGCGGGCGTGCCACCAAGGTGCATGAGCAATATCTTGCTGTCACTTTCAAAACGGCGATCGTTTGCAAGCGCAAGCAATCCCCGTAGCGCTTTGCCTTCATAGACGGGATCGGCGATTAACCCTTCCGTCTGCGCAAGCAGGCGTATTGCATCAAGAGTCTCGTCGTCGGCCTTACCGTAGGGACTCATGTCAGCCGCAATGATCTCGATGTCGTCTGGTGAGACTCGCACTGACATTCCGATCTCTGCGAGCGTATCGTTTGCCAGTTGCAGTACGCGGTCCTTCTTAATACTGGTTTCGTCATCGTCGGCGACGCCAATGACTCGCGATTTCTCACCCATCACCGCAAAACCAGCGAGCAGGCCGGCCTGTGTGCTGCTGCTACCCGTGCAATGCAAGATGTAATCAAAGTGGACGCCGAGCTCCTCGCATTGTTTGACGATTTCTGTGGCGCAGACCATGTAACCCAGGCTGCCGAGCCGATGCTCTGAAGCGCCAGCTGGTATCAGGTAAGGAATATGGCCCAGGCCTTTTTGCTGTTCGCAAAAGTC
>SMUY01088330.1_pt1 | contig 19096 bp, 15 predicted proteins | sample 2456441 | NCBI WGS metagenome assembly SMUY01 (sample SAMN11095931, study PRJNA526329) | marine sediment metagenome | biome: Marine sediment; feature: Surficial sediment; material: Deep marine sediment; isolation source: Hadal surficial sediment | place: Pacific Ocean | collected 2014-11 | depth...
GCGGCGAGTTTGAGCCGCAATACGTTGCCAATATAGTTGTAGCGGCTCTGATAGTAGTTCGTTATTGCTATGTAAAGGGAACGCTGAGAATTCAGGACGTCGACGATTGTCCTCGTGCCAACGTCGAAGCCCGCCTGTGTCGCTTCGAGCGCCGTGCGGCTCGAAGTGACCGCCTGTGCGAGCGCATTAACCCGGCTGATTTCGGACAATACACTCAGGTAGGCATCACGCGTCTGACGTTCAGTTTCGCGCACCACCCGCTGCAGTTGTTCCCTGCTCGCACGATGCAGGTAGACCGCTTCGCGAACCCTGGATGTTGTCCGGCCGCCTGCAAATAAAGGCACGCTGAATTGAACGGAAATGGAATCTCGAGTACTGCCGGTCGGAAAGCCCGGGTTCGGATTTCCTCCAACTGTGATATTGGAAATATCAGTGTCAGATGTGTCGTAGTTTGCGACCAGGTCAAATGTCGGGTAATGGCCAGTACGGCGAAACGATATTTCGTCTCGCGCGATATCTTCGCTGAACCGGCTCGACAGCAATGCAAGATTCTGCACCATCGCCTGGTCGATCCAGCTTGCCTCATCCGCAGGATTCGGCGACTGCAGCGGAAAACTTTCACTGGGGGCGGACAGGACCGGGATATATTCACCGGTAATTTCACGCAAGAACTCGCGGGAAGTTGCCAGTTCACGTTTTGCCTGAATCTCGTCGGCAACCGACTGGTCGTATGCCGCCTGTGATTCCTGGACGTCGGTGATTGCGATAAGGCCAACTTCAAATCGCTGTTTCGCCTGTTCGAGCTGCCGGGCAATTGCCAGGCGGTCGGCATGTATCGATGTCAACCGGTCTTCGGCGGCCAGCACATTGAAATAACGGATGACGACGCGCACGATCAGGTCCTGCTGCGCCGCTTCAAAATCTACTTCTGCCTTTGCTACTCTTTTCCCGGCCTGCCTTAAGCCGACGAACTGGTCCCAGCGAAACAGCGTCTGACGAAGCTCGGCGTTCCAGCCGAACCCATCGAAATCGGAATCAGCGGCCACCGTCTGAAATCCAATAATGTCGAAGGGGGGTGTAGGTTGCTGAATTGACTCTTGCTGGAGACGCGAGTCGCTACCCTGGAACCAGCTCCCGCCGGCAGTGATCTGTGGCAGCAAGAACCCACGTGCCTGAGGCACGAGTTCGAGCGCCGCCATGCGCCTGGCATCTGCCTCATGGATCAACGGATCACTCTGCAATGCCTGCTGGTAGACCTCCAGCAACGACGCGGCACCGGCCAGGCCGGGAGCCGTCAAGGCGCACAATAGTGCGAATAAGTATCGGAAATTCATCAGTTTTTTCATTTTATAAGTTCCAGCGACATGCCTTGCGGCAACAGGTGTTATGGTCAACTATATCACTATATCAGTCAATCGACATTTCTAACAGGGTCTTTCAGTAGCGCGGCAGGGAATTATCCACTTCCTGGGCCCAGGCATCGATGCCACCGGCAATATTCGCCACCCGGAAAAACCCCTGGTTGACCAGGTAATCGGCCACCTTGGCGCTGCGCACTCCCGAATGGCAGAGAACCGCTACCGGTTTATCGGTATCGAGCTCGGTTTGCCGCGACGGTACTTCAGCGAACGGAATCCTTATCGATCCGGGCACCGCGACGATTTTTATTTCCCACGGTTCCCTGACATCGAGGAGCTGCCAGGATCTGTTCGCCTTGTATTCGGCGAGGAATTCCGCTGGTGACAAGTCCATGTACAAGATGCTTCCTCCATTGCGCTTTCGGACAGACCTCCACGCATTAGATGCGTCTACCCGCATTGTGGTTTCAATTCAAAAGAAAAAGACGGGTTCCTCTGCAATATTTTCCAGCGCAGGAATGTCCGTCTCGAACAGGATGCTCTGTTGCCGGCCCTCACCATTGCGGGTAATCAGCAGGGCGTTCATTGCCGGCGACTCGCCGACGACCAGGAACAATCTTCCACCCGGCTTCAGCGCATTCACAAACCGCTCGTCGATCCGGCGAACAGAACCGGTGACGGCGATCGCATCGAATTTGCCGTCAGGCAATTCTGCCATTGCGTCCATGCACTGCACGCTCGCATTTTCTATCTCCGCCGTTTCCAGGTTCCGGCTGGCAGCAGCAATGAAGTCTTCATGAATGTCGATGCTGGTTACTGACGCACTCATCCTGGCAAGACATGCTGTCAGGTATCCGGTGCCTGTTCCGATCTCAAGTACCGTATCGCCGGTGCCCGGAGCCAGCGCCTGCAGCAGCCTGCCGTCGATAATCGGCCGCAGCATGACCTGTCCATGCGCCAGCGGGATTTCTGTATCGGCATAGGCCACATCCTCGCAGCCGGCAGGCACGAATCGCTCTCTGGCGACACTGCCGAGGACGTTCAATACTTCCTGGTTGAAGACATTCCAGGCGCGCACCTGCTGACTGACCATTTGGCGTCGGGCAAGGTCGGTTTTCATAGCATTGTTGACCTCTACTCCATTGAACGTAATCTGTTGACTGTTTTCGTCACAGCCTGTCCGATATGCAAAAAAATCACCAGAAGAATTCTCGTTACCGAATTATGGTGAATCGCTGCAGTGTGCCTCGGTAGCTGGGATATCCTTAGCCATGTACACAACGAATGCTCAGGAATCACCTCGAATCTCCGGCTTTGGAGATGCATCACGAGCGCCTTATCATAACAAATGATCGTTTCACGGCATCATTTGCACGATAGCCGGACAAGGACGGACGAATTTGCGCTGGGATAGCTTAAATACCGATCAGGCCGGGCGCGCGACCGGAATCTCCGAATTTCCGGCATTTGGACCTGCATGTCACCGATCGTCGTAATCATCATTCTCGCCGCCATGTTGTCAGCCGCGCTGATAGCGCTGCTCATGATATGGCTGCGCCGGCGGTGGCTGGTCAATCGACTGGATAGTCTTAACGACGAACTGGTCGCGGTTGCGGGCGATGCGTCTGTCGGACGCCGCCTGCTAACGGCGGACCGGGGCAATATCGGTGAACTGACGAGGACCATCAATCGTCTGTTCGATGTGATAGGAGAACGCGACGAGGAGATTCAAGATAAGGAAAACCTGTTCGCGGAATTCGCCAGGACATTACCCGAGATCGTATTCGTGCACGATGAGCGCATACTGTTTGCGAATGACAGTGCTGCGAACCTGCTCGGTCTCGAGCCCGATCAACTTGAGGGCAGGGATGTTACAGACATCGTCAAGCCTGCCTATCGCGCTTTGTTTCGCAAGACGATGGCGAATCGACTGTCAGGGGAGTCTGCTCCACGCCGCCTTGAAATCCAGTTAATTAATGGTGCCGAACAGGGCCTGTGGGTCGAGGTGCAAAGTTCGTTGATCGAGTACCGGGGCAGCAAGGCAATCCTCACGATCGCCCGTGATGTCAGCTATCGCAAGAGTCTCGAGGTATCATTGAGCCGTGGTAAACGGCAGGCGCAATATACGCTCGAATCAATTTCCGAGGGCGTCATTACAACGGACAACGAAGGCCGCATCGATTACATGAATCGTGCCGCCGAATCGATGACTGGCGCAAACCGCGACCATGCCTCTGGCCACAAGCTCGGCGAATTATTTTCCCTGGTCGATGAGGCTGACCGGCGCCCGCTTGGTGATCCTGTAGAACGATGTCTCTCAATGCGACGGCGCGTCAACATGGGGCGGCGTGCACTCCTGATCAGTCGCGACGGAGAACACGAGCACTCGATCGAGATCACTGCGTCGCCGATCAGAGGTCCCGGCAACAGTATTTCAGGAACTGTTGTCGTTTTTCATGACGTCAGTGAAATTCGCGGACTGACTCGCCAGATGAGCTACCAGGCGACACACGATGCGCTAACCGGATTGATAAACCGGCGCGAGTTCGAACGTCGTCTGCAGGAAGCGATGGACTCCGCGCATGCGGAAGAGGGCGTACACATAGTCTTCTACATGGACCTGGATCGCTTCAAGGCTGTTAATGACAGTTGCGGTCATCTCGCGGGTGACAACATGCTCCGTGAAGTGGCTGCACTGATCAAAGACCAGGTCCGCGATTCCGATTTCGTTGGCCGTCTGGGTGGCGATGAGTTTGGCACCCTGTTGATCGGCTGCCCGATCGACAAGGCCCGTCAAATCGCCGCCGATATTTGCAACGCGGTTGCCGATTACCGCTTCGTCTGGCAAGACAAGATCTTCAACATAGGTATTTCCATCGGTCTGGTCGAGATATCGCATGCCAGCGGCGCTTTGCAGGACATCATGAGCGCGGCCGACTCCGCTTGCTATGTCGCGAAACAACGTGACCGCGGCCGGGTCCATGTGTACTCAGCGCGGGACGAGGCGATTGCCCGCGAACGTGGTGACATTCAATGGCTGCGCCAGTTGCAGGAAGCTTTGCACGAAAACAAATTTGCACTGGCCATGCAGCCGATCATCGCCACCCGCTCCGGCAACGTTTCGGGCCCAGCCATTGAGATTCTGCTTCGCATGCCCGACGAACACGGCCGCCATGCCAACAGTGCGGACTTTCTCCGTTCAGCCGAGCGCTATCAGCTGATGCCGCAAATCGACCGCTGGGTGGTCAATGCGACGCTGGCAGCAATTAATTCCGGCGAAATTAAGTTGGCCAGCAATCGTAGCTGCGCTATCAACATATCCGGGCAGACCCTGGGGGATGAGGGCTTCCTGGGCTTCGTTGTCGAGGCGCTGGATCACAGCGGCGTGTCACCATCCAGCATTTGCTTCGAAGTAACCGAAAGCGCGATTTCGGCGAACCTGCAACACACACAGCGCTTCATCGAAGTCCTGCATGGCATTGGTTGCGAATTTGCCCTCGATGACTTCGGTAGCGGTCTCGGCTCGTTCTCGAGTCTCAAGCACCTGCCGGTCGATTACCTGAAGATTGACGGTACCTACACTCGCAATTTGAGCTCGGATGAGGTCAACCGGGAGATGGTTGCCGCGATGATTAAGCTGGCACGCACGATGGAATTCAGAGTGGTCGCCGAGCAAGTTGAAAGGCAGGAAGACTTCGACTGGCTCAGAGACATCGGTGTCGATTTTGTGCAGGGGAATTTTGTCGAACCACCAACGACGTTGGGATCCGGATCCACCGGTTCCTATCGCATACTCAGTCCGCAAAGGGACAACAACGCGTCCGTCTGAGAATTCGGTCAATATTAAAGGAGCCAAAAGGGTTCAGATCCCTTTTCGGCGCTTTTTTGGTTAGAGCAACGGCACCATCAGCAGGGCCACGATGTTGATGATCTTGATCAAGGGATTGATGGCCGGGCCGGCGGTGTCTTTGTACGGGTCGCCGACGGTGTCCCCGGTCACCGCGGCTTTGTGGGCATCTGAGCCCTTACCGCCGAGATGACCATCTTCAATATATTTCTTGGCGTTGTCCCAGGCGCCCCCGCCTGCAGTCATCGAGATGGCCAGGAAGATGCCCGTGATGATCGTGCCGAGCAGCAGTCCGCCCAGTGCGACCGGACCAAGGACGAGGCCGACGATCAAAGGTACGCCAATCGGTAGCAGTGAAGGTACGATCATTTCCCTGATCGCCGCTTTGGTCAGCAGGTCAACCGCGCGGCCATAATCAGGTTTGCCGGTTCCCTCCATGATGCCTTCGATTTCCCTGAACTGGCGGCGTACTTCGATGACAACCGATCCGGCGGCACGACCAACGGCCTCCATTGCCATCGAGGCGAACAGGAATGGAACGAGACCGCCAAGAAGCAAGCCGACAATGACGCGATAATCAGACAAATCGAAGGTGACGTTGATGCCCTGAGCTTCGAGCGCATGCGTGTAGTCCGCGAACAGCACCAGCGCCGCCAAACCGGCGGAGCCGATGGCGTAGCCTTTGGTAACCGCTTTCGTTGTATTGCCGACTGCATCGAGTTGATCCGTGATCTTGCGAACCTCGGGCGGCAATTTGGCCATTTCGGCAATGCCTCCGGCATTGTCGGTGATCGGCCCAAATGCGTCGAGCGCGACGATTATGCCTGTCATCGACAGCATTGACGTTGCGGCAATTGCGATGTTGTACAGGCCAGCAAGCGAATCACCGGCTGGTGCCAGCATGAACGCGCCCCAGATGCTTGCGCAAACTGCGATAACCGGCCATGCGGTTGCCTTCATCGAAACGCCGAGACCGGCAATTATGTTGGTAGCGTCACCGGTCAGTGACGCTTCTGCAATTGCCCTGACGGGCTTGTAGTCGGTCCCGGTGTAATACTCGGTAATGTAAACCAGGGCCGCGGTCAGTGCGAGGCCGATCAGTGCCGAGCCATAGATGCCCATCGCGTTGCCGCTGTCGGCCAACATCACGTCCGAAATAAAATAGAACGCGATTGCGGCAATTACGCCGGCCACAATCACACCTTTGTACAGCGCCCCCATTATCTTGCCGCCGTCCGATGTTTTGACGAAGAACGTACCGATAATCGAGGCAACGATAGACGCAGCGCCGAGGACCAGTGGATAAAATATCGCGGCAGTGCCAATACTCGATGCAACGAGGGTTCCAAGCAACATTGTCGCGATAATCGTTACAGCGTAGGTTTCGAAAAGGTCAGCCGCCATACCTGCGCAGTCGCCGACGTTGTCACCGACGTTATCGGCGATAACAGCCGGGTTGCGTGGATCGTCTTCCGGAATGCCTGCTTCGACTTTGCCGACCAGGTCTGCGCCGACATCTGCGCCTTTCGTAAAGATTCCGCCGCCAAGCCGGGCAAAGATGGAAATCAATGAACCACCGAATGCCAGGCCGATCAGTGCGTGAATAGCATCTTCGGTAGTGGTGCCCGTCCTGGTCAGGATCAGGAAATAACCGGCGACACCGATCAGTGCCAGTCCTACGACCAGCATTCCGGTAATTGCGCCGCCGCGAAAGGCAATGTTCAGCGCCGGGTTAACACCTTTGGTGGCAGCTTGAGCGGTACGAACGTTGGCACGCACGGACACGAACATTCCGATGTAACCGGTCAGGGCAGAGAGAACAGCGCCGATCGCAAAACCGATCGCGGTTGCCCAGTTAAGTACAATGCCGAGTAGCACGAACAATACAACGCCGACCACCCCAATCGTAAAATACTGGCGGTTCATGTATGCGTTTGCGCCTTCCTGAATTGCCCGGGAAATTTCCTGCATGCGCTCGTTACCGGCCGGCTGCCTGAGTATCCACCGCGAGGATAAGAGTCCGTACAGAACTGCCAGAACCCCCGAGCCTATGGCGAGCCATAGTGCCAACTCGTTCGTCATCAGATTATCTCCCAATCACATGAATGACCCCGGCGCATTCAGGCAGGGGTCTATGGTTATTCGATGTTTGAAGCCCTGCATCAGATGATTCTTTTTTGCGCAGGAATCCTGTCGGTTCGCGTCCCCGATGACAGGGCCAGTCCGCAGCAGGCGGCGCATCATACCACAAATTTTGTCCTCAGCCGCCGCGAAACGGCGACCTTTCTGAGCGTGACATACTTGGGTAAACCATTGATATATGGAGGATAATCTTCTCCCTGAATCAGTGGCTGGAGGTACCGTCGGGCTGCGGCGGTGATCGAAAAACCATCAGCCGAAATGTAGCGTCGAGGCAGCATCTTTTCCTTGTTCGCGATCCGGGATAGAGGCGCCATTTCGATTTTCCAGCGGTACGGACTGTCCGATATTCGTTTGATGACCGGCATCACGGCGGTTTCACCGGCAATGGCCATTTTGACAGCCGCTTCACCGACTGCATACGCCTGTTTGACGTCGGTCGCCGAGGCAATATGGCGGGCCGATCGTTGCAGGTAGTCGGCAATAGCGTAATGGTATTTGTACCCGAGATTGTCCCTGACCATGTTAGCCACAAACGGCGCAACACCGCCGAGCTGGGAATGACCGAAGGCGTCGGTCGTTCCCGCTTCGGCAATAAATTTGCCGCTGGCGTAGCGTGCCCCTTCACTGACAACGATGACGCAATAGTCATAATTCTGAACAGATTCCCGAACGCGTTTCAGGAACGCGCGTTTCCTGAACGGAATCTCGGGAAATAAAATGATGTGCGGTGCATCACCGGGTTTTGTGCCGGCGAGGCCACCGGCAGCCGCAATCCAGCCAGCGTGCCGACCCATCACTTCGAGGATAAAGACTTTGGTCGATGTCTTGGCCATCGACAATACATCGAGCGCTGCCTCCTGGGTTGAGACAGCGACGTATTTGGCCACTGACCCGAATCCAGGGCAGTTGTCTGTCACCGGCAGATCATTGTCGACCGTTTTTGGAATACCCAGGCACGTGACCGGGAACCCCAGGCGCTTGCTGATGAGGGACACTTTGTGAGCGGTATCCATCGAGTCATTGCCGCCGTTATAAAAGAAGTAGCCAATATTGTGAGCTTTGAATACTTCGATCAGCCGTTCGTACTCCGCGCGGTTTTCCTCGATGCCTTTGAGCTTGTAGCGAGCGGAACCAAACGCGCCACCGGGTGTATGACACAATGCCCTGATGGTGGCGGCGGACTCCCGATTGGTGTCAATCATGTCTTCAGTCAGTGCGCCGATTATGCCGTTGTGGCCGGCGTAGACATTCGAGATCTGCTTCCTGTACTTGCGGGCAGTTTCGATAACAGCGCAGGCCGAGGTGTTGATGACGGCTGTAACACCACCTGACTGTGCATAGAACGCATTCATTCCGGACATTTTACGTACCACCCGCGGGTCGTGAATTAAGGGGACAGTTTACTTAATTGCCACTGAGGAATTTACCCAAAAGGCGACGATCAACTCATTTAAGTAAACTGTCCCCTGCGCATTGACCTGATTCAGTAATTCCTCTAGCGTATGCCGCCGCATCAGGGGCCACCCAACCGAGAGAAGACTTGCATGCGTATCGTCTTATTAGGAGCGCCCGGCTCCGGTAAAGGCACTCAGGCCAGGCGGCTTGAGGCTGACAGAAATATTCCACAAATATCGACCGGGGATATGCTGCGAGCTGCCGTTGCAGCAGGTACACGATTTGGCCAGAAGGCCAGGGACATCATGGAAGCGGGACAGCTTGTCTCCGACGGCATCATGCTCGGCATCATCAGCGAACGGCTGGCAGAGCCGGACGCGGAAGAAGGTTTTATCCTGGATGGTTTTCCTCGCACCCAAAAACAGGCGCTGAACCTGGAGGACCTGCTCGATCAGCTTGGCAAGCCGCTTGATGCCGTGGTCCAGATGGACATCGATTTCGATATTTTGCTGAAACGCCTGACCGGGCGGCGTACCTGTTCGCTGACTGGTAAATTGCTGAACATCCATTTCTCAACCCAGGAAGAACTGGATGCATGCACCGACGCTGGTGGTGAACTGATACAGCGGGATGATGACAATGCAGAGACCATCGAAAACCGCCTCGATGTCTATCGCCAACAAACCGAACCACTGATCGAGTATTACCGGTCGAAAGGCAGGCTTAAAACCGTCGATGCGGACGGTTCGATAGACGAAGTTTACGAACGGCTGTCAGCCGTCCTCTAACATTTCCAAAAGGCGTTGGCCGATTTGCTCGCGGCGCCAGCCGCGGAAAATTCGGAGGCTGCGACTGCCGAGCAATGCAGAGGACAACTCTTTCTTCGGTGCGATCAGCTCGGTCGCCAGCTTCAGTGCTGCGGCGGTATCCGATACCTCCTTTTGCATCTTTTTCAGGACGGCCTTTTGCTGCTCGTTCGGTTTTTGCGGCGGCTCGTAATCGGATTGCTCATTTTCTGCGTCCGCCAGCACGCCTAACAACTGGTCGCCTGCCCGCGCAGCAGTTCGCGCTGCGAGCCCCGGCGTGGCGCCGAGTTTCTGCCTGGTGTCCGGGCGGTTGATGGCAATATCGAGCAGCACTGAGTCACGTATGATCCATTGCCGCGGTCGATTGCGTCGCAACGCTTCGCGCTCCCGCCAGGCAGCAAGGCTGACAGCGGCAGAGCGTGCGCGGCCGCGCAGGTTTCTTGCGCCTTTTATACGATTTATTGCCTGCGTCGCATCACTTTCATAAAGCGACGGGTTGAGCAAATCCATGGAATCCTCGACTGCCCATTGAAGTCTGCCGAGTTTTTCGAGACGTTCGGTCAGTGTGTCGTATGCCGGCAAGAGGTACTGAACATCCTCCGCCGCATACTCCATGAATGAGCTCGGTAGTGGACGTTGCGACCAGTCAGCACGGGTATGCGATTTCGCGAGCTCAATGCCAAACAATTCATTGACCAGGTTGCCGTAGCCGATTTGCGGCTGATAACCGAGGAGTGCTGCCGCCACCTGTGTGTCAAAGACTTCGCGGGGCATGAGTTCGACGGTTTGATAAATAACTTCCAGATCTTGTCTGCCCGAATGGAGGACCCAGGCAGGGGCGGTAATTGCCTGCCAGAGCGCTTTGGCGCGGTCGTCATTCCTGGCATCCAGGCCCATCGGGTCAGCACAATAAATTTCATTTTCAGTTGCAATCTGAATCAGGCAGAGCTGAGCGTAGAAAGTTTTCTCGCGCACGAATTCCGTGTCAACACCGATTCGCGATTGTTCAGGGATAGTCGTGCCAAGACGGTCGTCCGTCGCCAGATCGACGAATTGATACTCAGGCATAACGTGAATTGAAAGGGATTTCGGTTGCGGTAGGTATCGTGAGATGATGGCGGCCGGGCATATCGCTATTGTGACAGAACCCTGCAACTTCTTCTCAGAACATTTATCGACATCATCATGCTGCGCAAGGGTCCGGAGCAGGTTCCGGATTCGTGGCTGGTTTTTCTTTTTGCCCTGGTCCTGATGCAGTTTTCGTCGTTTGTCGCGGCAACGCTCATCAACCTGGGTGAGGACCACAGCCACCTGCTGACGTTCATGACCAATTTTCTGGGAATGGGAATTTATGCCGCGATACTTTTTGTAACTGGTTTTTCTCACCGCTTGGTGCCGGTTGTGTCCGCCATCGTTGCGTGTGGTTCGATCCTGACCCTACTCTTTGTTGCCGCATATGTGATGTTGAATCCGTTTCTCGGTGGCGATATTGCGGTCATCGTTGCGATGCTCATTATTATCTGGTCGGTACCTGTTGAAGGCCATATCATCGCGCGAGGCATTGATCAGCATTGGTATATCGGTATCGTCATCGCAATGATCGTGTTCATTGTGCAATATGCGTTTCAATCGATCATGACTGGCCGGAATTAGACTCGCTATATGCACATACACATTCTCGGTATCTGTGGAACCTTCATGGGCGGCGTCGCGGCGCTCGCCAGGGCTGCGGGTCACGAAGTAACCGGCAGCGATGCGAACGTATACCCGCCGATGAGCACCCAGCTGAAAGAGCTGGGTGTAGACATCATGGAAGGATACGAACCAAAGCACCTGGATCGGGTGCCTGACTATGTCGTGGTTGGCAACGCAATGAGCCGAGGCAATCCGGCTGTCGAGGCAATGCTCGATCGCCGCATTCCCTATTGTTCGGGCCCGCATTGGCTGGCTGAGCATGTATTGTACAAGCGGCACGTGATGGCCGTCTCGGGCACTCACGGCAAGACGACGACGGCAGCCATGCTGGCATGGATCCTCGACGACGCAGGACTTGCGCCAGGATTTCTCATCGGCGGCATGCCGGTAAATTTCGCGGTCTCCGCCCGATCCGGAGAATCAGATTATTTCGTGGTTGAGGCGGACGAGTACGATACTGCGTTTTTTGATAAACGCGCCAAGTTCGTCCACTACCGGCCACAGACGCTGATAATCAATAACCTGGAATTCGATCACGCGGACATATACGCCGACATTGATGCCATCTACTGGCAGTTTCATCAGTTGATGCGAACGCTGCCGTCGAACGGGCGCGTCATAGTAAATGCTCACGACAGGAACATTGCCAATATGCTTGCGCAAGGATGCTGGACGCCGGTCGAGAATTTCGGTTTGGGCGATGACAGCGACTGGCGCGCAAGCTTCGCCGACGCCGGTGAACGGCGTATCCGCATCGAGCACAGTAATGGCGAGTCCGCGGAGGTCGCGTGGAAACTCGGTGGCGCCTACAACCTTGAGAATGCACTGGCGGCAGTTGCCGCTGCCAAATCAGCCGGGGTACCGCTAAAGCAGGCTGCGGATGCATTGTCCCGTTTTTCCGGTGTAAAGCGTCGCATGGAGAGAACGGCGACTGTAACTGATGTCGCGATCTACGATGATTTTGCGCATCACCCGACGGCCATCCGGCGCACGATTGAGGGCCTGAAAAAACGTTTCCCAGGTCAACGCATTGTCATTGCGCTGGAGCCCCGTTCGAACACGATGAAGATGGGTGTGCACAAGGAATCGCTGCCCAAGTCGCTGTCCGAGGCTGATCTGATCTTTGTTTACCGGCCGGATGAACTTGCTGCTGATTTCGACGCGAGCCTTGGGGGCTTGGGGAAGCGCCTGCAATCGTTCGGTGATTACGATGAACTGCTTGCATCACTCGAAAGCAAATTGCTGGCCGGTGATCAAATGGTTTTCATGAGCAATGGCAGTTTCGGGGCTACCCGCCAAAAACTCACCATGGCGCTGCAAAAAAAAACGCCAGGCGACAAACCAGCGGCATGAAACGTAAGGCAGCAATCTGTTCCCTGTCTTCTATACTGAAGTAATGAAAATTCCCTTGTTTCCATTGCATACCGTTCTTTATCCAGGTGGCCCGTTACCGCTGCGAATTTTCGAGCCGCGCTACCTCGATATGATCAGCAAATGTATAAAAAACGACAGCCCGTTCGGTGTGCTCTTGATCAAAACCGGCAGCGAAGCCGGTCCGGCAACAAGCTACGATATTGGCACGCTTGCCAGAATCACCGACTGGTATCAGGGTAGCGACGGGCTGCTTGGCATAACGGCGGTTGGCGAGCAGCGATTCCGGTTGTTATCCAGCAGCCAGGAGCCTGACGGACTGAACATTGGCGAAATCGAGCTTATCCAAACGGGGACAGCGCGCACTCTCCCCGAGGAATACCGGCCGCTGGCAAATATTTTGTCAGGCGTGCTCGAAGATCTCGGGCGCCTGTACGAAACTCTTGACAAGAAATACGACGATGCGGAATGGGTGGGATACCGCTTCGCAGAAATTTTGCCGATTACGCGGGAACAGAAACAAAATTGTCTTGAAGCAGATGATCCTGTCCGGCGCCTGGAAATGATGCGCGAAGTGCTGGACACTGCGGCCCCGATGACGCGATTTAAATCGATTTAAATACCGTTCTCGCCGCATCCAGTGTGCGAGAGATTTCGTCGTCACCATGTGCGGCCGAGACGAAGCCCGCTTCGAATGCAGAGGGCGCCAGGTAGATACCCTGTTCGAGCATACCGTGGAAAAATTTTCTGAAGCGATCGATATCTGCGGCAGCAACCTGATCGAATCTGCGTACCGGCCCATCGGAACAAAATACGAAACCGAACATGCCGCCGCACGCCTCGACCGCCAATGGAACGTTCGCCGACTGTGATTCTGCGGCGAGGCCATCTGCAAGTTTCCGCGTTTGCGCTGTGAGTGAGTCGAAAAATGCCGGATCTTCGATTTGCTTCAATGTTGCAAGGCCGGCAGCCATCGCGAGCGGATTTCCGGAGAGAGTGCCGGCCTGGTAGACAGGTCCGTCGGGCGCGATGCCCGACATTACATCGGCGCGGCCGCCAAATGCTGCTGCCGGCAGGCCGCCACCGACAACTTTGCCGACCGTCGTAAGATCTGGTTTGATCCCGAATATTTCCTGCGCGCCACCGCGCGCCACTCTAAAACCGGTCATGACCTCGTCGAAGATCAGCAGAGCGCCTGCATCGGTACACCTCGTGCCCAGGGTATCGAGGAATCCCTCGACCGGCGGCACCATGTTCATGTTGCCCGCTATCGGCTCCACGATCACACAGGCGATCTGTTCGCCCAGTTCGTCGAAGGCTTTATCGACCGCGGCGCTATCGTTGTACTCGAGCGTTATCGTGTGTTCTGCCAGGCTGGCAGGAACACCCGGGGAACTCGGAACACCCAGTGTCAGGGTGCCGGATCCTGCCTTGATGAGCAATGAGTCCGAATGTCCGTGGTAACAGCCTTCAAATTTTACGATTTTGTCGCGACTGGTATATCCGCGCGCGAGCCGGATCGCGCTCATCGTCGCTTCTGTTCCGGAGCTGACCATTCTGACGCGCTCGATCGACGGCATGTATTCGCAGATTTTTCGCGCAAGCTCTGTTTCGATCACAGTAGGCGCGCCAAAACTCAAGGACCGGTCCGCAGCCTGCTTGACGGCGTCGACGACGGCCGGATGCGCGTGTCCAAGGATCATTGGCCCCCACGAGCCGACATAGTCGATTAACTGGCGGCCATCCTCTGTTTCGAGCCAGGCGCCTTTCGCACTCTTCATGAATACCGGATCGCCGCCGACTCCGGCGAATGCCCGCACCGGCGAGTTGACCCCGCCGGCGATAGTTTTTTTTGCCTCTGTGAATAAGCTCATCTGATCGTTCCCGCGCTGTGACCCTGCATGCTACAGAAGCGCTTAACCTTCGAAAACCCTCTGGATTGGTGAAGGGCCTTGGTGCAAACTATTCCGGTATGAAGGCCTACATGTGTCTGATTTGCGGGTTCGTGTATAACGAGGAAGAGGGTGAGCCCGAATCCGGTATTGCGCCCGGGACGAGGTGGGACGATGTGCCCCTTTCCTGGCGATGTCCCGACTGTGGGGCTGGTAAAGAGGACTTCAAGATGGTCGAAATCTAGGAATCGTGGCTGAAGCCCAGTCCGCCTGCGATTTAATAAATGGGATTTGTGTGGTGCGGACTGACATTTATTGCACTAAAGATCAATTTGCATTGACCCCGATTCCATAATTGTCAGAGCAGGCAAATTGGGCTTCAGCCGCGGTTCCTTATTTGGCGGGCTCATGTAGCTGTATTACGTCGAAGCCGCGCTGCGACAATAAATGCGGCACGCCTTCCGCGCCAACCAGGTGCAGCGCACCGACGACGATCAGGTAATCGTCTTCCTCACTCAGTAATTCCTGGATCTTCTCTACCCAGTTTCTGTTTCGGTTGCCAACGATCGCCTCGTGCAATTCCTCGAATTCCTGCATGTCGGCGAGCAGACTTTTTTCGAGGAACTCGATATCACCGTAGCGCCAGGCATCGATCATATCGTCCATGACCTCTGCGAGTCCCTTGCTGTCAGATAAAGTCTGGATCAGCATGTCGCGCTGCGACTCAAGTGACAGGTTGTCGAGAATCTCGAGTTGCTGACGTGTGGTCTCCAGCCCGAAAATTTCCTTGTGGTCACGCTGTGCCAGCTCGGACAGGTGAAATTCGATGCCATACATGGGATTAAATCCAATGCGCATCAGCATCATTATTTCAACATTGACTGCGGCGTACCATGGCTCCGATCGATCGAGCAGCCTCAGCGGTATCTGCAATTCCGCCGCCAGTGATTCCGCCTCCGCGTACCGCTCAGGGCCCATCAGGTCGCGCAATGTCCTGCCGTCGTGTATCAGCCCCAATTCAGTCGCAAGCGCCTGCTCCGCCACCGGATCGATATCGTCCATATCGAGTTCCATGATCAACGCCTCGGCCTCCCTGTACGCGGCATAGATCACCGAGGGAATCGGGTGATCCTGTTCGCGCAGCATATGGATCGAACCCAACAGATAGATGCTATTGCTCGCGCCCTCAATCTGCCACATCGACACCGGATGACCGTTTTCGGCTGCGAGCGCCGGGCAGCCGGCAAGCAGCAGGCTCAGCCAGATTCCGGAGAAAAATTTCATTGCGGCTGGTCGCCCTCAGGATCGAGCCAGATCAGCTCATGTTCGAGGTGTCCATCCGCGTGCAAACTGATCCGGCGGTAGGCAGGCGGGTGCTCATCAAGGGCGAAGCCTTCATTTGCGACCATGAACTGGCGACAGGTAGAGGGCGTGCCGATGATTTTTATCGATGCATGGTTGCCTTCGAAGGCCTGGTGTACGTGGCCGAATATTGCTGCACGAACGTTGCCTGGCTGCGCAATCATCCTGAGAAATTCGTCGCCGTTCTTAAGGCCAACCTGGTCCAGCCACTTGCTGCCGACCGGCAAGGGAGGATGGTGCAGGCAGATCAGGACGTGCTCGGCGCTGGTCCGGGCAAGAATTTTCGCGAGCCTGTCCAGTTCGTCATCATCCACCCGTCCGCCGGCATCGCCGTGGACACAACTGTCAATGCCTGTAATGAGCCAGTTGTTGATGTGCACGGACGCGCAATAATGAAACGGATCCTGTGAAACCGCATCGCGCATCAGGTCGCGAACGTCATGGTTGCCGGGTACGCAGTACACCGGCAAATTCAAGGTCGACATAAGTTCGCAGAATCGATCGTAGGCGGCGCGGCTGTCGTCCTGGATAAGGTCGCCTGTCATGGCCACCATATCGGCCGGCCAGTTTGCCGCGGCGATATGTTGAAGTACGCGCGACAGCGATGAATGGGTTACCGTTCCGCGCAGACTCGATTCTGAATCGGCGAACAAATGTGGGTCTGTGACATGCAGAACCCGGACAGGATCGGACGACGTATGAATGGCGTTTCGACTCGCTCAGACCCCAGTGACACAGATGATAGCGTTTTGCAGCAGATCCGGCCACTGCGGCCGCGACCCAGCCTGTTGAAAAATTATGTTTTTCGGCAGGCGGCGGGCGGTACAGGGATGTCCCACCATTTTCGACGGCTGCAAGCCATAGAAAATGGGAGCCATTCGAAAACCACGTTTTTCGAATGGCGAAGTTGAAAAAGTCATGGATGGCTTTTTCAATACTCTGTTAGTACCGGTAGTGCTCGGGCTTGAACGGCCCTTCCCGGGGCACGCCGATGTAGTCGGCCTGCTCGCTGGAAAGCTCTGTCAGCCTCGCGCCGACGCGCTCGAGATGCAGACGTGCAACTTTCTCATCCAGGCGCTTCGGTAGTACGTAGACTTCATTATCGTAATTGTCACCGTTTTGCCACAGTTCGATCTGAGCCAGAACCTGGTTGCTGAAAGAATTCGACATGACGAAACTGGGATGACCGGTTCCGCAACCAAGATTCACGAGGCGGCCTTCGGCCAGAAGAATAATGCGCTTGCCGTCCGGGAATATGACATGATCAACCTGCGGCTTGATGTTTTCCCATTCGAACTTGTGCAGGTACGCGACATCGATCTCGTTGTCGAAGTGGCCGATGTTGCAGATGATCGTCTGATCCTTCATTCGCTCCATTTGCGGACCGGAAACAACATGGTAGTTACCGGTAGCAGTAACGACGATGTCCACCTGGTCGCAAACCTCGTCGAATATCACGACGCGGTAGCCTTCCATCGCCGCCTGCAAAGCACAGATCGGGTCGATCTCGGTGATCAGGACTGTGGCGCCCAGCCCGCGCAGTGACTGCGCACAGCCCTTGCCAACGTCTCCGTAACCGCAGACGATCGCGGTCTTGCCTGCGATCATTACATCTGTGGCACGTTTGATGCCGTCAACCAGCGATTCGCGGCAACCGTACAGATTATCGAATTTTGACTTTGTTACCGAGTCGTTAACATTGAATGCCGGACACTTGAGCGTCCCCTCTTTTTGCATGTCGTAAAGGCGTTTCACACCGGTCGTCGTTTCCTCTGACAGTCCCTTGATGTTTTTCATCAGCTGCGGGAACTTGTCGTGTAGCAACAGCGTCAGGTCGCCGCCGTCGTCCAGGATCATGTTGGGCTGCCAGCCGTCCGGCCCGCTGATCGTCTGTTCGACACACCACCAGTACTCTTCTTCGGTTTCGCCTTTCCACGCGAACACAGGGACGCCGGACGCTGCAATGGCTGCCGCGGCATGGTCCTGGGTCGAGAAGATGTTGCAGGATGACCAGCGAATATCGGCGCCGAGTTCCCGCAATGTCTCGATCAGGACGGCTGTCTGAATCGTCATGTGCAGGCATCCCGTCAGCCGCGCACCAGCAAGCGGCTTATTCGCTCCATATTCTTCGCGCAGGGCCATGAGGCCCGGCATTTCCGTTTCCGCTATCGCTATTTCCTTGCGGCCCCATTCAGCCAGCGAAATATCGGCGACTTTGTAATCCTGTTTTTGCAGGGCAACGGCTTCGCTGCTCATAGTCGGCTCCTGATGTTTAGGCTGCGACCGCGCCGCGCAAGGCATCTGCCTTGTCGGTGCGTTCCCAGCTGAAGTCAATGTCTTCCCGGCCGAAATGCCCGTAGGCAGCGGTCGGTTTGTAAATAGGCCGGATCAGATCGAGCATCTGCAAAATCCCGTAAGGCCGCAGGTCAAAGTTTTCACGGATCAGAATCGTCAGTTTTTCTTCACTGACCTTGCCCGTGCCAAACGTCTGGACGCTGATCGAAGTCGGCTCGGCAACACCAATCGCGTAGGCGACCTGGATTTCGCAACGATCGGCGAGACCGGCTGCGACGATGTTCTTGGCGACATAACGGCAGGCATAGGCGGCGGACCGGTCGACCTTCGACGGATCTTTGCCTGAGAACGCGCCGCCACCATGTCGTGCGGAACCGCCGTAAGTGTCGACGATGATCTTGCGGCCGGTCAATCCGCAATCGCCCATTGGGCCGCCGATCTCGAAGCGCCCGGTCGGGTTAATGTGATAGCGCGTCTTGTTGCTGATCCAACCAGCCGGAAGGACCGGCCTGATGATCTCGTCCATTACGCCTTCGCGCAGATCTTTCATGCTGACCTCGGCATCGTGTTGTGTCGACAGGACGACGGCATCGATAGCGACAGGTTTTTCGTTTTCGTAGAAAAACGTGACCTGGCTTTTTGCGTCCGGCCGCAGCCACGGCAGAATTCCGGCTTTGCGAACCTCGGCCTGGCGCTTGACGAGACGGTGCGCATAGGTAATCGGGGCCGGCATCAGGACCTCGGTTTCATTCGTCGCATAACCAAACATGAGCCCCTGGTCCCCGGCGCCCTGGCTTTGCTCGTCCCCGCGATCCACACCTTGTGCGATATCGGGCGATTGCTTGCCGAGTGCACTCAATACGGAACAGGAGGCACCGTCAAAACCCATCTCGGAGTCGTCGTAGCCGATCTCCAGTACCGTTTCGCGCACCA
>SMUY01169514.1_pt1 | contig 19070 bp, 17 predicted proteins | sample 2456441 | NCBI WGS metagenome assembly SMUY01 (sample SAMN11095931, study PRJNA526329) | marine sediment metagenome | biome: Marine sediment; feature: Surficial sediment; material: Deep marine sediment; isolation source: Hadal surficial sediment | place: Pacific Ocean | collected 2014-11 | depth...
GTTCGTCTACGTTGGTCGGCAGGTACGAAAGAAACCGTTTGGCGCGTTCGAAACCTTCAGCTTCCGAGCCCACCTCGTCGTCGATCGCGCCATTGCTGGTATGGATCTTCGAGTCGCCAAGCTCTTCCTTGCTCACCTCACCTAAGTTCGCCCAATCGACGAGTGCCGGACCGGCAATCATCATCTGAGCACTGCCTTTGACGATCAGCGAGTAGTGGCTGGTGGCGACGCGCGCAGCGCCTATGCCTGCCACGGATCCCAGAGCCAGCGACACCGAAGGGGCGACGGCGAGATGGCGGACTACCGTCTCCCAGCCTCTTATCTCGGGAATATAGGTTCGGCCAGCCATCTCGATTGTTTTGACCGATCCGCCGCCACCCATACCGTCTACCAGGCGAATGTGCGGAAGCCTGAGATCTAGTGCGAGGCCTTCGGCACGCTCTCGTTTGCCGGCTATGGACGCATCGGCGGAACCGCCGCGCACGGTGAAATCGTCGCCGGAGAGGATAATCGGTCGTCCATCTATCTCCGCTGTACCGAAGACGAAGTTCGACGGCGTGAAGGCGGTCAGAGTGCCTTCGTCATCATAGGTAGCAACGCCAGCCAGGGTGCCGATTTCATGGAACGAGCCTGTGTCACCGATCGCGTCGATCCGTTCGCGAATCGTGAGCTTATTGAACTCGTGTTGGCGAGCGACCTTTTCGGGCCCGCCCATTTCGAAGGCTAGACGCTCCCGTTCGCGCAGCTCGCGAATCTCCTCTTCCCAACTCATGATCGCAGATCTATTGTTAGGCGCGCGTTCCGGTGAAGGTAGCGTCGCCGAATGCACCCAGCTTTACATTGCCCGACATGCTGTCGCCGTCGACTGTTGCGGTGAACTCCAGTGTCATAGCCATAGGGCTCGTAATATCCGCTTTCCAGGTAAGCGTGTCGCCGTCGACGGTGCCGTCGGTTAACTCGATCTCTCCCTGAGGACTGACCAGTGTGCCGGTCAACGTTCCGCCATCGGTGGACAAGGTCATCGTACCGTTCTGGGCCCCCATCGGGGTGTTCATCGTGGTATTCCAGGTTCCGTCTGCGCTCATTGGTGTCCCCCAAGTAACAGGTTATTGGAATGTAATAGCGTTCACATAGTGAGCTGTCGAGTATGGCATAGCGGGATTAGCCGCGCATCACAGTGGGTTTTTACCCATGATCAATCTTTTCCCGGGTGCATGAGCTCGAGATCGATTTCATCGATACGAAACGACAGCATCCATTGGGTTTCCCCGCGGCCATTTTTGCACTCGAGTTGGTATCCGAGCGTACCAGAGCGATAAACCTGCAAGATCGTAGCGATATCACCGACCTTCGGTCTGCGCCGGTTATTTGGATCTTTCACGTACTCGAATGTTTTCACGAACCTGACGAGGCGGACGACATCGAGCGCCGCAAACGTGATCGAGCTATCGTCAACTGACATTCCTGCGATGACCAATCCTTAAGCGAGCACTATTTTGGACACTAGACTTTGTCTGATGCAACTGAATTAATACGCTTCCGTGAGTATCGGCACCCTCAACGAAGGCCCTCTGCACCAGGCTTTGAAGTCCCTCTACAGCGAAGGTGAGGCGACGGAAGAGGTCTGTGTTGGAAGTTACGTAGCAGATGTACGCGGCGCGGATGACGTGCTGTATGAAATTCAAACAGGCGGCTTCGCGAACCTGAAAAAAAAGCTCGGCACCCTGGTCGAGAATCACCGTGTAGTCCTGGTGCATCCGATTGCTCAGATACGCTACATCGTCAAGCTGCCGGTGCGTGAGGACGAGGAAGCAACTCGACGGCGTTCGCCCAAGCGCGGCTCGATAGCCGATATCGTTACGGAGCTGGTTAGCATTCCGCTGCTACTGAATCACCCGAATTTCGAGCTGGAAGTGGTGTTGATCGAGGAGGATGAGGTACGAGTTTTTGCACCCGAAAAGGTCCGGGGCAGGAAAGGTTGGCGAGTAGTTCAGCGCCGCCTTGTGGAAGTGTTGGAGCGGCATCGCTTTTGCTCCGCAGCGGATCTGTTTTATCTCGTGCCTGGCGAACTGCCGGAGACGTTTACGACCAAGGATCTCGCCGAGGCGATGCAGCAACCGCGCTGGATAGCGCAGAAGCTCGCTTACTGCTTGCGTGAAGCTGGGGAGATAACGCTGTGCGGCAAGGAGGGAAATGCGTTGTGTTATGCACTGACTGGTAGCACTGAGTCTCTATAGATCCCGCTCTACCGAAAAGAGCACCTCGTGCGAAGACCACGTACTGAACACCTTGGAATTTCTCGATGGGTACGGCCCTGCTTCCAGATCACCGAAGTCGATGTAGCGGTATCGGGCATTAAACGTCCAGGGTCCACCGAGTTCTCTCGTCACGCCCAGTAACAGGTTCCAGGTGAATGTATTGCTCTTTGAGGTGTCTCTGAAGACTAATTCTGGCGTGACGCCAGGCACTTCACGCTCTATGTACTCGCTTTCCAGGATGTTGTGGGCGACGCCGATTCCGGCGCCAGCTTCCCATGACCAGTGCTGGTTAATAGGGCCACGGCGGATCGCATTGACCAGTAGCGTTGTCGTCTCGATGTTGGTGAAGATGTTGGTAATGGTTTGAATTGCCGGTGTCGGAACGGTGAGATCCCAGTCGCTGCGATAACGCCAGATCAATTCAGCTTCCAAGGCCCAGTAGTCGATTCGCCGGCCGATGGAGAACCCGACTCCGTAGACATAGTCCGTGAAGTCATCCTCCACGATGCCCCCGTCAATGAACCCGGCCACGGGCAGTCCAGTGCCGATGCTGCCTTTGTCGGTGATGTCATCGATCGTGGCGTAACCACCCGAAATTTTTGCGGCTACGTACAAGGTATCGGCGGATAGATCGAATGTGATGCCTGCGGTAACTAACAGTGCAATAAAAACGCCGACAAACCTACCCAGGTGAAGAGTTTTCTTATTCATTGTGACTATGGTACCCGCTTCGATTCTAGTGAGCGACCGTCGAGGACCGTGTCATTTGACTCCCGGTCGAAACCAGAGCGCCAATTCATCGTTGAGATCCAGCACCCGTACCAGTTGCTCATCGGGCTGGTTGGTTGCACAGACGACGTAGCCGGGTGGGGTGGTAGATGTCACCTCGTTTGGTGTCGATGAAGTGCGCAAGCCATGATGGCGTGCCAGATAAGCCCGGCGAGGGTAGCGGGCTGTGCAGAATTCCACATAATCAACTGGGACATCTGCTGAAGCCACTGCGGCCGCGATCGCCGCAACATCGCTGAGCTGATCAGCGTCTTTGCCGGTTGCTCCGAAATGCCAGTACGTTCGTCCTGAAGCAAACATCAATACGAACGCAGTTACGGCCCAGATGTATTTGCTGGACCAACGGGCGAGGTAAGGGGACACGACGATGTTTGCCCAGATTGCGAAGAAAGGCAGGCAGGGCAACAGGTAGTGTTTGTATTGACGGGGGCTGATCAACAACGGTAGTGAAGCAGCCAGCCCGAGACCCAAGAATGCCCAGGAGGTTCGCGAAAAATGGAATTTGCGGCTACTAAGCCACGCAACACAGATGAAAATTCCGGCAACCGCTACGTTGTTCAGCAACTGTCCGAGCTGATATACCCGGCCATGGTCGATGTGACGGGTGCCCGCCAGGCTCGCGAGCAGCTGGGTTTTAAGATAGTGCCCGATGCTCGCTTCGGCCATGTCGAAAGACAAGATCGCAAACATCGCCGCTACTAAGCACCCGAAGCTGACAGCAGTAGCGAGAATTGCTTTGCGTGGGCTAGCATCGATCATCCAGGCAAATAGAGCGGGTGCTGCGAGTGGGAACAGGCCGACCGGGCCTTTGATCAGCACACCGGCAAGACATCCCGCCGCCACCAGCACATTCATCCATAACTTGTTGCGACCGTGCCATGCAGCCCAGACGGCGAACAGCGCAGCCACCGTTACCATGGATTCGAGGGAATTGTTCTTTAGTGCATGACTCGCGACCGGCATGGCGAAGAAGATTGCAAGTGACCACCAGGCAGGCCTGTCGGGGGCAATTTCCCGACACAGCGTCACCATGAGTGCCGCGATGACCACAGCCATCAACATACAGAACGTCTTTTCGACCCAGAACGAATCGCCGAGGAGAGTGAACCACTGTGACTGCAGCCAGACGCCGAGTGGCGGACTATCGCTGAACCATTCGATGTCGAGGTCAAAATACGGTGGGAACCAGAAACTACCTTCGCCGGCCGCGCCAAGTTTCGCGATCGTGGCGTAGATGACACCATCGAGCCCCATGCTGAGAGTGGCCAGATCAGCGGCGAGATAAAGCCAGAAAACCGCAAGCACGAGACCGATAAGCGCAGTCTCGTTGTGCCACGAGTTGCTGAGCAAGGGTGCTGCAACCCGCGTAGAACTACTCAACGTTCAGTATCCGGTAGTTGGGTGTTGGCGCTGCACTTCCGCGAGATACTGCATGAAGCACATCGACGATTTCACTGGCCACACGGGTGACGTAATGATAGCCGTCGGCAAAATTATCGTCAGCACGGGTTAACGGCGACGCAAAGAAAAAATCTATAACGTGATAATTTTCGAGCGTCGTATGAAACGCCGTCACCCTGTTTTTGCAGGTCGTCCAGTACTGTGCTTCATGAGTCCCTGAAGCCGGTTGATAACGATGATGATAAGGCGCGAAGAACAAGATCTTGCTTGTCTCTTGAGATAAGTTTTGTAGCGCTTCAAGTAGATCGGGTAAGTCCGGAAAAACAGGATCCTCAAGCCGCGTTCCTCTCCCTAACAGTATTGGGGTCTGGCTGTAGAGGCGTAGGCGCGATTGCTTCGCGTCATAAGGCCCATAGAGATCGTCGACTACATCAAAAAAACCATCGGGTCGCACGGGGTAGCGCACACGCCAACCGATGAGCGATCTGAACTGCCGCCACGCGTCTTGTGCGGATGTCGAATTCAAAGGTGGCAGGTCGTTCCAGGGATTGTCGTCATAAAGCCAGGTAGGAAATACGACGGTGGCGCCGGCCCCGACGAATTGATCGCTCCCGCTTGGTTGGCACCAGACGGTGTCGATACCGAAAATCAGCGTTTTGATGACCCCGTGGTGACTGCGGACTACGTCGAGCATTTTGATCTGCTCAAACGGTGACAGGGACTTGGCCGCAAGATTGGCGAACCTTTCGTCGAACAATCTATCGAGTTGCGCTGGTCGCAGCATCATCGAGGTTGAAGTACCGATCACGAAGCTCTCGAACTCTTTGCGCTTGGCAATTGACGGGTTGTAGTAACGACCTGACGACTGGAGTGGATGACGTTCCCAATCAGGCGAGAACGCAACGCTGTCGTAAGGATCCACGATGAGGACAAGCCCGTACACGAGTACGGCTGAGCCGAGCAGGCTGACGGCCAGGTAGATTACGAAGATGCGCCAGGATAGTGGCTTAGAACTGGAAATAGACAAACTCCTGTTCGTGGTTGGCGCCGACGAATAACACCATCGCGGTCAAGAGAAATCCGGTGGCAATAGCCAGCCATCGTGTGGGCCGCAGATGGTCGAATACGAACGACTGACTGGTTGGACCCTTTGCAGCAATGAGGCCGGCGAGGAAAACCAGCAACACGTCTCCGCCGCGAATGGCATCGTGGGGTAACTCAAAGGTCATCATGCCTTGCCAGACCTCGACCGCCACGGCAAAACTGTCGGCTCTGAAGAGGGTCGCACAGACGACGAAAAAGCCGATCGTCAGTATCCAACCTACCGGGTCGGGGAGGTGGAATCGACTCTTCGAGAATACTGTATTGACTGCGAGACCCAAACCATGCAAACCGCCCCATACGACGAAGGTCCAGGACGCGCCATGCCAAAGGCCGCAGAGCAACATTGTTATGGTGATCGCAAGGAACCTGCTCAGGGGAATTTCACGGTGGCGAGCAATCGGAACGAACAGATAATCGCGCAGAAACCGGGTAAGTGTCATATGCCAGCGCTGCCAGAATTCCCGCAGGTCCGTCGCTGCGAAGGGCGCGTTGAAGTTGAATGGCAGGTGAAAGCCGAAGAACAATGCCAACCCGAGCGCCATGTCGGAGTACCCGGAAAAATCGAAGTAAACCTGCAGGCTGAACGCGGCTGACGCCATCCAGGCGGCATAGGCGGTGATCTCCTGGCCTGCCGAAACGCCGGCAAATATCGGGTCGACGAATTTCCCTAACGAATCCGCAATGACGACTTTCTTGAACAGGCCGATGGCAAACAACACAGCGCCGTTGCCGAGCCGTTCGAACAAACCGTCTCTTGTGGGGCTTTGTTCGAATTGAGGTATCAGTTCCCGATGCCGCACAATCGGGCCGGAAATCAGTTGGGGGAAAAACGATACGTAGGCGCTGTAGTGCAGTATGTCGTAGTCGGGCGCCTTACGGCGCCAGGCGTCGATTAGGTAGGAAATCTGCTGAAACGTAAAAAACGAAATCCCGAGAGGCAACACTATATTCAGGGCGATGTCCTGTTTACCGGTAAATGTATTGACGGTATTCACCAGGAAACCGGCGTATTTGAAATAACCGAGCAGGCCGAGATTAAAAACGAGACCCAGGAGGAGGACGACGTTATTGCCACGTTTTGCCGAATGGTTCATCGATCGGCCAAGGGCATTGCCGATGGCGTAGTTGACCACCATGGAACCGACCAGCAGCGGAAGAAATAGGGGGTTCCACCAGGCGTAGAAAAACAGGGATGCCGAGACCAACACCGCCAGCGAAGCGCGTTGGCCGAACTGCCTGAAGCAGGCGTAATAGATCAGCAACGAGATCGGCAGAAACGCAAGCAGGAACGCCTGGGAGTTGAACAACATATATGTGGATTATGTAGAATTTGGTATGGCATTACCTCAAGTGTGTTTTGTTATTCCCACGTATAACGAAGCGGACAACATTACCCCTCTGTTAGCGCAAGTCCTTGAATCCATGGACGACCATGGCGGTTGGGACTTCAACGTGCTGGTGGTGGACGACGACTCACCGGACGGCACGGGTGCCCGTGTACGAGCCTTTGCGTCGACCGACAGCCGCGTGCATCTGTTAACTGGCACCAGACGTGGTCTTGGCGATGCGTATCTGCGGGGTTTCGAGTATGCGTTGAGTAAGTTCGCACCCGATGTGCTGGTGCAGATGGACGCGGATTTCTCTCATGCACCGGCGGATTGTCCGCGTCTGCTGGATGCGCTGGATGACGGAACGGATTTGGTCATTGGCAGCCGTTATGTTCGGTGTGGACGGATCGACGCTGACTGGCACCTGTTTCGCCGGTGGCTGTCCCGTGGGGGTAACTTTCTCACGCGATATGTTGCCAGACTTTACTCGGTGCGCGATTGTACGGCGGGTTTCAAGGCGACTCGCGTTGCGGCGCTGGCGGAAATCAAACCCCGACGCTTCAGGATTCAGGGCTACGTATTCCAGGTGGCGTTGTTGCACAGCCTTGTTGTGGCGGGTGCTCGGGTTCGAGAAATTCCCATCAGTTTTCACGGGCGAACTCGAGGATCTGGCAAACTTGGGGTCAAAGAAGTGCTGGAGTTTGCCGTACACGTCTGGTGGTTGCGCCTCCAGGGGCGCAACACCTTCTCCAAATTCATGCTCACCGGGTTGAGTGGTGTGTTAGTCAATCTGGGAAGCTTTGCGATACTGCTCTCTTACGGGATGCACAAATATCTCTCGTCAGCCTGTGCAGTTGAACTTTCGATCATCTCGAATTTTCTGATCAACAACTACTGGACCTTTGGCTATCGCGACATCCCCACCCGAAAACGGATTCGCGGCCTTAAGTACAATATGGTCTCGTTGGCAACGTTAGCTATCAGCTTGAGCACATTTGTGATTTTGTCGCAGTTGCTACCGGAGGGTTCGCCTATGCTGCACCAACTACTCAGTGTCTTGCCGGCTGGCTTGGTAAACTATTTCGCCAACAGTTACTGGACGTTCCGCGAACGCTAAGAAGGATTGCTCATGACTGATGAACTAGTGCAGGGTCCCGCCTGGGATTTGACCAGCGAATACTCTAGCCCCGATGCGCTCACGATACAGACCGATCTCGATGCGTTGAGCGAGCTGCTCGATCGAATCGAAAAGCTGAATGAGAATCTTGACGGGGTCGGAGGTGTCGGAGGTCTCGGAGATGTAGCTGCAGCGCAAGCCATCTACAAGCTGTCTGAGCAGGCTGTGATCTTGCTGGAGAACCCTTACTGCTTCGCGAACTGTTTGTTGTCCGTGAACAGTCGTGATGACGCAGCTCAAGCACTCTATGGCCGTTTGCAAACCTACCAGAAACGTTTTAGCGATCTGCTCGAGCCGTTATCGCAATTCACCGATCTCGCCGACGAAGAAACTATCGAATCCTACCTTGCCGACGAAGAGGTGAAGGCGTGTGAGTTTCAGGTTCGTCATTCCCGCAAGCGACGCCACGAGATATTGAGCCTCGAAGAAGAGAACCTCATCAACGGACTCGCCATGGATGGCATTCACGCCTGGGGGGATCTTTACGATCGACTCTCCGGCACGTTGTCGTGCGATGTGCTCGTTGGCAACGAGACCCGGCGCATGGGTATCGCTCAAGCGAGCGGGCTCATGATGAAATCGGATGTTCAGCTGCGCCAGAACGCGTGGCGGGGCATCAATGACGCCTGGCGAACCCATGAGGAATCCTGCGCGGCGGCTATCAACGCCATCGCTGGTTGGCGACTGGAACTGAGCCGCAAACGTGGCAAGCAGAAACCCGTACATTTTCTCGATGCACCGGTGCACATGAACCGAATCACTCGAAAGACGCTCGATACCTTGTTGGAAGTTGCAAAACAAGCCCGGCCGCTTGCCCAACGAGCAGCTAGGCTGCAGGCGCGGGCTTATGGAAAAACCACCATCGGACCCTGGGATCAACGCGCCCCTGCGCCGGATCTGGGGCAGAGCTCGAGCGCACCGACGCCATTCTCAGACGCCGTAGACCTCATCGCCGATGCCTATGCCGATGTGCATCCGTCCATGGGCGAGTTCGTGCGCATGATGGTGGCCAAGCGCTGGGTGGAAGGCACGGTAGGGGACGCCAAACGCCCAGGCGCATATTGCACCGGCTTCCCCAAGTCACGAACACCGCGGGTATATATGACCTACACCGGGTGTGGGAGCGATATGATCACCCTGGCCCACGAACTCGGCCACGGGCTGCATAGCTGGGTAATGAGAGATCTGCCGGAGAGCCAGCGTTCTTACGGCATGTCGCTTGCTGAAACCGCCAGCACCTTCGGTGAAACCCTGGTGCGCGACGCCTTGATGAATCGTGCCGACTCCGCGATTGCGCGGCTCGACATCGCCTGGGAAGAAATGTCAGCGTTGGTGGCGTTCATTCTCAACATCCCAACCCGCTTCGAGTTCGAACGACGCTTTTATGAAGCCCGCCAGGAACGCCCGCTGCGCCCACAGGAACTCAACGATATGATGAGTCAAGCCTGGCAAACGTGGTACGGCGATACTCTGGCTGAGCCGGACCCACAGTTCTGGGCCAACAAGCTGCATTTCTACATCTCAAACCTCAGCTTTTACAACTTCCCCTACCTTTTTGGCTATCTGTTCAGTCTGGGGTTGTATGCAAAACGGTCCGAATTTGGCTCCGATTCTGGCAATGGTTTCTATGACCGCTACGAAGCGCTGTTACGTGATACGGGCCGCATGACAGCAGAGGATCTTGCGCAAAAACATCTGCAAGTTGATCTGACCACCCCCGATTTCTGGCAGGAGACCGTTCACTCACTCGAGTCCCGGGTAGACGCGTTCGAAGCACTTTTAGACGAGCTGAACCTGACCGATTTATCAGCGGTTCCCTAGACGAACGCTGCTGCCAGCACGTCGTCCAGGTGTGCAGCCAGGGTGATCTGCAATTCGTCGCGCACAGCGTCCGGCAGCTTGGTGAGATCCGCTTCATTGTCCCGGGGAAGAATGATGTGCCGCATACCCGCTCGATGAGCGGCAAGCAGTTTCTCCTTGATACCGCCTACGGGTAACACGAGCCCCGATAACGTGAGCTCACCCGTCATCGCCAGATCGTCGCGCACAACCCGAGAACGGTAGGCCGAAATCAGCGCGGTCGCCATAGTCACACCGGCGGAAGGACCATCTTTCGGTACAGCCCCTGCCGGTACATGAATATGGATACCGCGTTCCTCGATCTGCTTGCGATCGACGCCCAGTTGATCTGCGTGCGCCCAGATATAACTGCGTGCGGCTTTCGCGGATTCCTGCATCACCTGTCCGAGATGCCCGGTGAGAATCACCTTTTCGTCCTTGTGGGTGAAGGTGGCTTCCACATACAGCACGTCACCGCCTGCTTCGGTCCACGCGAGCCCGGCAGCAACTCCTGCAGGGAGGTTCTCTCGACCTTTATCGGACTTGAACTTCTCAGGTCCAAGCAATCCGGCGAGTGCTGCCTTGTCGATCAGATCCTCGATGTGATTTTCGACCTCTCCTCCTGCCTCCTCACCAACCTTTTCACCGACTACCTGGCGTGCCCGTTTACGCGCCAGCCGGCCGATGACGCGTTCCAGTTCGCGGACCCCCGCTTCACGGGTGTAACGGCGAATCATGGCATGAAGAGCGTCGTCGCTGATGTTGAGCTGTGCCTCAGTCAAACCACTTTCTCTCTGCTGTCGTGGTGCGAGGTACTTGCGTGCGATAGCTTGTTTTTCCATATCGCTGTATCCGGAAAGTTCCAGTACTTCCATGCGATCGAGTAGTGGCCTCGGTATGCCCTCCAATGTGTTGGCAGTCGTAATGAACAGTACATGCGAAAGGTCGTATGGAAGGTTCAGATAGTTATCGCGAAACTCCTTATTCTGGGCAGGATCGAGAATTTCCATCAAAGCTGCCGCCGGATCTCCACGAAAATCGCTACCGAGTTTGTCGATCTCGTCCAACATCAGTATCGGGTTGGATACGCCGGCCCGACGCACGCTCTGCAGGATACGCCCGGGCATAGCCCCGATATAGGTGCGCCGGTGGCCACGCAACTCCGCCTCGTCATGTAGTCCCCCGAGCGAGAGACGTTCGAACTTACGGCCCATGGCCCGTGCGATGGATTGTCCGAGAGAGGTTTTGCCGGTTCCCGGTGGGCCGACAAAACACAAGATGGGCGCCTTGGCTTCGGGGTTGAGCTGCATTACGGCGAGAGATTCTAAGATCCGCTCTTTGACGTCCTCCAAGCCGTAGTGGTCCTCGTCGAGAATGGTCTGGGCGTGGGCCAGGTCGAGCTGGTCTTCGGTCTGTTTATGCCAGGGCAGTTCGGCAACGAGTTCTAGATATGCCCGCGCGACCTGATAGTCGGCGGCATTGGCCGACATGCGCGCCAGGCGTGCAAGCTCGCGATCCACTTCCTTTTGCACCACTTCAGGAAGTTTCGCATCGTCCAGCTGTCCCTTTAACTCCGTGATGTCCTCATCATCTCCAGTTTCTCCCAACGCATGCTCGATGGCTCGCTTCTGTTGACGTAATACATGTTCGCGCTGTTGATCATCCATATCGATGCGAGCTTGTTTCGCAATCTGCCGGCGCAACTCTGTCACCTGTAGTTCGTGGCCCAGCAGGTCGTGGACCTTCTGCATGAGCGCGTGGGTGGAATCACACTCCAGCACTTCTTGTTCCTGGGTCAGGGTCAGCTGTGCGAACGAAGCGATGCGGTACATCTGGGTGACGGGATCTGTGATGGAACCCACCAGGGCATGATAAGCCTGCGCGCCGTTGTCGCTGTCTAAGAGTTCGGCAATACGTTGCGCAAGCTCCAGATTTTCCCGCAGCAGCGCATGCACGGCAGGCGCATCGTCGCCTGAGTCGTCGATGTTGAGGACGGGTAGCGGCTCATACTCGAGCGCCATGAAGCTTGTCTCGGATGTGGGATTAATAAGCTTCACGCGTTGTATGCCTTGTACGATGACCTGGGCGCTGTTGTCGCTCTTTTCGATGCGGCTGATCTTCACGATCGTGCCGACGTTGCGGAGGTCTTCGCGTTGCGGATCTTCCAGCTCGCCGTCGAGTTGGGCGACTGTGAGCAACTGCCTGCCATGTTCCACAGCGGCGTGCACCGCAGCCAGTGATTTGGGCCTGCCCACACGCAACGGAACGATGATCTGCGGGTAGACCACGGCGTTTTTCAGCGGGAGGACGGGAAGGACTTGTGGCATGTCGCTCTTACTCAAGAGTCACCTGATGCTTCTCGCGGCCCAAGATGATGCGCGTACCACGCAGGGTTTGCCAGTAGTTCGCAGTCTTCCGACAATCCTACCTGGCTCAACAGTAGCTCAATTGAACAGATTCTGGACCCTTGCGGCCTCTTCGCGGACCAGTTCAGGCGCGCCAAGCATCTGGCGGTTATAGCCAATACGTTTGAACCAGTAGTGCAGCCCCACAAGATCCGTGAAGCCCATACCACCGTGCACCTCGGTGGCCGTTTTGGCGACGAATGCGCCCACTTCCGCACAATGTGCTTTGCTGTGGCAGGCGGTGAGCCGCGCGTCTGCCGGTACGTTGTCTATCGCGTAAGCGGCATACCAGACCAGCGCCCGGCACGGTTCGAGGCCCGCAACCATCTCGGCACACATATGTTTCACGGCCTGGAATGAACCGATGGGTCGGTTGAACTGCTCACGCTCCTTGGCGTAGGCGACGGCCTGATCGAGCATGTTTTGCGCAGCACCCAACGTATCCGCCGCCAACATGACCCGACCGATGTCGATGACCTGCGCGAGTACTTCGGGATCTTCGCTCAAGAGTGTTGCTGGGGTTTTGTCGAATTTAAGCTCTCCCGTGGGACGCGTCTTATCCACCGTTTCAAGATCCGTGCGCGAAAGCCCTTTCGCTTCGCGCTCGACGAGATACAGACGGTGGTCGGAATCGGCAACCAGGTAAAGATCAGCATCGAAATCAAGCACGAAAAGGGCTTTACCGTCGAGTTTGCTGCCATCACCTGTTACACCGGCGTTATCCCGCGCGGCGATGGTTTCACCCACGGCGATTCCGACGGTTGTGGCACCTGCAGCGATTTGCCCGAGCAGTTCAGCAAAGTCTCCACCCGCAAGAGCCAGTGCCCGGGGTGCCATGACTGCGCTACCGAGAAATGGCACAGGTGTGGTGTGATTGCCAAGTGCTTCGGCGACCAGTGCTGCTTCCAGCGTTCCGAGACCGACCCCACCCGCATTTTCGGGTATGAGCAGCGCCGGAATGCCGAGCTCGGTCAGGCCCTGCCAGATGTCGGTGTAATCGGGAGTTTCGGCAAAAAGGCGAACCCGTTGCAACGGGGCTTGTTCGTCCAGAAAGCGATTGATGCTGTCCTGCAGCAGGGTTTGTTCTTCAGACAGTCCGAATTCCATGATCGGTTAGCTCTTCTTTTCTACTTTGGGTTCCCGCGGCAGGTCGAGACCGCGTTCGCTGATGATGTTCTTCTGAATCTGCGCAGTGCCGCCGCCGATGATCAAGCCTAAGAAGTACATGTAATGAATCTGCCAGGAGCCTTTGTCACGCAGGTAGGGGTTGTCGCCGTAGGCGAGACCCAGTTCCCCCATGGCATCGATGCCGAGGCTTTCGAGATCGTGGCGCAACTCCGTACCTTGCAGCTTCACAATCAAGCGGGCAAGGCGGGTGTCTTTTTTGGTCAGACGCGAAGAAAGAATGCGCAAATCGTTAAAACGCAGAGCCATCACCCGACCTTGAATTTTCATCAGCCGGTCACGATACATCTGATGATCGATGAGTCGTTGGCCATTGATAGTCTCGCTTTTCATCAGATCAATCAGTGCATTGAATCGCTGCAGCGTGATGTTGGGGTCGGCGAGTGAGTCGCGCTCAAAGCCGAGGATGGCGTTAGCGACCTGCCAGCCTTCGCCTCGCTGTCCGACTATCTGGTGTTTGGGTACCCGAACGTCCGTGAAGAACACTTCGTTGAAGTTAGCTGCACCCGTCATATCTACCAGCGGGCGGACTTCAATACCCGGGCTGTCCATGCGAAACAGTAAAAACGAGATACCCTGGTGTTTCGGAGCGTCCGGCTCGGTGCGAACCAGACAGAAAATCCAGTCTGCGAGGTGAGCGGTGCTGGTCCAGGTTTTCTGCCCGTTGACCACCCACTCGTCTCCATCCAACACGGCACTCGTTGTGAGGCTGGCGAGATCGCTACCGGCGCCCGGCTCCGAGTAACCCTGGCACCACAACATTTCGCCGTGCAGTGTAGGTTTGATGAATGCCTGTTTTTGCTCCTCGGTGCCCACTTCCAGAAGTGTCGGTACCAGCATGGATATTCCCTGGCCGCCAAGGCCCGGACTCACACCCGCCGTAGCAAACTCTTCTGCGATGATGCGGGTTTTCAGGATGTCCGGCTCGGCACCAAAACCGCCGTACTGTTTCGGGATAGTGCGTGCGGTATAGCCGTGTTCGATCAGGGTCTGCTGCCAGGCGAGTCCCTTCTCAGTGCGTAAGCCACCTGCTTCAGCGGCTTGCTCCGCGTGTGACTCCAGGAAGTCGCGTACCTCTTCCTGAAAGGACTGGTGTTGCGAACTGTAGGATAAATCCATGCGTTACCCCAATGGTGAGCCGCCGCGTTTGCGGTGTGATATGTAGGCGAAACAATCTAACCCGTCGTCGGGCTCTTCATCAACCAAGAGGACGGTTTCTGTCAGGCGAGGTGCGCTAAGTGTTCCCGCTTGACGAGGTGTTTGAGCGCAGCGCCTTTGGCGAAACGTTCGATCTCGGCCACAATGTAGTCGGCGAGCCGTTGCGTTTCGTTGCCCAACGAGCCGGCAATGTGGGGAGTCAGAAACACGTTAGGTAATGTGTAGAGTGGAGAATCGTCGGGCAGTACTTCGGGTTCGGTCGTGTCGAGAATAGCAAAGAGGCGACCTCTTTCGAGTTCGCTCACCAATGCCGCCTGATCCACCAGGCCGCCGCGGGCCGTGTTGATCAAAGTTGCGCCATCTCGCATCAGGGCAAGCTCGCGCGCGCCGATCATGTGCCGGGTATCGGTCAACAACGGCGCATGCAGACTCACGACATCAGACCTTGATACAAGCTCGGACAACCCAACCTTCGATGCACCCAGGTCACGGCTGGCAAGCGGTGTCACGTAGGGATCGTAAAGAAGAACCTGCAGGTCAAACCGACGCAAGTGTTCGATAACAAGCTGGCCGACATGAGAGGCGCCTACGATTCCGATGGTTTTACCATAGTTGCCAACATTGGGTGCTTCTTTGCTCCAGGGAGCACGGTTCTCGTGATGGTCAACGTAAAACTGGTTGAGCTGGAAGACATGTTTGTTGGCGAACAGGATGGCGCCGAGGGTGTACTCCGCAACAGGAACCGCGTTAGCAGCCACCGCATTGGTAACGAGGATCCCGCGTCGCCAGACACTGTCGTCCAGGAATCCCTTCACGCTACCCGCCAGGTGCGCGATGAGTTTCAGTCGTGGGAGCTGGTCGATGATCTCGGCGTCGATGCGCGGGCAGCCCCAACTGGTGATCAGCACTTCGGTATGTGCCATGTCCTCGCCGATCTCTTGGGGGTCACGGAACGGCGTGGCACTGATCAACCGGACAGCACGCTCCAGTCGTTGCAAGTGGTCGTCGCGCACGAGCTCTTCGCGAACGACGGGATGCATCACCAAAGCAGTGGTGGGGCTTTTGGCCATACGCTAAGAATACCTCATTCCCTTCAAACGTTCGCGATACAATCATCGAGACCGATCTATCACAATAACAATGAGATGACTCCACCAGACATGAATCAGGATGATGCGATGGCCATGGTGCGGACCATGGCGGAGATGCAGAACGCACACAATGTCCAGGTGCACCCCGAGTGGCGTACCCAGGGTTACGAGTACTATCGAGCCATCTGGGTAGAGTGTGCAGAGCTGTTAGATCATTTTGGCTGGAAGTGGTGGAAAAAGCAGATCCCGGATCTCGATCAGGTGAAGCTCGAGATCGTGGATATCTGGCACTTCGGATTGAGCGACCTCATTCGCACGGGCAAGTTGGACGAGTCGGTGGGTGAGGCGATGTTTGCTGTTGAAACAACGGTAGCCGCTACGGCCAACCAGTTGAACTCAGGTGATGTAGCACAATTCCGAGCCGCGGTTGAAGCGCTTGCTGAGTCGAGCCTCTCCCAACGGTTATTCCGACTCGAGCCGTTTCAGCGTTTGCTCGAAGCCCTGCCGATGTCTCTGACAGAACTTTTCAGGCTCTACATCGGCAAAAACGTGCTCAACAATTTCCGTCAGGATCATGGCTACAAAACCGGCGAATACCGGAAACTGTGGTCAGGTCGGGAAGATAACGAGCATCTAATCGAGATTCTTCAGGACATCGAGTGTGCCGCCGGCGAAGTTCCGCAAGCACTTTACTCTCAACTCAACGCGCGCTATCCGGGATAGCAATTACTGCTGCACCGCAACAAAGAGCAGGCGTACAGAATCTTGGTTCGTCAGTCGCTTTACGGCCACAAGCAGCCATCTACTGGACTAGCATCGATGCTCGGGTTACACAAACCTGTGCAACTGTCCCGACACCAACATCATTAGTTCCCGGCCTCTCGCGGCCCACCCGTCAGAAACGGTACCTCTGCCCAGCCCTTGTCGTAGGGCGCGAACATTCTGGGGTAGATGATCATCTCGACAAAACGCCAGCCCAGGTCCGTTTTTGCATAGGTTTCCTGGTAGCGAGCAGCCAGCCACAAGGCGGTCTCGCGTCGGGTTGTCTGGGTGCAGGGTTGCCACAGGTACCATTGCCCTGTGGCGGTATCGGGGTCGTCATCGGTGATCGTGATCAACGGATTGGTCACGTAATGGATGGCAAACCCCATGATCGAACTCACCCCTGAAAAATGTTCACGTATGGCCTCCATGCCCTCGAACCGCCCCATGAAACCGCCATCCCAGACACCTCGGGGAACAAACAAAGACGCAATCCCATCCGGGTTGTAATGGTCATCGCAGTAAGCACAGTACTCGGCTTTCAGTGCCTTGATCGCTTCTATGTCTTCCAGCCGCTGCAGCCGTTGCTCGGTCGTCTTCATGTGGAATATTCTCGAAACCAGGGGTCAGGAGTTTAACGCACGGGAAGGTACTATTATCCGCCCTTGACTCAACGCAACGGAGGCCCAGCACGTGAACATGGGAGCCACCCCCACTACCGACCTCGAAAAAGCTCGCCACGATCTGGATAACCTCGGTTATTGCATCGTGCGGGACGTGGTACCGATCGATCTGGTGGAACGTGTGAGGCAGCGGGTGCTCGAGCAGGCGAAGGCCGAACGTAATGCCGGTCAGGCCTTCGTGCAGGATGGTAATACGCAGTGGGTTGCGAACGTCATCAACAAAGGCGAAGTGTTTCTGGAACTATTGACCTGCTCCCAGACAAGCTTGGATCTATGCACCCACGTGCTTGGACCTGACTTCATCCTCTCCTGCTCAAATGCGCCGATAGCAGGTCCCGCGACCAGCCGGATGAAGATGCATTCGGATCAGTTCTGGACTCCCACCATCGCGCAGGACCCGCTAACGTACACCTGTCTCGGAGAAAACGGGCTCGAAAGATCGGAGATGGGCAACACGACTGTACAACGGGACTATCTATTTCCACCCTGCATGGTCACGCTCATCTGGGCGGTAACGGATTTCACGGCCGAGAACGGCGCGACAGTATTTGTGCCTGGTAGCCATCTGTCCGGTCTGCAGCCCGACTATCACCATGACTTTGCCGACGCGGTGCCGGCTGAAATGCCGGTAGGATCCGTCGTCCTATGGGATGGTCGAACCTGGCATGCGACCGGCGCGAACAGGACCCAGGACGAGTACCGTATCGGCGTCACCAACAATATGGTCGCACCTATGATCAGACCGTTGGTCAATTACCCCTACTCACTGCGTGCAGAGGTGGAAGAGCTGCTGGATGAGCGGCAGAAACAGCTTCTCGGTTTCACCACCTGGACTGCGTATGGCAACGAAGGCGTACCCACACAAAACTTGCGATACTTCAAACCCGCCTCAGACCAACCCGGACCGATGCGCTAGGCATTCGTGGCCAACCCCAATTTTCGTGAAGGATCTTTGTCAAAGGTGCGGCACAATTTACTACGCGCTTCGCGCCGGCGTCGAGGTGCCATTGTAGCTCCGCGTGAAAAGGTGGTACGTGAGGACGGCGTCAGCGGTCGCCTTCATGAATCACCTCTCGTAGCAGGCGCGCCAGTTCCTCGTCCTCGTGGTCGATGTGTTTGACGATATCTTTCGCTCTTGGAGTTAGCCGACGGTAACCCCAGTGTGATCTCCGCTTGGTTTCATCCCAACCTTCACGCTGAAAATAAAGCGGCAGGTTGACATCGAAATAGGAAATACTGTCTGCATCCTTGAGCAGATTGGCCTGGGGTTCGCCGCCCACCTCGTGGACCTGCACCAGGCGGCAGGCCTCGTCTGTAATGTCCCGTGCCACGCCGCATGCGGTTAGAATCGGGCGCAACAGTTCCGCACCGTGGCGGGCGTGGGTTGCCTTGAAAGCGTCGTAATCGTCGAAATCCTCTCGTCTCACCTTCACCTCCTCGATTGCCCGGTCGATGTCGTGAGCCAGCGCGGCCAACTGCAAGGCGTCGCCGGCATCCGGTTCCAGGCGCAAAAGCCATTCCAGAGTGTTGTCGGCGTGACGGGGATCTTCAGGCACTTGCGAGCCCGCGATCACCGCGCGGATTTTCTGCTTGGCGCAATCAATGCTGTTCATGACGCGCAACGCTCACCCGGTGTAGGGTTTCAAGATTCATCAGGACGGCGATCAAAACCAGTATCGGCAACACCATATTGGCCAACGCGCCCAGAAAGATGAGGAACACGCGCACGTCACGCCCCATCCGCAAGCCGGTCTTGCCTCCGGCTCTAATCCGGTCGCGCATTAGATTATCGTACTTGTCTGCCGTGTAACTCAGCATGAACGAACCGATAATAGCCATGAAACCAGCGAACAGGACCCAGCCGTTCGCTTCGACTGCCAGCAAGTGCCA
>SMUY01288705.1_pt1 | contig 19047 bp, 17 predicted proteins | sample 2456441 | NCBI WGS metagenome assembly SMUY01 (sample SAMN11095931, study PRJNA526329) | marine sediment metagenome | biome: Marine sediment; feature: Surficial sediment; material: Deep marine sediment; isolation source: Hadal surficial sediment | place: Pacific Ocean | collected 2014-11 | depth...
CCCGATAACCGATCCGGTGACTGGCCAGCCGATATCGCCCACACCTTTCTATGATGTCACACGCGGCTTCGGCAGTTTGCCGCCAAATCAACCGCTACCCGCATTAAACCTGCCTCGCGTCTTCGTCCTGACCGGCCCCGGCACCTGCTCCGCCAGCGAAGCCGTCATGAACGGTCTTCGAGGCGTTGACGTCGAGGTCATTCAGATCGGATCAACGACTTGTGGCAAACCTTACGGTTTCTATCCCACCGATAACTGCGGCACGACCTATTTCACGATCCAGTTTCGCGGTGTAAATCAGAAAAACTTCGGCGACTACACAGACGGGTTTTCGCCGAACAACACGTTGACAAGTGTTGGTACCGTCGTCCCTGGCTGCTCCATCGCCGATGACTTTACCGCTGCATTGGGCGACCCGGCAGAACGCCGACTTGCCGCGGCGCTCGCCTATCTGGCGGGGCAGCCGTGTCCGGCACCCTCCGGTTTTGCACTATCGGGCTCAAGCAAGACCGGCGCACCGCTGTCAGCGACGGATGGCATTGTTGCCAAGTCACCGTGGCACACGAATCGAATTATGGATCGATTGTGATTGTGGCGCTAAGACCAGGCGCGGTGATCGCGGGCGTCGTTCTGACTATTGTCGGTTGTCAGACACTGGCCAGCGGCGCGGATGTATCAGCTCGCATTACCGAGCCAACCGACGACAGTCGAGCGGCTTTGCAAAACGCCGTCAATGACGCGCTCAATATTCGCGTAGCTTTAGCCGATGATGCACTGACCGACAGCAGTGTGTTGATCATCGAACGGAATCCGCCGCGAAACATGCAGAGCCCGCCGGCACAGGGCCGCAACATGGATACGCCGATCCTGTTCAGGCTGGTGTTGAACGGCTCGGACTGCATACTCATCGATCAACGCGACGATTCGAGGTACCTGCTCGAAAAGACGACCTGTGCCGCTGAATAGGTCTCAGCTGCAGTCTGGCAGCCTGCTAGGCGTCGTCGACCTCGAAGTCCTCGAGCGACTCTTCGCCACCCGCACTTTGCAAGAGAATCTCAACCTTCTGTTCGGCCTCTTTGAGTGCAGTCTGGCAGCCGCGTGTCAGCTTGATGCCTTCCTCGAATTTCTTCATCGCCGTCTCAAGTGGTAAATCGCCGGACTCGAGCTCCTCGACGAGGTTTTCGAGATCGGCCAGGGATTTCTCGAGGTTCAGCGACTTCTTGGCACTCATGAGCAGATTCCGTGTGCGCTTGCGGCGCAACGCTACAGGCACAATCTGTCACGGTCAATGCCGAGTGGCCAGTCATTTCGTCGCTGATTCCGGACGGCTCGAACTGGAAGGCGACTTTCATGGTTGAGTATCCCGATGTCGAGGAACGCCAGGCGATGCTGAGGCAACTCGTGGGCGTCGAAAACCGTGTGTATATTCGCGTCGGTAGTTGCGATCCGGTCTACGCGATCGCCGCATTGAAAGCTGATGCCGTGCTCGCGGCGGGTATTGACCATGAAAACTATCGGGTCGAAGTCTCGCCGGTCGCCGAAAATACCCGTGCCGCGCTGCTAGCCGATCTCATCTGAAAAAGTGGGGTCGAACCGAAGTTTTTCGCAAGAACGTGCGACTAATGACGCCATCCAGCAAAAAACTTCGGTTCGATCCCACTTTTTATCCAGCAAAAAACTTCGATTCGACCCCACTTTTACCGGTTTCGCCGATCGAACGGATGCATGGCCGGGCCATTCGGGCTAGAATCCGGGCGGGTTTTCGCTTGGCAAACTGGTAATCAGAGTAGATGAGCAGACGATACGTCGCTGCGGACATCGAGGTCCTCAGCGGGCTCGAGCCTGTGCGTCGCAGGCCTGGCATGTTTACCGACACGACGCGGCCGAATCACCTGGTGCATGAAGTCGTCGATAACAGCGTCGACGAAGCGCTCGCCGGGTTCTGCAAAAAAATCGAGGTCACGATTTTCAAGGATGGTTCGTTTGAAGTGATCGATGACGGGCGCGGCATGCCCGTGGACATTCATCCCAAGGAAAAAATGCCGGGCGTGGAACTCATCCTGACGCGCTTGCACGCCGGCAGCAAATTCACGAACGAAAGTTACGAGTTTTCGGGCGGTCTGCACGGCGTCGGCGTGTCTGTCGTCAACGCCTTGTCGAAAAACCTGGAGGTCTGGATACGCCGCGGCGGCGAGGAGTACAACATGAGTTTCGCCGGCGGCAAGAAACGCGGCAAGCTCGAAGTCGTCGGCAAAGTCGGCAAGGCAAACACGGGTACGACGATTCGCTGCTGGCCCGATCCGCAATACTTCGATTCGGCGAAATTTTCGATATCGCGACTCAAGCACGTGTTGCGTGCCAAGGCGGTGCTGTGCCCCGGGCTGACCGTCCATCTCAAGATCGAGAAATCGAAGGAGAAGCTGGAGTGGTGCTACTCGGGCGGGCTCGAGGAATATCTTATCGATGCGATCGGTGGCGGCGAACTGCTTCCTGCCGAGCCGTTCGCCGGTGCGTTGAGCGGCAATAGCGAGGCGGTCGACTGGGCGCTGGTCTGGCATGTGGAAGGCAGCCAGACGGTCACCGAGAGTTACGTGAACCTGGTGCCGACGCCGCAGGGCGGGACCCACGTGAACGGCCTGCGCACCGGGCTCACGAATGCATTGCGCGAATTTTGCGACTTCCGCAATCTGTTGCCGCGAGGTGTGACGCTGGCGCCCGAAGACATATGGGACGGCCTGAATTTCGTTCTGAGCACGAAGCTCAAGGACCCGCAGTTCTCCGGGCAGACCAAGGAACGCCTGTCGTCGCGGGAGTCGGCGGCGTTCGTCATGGGTGTCATCAAGGATAACTTTTCCCTTTGGCTGAACCAGCATCCGGAGACCGGCGACCAGATCGCGCAGCTCGCGATCGACAAGGCGCAAAAGCGCCTCAAGGCCGCGAAGAAGGTCGTGCGAAAGAAAGTCGTGTCGGGCCCGGCGCTGCCGGGCAAGCTGGCCGACTGCACGTCCCAGGAGCCGGAATTGTGCGAGATCTTCCTGGTCGAGGGTGACTCCGCGGGCGGTTCGGCGAAGCAGGCGAGGGACCGCAACACGCAGGCGATCATGCCGTTGCGTGGCAAGATTTTGAACACCTGGGAAGTCGATTCCGCAGAGATTCTCGCCTCGCAGGAGGTGCATGACATCAGCGTCGCGCTGGGCGTCGACCCGGGCACTAACGATATCGAAGGGCTGCGTTATCACAAGGTCTGCATACTTGCCGACGCGGATTCCGACGGTCTGCATATCGCAACGCTTCTGTGCGCGCTATTCCTGCGCCACTTCCGCGAACTGGTGATGAGCGGCCACGTGTACATCGCAATGCCGCCGCTCTATCGCATCGATGTCGGCAAGGAAGTCTTCTACGCGCTCGATGACAGTGAGCGCAAGGGCATCCTCGATCGTATCGAGGCGGAGAAGTTGCGCGGCAAAGTATCGGTTACGCGCTTCAAGGGACTTGGCGAAATGAGTCCGGGGCAACTCAGGGAAACGACGATGAACCGCGATACGCGCCGTCTCGTGCAATTGACCGTTGCGGCCCGTGACAAGACGGACCAGCTCATGGATCTGCTGCTCGCAAAGAAGCGCGCCAAAGATCGCCGCAACTGGCTTGAAAGCAAAGGCAACCTGGCCGAGGTATAGATTTCATGCAGAGCAACCTGAACCTCGAGGGAATCGAACAACAGCCCCTCCGGGAGTACACGGAAAGGGCCTATCTCGACTACTCGATGTACGTGATTCTCGATCGTGCGTTGCCGCGCATCGGCGATGGCTTGAAGCCCGTGCAGCGACGCATCATCTATGCAATGAGCGAACTCGGGCTCGCAGCGGGCGCCAAGCCAAAGAAATCGGCGCGCACCGTTGGCGATGTCATCGGAAAATTTCACCCGCACGGTGACTCCGCCTGCTACGAGGCCATGGTGCTGATGGCACAGGACTTTTCTTATCGCTATCGGATCATAGACGGGCAGGGCAACTGGGGTTCGACCGACGATCCGAAATCGTTTGCCGCGATGCGCTATACCGAGTCGCGGCTGGCGCCGTATGCGAAAAGCCTGTTGGTCGAACTCGGTCTGGGCACGGTCGACTGGGCGCCCAATTTCGATGGCACGCTCAATGAGCCCCTTGTGTTGCCGGCCCGGCTGCCGAACATATTGCTGAACGGCACGACGGGCATCGCCGTCGGACTGTCGACCGACGTGCCGCCGCACAATCTGCGTGAAGTGGCGAGCGCGCTCGTGCACCTGATCGACAATCCGAAAGCAACGATTTCGCAGCTCATGAAGCACATCAAGGGGCCGGACTTTCCAACCGGCGGCGAGCTGGTGTCGGCACGAACCGAGATCAAGCAAATTTACGTGACCGGCAGCGGCACGTTGCGATTGCGCGCCACGTACAAAATTGAAAACGGCGATATCGTCATCACTTCCCTGCCGTACCAGATTTCGGGTGGAAAAGTGCTCGAGCAAATTGCGGCGCAGATGCGCAGCAAAAAGTTACCGCAGGTGGACGATCTTCGTGACGAATCCGATCACGAGGATCCGATACGTCTCGTGATCAGCCGCCGATCGAAAAATGTCGACATCGGCGAACTGATGTCGCATTTGTTTTCGACGACGTCCCTCGAGCGCACGACGCGCGTCAATATGAATATCATCGGGCTTGATGGCCGGCCCAGGGCATTCAATCTCGTCGAGATTCTAAGCGAATGGCTGAAATTTCGCAGGGACACCGTCAAGCGCCGATTGCGGCACCGGCTGCAGATCGTTACCGATCGGCTGCATGTTCTCGACGGGCTGCTGGTTGCCTATCTGAATATCGACGAGATCATCGCGATCATCCGCAAGGAAGGCAAGCCCAAACCGGTACTCATGAAACGCTTCAGGCTTGCGGACATTCAGGCCGAGGCCATCCTCAATCTGAGGCTCAGAAATCTGGCGAAGCTCGAGGAAATGAAAATTCGCGCGGAGCAGGACGAGCTCAGCGAGGAACGCGAAGCGCTCGAGACCATCCTGAAGAGCGCGTCCCGACTGAAATCGCTGATCAAGAAAGAGATTCTGGAAGACGCCGAAGCGTATGGTGATGACCGGCGCACGGTCATCGTCGAACGCGAGGCCGCGCAAGCGATCGACGAAGCGCAGCTCGTCGTGAGCGAGCCGGTTACGGTCGTCCTGTCGCAACGTGGTTACGCGCGCTCAGCCAGGGGCCATGACATCGATCCGACGACGCTGAGTTACAAATCCGGCGACGAATTTCTTGCGGCGGTGCAGGGGCGCAGCAATCAGCTCGCCATGTTCATCGACAGTACCGGGCGCGTGTACAGTGTCATGGCGCATACCTTGCCGTCGGCGCGGGGTCAGGGTGAACCTCTGTCCGGCCGCTTCAAGTCGCCGGATGGCGCGTCTTTCTGCGGCGCAATGATCGGTGACCCGGAGCACAAGTATCTTCTTGCGGGCGACTCGGGCTACGGCTTTATCGCGACTTTGAGCGACCTCGTATCACGCAACAAGGCTGGCAAGGCTGTGCTGCGCGTTCCGGAGGGCGGCAGAGCGGTAGTGCCGTCGCCGGTGCCGCAAGACGCCGAGTGCCTGATTGCGGCCGTGAGCTCGATCGGCCGATTGCTGTTGTTCGAGATGGATGAACTTCCGGAGCTCGCGAAGGGCAAGGGCAACAAGCTCATCAATATTCCAGCGAAGAAGTACAAAAGCGGCGAGGAAAAACTGGTCGCAGCCGCGGTGGTGCCGGAAGATGGGAGCCTGCAGGTTTTCTGCGGCCAGCGTGTGATGACGATCAAATGGGACGATACCGATCATTATTACGGCGATCGGGGTCTGCGCGGCAATATGCTGCCGAAAGGCTGGCGCAAGGCCGATCGGTTGGTGGGTATCGCTGCGGCGGCGGAAAAAGAGACGTAGCTGCTGGCTGCAACAGTTCGAACTTGACCATATAAGCAGGAAAGAGTCAGGTCTCACTGCAACTGCCGTGCGGCTGCTTGCCTGAATTGACACGGACCTGGCGACGGCGTCATTGTGTGCCGGTTCGGAGGACTTGGTGGATAGAGGACAGAGACGTTGCGCCTGCCCAAGCTGATTTACGAAATATTGCCGTACTTTTTAGTTGCGGTTGGCATCCTGTTCGTCACACTGGCAGTCATCCAGTACGAATATGCTCCCACGCTCTTTATATTCTTGGTCGGAATGCTCTGTATTTCGGGCGGATCGTTCATGGTCTTGATGCGCGTGATTTCTCGCAGGGAGAAATCCCGTAACAACTGACTGACCGGACGGCGTCAGTGCGATTGTAGCCGAGTTCGCATTTAACCGACTTTCTTGTCCAATTTGTCAGGCTCTGTCGACATCTCGACAGTCTGTTCTTCGCCGGTGGACGGCATCTCCACGGTCTTGTCGTCAATTGGAAGGTCGATCGTGAGCGCCTCGTTGATCCCCGTGTCCTCGAGATCGCTGATGACGTCGTTTTCAGCCGGCAAATTGACCGTGACGTCGAGTTCGGAAACACTGCCCAACTGCACCGCCGTTGACTCATCGCTGCAGGGCTCTTGGTCTTGCGAATCTTCTTTTTCGTCCATGCGCTGCTCCAGTTCTGCCGTGGCTTTTTCAATTTCGTCGCTCAGCGCCTGCGTCGCGCTGAGTTGGTCTTCGAATTTGTCTTCGACGATGTCGTAGTTGACGTCCTGGCTGATCGTGTAACCATCGACTTCCAACGACTCGTCATCGCTTTCAACGGCGACCGCCCTGAGATTGCGAGACGTTACGTCGTCGATGTTCCGGATTTTCGTTACGTCAACAATAATGGACATGTCGTAGTCGTCGTCTTCCGGCAATACTTCGCTTTCGAGTATCGATTCAATTTCGGCGCGCATTGGCGGGAGGATATCGGTTGACGGTGGCTCGTCGGCGCGTGCCGCGCGTTCGGGTAATTCGTAATCGAGTAGTGACGCCACTGCAAAGCCGAAGTCCTGATTGAGGTCCACGTCTGTTTTCTGTTCCAGCCCGATGCCGGCGATCAGATCTGCATCGAGCACCAGATTCTCGTGAGTGGGGCAGTCGTCACCAATGTAATAGTCAATATCGGCGATGTCGTAAACGACATCTTCGCTCGCCTCGACTGATCGCGTATCAGCATCGGCGCTGCGCCGCGACGGTTGCGCGGCGCCGATCGGCCTCGAACCAAAACGTTCGCGCAGTTTTCGGCCGAACAGCAAAAGGCCAGCGAACAGCGCGACCGCGCCGCCGGTGAGCCACGAGGTCCAGATCGAAGTCTCCTTGACAACAGGTGCTGTCGTCGCGACCGGAACGATGGCCGATGCGGTCAGGGCGAACTCGTCGATCCTGGTATCGGGAATGATGATCGTCTCAGTTGCAGCGGAAACACCAGGTGACACAAACAAGCTGCTGCCATCAAGGACGATGTCGCCTGGCCGCAATGCCGAGTAATCGAACTCTGGTTCAGCGGCTTGCGGCAGCTCGACTGTCGCCGGCTGTGGCTCGCTCACGGGTGCAATCTCGTCAATCGTCGCGGCCTCGTCGATCGGGGCCTCGACGACCGGGTACAGGTCAGCCGCGGCTTCCGGCTCAACGTCTGTATTTTCGGCAACGATACGTGCCTCGATGAGCGCAACAGGGTCTGCAACGACCGGCGCGTCGGTGGTTGCATTGCTTGCCACCGCGTTGACGATGGCGTCATCGGGAATGTCCAGCCAGCTCCCGGCCTTCAATTTGTTGGGGTCGGAATCGATGAACGCATCCGGATTTGCGTCAAAGACGGTGAAGATGGCGTCCCACAATCCGACCTGGCGGTTCTCCAGGCGTTGGACGATTGCAGACAATGAATCGCCTGGCTGCACGCGGTAGCGCGACCTGCCCTGGAGCGGTGAGCGATTGACCGCTCGCCGCGGTGTTGCGGCGGCTGCGGGAGGCGCCTCAGGCACCGGGGCTGCCGGCGTCAGCGGAACTGTTGGCGCTGCCGGCGCCCCGGCACTTTCACTGATCGCGTTTGCCACGGTTCCGGGCGGATCGACGAAAATCAGATAATCCCGGCTAAGCTGCGGTGTGTGCGGACAATTGACGACGATGCTCGTGGTCATCAGTGGCTCACGCACCGGGGTTGCGCCCGACAGGGAGATGACGCCTTCGGCAACGCTGATGCGCGCACGCGTCAAAGTGGGCAGTCCGCTTGCAGCCGGACCGGCCCGCAGCGATACGCAGTAATCAGCGATCCGTTCGTTCGGGCCTAACGCGTAAGCGATGCTGGCGCGCAACGGTTGACCGAGCGCCGAGTGTAATTCGAGTTCACCAAGTTCGAGCGCCGCAGCAGGAACTGCAGCGAGGCCGCTGCCAATCGCGGCGAGAGTTGGCAACAATAAACTGCCGGCTTTTGGCGGCCGTGCGGCCGGCACCCTTCCATGCTTTCCAGCTAGCGACTTTTTCACGTGCGGGCACCCCGATGATTGTGCGACGGACAAATTGACGAGCGCTGAGACATCCTTTTCACGCGCCTATTCTATGTGCTGACCGGCGTAGACAATAAGCGTGTGGTTCCGGCAACAAAGTGTGACGGCCGTCACACTTTGCCGGGGCAGGGCGGGGTTCGAAAAGCCGCCTCAATAATCGCCATGGGCATTATCGAGGTGTCTGTTAAAGGGAATGAGCTGCCGTCAGTTCGGCAAGTGTGCGCTTCCTGACGCTGTCGGACTCCTGCAGCACTACTTCAGGTTCATTAACATAATGCCCTTGCATGAAGTCGAGTCCGAGCTGGAACAGCACGGCCATCGCATTTGCGTTCTCGACGCGTTCAGCAATCGACTTGATATTTCTCTCTTTCGCTGCACGAACTATTTTTTGCACGCTGTCCTGCATCTTCGTATCGGTCATGAGCGTATGCATCAATTCCCCGTCGACCTTGATGTAGTTGGGCTTGAGGATATCGAGTATCCGAAATCGCTCCTTGTCGACGCCGTAGTGCTCGAGCGCAAAACCCACGCCCAGTTTTCGCATCTTCGTGACCAGCGATTTCGTTTGTTTGATGTGTTTTGCGGCGTCACGCTCCGGTATTTGTATCACCAGGCGAGAGCAGTCAAACTTGCGCTTGTCAAATTCACGCTCCATCCAGGCGATCGTAGTTGCGTCGACAATTGACTGTCTCGACAGACGCACGAACACGCGATCGGCGTTGTTTCTGTTGCAGAAGTCGATGGCTGCCTTGATCATCCAGCGATCGATGTGCTTCATCATATTATTGCGTTCGGCCGCGGGAATAAATTCAGAGGGCAGCACCGAATTTCCCTGCTCGTCGATCATGCGTACGAGCAGGTCATACATTTCCACCGAATCGCTGCGCAAGCCTGCGATCGGGAGCTTTGCTACCTCAAATCGTTTGTCGGTCAGCGCAGCTTTGATGCGCTTGACCCAGATCGCATCAAATGCACGTTGCTTGGTGTCTTCGTCGGCTGACTCGTTAAGATAGGATTTGTCGCCGCCCTCGGCCCTGCCGGCCTTGTGGGCATCAACGGTTGCTGCGACGAGTTCCTGCAGATTGCGAAACACGTCACTGACTGCGCACACACCGACGGTACAGGTCATATGCGTCGATATATCGCCGATATCGAAAGTCGTATTGCGAATGTGATCAACAAGTTGCTTGCCCCAGACCTGCGCATCCTGCGCGTTGCCGCGTTCCAGCAGGACAAGCAGCGATGTTCCCTCGAAGCGGCCGGCGACATCGCGGGGATGCATGCGTTTGCGGACTTCTTCCGCAAACTGCGCCAGGATTTCCTCGGAGTCGAGAATGCCGACTTTGTCTTGCAGAGCTCCGAAATTGTCCGGCTTGAGGTAGGCGAGTACCTGCAGTCCGGAAGATGGCTTCTTGCTGAGGCGCTTCCGCAGACGTTCAAGAAACTGACTGCGGTGAAAAAACAGCGTCGTTGGATCACGTTGCAGCGCATCGTGAACGAGTTTGGTGGGTTCCTGCGAATTAATGTCGGGCTGTACAATGCATATCTGAACGCACGGCGCGTTGTCGAAGTTGATCTTGCGAAATTGTAATTGCAGTTCGCTGGCTTCCACGGCGCCGTCTTGAGGTTTTACCTTCAGTTGCTCGTCTGCGTGCCACTTGCCTTTAATGGTCGCGACCATCGCCCCTTTCAGGGCCGCCTGACTTTCCGGCTCAAAGCTGTCCATCAACGGGACACCGGTGACTTCGTCGAGCTTGGCCGCCTTGAACAGTTGCAGCCATGCGTCATTGGCGTCGATGACCACACCCTCCTGGGTCAGTGCGATCGCATTGCGCGATGTCTGCATGTACTCCTTGACCTGTCGCTTGTATTCCGTGGCCGATTGAATGGTCGAATACAACGCGCGTTCGACACGCAGTGCTCGCAGCTCCCGGGTAACCACCGCCTGCAGGCGCTTCTTGAGCCCGGTCGACACGAGGTCGCGGGCACCGTGTTTCATCGCTTCCTGAATCGCCGCTTCGTCGGCATGTTCCTGCATCGCGATGACCGGTACTTCGGGGTTGAAGTGATCTTTTTGCTTGACGATCTGGCGTATGGAATCGGCGTAGTGATCGCAATTGACGATAAGGAGTTCGACGTTTTCCGCGTCCAGGGTCTTGTTCAGCTTCGTGGGGCGGTCAATCCAGTGACAATGGGCTGCATGACCGGCGTCGCGCAGCGTACTGTTGATCAGTTCGACGTCGTCTTCGTTATCCGACAATACGGCTATGGAAATACTTTGGCGCCCGTCCAATTCGCGTTCCTTGCCAATCTCTGGGGTGTCCCTGGATGTCTGTATTTTGTTAAAACAGCAGGGTTTGCAATCGCTCTCAGCGTAGCTCCCACCGGGGTGGCAAAAGCGTGACGGGCATCTAGTTTCGGAGGCTCGCGGCGGTTTCGGGGCCATATTTGTGGCATTTGCGGCACGGGCCCGTGACTTCGGTATCATGTCGGTCGTCTGCCGCACGGCGGCCAGGACCATGAGTGAAGGGGAGAGTCGGCGGCCGGCGCCGGCGTACGATATGGCCAGTTACAACACCAACGAGTTTCGGTCCGGGCTGCGAATCATCATTGACCGCGATCCGTGCATCATCGTGGAAAACGAGTTCGTCAAGCCCGGCAAGGGCCAGGCCTTCAATCGGGTAAAGATTCGCAATCTCAAGACCGGCAAGACCGTCGACAAGACATTCAAGTCGGGCGACAGCGTTGAGGCGGCGGACGTCATGGACACCGATATGCAGTACCTGTACGCCGATGGCGAATTCTGGCATTTCATGGTACCGGACACGTTCGAACAGTATGCGGCGGATGCGAACGCAGTCGGCCATGCAAAAGACTGGATCAGCGACGGCGACATTTGCCAGGTTACGCTGTGGAATAATTCGCCGCTGATCGTCGCACCGCCGAATTTCGTTGAACTGGAAATCGTTGCAACGGATCCCGGCGTCAAAGGGGATACGGCAAGCGGTGGCGTCAAGCCTGCGACCTTGTCGACGGGGGCGGTTGTTCGCGTCCCATTATTCGTCGATCAGGGCGAAACGATAAAAGTCGACACGCGTTCACGCGAATACGTATCGAGAGTCAAATAAATCGCTCACGACCGGAGTGAAGCCGGCAATACGTTTCACACAGTCCTTCGATGCCCGCCTGGTCGCCCGCGCCGAAGCGGTCGATGGACGGACTGTCGATATCGAGGACGCCGACCAGCTTGTCGTCGATCAACAGCGGCACGACGATTTCGGATCGAGAGGCCGCGTCGCAAGCAATGTGACCGGGAAATGAATGCACATCGGCAACGCGCTGCGTCTCGAGTGTCGCCGCCGCCACCCCGCACACGCCACTGCCGATCGAAATGCGCACGCAGGCCGTATTGCCCTGGAACGGGCCCAACACGAGTTCGCCGTCGCGCAGCACGTAGATGCCGAGCCAATTGATGTCATCCAGCGCATGATAAAGGAGTGCGACGAAATTCGCGGCATTGGCGAGTGCATCGTGCTCGCCGGCGAGCAGCGCCCGTAACTGCGAATCCAGCAACGTGTAATCGGGGTCAGTCATGGCGGGTATCGAGAGCGAAAGTCAGTACTTGGCAAATGTCATCCCTGCGGTCCTGTAGCATCTGCAGCCGCTCGAAGCCCAGTGCCACGCCCGAGCACTCGGGAAGGCCGGCATCGAGGGCAGCGATCAGCATGTCATCGACCGGCGGCGCAGGGCGGCCGAGCCTGCGTCGCCTGACGCATTCCTCGCCAATGCGTCCTTGTTGCTCCGCGGCGTCCGTTAGTTCGACGCAGCCGTTGGCAAGTTCCATCGTGCCCAGAAACACTTCGAAGCGATCGGCCACGCTGTTGTCGGCAGGGCAAAGGCGAGCCAGCGCCGCCTGGCTGGCCGGATAATGCCGGAGGACCGTGAGCCGGTCCTGCGCGAATTTCGGCGCGACCCGCGAACTCAGGACCAGGTCGAGCCAGGTATCCCGCTCCTGGCCGATTGCTGCGCGCAGGTCTTTGTCTGCCGCGACACAGCCGGCGAGTTCCATGCTGTCGGCTGTGAACGGATCGACGCCGGCGTAACGCAGGAATGCGTCACGGTATTCGATGCAATCAACGGCATCGCACAATTCGGGACGCTCGAGCACCGCAGCGATAAACTGAGTTGTCTCATTGCTGATTGCATCGAGACCGAATCCGAGCCGGTACCACTCGACGAGCGTAAATTCCGGTTGGTGCCGCCTGCCCGATTCGCCGTCACGATACACGCGGCAGATCGAATAGATATCGGGATAACCCGCCGCAAGCAAGCGCTTCATGTGGAACTCGGGCGAGGTGTGCAAATACCACTCCGCTCGCGCGCCCGTGCTCGAGTACACGCCGAAGCTTTCGATATGCGGATCGGTCGCAGCGAAGCGGCTCAATGCAGGCGTGTCGACAGCCAGTACGTCGCGCCCGGCGAAAAAATGCCGAATGCGTTCGAGCATCGCGGCCCGACGTCTTGCGACGGCAACGTCCGACGAAGGCCGCCAATAAAGTGGGGTCGAACCGAACTTTTTACTCGATGAAGTCATTAGTTGCCGGTTCTCACAAAAAAGTCCGGTTCGACCCTACTTTTCGGTTCGACCCTACTTTTTTCCGACCCTACTTTTTTCCCGATCTCACCGATCGACTCGCCCATGCACAACGTCTTTCCTGGTGTCAGGTCGTGGCGCCAGTCGCAGACGTCACGCGGCAACAGAACGATGACGGTCGAGCCCATATTGAACCAGCCCAGTAATTCGCCTTTTTCGACGCGGCGCGAGTGCGCCGACGTATCGAGCATTTCGACAACACCGGATTTTCTCGGTCGGATCTCGCCGCTCCAGCGGGTGCTGATGCTGCCGACATTGAGCGCCCCGATGAAGATCAGCGCCATCGGTCCGTGCTTCGTGGCAATGCGCAGGATGAGTCGCTCATTGCGATGGAATAGGCCGGCGACGTGCAACACGGTGGCGGCGTTGACACTGAACAGATCGCCGGGTACATAGTGCGCGGCCACGAGTTCGCCGCCGAGCGGTGCGTGGACTCGATGATAATAGTGCGGCGCGAGGTACAACGTCACGTACGATCCGTCACGGAATGCGCGCGCATCATCCAGATCGGCAGCGAGCAGATCGTCAAGGGAGTAGTGATGCCCCTTGGCCTGAAAAATACTGTCCGCCTGCAGTTTCCCGGCCTGGGTCACGGTGCCGTCGACGGGCGACACGATCGACATCGGCCGTGTGTCAATCGGTCGCGCGCCGTCCTTGAGTTCGCGGATGAAGAAGTCGTTGAATGTGCGAAAGGCGTCCGGGACATCACGACTGACCTCGTCGACATCGACGCCATAGAGGCGCACGAAAGCGCTGATGAGCGCATTCTTGACGGGTTTTATGCGTATACGCGCGACACGGTAGACGACTGCCGTCAACCAATGTCGCGGCAGCAGATATTGCATGAAAGCGAATGCGCGAGACAACATTTGCGGATCAATCAGCGGCCGATTCGAAGCGGGCGCGCACACTCAGCAGCATCAGATCGCCGGCGTAGAACTGCAGTGTCACGTAGTCCGCTGTGCCGTAGGGGCGTAGCAGCATGAGATGCTTGCCGCCGCGTTCGAAGACCGCCGTGGTTGCCGGTGCTATGGACAGTTTTTCAAGCGGTCGCATTCGGGCAATGTCATCGTCGATGAATGTCTCGTGCATTTCGACGGCTGCGAACTCGGGGCTGGTTACCTTCGTGATGTCGATCGTGTTGCGACTGTGGTTGGCCAACTCGAGGTATGCGGCGCTCGTCGTCGTACCCGGCAGCGGCTGCACGACGCTGACATTGCCCGCGACGAGCGGCGGTCCGGACTCCTCGGCACAGCCGAACGTCAGCCCTGCAACAACCAGTGCCACAAGGAGTCGCATCATTCACGTGCCATGATCAGCGGCAGATCGTGCACCAGGTCGTCGATCCGGTGCGGCGCGCCGAACAAGGCGGACATGCGGCTTTGCGGGTCGATGACAAGCACGACGACCGAGTGGTCCACGACGTAGTCGTCGCCGTCGTTCTTCTCGAAAAATATTCCGAGCGCACTTGTCAACTTGCGCAATTCATCGAGCTCTCCCGTGATGCCGAGATGGTCCTTGCCGAAAAAGCTGATGTAACTGTCGATAGCGGCAGGCGTATCGCGTTGCGGGTCAACACTGACGAATACGATCCGCGGCAGCGGCTCGTGTTTTGCTTCCGCGAGCCGTACTTTGACCTGGCTCAGCAGCTGCAGTGTCAACGGACAAATATCCGGACAATTCGTGAAGCCGAAAAATACGAGATCCCACTCGCCTGCGAAGACCTCTTTGCCGATCGACTGTCCATGCTGATCGAGCAACGAGAACTGCGGCAATTCGATCGGCGCCGGCAGTATCGTTGCGGCATTGGGTCTCGCTGCAGGTCCACGCAATGACACCGATACCCAGATGCCGGCAGCAATGGCAATGCCGAGTACGAACGCCACAAGAAAGTTTCGTGGTCTCATGGTTGCGAGAATGCGCCTGCTGATGCCGATGTCGAAGGCCGATTCTACAGGCAGTCAGACGGCGAAGGTGATAGATTCGCCGACAAGCGACTCACTGATTCCCTGGCGCAGGCGTTGGACCACCCGATTACCGTAGAGCAGCTGATTCGCAGCCTGGCCGATCGCTTCGCGGCGGCGGACCTCAGCTATGGACACGGCACCGAGAACCCGGTCGACGAGGCCGCATGGCTTGTTATCTCGCACCTCGGCCTGCCGCATGACGATGCGCCGGGCGTCCACGCAACCGTGGTTGACCCTGCGCTGCTCGCCGGGCTCGATGCGCTGGCCGAGCGCCGCATTCGCGATCGGATCCCGGTGGCGTACCTGCTGGGACAGGCATGGTTTGCCGGGCTCGAATTCTACGTGGACGAGCGCGTTCTCGTGCCGCGATCACCGATCGCCGAACTCATCAACGATCGTTTCGCGCCGTGGCTGTCGCCAGCGGGTGTCCGGAGAGCGGCTGACCTGGGCACGGGCAGCGGCTGTATCGCGATCGCAATGGCGTTGCAATTTCCGCAGGCGAGCATCGATGCCGTGGATATCTCGGCGGATGCCCTGGCTGTCGCTGCGATCAATGTCGAACGTCACGGCGTGGGCGATCGCGTCCGGCTGGTGCAGTCCGATTTCTTCTGCAAACTCGAAGCTTGCCAATATGACCTGATCGTCAGCAATCCACCCTATGTCGATCAGGACGACATGCACGCGTTGATGCCCGAGTATCGCCACGAGCCCGCTCTCGGGCTCGCCGCCGGCGCAGACGGTCTGGATTCGGTCAATACGATCCTGCATCATGCATCGCGGTTTCTGAGCGACGGTGGAATACTCGTGTGCGAGGTTGGCAACAGCCAGGCAGCACTGGAAAAACGCTATCCCGGTATTGCTTTTGTGTGGCTCACGTTCGAGCATGGCGGGCAGGGCGTGTTTCTTCTCGGCAAAAACGATCTCGAAGGCATATAAAGGTGTCAGGCAACAGTTTCGGACAAAATTTCGTCGTCACAACCTATGGCGAAAGCCACGGCCGTGCGCTCGGCTGCGTCGTGGATGGTTGTCCGCCGGGGCTGCCGTTAACGGAAGCGGATATTCAGACGGACCTGGATCGGCGCCGCCCGGGCCGCTCACGGCACACGACCCAGCGCAATGAGCCCGATCAGGTGCAAATACTGTCAGGCGTGTTCGAAGGCCAGACCACGGGAACGCCGATCGGCCTCACGGTCGAAAACACGGATCAGCGCTCGAAAGATTACGGCGACATCAAGGACAAGTTTCGTCCCGGTCATGCCGACTATGCCTACCAGCAGAAATACGGCATTCGCGATTACCGCGGTGGCGGGCGCTCGTCGGCGCGCGAGACGACCATGCGTGTCGCCGCAGGCGCGATCGCCCGCAAGTACCTGCGCGTCAAACTCGGTATCGAGATTCACGGCTACGTCTCGCAGCTCGGGCCCATCGTGCTCGGCGCGCCTGAACCGGACTTCGTTGACAGCAATCCATTCTTCTGCGCGGATCCCGATCGCATCGATGAGCTTGAAAAGTTCATGGACGAATTGCGTGCCGAGGGGGATTCGATCGGCGCGAAAATCAGCGTCATCGCGACCAATATTCCGCCCGGACTCGGCGAGCCCGTGTTCGACAAACTCGAGGCCGACATCGCCAAGGGATTGATGAGCATCAATGCCGTCAAGGGAGTCGAACTCGGTGCGGGCTTCGCGGCCGTCACGCAACGCGGCAGCGAACACCGTGACGAAATGACTAGTGACGGTTTCAGCAAGAACGATGCCGGCGGCACATTGGGCGGCATCTCGTCGGGGCAGGACATCCTCGCGAGCATTGCACTGAAGCCGACGTCGAGTATTTCGAAACCCGGCAAGACGATCGACAAGCGCGGCAAGGAGACCGAGATCATTACCAGGGGCAGGCACGATCCCTGTGTCGGCTTGCGCGCAACGCCGATCGCGGAAGCGATGGTCGCGCTTGTACTCATCGATCATTACCTGCGCAATCGCGCACAAAACGCCGACGTTCAATCCGGCACACCGGTTGTATCCGGCTGATCGAAGTCAGGAAGTCAGACTCCATGTCAGATCGCATCAACATTGCAGTCGTTGGCGCCACCGGTATCGTCGGTGAGGCCTTGCTCCAAATTCTATCGAAGCGAAAATTTCCGGTGGGCGATATCTTTGCCTTGGCCAGCGAACGCTCGGCGGGCAAGGGCGTCGCGTTCCGCAACTCCGAGCTCATAGTCTCGAATCTTGCGGAGTTCGATTTTTCCCGCGCGACGATCGCTTTTTTCTCGGCTGGTGGATCGATTTCGGCGGAGTATGCACCGCAGGCAGCCGCGGCGGGTTGCACCGTCATCGACAACACCTCGCACTTTCGTTACGACGACGACATCCCGCTCATCGTCCCCGAGGTCAATGCCGAGGCAATCGCCGGCTATCGAAAGCGCCGCATTATCGCCAACCCGAATTGCTCGACGATCCAGCTGGTCGTGGCGTTGAAGCCGATCTACGACGCTGTCGGCATCGAGCGCATCAATATCGCGACCTACCAGGCTGTGTCGGGCGCCGGGCGCAGTGCCGTCGAGGAGCTTGCTCGCCAGTCGGCCGCGATGCTGAATGGCAACCCGCTGGATATCAAGGGCGCTGCGAAGCAGATCGCGTTCAACGCCGTGCCGCACATCGACACTTTCGAGGACAATCGCTATACCAAAGAAGAGATGAAGATCGTTTGGGAGACACGCAAGATATTGAATGACAGCGAAATTCTCATCAATCCGACGGCGGTGCGTATACCGGCATTCTTCGGCCACTCGGAAGCCGTGCATATCGAAACGCGTGACAAGATTTCGGCTGAAGACGTCTGCGCATTGCTGCAAAACGCACCAGGAGTAAAGCTGCTCGACGGTGTGGAGACCGGTCACTACCCAACCGCAGTGACGGAAAGCTCCGGCAACGACCCGGTATTCGTCGGTCGTGTCCGTGAGGATATCTCACATCCGCGTGGAATCGATCTCTGGGTAGTGTCCGACAACATACGTAAGGGCGCGGCTCTAAATAGCGTCCAAATTGCTGAAATATTGGCGAAAAACCATTTATAAGCTATAGTTCGCAGGCCATTGATCCGGCCGGCAGTCCGGCTGGATTCAGGTTCGAGCGGACGTGTTTTGCGGGCCTCTGGGGGAGTTGGAGAAAATTACTATGCCGCGACGATTTATTCGCATATTACTTGCGTTCATCGCGCTGCTATCGAGCAACGTTTGGGCGCTTGGATTGGGCGAAATTCGTTTGGAGTCGGCACTCAACGAACCTCTGCGCGCAAGAATCGAATTGTTGTCCGCAGTGCCGGGAGAACTCGATAATCTGCAGATTACGATGGCGTCTGCGGAGACATTCCAGCGTTACGGTCTCGATCGGCCAACTTTTCTGCAGGGCCTGCAGTTCAAGGTCGTGCGTTCGGATAACGTCGATGGCAATTACGTTGAGGTGCGCTCGAACTCGGCGATCACCGAGCCGTTTTTGATTTTCCTTGTCGAGGCAAGCTGGCCGCGCGGTCGCTTGTTGCGTGAATATACGGTGCTGCTCGATCCACCGACGTTCGTGCCGCCTTCGACGGCGCAAGCACAACCGGCGGTGACGGCGCCGCGGCGCAGCACGCCGGTGGACAGTGGCCGCATCGAAAGACAGCCATCGGCAACGCCGCCGCCGGTGCAGGCCGAGCCCGAGCCGGTCGCAGATGACTCCTACGCATTTGACGACGAAACCTACTTTGACGACGATTCCTCTGCGGACGACGATGAGTCGTACGTTGCCGACGATTCCTCTGCGGACGACGATGAGTTTTACGTTGCCGACGATTCCTCTGCAGACGAGGATGAGTTCTACGTTGCTGACGATTCCTCTGCGGACGACGATGAGTTTTACGTTGCCGACGATTCCTCCGCGG
>SMUY01238473.1_pt1 | contig 19021 bp, 18 predicted proteins | sample 2456441 | NCBI WGS metagenome assembly SMUY01 (sample SAMN11095931, study PRJNA526329) | marine sediment metagenome | biome: Marine sediment; feature: Surficial sediment; material: Deep marine sediment; isolation source: Hadal surficial sediment | place: Pacific Ocean | collected 2014-11 | depth...
AGCAACAGGCCCGCGAATTTTCGCTTGCCCTTGTTCGCGCGCATTTCAGCAAGTGGCTGACGACCGTTAAAGTCACGCTCTTCGGGGTCCCAGCCAATCGTCCAGCCGAGACCGGCCTCCAGCGGCGACACCGACGTATCCATATCGGTGCCGTACAAATTCATGCCGGCTTCCAGCCGCAGCGTGTCGCGTGCGCCGAGTCCGCAGGGTTGAATACCCGCATCGATGCATTGCTGCCAGAAGTCCGCGGCGTCTGCCGCCGGCATTACGATCTCCCAGCCGTCCTCCCCGGTATAGCCAGTACGTGCAATAAATTTCTCACCCGCTTCCAGCGCATGAAATGGTTTTAAAGTCAGCGCCGCATCCCGCCATTCGCTGTCAATAATTGCCGCGGCGATATCGCGAGCGTCCGGACCCTGCACTGCAATCATCGCGAGTTCGGGTCGTTCAAGCACTTCCACGGCATAGCCTTTTGCCTGCGCGTTGATCCAGGCAAGATCATTTTCGCGGGTCGCCGCATTGACGATCAGGCGATAGCGATCCGCTGCAAGATAATAAGTAATAAGATCGTCAATCACACCGCCTTCGGCATCAAGCATGCAGCTATACAATGCCTTGCCCGGCTCTTTCAGTTTGTCGATGTTGTTGGCGAGAAGCTTGTGCAGAAAATTCGCCGTGTCCGATCCGCTCAGATCGACGACGGTCATATGGGACACGTCAAACATGCCGGCGTGCTTGCGCACCGCATGATGCTCTTCCATCTGTGAGCCGTAGTGCAGCGGCATATCCCAGCCGCCAAAATCAACAATGCGCGCACCCGCCTCGACGTGTTGCGCATAAAGTGGTGTCTGCTTGCCCATTCGCTTCCTCCGGTCGATCTCGATCTGACTGACAAAAAAAGGGCGATCAGAGCAGCCTCATCGAAGCTGCCCCGATCGCCCCTCTGTCCTGATACCTGAGAGATCGCTGGCAATTGTTCCTTGCCGCATACCCCTTCGGTGGGCCTTTTCAGCCGCTCTCCAGAGCCAATCAGCGTTAGCAGTCCGTTTGCCTGAGCGTTTCCGAGCGTGTTGCGCCTTCGGCGCCCCTTTACAAGAGGTCTCTTCTGCTAACGCTATTGATTAGTGCGCGCAATGATAGCCAAGTCGCCCTGAGGTTGCCAGCAGCTTGCCGGGAGGCAACAATGCGCCCACACTTAAGGAGACCCGCAATGCAAAGAATCAGAGCCGTCACCAGCATTTTGCTACTTGTTGTGGGCGTTTCGGCTCAAGCCGGCCCGAGTGAAGATTTCAATACCTTGCTTGCCGAAGCCTGGGACTGGCAAATGATCCAATACCCGGAATTCGCCTCGCGCCTGGGTGATCGCCGCAACAATGACCAGTGGACCGATATCAGTCTTGCGGCATACAAGCAACGCCACGCAGACCAAAGTGCTTTCTTAAGACGCCTGCGCGTTATCGATTCAGCGCAGTTATCAGCGGCCGACCAACTGAATTACGAGCTTTTCCGGCGCGAACTGGAAAACGACCTCGACAGCTACCAGTACAAGAATTACCTGATGCCAATTAGCCAGCGCGGTGGCGTGCAATCGCTCGAGTCAATGGCGGAGACGGTTCGACTGGCAACGGTCGGGGACTATGAAGACTGGCTGGTCAGGATGTCTGGCGTTGCGAAGGTAATCGAACAAACCATGGAACTGCAGGAAGAAGGCCGCAAAACAGGCTACATGCCACCGAAGATCCTGATGGAACGAATTCCCGATCAAATCAGCTCGCAACTTACCGAGGACGCTGAAAACAGCCCGTACTACATTGCGTTCGCAGAAATGCCGGATTCGATTGGTGTAGAAGACCAGGCACGCATCCGGCAAACGGCGAAAGATATTATTGACGAATCCATCGTGCCGGCCTACCGGCGCTTCAGTCGATACTTCGATGAAATCTATTTGCCGGCCAGTCGCGACAGTATCGGCGCATCTTTACTCCCCGACGGCGAAGCTTTCTACGAGTATCGGGTGCGCTCATTTACAACGACGCAGATGACACCTGATGAGGTTCACCGTCTTGGACTGACCGAGGTGAAACGCATCAGGGATGAGATGCAGCTGATCATCGACGAACTGGAATACGATGGCGACTTTGCCGATTTTCTGAACTTCCTGCGCACAGATTCACAGTTCTATTACGACACGCCGGAAGAATTGTTCGATGGTTACCTAGCCGTTGCAAAACGTATCGACCCGCAACTGGTTAAGCTTTTTGGCAAACTGCCGCGAATGCCATATGGGTTGAGGCCGATCCCGGACAACATAGCACCAGATACCACGACGGCCTACTACAACCGGCCCGCTGCGGATGGCAGTCGCCCGGGTTATTACTATGTAAATCTCTATCGGCCAGATGTCCGGCCTAAATATGAAATGGAAGTCCTGTCGGTACACGAAGCGGTGCCGGGGCATCACTTGCAAATATCGTTGCAGATGGAACTCGAGGACATGCCGGACTTTCGCAAGTACTCGGGCTTTACCGCATTCACGGAAGGCTGGGGTCTTTACAGTGAGAGCCTGGGCTACGAGTTAGGTCTCTATAAGGATCCGTACTCGAAATTCGGCGCACTGACTTATGATATGTGGCGAGCGGTACGCCTCGTCGTCGATACTGGCATGCACTACAAGGGCTGGACTCGACAACAGGCGATCGATTTTTTCAAAGACAACGCAGCCAAGACAGAGACTGATATCGTGAACGAAATCGACCGCTACATTTCCTGGCCGGGCCAGGCGCTCGCGTACAAGATTGGTCAACTCAAGATGCTGGAATTACGACATGACGCCGAGCAGGCTCTCGGCGACGACTTCGACATTAAAGCGTTTCATGACGAATTACTGGGAGGTGGTGCGCTGCCAATGCAAATCCTGGAGACGCGCATGAATCGCTGGCTGGCATCGGAATTGGCAAAGAATAATTAGCCAGGTGCCAGGGCCAGGAAATCACCCGCTGGGCGGGCTCCTACAATTCTTATTAGCACCTGTAGAAACCGCCCAGCGGGCGATGCCGGTTGACGCTAAGGCAATTCATCGCCCAAATGACAGGCAATACATCGCCGCGGTGGCCCACCATCCTCACCTAACGCTGCTTTCTCAGCATGGCAACTTCGACAAAGATCGTGAAACTGGTTCTCCAGTAACGGCCACACGTCTGCATTGGTCATGTGGCAATTCATGCAAAGACCACCGCCCGTAGCATCGATGTAATTATGATGACAATCGATGCAGTTCACTGTGGCATGGTCAATATGCGCGAACGTCATCGGTAGTATTGGCTCCGGACTTTCAAAATAGTGATTCCGCACAGGTTTTTCACCCGCAAAGGGCGAACCGAAGGCAACAATCAGTGCCAGCAATAACACGCTGAAAGCGAATACTGCCTTCACAGCGGCAAGTTCCGGGCAGCAGCGAAAGCGGCGGTCAATAGGATGCTGAGTAAAAGATACGCGGACACAGTGGCAATCGGCAGCTGACCAAGTTTGATCCAGTACATACGCCCAAATGAAACCACGACCGCCAGTATCACGAACGATACAGCCTGATACCAGGTAGCAAGATAAAAAGCGCTGGCGACAATGTGATACGTGATGCAGGCAATCGTCACAATGGCGATAACACGGTGCCAGTACTTAAACGCCGCGTAATCCTTGTGCACGCGCATTCGATCGGGGACCAATGCGACGGTTATCAGGATACCCAGCAACAGCAGGCCGATAATGCCGAGCCACATATAATCGGGTGCGCCAGGTTTTAAAAACTCAACCGCAGCCGCATCACCAAGCAGGAACCAGAATGCGTGCAACAGCGCCAGGAATAACACGGCATAACCAAGTACCTGGTGTGCACGTACGTCCAAACGGCGGCTACTGGTGATCGTCAGGTAAAGTAATCCAGCGAACGCTGCAAAGCCCAGCCCGTTACCCGCATCCCAGAACCAGCCCGCGCCCATCGTTGGCGCCGCGAAAAACGTGATCAGGAATACGACGCCAAGTGTTGCAAGAAGTAATTTCATTTCGGCAATAACGGATCACTAAGTCCCCAACACGGCCGGTTCCTGCAGTTGGCACGCGGGCAGAACCAACGTTGCGCACAGAAGGGTAAACCCGCACGTTGTTACCAGGTACCTGATGTTCACGTTGCTCCCCTGATCTTGTTGGCTCTGGAAAAGTCTTTATCCGACCCCGTTTAATGGCAAAGCCGTCTGCCGATCCGCAGGAAATTCGGTACGACAGATTTTCGCCCTGGTTGCCGGATCTGCGTCGGGATCATGTATTTCGTCAACGCGATTAATCCGTTCACACAGGCCGGTGCGGTTCGCGATTTGTATATTGAGCCCGGGCCGCGCGTTCATTTCCAGTATCAGCGGGCCACGATCACGATCGATTACGATATCGACGCCGAGGTAACCCAGACCTGTGACTTCCATGGCGCGTGCCGCCGATTGCAAAATGAAACCCCAACGCGGGATATAAAGGCCTGCAATCAATGCGCCAGTGTCCGGGTGATCCTCGACGATTTCGTCGTTGAGAACTCCGGTGAGGGTCTCCCCGGAACTTATATCGATCCCCGCACCGACGGCACCCTGGTGTAAATTGGCTTTGCCACCGGAGGTTCGCGTTGGCAGGCGCACCATCGCCATGATGGGATAGCCGCGATACACAATTACGCGAATATCGGGAACACCCTGGTAGCTGACTTCAGCGAACATGGGATCGAATTTCACGCAATACTCGATCAATGCGACGTCGGGATAGCCACCCAGGCTATAACTACCGCTGACGATATTTGAAATATGGTGCTGCAGTTCTTCCTCCAACATGAGGATGCCGCTCGCGGTCCGATAGCAATCCCGTTTGCGCTTGCTGCGGCTTACGATAACGACAATGCCGTTTCCACCGCTGCCATGCGCCGGCTTGATGACAAAGCTGTCATGTGCCGAAACGATTGTGGCCAGGTTACGCACTTCGGACTGATGGCTGATGACACCGTACATTTCAGGCACTGCCATGCCAGCGTCGAGGGCCAGTTTCTTGGTTACTACCTTGTCGTCGACACGCGGAAACAAATGCCGGGGATTGAGGCGCATGATGTAGTCGGTATTGCGCTTGTTTAGCCCCAGCACTCCGGCAGCACGCAATCGTTTTGCGGTAGCAAACATGTTATTGCCCTGACAGCGCCTTGAATCGGGTTATCTCGGTGAGCCGGTAGCCGGTGTAACGACCCATCAAGATGACGATTGCGAGCGCAACAAGGAGTAATTCCGGAAAGACGAAGATGAGGTGCTCAAGCCACTTCATACCCATCGCGAGATAAGCGAACATGGCAACGAAGAGACTGCCAAGGCCACCCCGAATTGCGTCTGTGGGTCCACGTTCCTCCCAGACGATCGACATGCGCTCGATCGTCATGGCAATGATCACCATCGGAAACAATGCGACTGACAGGCCCGTTTCCAGACCTAATTTGTGAGACACGACGCTCACGATCAACATCAAAATGACAACGACGATGAGCACAGCGCTCAGGCGCGGCACGAGTAATAGCCGCAATCGTTCAAGCAGAAACCTGATGCTCAAACCAAGTGCAACCAGGAGCGAAAACAGAATCGCGCCCCAGAGGAGTTGCGTTTCGCGAAATGACAATGCGATCAACACCGGCATAAACGTGCCGAACGCATCGATACCAATCATGTTGCGCATGAAAACCATTACCAGTGCACCGATAGGAATCATCAACAACACGCTGTAAACCGCCTGCGTCCGGATCGGCAAACTGAAAAGCGAAAAATCGACCAGCACCGATCCTTCAACTTCAGCACGTTGTTCCGCAATCGCCATCGCATCCAGAAAATTCTGCTGCACGGCAAAATGGACTTCAACGTTGCTGCCACCTTCAACCCGAACCAGCGGTTCGTTGCCGCGCCACCACACCAGAAAACGATCAGGTAGTCCCTCCGCGCCGGAATTGGGATCAAAGTAGCGCCAGCGATCGCCATCATGAACTTCCAGCCACGGTCGCGGTTCCGTCCGTCTTTGCCGGTCCTGCAGAACGATACCGCGAATCATACGCGCCGGAATCCGTGCGGCAGCCAGGACCGTCGTAATCGTTTCGACGAACTCTGCAGGCGTGCCTACGTCAGCCATCAACAGCTCTATATTGGCATCAGCCGACGGATTGCTAATCAGGCGTAATAGCTCAGTAGTAAATGTTGCGGTATCGGCCGACCGGTCACGCACATCAGCGACAATGACCTCCACCGCAGTTTTCAGCGGCTCGTTGATTACCGGTGGCGGCGGAAACGGCGGCGTGGTATCCGCTTGCTCACTCCCCGGATCTTCATACACGACCCGGCGGTAGTAAATGGTTTGCCGGCCACTGGTTCGCCGTACGGCCCACTGTGCTTCGCGCCCACCACTCACATAGTTGAGATTGAAGCCATAGCCTTTTGAAACATTAAATTCACGTAGCGTGCGGTACCCTGGCGTCAGCGTCGGAATTTGCAAATTAACTTTGATAGACCTGGGACCGGCATCGAACCGGATGGACGTTTCTATCGTCCAGACGGGTGTCTCCTGATTCGGTGTCAATGGAAAACCGAGCACCTGCCACTTATAGACAAAGGTTGCTGCACTGATCAATGTCAGCAGGGCCGCAAGAATGTAGACGTAACGCCGGGTCATCTCATGTCAGCCGATTCGGCTTTTTACTCTGGCACATCATTCCCTCGTTATTTTTGTTGTTACGGCAGTGTGCAGAACACCCGATTTTACACACAACCATCTTTCAGGGTCGGATGATCGCAAATACTGAATATCCGGGAACTGCAGAGTCGATGCACATGCGAAATTTAGATACCGCACGCACAGCAGTGGCTGACAAACACTCTGCATGCAAAAATTACATGAACATCTCTTTATTATTCAACACCTTGACATGATTCAAGCCTGGTACCTACAGCTGCCCGAAGGTTGCCAAAACCACACCATAAACCGCCATCGCATCCCAAATGTTCTGCAAGCGGATGTTTTCGTTTTCAGCGTGTTGATTATTATCGTGATTGGCGAGCGGCAGAATGATGATCGGGGCGGACAGGCGGCTGCCGAATTCATGCAGCGGCAAGCTGCCGCCCATGGTCGGCGTCACGATCAGGTCGGGCGTGATCAGCCGCATTAGTCGGATTAGCCGCAATGCGGCGGGATCATCGAGTGCGGTGCGCAACGCGGGATACCCTGCACCGCGCCAATCAAGCTTCGCCACTTTTTCGTAGTCGCGCAGAATTTCTGCAGACGGATCCTCGTAGACGATATGAAATCCCTGCCCGGTCACATGCGCTTCAAGCAATTCGCGCACACGTGCTGGCTGTTGACCTGGAACGAGCCTGAGATTCAGTGACACAGTGGCACTCGACAGAATGATATTACGGCCCTTCGCGCCGACACCTCCGGCGACCATACCGCGAGTATTCATCGCAGGCAGCGTGATCAACTCTTCAAGTCGCATGCCATCGCCTTCGGGCGTATTGATGGCAAGCTCATCCTGCAGGGCCCGGGTTACATCCGGCATCGCCCTGATCGCCGCACGCTCCAGTTCGCTTAACGGGATTACGTCGTCATAGTAGCCATCGATAAGAATGCGTCCGGATTCATCACGCATGCTGGTCAGGAGGTGAGCGAGCCGCATGATAGGGTTCGGCGCCCAGTTGCCATAGTGACCGGAATGCAATGGCCTGCTGGCGCCATAGGTTGTGATGTCCAGGGTCTTGCTGCCGCGAACACCAAAGACCAGTTGCATCTTGCGTGATTGATGCATCGGACCGTCACAAAACAGCAGCAGATCCGCGTCGAAAAGATCGCGGTGCTGATCAATCAATCGACCGATTGTTGGTGAACCTTGTTCCTCTTCACCATCGAGCAGAAGTTTCAGGTTAACGGTCAGATCAATATTATTGGCAGCCAACGCATCGAGCGCATGCACGAGTGCAATGATGGGCATCTTATCATCGCCGGCGGAGCGCCCATACAGCCGCCACTCCGGATCGAAGCTGCCTTCAACCTGATCAAGGTCAACCGGCTGACCACCCTCCTGCAGCGGCGCATCCAGCAACGTCGGAGAAAACGGTGGCGATGCCCAGTTCTCCTCCAGCACCGGCTGCCCGTCAAAGTGTGCATAGATGAGCACAGTCTCGGCCGCGCCCGGGTTGTTGAGCTCAGCATAAATATACGGAGAGCCCCCCGCGTTCAGTCGTTGAGTCGTAAAGCCACGCGATTCGAGCAGGCCGGTTATGTGATCCGCATTACGTTCCATATCCGCGACGTTGACCGCGACATTGGGAATGGAGAGCAAGTCGACAAAATCGTTGAGGATGGCCGTCTCTCGCACGCGCCGATAATCGTTAACTGCCTCTGTCACTACACTAACGTCACTCGCAGACAGGCCCTGCGCCAAGGCACCAATACAAACAAGAGCAGCCGCAACGCCGACAAGAACGCCGCGAATACAGGGTGAAGCCTTGCTTACGCTCATTATCTCTCTCCGATTATTTTTTTCTCAAGACTAGCAGGTTGGTAAAAATCTGTGTTTGCCGACAGCGTGCACCCGCTATGAGAAAGCACTGTCCTATTAGATGTGTTTAACCCATTGCAATTACTATGTATTATCAATTCTCACCGTTAGAATAGTGAAATCTACCCGCGCATCAAGGGCGTGCGGCCCCCCCGGTGATTATGTCAACTCGGCGCTGTCGCCAAGTTGCTACAATGAAACAAAAAAGAGCATATAAAATGCCAGGCGTTCGAACTGTCAGCCTCAACCTTATACTACTGATTCCGCTTTTGACTGCGCAGCGCGCAGCGGCGGATGATGAGAGCGCACCAGCACTCGATGTTGCCCGCTACTCCACCGCTTATTTTATCGGCGCCACGAATTACGAGCCGAACGATTCGGCAGATGAAGACATTCAACGACTGTTCAGTCTTTATATGGATGCGCGCGCCTCCGGCATGATGCAGGAGGCCGACATACTTGCGAAACAAATTGTCGAGAGATCCATCCTGTCTTTTGGACGTAACAGCAAGGACACGGCGCGCGCACTGACCAGCCTTGCGACTCTGCAAACATCCAATCACGAAAATATTGCGGCGATACAAAATTTTGCAGCAGCAATCGATATCGTTGAAACCATGGACAGCCGTTTGAGCATAGACCTGATCAGTCCGCTGAAAGCAATGGGCGCCGCGCAACTACAGGCGGGCAATGGAGACTATGCGCGAGATGCGTGGAATCGCGCAGTCCACATCAGCCATGTCAACCTGGGACCGCATAATTTCGAGCAGATCGAAACCCTGCAAGCGATCGCCGACCTGTATTCCGGTACCGAAAAGAGCAAGGAAGCCAGGAACGTTCTCAGGCGAATACAATATTTGAAATATCGTTATAGCTTGCTTGAACCGCAGGAAATAAAACCGGAATTTTTTGATGATTTTGAGGGAGCAATTCCCAACGATCGGGTGCGGTCCGGCTTCGAATAAAAAATCAGTTGGCAATTATTGATCAAGACTCTGTTCTTCAATGGCACTGTCGACAAAATCTTTAAAGTCCTGACGGCCTTCCGTTAATCCTATGGCACGCCACCGCGGCGCCCAAATCCTGATTTGTGCTTTTGTTGTAACTTCGAAGAAGTCTGCATCAAGGAATCCGGATTGATACTGGTAGTGCTCATTATCCCAATCGAGCATTCGTGTCCGAAGAAAATGAAACAGCCTGACCCGGTCTTCTTCACTCAAGTTCGCCACTTCGTCGAAATTCTCACTGTGGTCGGTTTTCACGAGAATTGGCAGCAAGTATTCACAATCAGCGATGTACTGGCCCTCTGCAATTGCGTCGAATGCCCTGGCCTGATACGTGGCGGCGACCAGGGCCAGCTGCGTCTGGCGCAACTGGAAAGCAACGGAAACCAAAGATACGACTATGGCCAGGATACCAATTAGTTCCGCAATGTCTTTCCAGTTCGCTTTTTTTATGCGCGGTAACCGCCGGGAATATTCGAGAAGAGATTACTAACAGTGTTCATTAATGCCTCCATCGTGTGGCGATATCCGACGATCGAGATCAAAACAGGATAATGGCCGCGAGATCGATTAAACCAATCGCCAGCAAAGCGATCACGCAATAGCCCATGATGTCACGAATATGCAGCCCGGCAATGGCGAGAACCGGCACCATGTATAAAGGTTGTATCGCGTTGGTCCAGACCTCCCCAATCGTTACCGACATCGCGATCCGTGGAATATCTGCGCCTAATTGCATTGCTGCATCAACAACGATGGGACCCTGCACCGCCCATTGCCCACCAGCCGAAGGAATAAACAAATTGAGCAGGGCCGCGCTGAAGAACGTCCAGATTGACAGCGTGTCGGCGTTCGCGACTGAGACAAATCCGCCAACGAACAAAGCACCAAGTCCCGAGTCGGCGATTAAACCCATCAACGCTGCATAAAGCGGATACTGAATAAGAAATGGCCCCGCAATCTTCGCAGCGTCGCTGAGCAATTTTATGTAGTGGCGCGGAGAATCCGCAAATGCCAGGCCCAATACGACAAAGATCATGTTGATACTGTCGAGTTGTAACTCGCCATCATTAAGGAAGAAACGAACAACGTAAATGCCGGCGAAAATTGCCAACAGCAGCGTTACCCAGCGTGCATTTTCGACTTTCTCCGCGGGCGTCGCCGTCTTGCTGACTGCGGCTACCGGTTCAATGACTGACATATGGCCTGAGTCTTGTATCTCTATTATCTCATCATCCTCCGGCGCCATCCTCGACATCACCAGCGGAAGAACAATCAGGATGGCAGCGACAATCGCCATGCTCCAAACTGAGAATATGGTTTGCTCCAGGCCAATCATTCCGGTTATGTCCTCGAGAAAATGACCGGGCGTGTTCAACGTTAATGGTATGGAGGCCGACAACCCCTGCATACTGACTATGGCGCCACTGTAGCCACTGGCGACCAATAACGGAAAGTGCACCTTGATGCCACGCTGCCTGCAGTTGCGCGCAATGATGCGTGACAATACGGCCGGGACAACCAGGCCCAGCCCCCATGACAATAATGATGCAAGGCCGGCAAACACGGTGATTCCAATGTAGGCCATACGTGCCGAGTGCACCATACTCGCGGCTGCAACCAACAGACGCTGCACCGGGCGCGTATGTGCCACCACGTATCCCAGCGCCAGGATCAGGATCATCTGTGCTGTAAACCTCAGCAGACTCCAATAGCTGCCACCCCAGGCATCAACTGCCTGACCGGCGCTGAAGTCGGTGAACAAGAGCACCGCGGCGAAACTGATTAGCGTCAGAAATATCGCGATGACCAAGGGATCCGGCATCCATCGCTCTGCCAGTTTCACAAAAAACCTTGATAGTATTCTCAACATCTGTGACAGAACCTCCTGGATTTCCGGCCATAATGGTTTCGAGCTAGCAGAATTGCCGGGGCAGTGGCCATGATCAATTAACTATCGTGCCGGCACAACGACGACCATAGAATTCGCGACTGAAAAAGAGACCATGCACTCAGGAAGATTCAGATCATTCATCCGTTAGCTTCGCTAACTCCTGGAGAGAGATCGCCTCCTTGCCCATTACCGATAGATAGATCTCATACTTGTTTGCGTGTTCAGGATATTGTTCGAGGTATCGCTCCAGTGTTGACTTGTCATACTCAATAATTGGATCCAGCTGCGCCCACTGTGGCGGCAAAATATGCATCGTCCAGTCACCAACATAGTTAACCACGCCCGGCACGATCTCAAAGGTATCACTGGCAGAACCTGGCGACTTCCGTTTGTGCATCTGGTTCAGATTCCGTACTGCTCCGACGCCAGTTCCGTAACTCGTTTCATATTCACTCCAGAAGTACCGCCCGGTCGGCATCGCCACCAACGCCATCCATCCGTTAGATCCTGTCGGCTTAAACGAATTAGTGCGGCACCTGACCACCTGGTTTGTCTCCACGCTGGTCATCGCGAGTGTGCCAACCCTTTCGCCCCGGTTCAGGCTGACACGAATCAGCATGTAACCCTGCTCTGGTGGCAGCGGTGTCTCGTCTGCGAGGTTGGCACCCGAAAACAGCAGGCAGCCACCACCGATAAACAGGGCGACAAATTTCCACCGTACTTTTTTCGGCACCCATTTGCCTTTTTCTGCAAAAATTTTCATTGGTAGCAATCTCCCCCAAACCAGCTACGCCAACAACTGCATCCCATTCTTAGTTCGTAATCTAACCCGCTTTCTCGTGCCAGTAAGTCACGTTAATGTCGCTAGTTTGACGTTTCTGATGCGATGATGGCGCCAATGCTCAGGATGCGAGTCCTAAGATATTGATAGTCTTCCAGCACGTCATTCTGGCGTACCGTGTAGATGCCCACTGCGTTCATGAATTCGTCGGAACCAGACCATAGGTCGACAGGAAATTTGCCTGCGACAGGAAGTCCGGCCTGCCCCATCCGATGCCAACCGGCGAGGTGGCTAAAGGTCTTGGATGCGAAAAAAGCCACTTGAGTATCGAGCAGCAGCCGCTCACTTGCCTTTACATCTTCGAATGACCCGAAAAAATCTGCGAGTTCAATTTTCAACACGTCATTTTCCAGAAGTTCAAGATTGCCCGAAGCGACTAGTGCCTGGTATGCGCCAACGCTCGGAGTGAAAACCTCGTAGAAAACAAGGTGCCAAAGCAATTCCGGAGCCAGATCAGGATCTATTTCAGAGCCTTCTTGCATGAGAATTGAAAGCTGTCTACCGGCTTCAACGCCCCGGTTCGCAGCGTTATATGAGGCATTGACTCTCTCTAGCATCGTATCAAAGTCGCGCGCCAGTGCCGCCACGTGCCCGTCCAGTTGGGCCGCCTGATTGCGAGAGTCGAGCCATGCGTCCGCGGACAAGGCTAAGAGAATACTTGCGACAATTAACACGCTTTCGCTGATCATGCGTATCAACACTGGCCTATCCATTCTTATCGCTCCCAACTTATAGCCGAGTACTCACTTAACAGACTGCTTGCGCATGTCAATAGGCAGATAGGTTGCTGTCAAGAGCCGCAGGGTTAGTCCATGTCCGCTTTTCCTGAAAGCGGTCCGTCATCGCTACAAAGTAATTTGCAATATTAGAGTGACTCGACCTAATCAGCCGGAAGGTTAGCTTTACTCCAGGCATCCATTCCACCTTCCATATATGCGACATTTGTGAAGCCCATATCCTTTAATACTTTGGCTCCTATGGCTCCATTTGGCCCTAGCGGGCAGGTCGTAATAATGCGCCGCGACCGTTCTTGCAACCTCGAATCACGCCAGTCCTCGGGCAGCTCAAGATCAGCACGAATCGGGAGCATTCCAAGAGAAATATTCAATCCGCCGGCTGGTACGCCAGTCGTCGGCAGATCAGCCGCGTCACGCACATCAATAAGCAGCGCTTCCGGGTCGTCTTGCAACTGCTGATGCGCTGCTTCAGCGTCTACTCCATCGACCTCTGCCATGGCTTCTTGTGCAAATTGCATGAAAGACATTGCCATTATTTTGCTCCTCTAAATATTCACCTTCGACGAATTTCCGATGCCAAAATCACGTAGTCAGCGAGTCAATTCAAACGCTGCGATACGCAAATTGGGCGATTTTTCAGTGGTTCGATAATTCAGTATAGACAGCGTTCTTGCCGTCCGCATAGGGTCATTAGCGTACCTTTTTGCTAAGTGTAGTCTAATGGCCGGTTTAGGGCGGTGGGACTTTGACATGACCGATATGGCAATAACCTATCTCAACAACCCTCTGGCTTTCGACGCTGCCGAAATGCAGCACATTAGTAGTCTCCCGATTGGCATGGAATGCCGGCGCGGACTTTGGCAATAGCCAGTTACTCGCTACTAAATCAGTAGCAAAGGCTCTCCGTTCAGTCAGATTCATATATTGGACCAGCCGTATGACGCGCCTTGCCATACGTCAACCCTCTAACTATGCTTATTAGCGATGGGGCTACCGATGAAATGACGCCAGACAACTGGCTTCCCCATAACAATTATAACCACAGGAGCTACAAGCATGTTGAATCTTGAGCGAGGCAGTCGCCTCACCACGTTAATTGTTGTAATGGCCGGACTGGTCTTCGCCCCGTTTGCCTTTGCCGATGACGAAGACGACGTATTGGCTGTCATCCATCAATATGGCGAACTGGAGGGTGACCTTGCCTCGCAGGCCAAAATGATGCGTGACGATCGGGTCTATATTACCGGTGGCATACGTCAGACTAACGAGGCAAAAAACATGGCGATGCAAATGACCATCCGCCAGGCGAACGAGGCCATCAACGGTGGGAAAACGAAATTTATGGTGATCATCGAGTCACCGAAGATCGCCGTTTATGGAAATGTTGCAGTCGCCAGTTTCATACGGGTCTTCAACACCATTCCATATAACAAGCCTGCGAACCCACCGGGTCAACCGGTCTGGGTTACTTTGGTTCTGGTGAAGGAAGGTGGCAAGTGGGGCATTGCACACACACATCAATCACCAGCCGGCGGTAACTAGAAGAATGGATTGCGGCCGGAGCAATCTGGCCGCAATTGAGATAAGGGGACAGTGACTATAATTAAGCCCATAACACGGGGATGAAGTTGTGGGGACAGTGACCACAACTGCTGTTTAATTCTGCCTCAGCGAATACCCAGCGCTACTTGTACGGCTCGCTCTCGTATCGGGCCACTACGGTTGAACAGACGCATTCCGGTTCCACGCAAGCGCGCCAGCGATGTCGAATCGTTTGAGAACAGACGGTTGAGACCATCAATGAAGTGCAACATCGTTTGGTTGGCTCCCTTGCGTGCTCTTTCGTACTTACGTAGCGTCGGCAGGTCACCCGGGTTTTCATTTGCGGCTAGCGCAGCAGTGATGACTGATGCCAATGTCTCGGCATCGGCAAGACCCAGGTTTGCGCCCTGCCCCGCCAGTGGATGCACAGCGTGCGCTGCATCGCCGACAAGTGCCAGCCCGGGCAACACGTATTGATCAGCATGTTGCGCTTTGAGGGGAAATGAACCGCGCGGGCCGGACGGCGTGAGTTTTCCAAGCACGTTGTCCGTTGCATTGGTCAACATCACCTGCAATTGCTCATCAGACGCATCCAGTGCTGCGGCAGCTTGCGCTGCAGTTGTTGACCATACTGTGGACACCCGGCCATCAATAAGCGGTAGCAACCCGATGGGGCCCGTCTTGAGGAATCGCTGCCATGCTGTATTGCGATGGCTCTTTTCCGGTTGCAGATGGGTAACGAACGCTGTTTGCGAATACTGCCATGCCGTGATACCGATAGCGGCGCTCGTCCTGACGAATGAGGCGGCGCCATCGGCACCAATCAGCAAGTCGGATGCGAGCAACTCGCCGCCAGCCAATTCAACTTCGTATCTGTCACCAACTTTGTTCAAGGATGTAATTGGCGTCTCAAAGCGCACGGTCACCGCCGATGATTCCAGATGCTTGAGCAATGCGCCTTGTATCAACACGTTTTCGACGATGAAACCGAGTTGCGGAACCGCGAACTCGGCAGCGTCAAAACAGAGTGTCTCGGGTCCCTCGACATTGCCTGGGGCATCCCACACTCGCATATTGCGATACGGGCAGGCGCGCGTGTTGACGATGTCATCCCAGACGCCGATTCGTGCCAACAACTCCGTAGATCCCGAAGCGATGGCAGAAACTCTTAAGGAGACATCGCTGTCCGCAGCAAAAGCTGGTTTCTTGCCGGCATCAATTAGCAAAATATTCAGCGCGTCGTGTCGTTCGCTTTGCGCCAACAAATTAGCCAGCGTCAAACCGACCATTCCGGCACCGACGATAACGATGTCGAACTGTCGTTTCATTCGAGTGGTACACCGCGAGACAGGCGCGGCAGGCGGCCGGCAAGACCCATTGTATGTTTGGCGAATACCCTGCGAACACCCGGAATCATGTCAAAGGCCAGCATGCCGAGATTGCGCAATGCACGAACCGGCCGACGAGTGTCAGCAAAAAGGCGCACGATCCCATCCGTGAAGCGGACAACTTTAGACTGATCGTCGCGTCGCCATTGTGCGTAGTTTTCGAGAATCGCCGTGTCGCCACAATCAAACGCTACACCCTGTTCAGCGCGCGCATCTGCTATGCAATCGCACAATGTCGCCACATCACGCATGCCGAGGTTAAATCCTTGCGCGGCGACCGGATGTAATCCGTGTGCTGCATTACCGACGACGACACTGCGCCTTGCAGTCAATCCGTTCGCTTTTGTCAATGCCAACGGATAGGCAGCTCGTTTTCCCACTTTCGAAAACCTGCCAAGTCGATAGCCGAAAGTATCCTGCAATCGCGCGGTGAATTCTGCATCTGTGAGCGACAACATTTTCTTAGCGTTGTCAGGTGACAACATCCAAACAAATCCGGCACGATCATCTGCAACGGGCAGCAATGCGACAGGGCCTGTGTCGGTAAATCGCTCGAACGCACGATTGTCAGGTGGCATCGAAGGCAACACGTTGCCGATGACGGCCCATTGCCCGTACTCGGCGCGCGTTGCGCTGATGCCGATCATGTCCCGCACGGTCGAATTCGCGCCGTCGGCAGCAACCAGAAGTTTGCACGACAGCAACCGCGGCTTGCCCGCCGCATCAATAGTGACGTCGACCTGGTTATCGGTGGAATCCAGCGCAGTGATCGTGCCCGGACAGATCAGGTCCAGACCATCCACTTCCACAAGCGCGTCCTGCAATACCTGCCCGAGCACTCGATTGATAACAACATAGCCGAGCGCTTCTACTTTCTGCTGTGCAGCATCGATATGTGAAAAGCCGAAACGGCCCTTTTCCGATACGTGAATGCTCTTGATCGGTGTAGAGGCAGCAACAATTTCCGGCCACAGTCCCATGGCAGCAAACATGCGCTGGCTGCTACGCGACAGCGCCGTGGACCGGTCGTCGAAACTCGGTTGTTGCACCGCGGCCCGTGCGACCGCTTCGACGACAGCAATTTTGAGGTTCAGAGGTGCGAGCGCCAGTCCCAGGCTTGTGCCAATCATGCCACCGCCGGCAATAATGATGTCGTAGTCAGTTTTTTGCTTCGTACCCATTAGTGGTCCAACAAGGTTGTATTGATGGGTTCAGAGCTACCCGAATGATCCAAGACAAGGCGCAGTCTGCAGTGAATGGCATGTCCTTTACAAGGGCTGTAACGCCGTATTGGATCATTCGGGTAGCCTCCCTTCGGGCGAGTCGTGAAGCGGTCGTCCGCGGTGTTGCGCCTCTTGGCAAGGACGCGCCGACCCAATATCGTACGGCGTGCTATACCAATGGAAACGGTGAGAATCGTGACCCAGCGAGACGCGCCTAGCGGTCAACCGCTTCACAACTCGCTGAACCCATCAATACAACCTTGTTGGACCACTTGAATAATTCGAGCTACGCCATCAGGCTCTCGATCTCGTCGGGATCTTTTTCGAGACCTTTGCTAAGTACATCCGGGCCATTGGTGGTGACCGCGACGTCATCTTCGATGCGAATGCCAATGTTGCGCCAGCGGGCCGGAGTTTTTCGGTTTGCCGGAATATAAATTCCAGGTTCGACCGTAGTCACCATGCCCGGCTCAAGAAAACGCCATTCATCGCCGACTTTATAGTCGCCGACATCGTGCACATCCATGCCAATCCAGTGGCCGGTTTTGTGCATGAAGAATTCCCGATACGCCTGATCCCTGATAAGTTTTGGCACCGTGCCATCAAGCAGGCCGATTTTTTTCAAACCTTTGGTGATAACACGAACCGCGGCATCGTGCGGATCGTTCCAATGGTTTCCTTTAACTGTCTTTTCGATCGCCGCGAGCTGTGCTTCGAGGACAATTTCGTAAACTGCACGCTGTTCCGGGGTAAATTTTCCGCTAACCGGAATGGTTCGGGTGATGTCCGAGGCGTAGTAGTCATATTCACAGCCTGCATCAATCAATAACAAGTCGCCGTCTGCCAGTTCGGCATTATTGTCGACGTAGTGCAACGTGCAGGAATTGGCACCAGTACCCACGATGGGAGAGTAGGAAATCGTGGCGTCATTGCTGCGGAATTCATGGATGTATTCCGCCTCTACTTCGTACTCGTACATACCAGGCGTAACCATAGCCATTGCCCGCCTGTGCGCGCGCACAGCAATTTTGGCTGCTTTGCGCATCGTGGATATTTCCGCCCTGCTCTTATACAAGCGCATGTCATGCAGGATGTGATCGAGCGCAATGAACTCATGCGGAGTGTGCACGCCGGAGGATTCCCGAGAACGCAATACCTTGACCCATTCCGTGATGCGCTGATCAAAATCGGCATATGCGCCCATCGTGTAGTAGACGCAGTTTCGTGATTCAAGCAACCCCGGCAAAATGTCGTCAATGTCATCAATCGGAAACGCATCGTCCGCCGCAAAATTGGCAATGACGCCATCCGGGCCCGACCGCGAACCATCCCAGCGCTCTTTAAGTTTGTCACGATCGCGACAAAACAGGACGAATTCGCCATTCTCGCGGCCGGGGGCCAGTACGGCGACCGCATCCGGTTCCGCGAATCCTGTCAGGTAATAGAAATCACTGTCCTGGCGGTAACGATACTCCACATCGCGGCTACGAATCCGCACGGGTGCGCTTGGCAATATGGCGATGCCATCCTCACCGACCATACGCATCAGTGTCTTTCGTCGCCTCGCAAATTCTTTTTCGTTCATACGTTCGTATAAATAAGTAGTTAGTAGTTAGTGGTCCAACAAGGTTGTATTGATGGGTTCAGAGCTACCCAGATGATCCAAGACAAAGCGCAGTCTGCAGTGAATGACGTGTCCATTACAAGGGCTGCAACGCCGGATTGGATCATCTGGGTAGCTCCCTTCGGGCGAGTCGTGAAGCGATCGTCCGCGGTGTTGCGCC
>SMUY01414128.1_pt1 | contig 19005 bp, 18 predicted proteins | sample 2456441 | NCBI WGS metagenome assembly SMUY01 (sample SAMN11095931, study PRJNA526329) | marine sediment metagenome | biome: Marine sediment; feature: Surficial sediment; material: Deep marine sediment; isolation source: Hadal surficial sediment | place: Pacific Ocean | collected 2014-11 | depth...
ACTGAGATGCTGGAAGGACGGGCTGCACCTGATGAGTGAGCGTACACAGATCAATTTTACGATTGTGCCGGACGAAGAATCAGACGAGCCACGCACCTATGCGAACTTCTGCTCGATCTCCCACACGCCCTTCGACTTCACCTTGACGTTCTGCGAGGTCCTGCCACCAACCGAGAAGGCGGTCCGCGCGGCAGCGGCCGAACGGGTCTTGAAGGCGCCGGTACGGGCACGGATCGTCGTGCCCATGGGCTTCGTGCCGAACTTGATCAACGCGCTGCAGGAGCACCTGCGCGCCTGCACCGAGTCCGGTGGGAGTCCTGGCTGGAACAAGCCGTCCGTGCATTGACGGCAAAACACGCGTCTGCTGGCAAGGCTGCCCCGTCCTCGCTCGTCGGGGTCAAGCGCAGCGCCCTGCGGCAGGGGCAGGGCGTCCCGAGTGTGTCGAGGGGCGCCGGCCGAAGGCAGACGCACGGTCATCACGGACTGCTAGGATGGGGGCGTGCCACGCAGACGCGACAGCCCGCCGCCGCAACCGGCACATCCCCCAACGGTCACCCGTCGGGTTCTCCGATTACTCGCAGCACAGCATCCGGACGCCGGCACGGAACTGACGTTCCGGAACGCGTACGAACTGCTGACGGCCACGATCCTGTCCGCGCAGTGCACCGATGAGCGGGTGAACCAGGTGACCCCGTCCTTGTTCGAGCGCTATCCGACCCCGGCGGCGCTGGCGAAGGCAACACCGGAGGAGATCGAGCCGCAGATTCGGCCGACCGGCTTCTTCCGCACCAAGTCCCGGTCACTGGTCGGCATGGCGCGGACCTTGGTCGGGCACCACGGCGGCGAGGTGCCCGCGGATCTCGATGCGCTGGTGCGACTGCCGGGTGTCGGCCGCAAGACGGCCAACGTGGTGCTCGGGCACGCGCTCGGGGTGCCTGGGCTACCGGTCGACCGTCACGTGCTCCGCGTGGCGAACCGCCTCGGGATTGCACGATCCGCGGACCCGGTGGTCGTGGAGCGGCAACTGGGGGCCGCCCTGCCGAAACCGCGATGGACCCTGGCGTCCGACACGCTGATCCTGCATGGACGCCGTATCTGCAAGCCACGTCCGCTGTGTGACCGATGCGGCGCCCGGAAGATGTGTCTCTACTTCGCCGACGGCGGAGGCACCGCGCCGGCGCGGGGTGCGGGCCGGTCGCGCCGCCCGACCAGTTCGCGGAAAACTGCTGTCCCGTAATCGTGGTGTTCAGGGCGGGGTGTCCGGCCTGGCGGTGCGCCAGGGACGTAGTCCGTGAACCACGTTTGCGGGACACGAGACATCTCTCACAGGTAACATCGTCACGTGTGAAGCCCGTGTTCACGACACGCCGAGATGTCTAGCCGTGCATGGTCAGAGTCCTGCGTCACACCGCGACTGCTGATGCGCCCGTTCGGCAACGTGCGACTAGGGAGGAGACGGGCAGTATTCGACTGCGGCGCAACGCTGCCAGGTGGGATGCAGCGGCGTCGAATGTCGCTGGACGATCACCACGAGCGGCGAGATGACGCGCGAGCGGTTCGAGCGGCTGGTGGTCGACGCGCTCGCGACGATGCCGCCACGTTTTCGACAGGCCGTACACAATGTGGCGGTCATCGTCGAGGATGCACCCACTCGTGAGCTCCTCGACCACGTGGGAATCGACCCGCCGGACACGCTGTTCGGGCTGTACGAAGGAGTGCCGCTGCCCGAGCGGGACTGGACCCACGGCAACGCCTTGCCCGACCGGATCACCCTCTTTCAGGAACCGATCGAGGCAGCGAGCCAGAACGACAACGAGATCGTCGTGACCATCGGCGAGACGGTCATTCATGAGTTCGGTCACTACTTTGGGCTCAGCGAAGCACAGATCGAGGAGATCGAGGACCGCTACTGGCACGGGGACCGCGACTAGACCCGGCGCCTCCAGACCGCCGGCACGCAAGCGGTTTGGCCAACATTTTCTCGAGCCAGTCTGGGTCTCGAAGTTGCTGGCGGTGATCCGGCCCGAGGCGGATGAGCTGTTCATCGAGATCGGGTCTGGCACCGGACAACTCACTCTGCCGATCGCCGCCGCCGGGGCGCAGGTGGTGGCGGTCGAGATCGACCGCGAGCTGGCGGCAGGGTTGCGGCGGATTGCCCCATCGCGCGTGCAGGTCGTCACCGACGACATCCTGTCCCTGGACCTCGTGGATCTGATTGCCGATGCCATCGGCTCGGAGACTCCCCGACCGGTCCGTGTGGTGGGCAACCTGCCATTCAACCTGGCGTCGCCGATCCTGTTTCGGATCTTGGGTGCCCAGCGCGCGGCCCGGTCCTTCCGCGACGCCACACTGATGCTGCAGCGCGAGGTCGCCGACCGCGTCGTCGCCTCGCCGTGCTCGAGGGCCTACGGGCCCCTGGCTATCCTGACCCGTCTGGCCGCCGACGCGCGGCGCGTCCTGAGCTTGCCACCCGGAGCCTTCCGACCACCGCCGCGTGTCCGAGCCGCGGTGGTCACGCTCGATTTTCGGCCCCCGTCGATCTCGATTGCCGACCCGGCCCTGTTCGAGCGGATGGTCCGGAGTCTGTTCACCCACCGCCGGAAGACTTTGCTGAACGCGCTCGCGCCGTTTGCCGGCATCGTCTCGGCGCTCCCACCTCGCGAGCTGCTCGACCGGGCCGGGCTGGCGTCCGATCGGCGCCCCGAAACACTCGACCTCGAGGATCTGGCGGTGCTGGCGGAGACCCTGGCAGGCCGCTGAACATGGGGAGCCTCGCTAGCCCCCGCGTGGCGGGCTGTGAGAAAAGCTCGTCTCGCGAGGCGGAGCCTCGTTAGACCTGTGCTACAGTACTGGCGGTTCGTGCCGACGACTCAGGCGCCGGAAATGCTGAGTCGCTACGACGGGCCGCATCCGGTTGTCCTGCCTTCAGACGCACCCAGGCGTCTGACACCGAAGGAACGGTGACGTCGGTCCCCACCGGCGATGCTGCGTGTGCCGCGCTTCCCTTGGCGGATGGACACGTCGCGGCATCTTCCTCGTTGCGTCCCTAGCAGTCCGTGGTGAACGTGTCGCGTCGCGCCGAAGGTCGTCGAGATCGACGCTGCGCGCGGATCCTGTGAGGCGTCACGAGGGCGTACGTATCGCAGTGGAGCGGGTGTTTCCCGAGCAGCCGGGTCGGCGCCAGCTCGTGCTGCCGGGCATGCTGGAGATCTGACACGTGGCTGGATCGACATTGTCACGACGGGCGAGCGAGTTCCTTGGCGTGGTGTTGTTTGCCACCGCGCTGTTCTGGCTGATTGCCCTCGCGACCTACGACGCCGCCGACTCGGTGTGGTTCTTCAACACCGGTGGGCAGGAACCGCCTGCGAATTTCGCGGGACGCGTCGGAGCGTTTCTGGCCGAAATGTCGTTTCAGGTCGTCGGGTTCACCGCCTACCTCCTGCCGGTCGTGCTCGTGACCCTCGGGTGGCACAGCTTCTGGTGCCGGCAAATTGAAGCGGCGTACACCAAGATGATCGGGCTGGTCCTGACGGTCGGATGTGCGGCCGCCTTCGTGAGCCTGGCTTTTGGCGCGTTCGCCCCGTCGGCACGCACCTTCCGGGCCGGTGGCTATCTCGGCGGATGGCTTGCCGACCTGCTCGCCGGGTATTTCAACCGCACCGGCTCGATCATCGTGATCCTGACGCTGCTCTTCCTGGCGCTCATCCTCACCACACAGCTGTCATTCGGCCGGTTGTGCAGCGCCACAGGCGCGACGGTGGCCAGGACCTGCGCGCGCGCCACCCGGCTCCTCCGCGGCTGGTGGGCAAACCGGCGCCGGGAGCAGGAACGGCAAGGGGTGCTCCGGAAGCACCTGGACAGGACCGGCGCCTCGTCGGCACGTACCGAGGTGCTCGCGAAGATACCCACGCGGAAGGAGAAGAGACGGGGTCGCCCCCCTCGGGCAGCCCCGACCGTCCCGGCGCCCGCGATCCGGGCCACCCAACCGGAGGCGCTCCCGTTGCCGCTGTCCGAACCGGTGTCGAAGACACCCGCCGAGCGCAGGCAGGGCGCGTTCGCCCTGCCGCCCTTGTCCCTGCTGGACCCACCCCGCCAGCAACACAAGTTCGACGAACGGGAGCTGATGGACAACGCGCGGCTCCTCGAGGACAAGTGCCGCGAGTTTTCGGTTGCCGGGTCGGTCGTCCAGATTCACCCCGGCCCGGTGGTGACCACCTTCGAGTTCAAGCCGGACGCCGGCGTGAAATACGGCAAGGTGACCAGTCTGGCCGACGACCTGTGTCTGGCGATGCGGGCCGAGTCGGTCCTGATCGAACGGTTGGCCGGCAAGTCCACGGTCGGCATCCAGATCCCGAACCGTCTGCGGGAACAGATCTCGCTGCGCCAGATGCTCGAGTCCGAACCGTATCGTCAGTCGAGCTCCAAGCTGACGCTGGCCTTGGGTCGGACGATCCATGGCGAGCCGGTTGCCAGCGACCTGGCCACGATGCCGCACCTGCTGATCGCGGGCGCGACCGGCACCGGCAAGAGCGTGGCGATGAACGCGATGCTGACCAGCATCCTCTTCCGGGCGACCCCGGCCGAGGTGCGCCTCATCCTGATCGACCCGAAGCGGCTGGAACTCGGGATGTATGAGGGCATTCCACATCTGCTGACGCCGGTCGTGGTCGAGCCGAAGCTGGCCGCCAATGCATTGCGGTGGGCCGTTCACGAAATGGAGGAACGCTACAAGCAGCTAGCGGCCGAAGGTGTGCGGAATCTCGAGCAGTACAACCGGAACGTCCGCCGGCAGCTGCAGGAGCGGCCGCCCACGCAAAAGGCGAGGGACGCCAGCGGTGATGTGAAGGACGACACGCCGCGACCGCTTCCGGCCATCGTCCTGGCGATCGACGAGTTGGCCGACCTGATGATGATCGCCCGGAACGAGGTCGAGGAGTCAATCGCCCGTCTGGCCCAAATGGCGCGGGCGGTCGGTATTCACTTGATCCTCGCGACCCAGCGACCGTCGGTCGACGTGATCACCGGGCTGATCAAGGCCAATCTGCCGTCCCGGATCGCCTTTCGGGTGTCCTCGAAGGTCGACTCTCGGACGATTCTCGACGGGAACGGGGCCGAGGCGCTCCTGGGCCGTGGAGACATGCTCTACCTGCCCCCCGCTTCGTCGCGCGTCATCCGGGTGCATGGACCCTATATCTCCGAGCAGGAAACAGCTCGGGTGTGCGGCTTCCTCCGGAAACAAGGCCGTCCGACGTATGACGCGGCGATTATCGCGGCGGACAAACAGGCCGACGCCGTTGCGTTCGAGAAGGACGACCTGTATGACGAAGCCGCGCGGCTGGTCGTTGTGGCCGGGCAGGCCTCCATCTCCTATCTGCAGCGCAGGCTGCGCATCGGCTTCAGCCGGGCGGCCCGGCTCGTCGACATGATGGAGGCCGACGGCCTGGTGTCCGGTGGCAACGGCGGCAAAGCGCGGGAGGTGCTCGTCGCGACGGACTACTTCGAGCAGATCGACACGCAGCTTCGTTAGGGTCCTGTCTCAGAGCGGTCCGGAACAGCAGTCCAGGCGTCGTCCCCGTGGCGCGTCCGGCTGCTGCACGACGCGACAAGGGAGCACATTGGGCATGTGAGACCGAGGAGCAACGCCGCCAGATGAGATGTCTCGCCCGCGAATCGTGTAGCACGTCTCTGAGACAGGGTTCTGGAATGGCCCCCCGCCGCGTGTTGACCAGTTTTTCACGGAATGCGCTACAGCTTTACATCTCTGCGGTCGATAGAGCGGCTGAATCGGTGTCCATCTCTTGGAAGATCAGGCCATGACTCGACGATCTGCGACGTTGCTGCAACCCGGGCGAGTGCCGCTCCGTCTCGCTGTGCTCCTGTTGGTCGCGCTGGCAGGCACCGCGCCGATCTTGGCGGCCACCCCGAAGGACCTCTACACCGCGGCGCTCACCGATGAGCGCCGCCTCCGGGCCCCGGCAGGCGAACCAGCGACGCTCGCGCAGCTACGAGATGCCATCACCGCGTACACGGAGATCGTCCGCCGGTACCCCCGGAGCGGGTACAGCGACAACGCGTTGTGGCAGGCCGCTGGGCTGGCCATCCAGGCGTTCGACCGCTACCGTCAGCCCACCGATCGTGATGCCGGCATGAAGTTTCTCCGGCTGCTGGAACGCGAATACCCTTCGAGCTCGCTCGTCCCACGCGTGGCGGACCGCCGTGAACAGCTCCGCCGCCTTGACGAACCGGTGCAGATCCGGGCTATCCACCGGGAACCGCTGGCCGATGTCGTCCGTGTGACAATCGAGTTCGATGACGAGGTGCGCTACGACGCCGAGCGGCTGGAGGGACCGGCGAGATTGTTCTTCGATTTCAGTGGGACGTATGCGCCGCCGCCGCTACGCGACGCCACGCTGGCGTACGATGACGGCGACATGGTCCGCGAGATCCGACTCGGCCGTCACCCCGGACAGACGACGCGCGTCGTCCTCGACATCGAGGACGTCGACACCTACAGCGTGTACTCCTTGTACCACCCGTATCGTCTCATTATCGACGCGGTGCGGACTCCGTCCATGCAGGCGCGTCGTCTGGTCCTGGACACGTCACCAACCCTGGCAGCCCGCGGTGAGGGTTCGGCTGCGCGCGACCGGCACCCCTCGACACACTCGGGACGCGTCGAGCCTGCCGAAGGGCGGTCGCTCCCCGTTGCCAGCGGTGATCCTCGGTCGAAGACGACCGGGATGTTCTCTCGTCGCGCCGAGGAGCAGCCGGACGCGGTTGCGTCGAACGACACGCCGGCCGCGCCCGTGTCCGGCCGCGAGGCGCGACAGCTGCCCTTCCCCCCGGCCGCATCAGTGGAGCCGGACGCGTCCGTGAATCCGCACACGGCGGACGTCGCACCACGACGCATGACCGCGTCGGGCCTGCTGCCCATGCCGGAGGGTTGGGAGGGTCGGCTGCTCGACCCTATTCTGCCGGCGCTCGAGCCGGTCACGACGGATCTGGTCGACACAGCCCCCGCGATCTCGACGCAGGAACCGGTCACCGATGTTGCATCGGCGGCGGCGGCAAGACCCGAGGTGACGCCACCGCCCGCGAGCACCCGCACCGCGATACCGGCAGAACGTGACGAGCTGGCCTGGCCACACGTGCACGACGTCCTCTATCCGAACCTCGGGTCAGCACCGTCGCTCGAGACCGCCGCTGACGTACCGTCGACCAACGCGCTGGTCTCGGTGACACCGCTCCGAACGCCCAACGCGGTCGCGCCGGCCAGTCTTGTGTTTCCGATGTCGATGGTCGATGTGCTGCCGCTCCCGCGTGTCGAACAGACGGTTCAGATCTCGCGACCGGCACCTGCCTCTACCGAATTGCCGGGTGCTGACGTGGCGGTGGAGTCGTTTGGAGACGCCCCGGCGCGTCCGGGCACCGAGACGGCGGTTGCCAACTCCAACGGGGGCTTTTCGCTTGGCCGTCAGCTCGGGCTCGGCGTGTCGCGAATCGTCATCGACCCGGGGCACGGGGGCTACGATCCCGGCGCCAAGACTGGCACGCTGACCGAGTCTGCGCTGGTCCTCGATGTGGCCAGGCGCCTCGAGGCGCGTCTGACGGCCGAGACCGGCATCGAGGTGATCCTGACGCGTCGGCGTGACGCCTATATGCCGCTCCGCGCCCGTACCGAGCTCGCCAACCGGGTGGGCGCCGACCTCTTCCTCTCCATCCACGCCAACGCCGCCAGGGACCGGCGTGCGCGTGGTGTCGAGACCTACTATCTCGATCTGGCGACCGACCCAAGCGCGCAGATAGTGGCGGCGCGCGAGAACGCCACGTCTCGAGAGGGCATGCACGATCTGCCGAAGTTGGTTCGGTCCATCACGATGCACAACAAGCGAGACGAATCCCGCGACTTCGCGAAAATGGTGCAGCGGCACCTGATTCGCGCGGTGCGCGAGCTGTATCCTGGTGCGCAAGACTTAGGCGTGAAGCAGGCGCCGTTCGTCGTGCTGATCGGTGCGAACATGCCCAGCGTCCTCGCGGAGATCTCCTTCCTGACGAATATCGAGGACGCAGCCTTTCTCGCGACCGACGCCTACCGCGACCGGATCGCGGACGCGCTCCTGCAGTCGATCCTCGAGTACCAGCGGACGCTCAAGCCGTACACGGGCGTCACAGCCGAAAACAACGACTAGCGAGACGGGAGATGTAGGTCCAGGCGGGTCCGGTTCGACGCATCTCCATTCAGCGGGTTTGACGGGCTGAGGCGCCGCAGCCCGATCAGGGCGCCGGCGAAGAGCAACGCGAGCAACACTGCGCCGAGGACGATCACGCCGCTGAAATTGAGGGCCCCCACGAGCACGTCGGCAACGGTAATCTCCTCCGTTACCGGGTCTGTCAGTTCGATGATCAGCGGCGTGAGCGGCTGTTGCTGCACTCCCGGATTCTACTACACGCACCCCCGTCCCGCCCCCGTTTCTACCACGCCACTTCGAACGGGAGCGCGGCGAGCGTGCGCACACCCACGCCGGTCGCACCTTTCGTGTGATGGGGTTGGGCCGTGTCATACCAGGCGGTGCCGGCGATATCGAGATGCGCCCAGGGGAGTCCACCGCTGAACGCCTTCAGGAACATCCCGGCGGTAATCGCTCCGCCCGGCCGCCCCCCGACGTTCGTGAGGTCGGCTGTCTCGCTCTGGAGCTGCTCGGCGTACTCCTCGAACATCGGCAGCGGCCACACACGTTCGCCCGCCCGGTCGGCCACCTGCCGGACCGACTCGACCCAGGCGTCGGGCGCGCCGAGCAAGCCCGATGCGTGATGTCCCAGCGCGACGACACAGGCACCCGTCAACGTGGCGATGTCGACCAGGTGCGTTGCACCGAAGCGCTGTGCCAGGGTCAACGCGTCCCCGAGGATCAGCCGGCCCTCGGCGTCGGTGTTCAGCACCTCGACACGCTTCCCGTTCGCCGCCGTCAGCACGTCTCCTGGGCGAATGGCTCGTCCGCCGGGCATGTTCTCCGCCGCGGGTACCACACCGATCACACGGACCGAGGGCAAAAGCCGCCCGATCGCACGCATCGCACAGACTACGGCCCCGCCCCCGGCCATGTCACATTTCATCCGCTCCATACCGTCGGCCGTTTTGATCGAGAGCCCCCCGCTGTCGAAGGTCACGCCCTTCCCCACCAACCCGAGGACCGGACCGGGAACGGCGTCCTCCGGCTCATAGCGCATCACGATGACACGGGGTGGCTCGACGCTCCCCTGGGCCACACCCTGCAGCAACCCCATGCCTTGGGCCGCAATCGCCTGTTCGTCGAGCACCTCGACCGTGGTGTGCGGTCCGGATGCCAGCTCGCATGCGCGGTCGGCGAACACGCGGGGCGTGAACAGATTGCCGGGCTCGTTGGTTAGCTCCCGCGCAAGGTTTGAACAGCCGGCGAGCAGCACCCCGCGCTCGACCGCCGCCCGTGTCTGGGGCGCCACGTCCTCGCCGAAGTACACCTCGACGGAGGTCAGAGGGGACGAGCCAGTGTCCTCACTCTTGTACCGTGTGTCTCGGAAGGCCCCGAGGAGGACACCCTCCACCGCGGCCTGCGCCATCGGGGCTCTCTCGCCAGCTGCCCGGCACACGAAGACGAGCCTGCGGACGCGACGATCCCGCGCTGCCAGGCCGGCGGCGCCCGCTACCGTACGGGCGCGCGACGTGTCATACCGTGCGCGGGTACCTGCACCGACCAGCAGCACCCGCCGTGTCCGCCACGTAGGGGTGGCCACATCGGCGAAAAACAGCTCGTGCGTCTTGCCTCTGAGTTCGCCGGAGGCTCGAGCACGGTTAATGGAGCCACCGAGCGCGGCGTCGAGACTCCGGAGTTCCTCAGAACCCTCGTCCTCAAAGACCGGCACGCATATCAGGTCCGCCTGCACCTCTCCGAGCTCGCCAAAGACACAGCGCACCGGTGTCTCGTCCGCTCCCGTCTGCATCGGCAAGATTATAGCGTGGGAGATCGCACACGGCTGGTCACGCGGCCCGGCTCGCGCTACAATCGCCGCATGCCTGGTCGCGATACAGCACGGACAACACGCGCGCTCCTGATCGGCGCGATCGTGCTCACGGTCATGTGGCTCTCGGTGGGAACCGTCGCCCAGGACGACCGCCCGGAGTTGACCCTGCGTGCGCGTCCACGGGTCGCCTTCGCGCCAGCGGAGATCTCGTTCACCGGGGTCCTGCGAGGCGGTGCGGACGACTACGAGGAGTTCTACTGCCTCAGCGCGGAGTGGGACTGGGATGACGGAACGAGATCGGAGAGCATCTTCGACTGCGAACCCTATGAACCGGGCGTCAGTGAGATCCGGCGCCGCTTCTCGCGCCGGCATTCCTACGATTATGGCGGACGCTACGAGGTGCGCCTGACCCTCAAGCGGCGCGACGATGTGATCGAGCTCGTCCGCACCAGTATCGTCATCCAGGGCACCGGGTTGCCCGGCGAGTAGGCGGTCACGACCTCCCGAGTCAGGCTCCCCCGGCACAGCCGGAGGAGCCTGACTCGCGTACGACCCGCACCCGGACTCCCGCCATCGTCCCGTCCACGAGCCGAACCCCCCGCGTCTCGTTTGTCACGAGAAAGACAATCAGATACAGGAACCCGGGGGCGGTCGCCTCGCGTTCGTCCCGTGGGGACGGCAATGCCGCCGATGCCGGATGTGAGTGGTACGTCCCCACGACCGCCAGCCCCGCCTTACGTGCGGACCTGATGGCGGTGAAGTGGTCGGCGGGGTCTACGAGATACCGGGTGGGACTCCGGCGCAGGTTACGCGCCGCATGGGCCATCTCGATCCGTGTGCCGGTTCCGACCAGCAGACCACAGCACTCGTCTGGTGCCGCCCGTCGTGCGTGCGCGACGATCTCACGGAACACCGAGGCGCGCACGAGTACGCCGCCGGCCGCCGGTGTGCCCGTTACTGCGAGCGTGTGGTGTCCCGCAGCCCCGCCAGCCGGGCCCGCCAGGTGCCAGCCGACTCGAAGACCCGGTCGATCTCGGTACTCGACGTCAACCCCCGCCGCAACGTTTCGAGCTCGCGAATCAGGTCGTCGAGCGCATCTCCGATCGCGTCGGCGTTCGAGCCGCAAATGTCCCGCCAGATGTGCGCCGGGCTCGAGGCGAGCCGGGTTGCGTCGAACAGTCCCCGGCCCGTCAACGCGAGTCCCCGCTCCCGGGCGGTGGTGCCCACGACGTGCATCAGGGCGCTTGCGGTCAGTTGCGGAAGATGGCTGACGATGGCGAGCAACCGGTCGTGCTCGGCGGGGTCGACGACTTCCGGCTTGGCCCCCAGCTCGCGGACGAAGCTGCACAACCGCTCCAGTACGGCCGCGTCGCCGTCGCCCTCCGGTGTGAAGAGCCAGGGGCGGTCCACGAACAGATCGGACCGGGCGTATTCGATTCCGCTACGCGGCGCACCCGCCAGCGGGTGCCCCCCCACGAAGGTGAATCGCGATGGCAGCATCCGGGCCGCCTTGACGGTGGTGCGCTTCGTGCTTCCCACGTCAGTCACGACCGCCGGTGTCGTCACGTAGCGGTCGAGCTCCGCCAGCCGCACGATGTTCTGTTCCACCGGCGCCGCGAGGATGACGAGATCCGCCTCGGCAATGACCACCGGGTCATCTGCCGCGACGTCAATGGCGTGCAGCACCATGGCCTTCTCGAGCACCTCTTTTCGGTCGAGTCCGATGACGAGTGACGAGGGCCAGTGCTCTCTGACGGCGAGTGCAATCGAGCCACCAATGAGACCGAGACCGATGATCGCCACCTTCTCGAAGATCGGTGGCGACCCGCTCGCGGCCCCGGGTTGGATCATCGGGAGCGTCTTAGGTGGTTCTGGCAAGGCCGTTGACCTCTGCGCGACTCGATGGAATCCGTGTTGCCGGCCGGCGAAGCCCGCCGGATTCCCCTGATTACTGACTTCTGACTCCTGACTTCTTGGGACCCACGTCAGGCTCCCCATCCACGTCGGGCGACCGGCTCTAGACAGATACTTCGGCCAATGGCCGGGGCGATGATGCGCAGCTCCGCCATCAGCCGGTCGAACTGCGGCGGGAAGATTGACTGTGCACCGTCGCTCAATGCGTTGTCCGGATCCGGGTGCACCTCGATAATCAGTCCGTCGGCCCCGGCGGCGATCGCTGCCCTGGCCATCGGCGTGACCTTGTCCCGCAACCCGGTTCCGTGACTCGGGTCGGCGATGATCGGCAGATGACTCAGCTTGTGGATGACCGGAATCGCCGAGATGTCGAGCGTGTTGCGCGTGTAGCTCTCGAAGGTCCGGATGCCCCGTTCGCACAGGATGACATCGCTGTTCCCCCCCGAGAGCACATACTCCGCCGACAGGAGCCACTCCTCGATGGTCGCAGCGATTCCCCGCTTGAGGAGCACCGGCGTGTGCGACTTGCCGAGCTCCCGCAGCAACGTATAGTTCTGCATGTTGCGTGCGCCGACCTGGAGGATGTCGGCATAGCGCGCGACCAGCTCGATCTGGCTGACGTCCATGACCTCGGAGACGACCTTCAGTCCCTCGGCATCGGCGGCCGTGCGCATCATGCGCAGCCCCTCTTCTCCCAGGCCCTGGAAGCTATAGGGAGAGCTCCGCGGCTTGAAGGCGCCGCCGCGCAGTATCTTGGCACCCGCTTTCTTCACCGTGGCGGCCGATGCCGCGATCTGCTCTTCGGTCTCCACCGAGCAGGGCCCGGCCATGACGATCACCTCGTCGCCGCCGACCCGAAACTCGTCGAATGAGATCGTGCTCCGCTCCGGCTTGAACGTGCGACTGGCCAGCTTGTAGGGCTCGGTGATTCTCAACACCTCATGGACCCCATCCATGACCTCGATGAGTCGGGTGTCGAACGACCGGTTCCCACCGACGGCGCCCAGCACGCTGCGAAGTTGTCCGGTCGAGCGATGAACGTCGAACCCCTTCTCCACGAGCTGTGCGATGACGTGCTGCACCTGTTCCTCACTGGCGCGTTCTTCCATGACAACAACCATGACCTGTCATCCTCTCCTGACCCTGCGTGCGCGCTACTCCACCCCTGCGCCTGTCGAGCGCTCCAAACGCCGGGCCTCGTCGATGATCCGCTCGAACAGCCGCGTGATCGCGTCAGCCTCGAGCGGGCCGTCGTTCCGTGACCGGACCTGCTGCAGCACCTCGATCTCTCGCTCCGGTTGATACACGTCCAGCCCCACCGTCTTCTTCAGTCGCCCGATCTCCATGGCACAGCTCGCACGCTCGTTCAGTAACGTGACCAGCTTGGAATCGAGCTCGTCCATCCGTCCCCTGATCTCGGTGATCCGTCGATCCACCCCTGCGGCATCCAGCCGCGCAAGCGGCCGGTCTCCTGACGTCATGTCACACTCGCGCCTCCTTGCGCGTGCCGAAGGGCCCGGTCGAGCATAACGTCACCGCTCTGACCGCCGATCCATCCCGTCTTGCGGCATTCCTCGACGGTCGAATTCTGCCGGTATGCTTCCTCCTCATACCCTCCGGGGGCCGCGCGCGGCGTCGATCTCGACGCCCACAACATGCGAACGTCTTCTCGACCGGACCGTATCCGCCCGTCCGATCAACCAGTCTTCAGCTCGGCGACGTAGCGCTCGACCGTTGCCACCAGGTCCGGCGAGTCCGCCGCCCGTGCGATCACGTCTACCAGCGCGCTGCCGACCACCGCCGCGTCGGCCCACTCCCCGACCTGCCGCACGTGCTCGGGCCGAGACAACCCGAATCCGACCGCGATCGGAAGCGCTGTCAGTGCGCGAATTCGTTCGACCAGGGCGCGCGCACCCGAGGCGACCTCCGCGCGTGCCCCGGTGACCCCCAGCCGGGAAATCCCATACAGAAACCCCCGTCCCAATTCGGCGGCCGTCCGGATGCGCGTGTCGGTGGTGGTCGGGCTCAGCAGGAAAATGGGGTCGATGCCGGCATTCACGACCGTCTGGCGGAACGGTCCTGCTTCTTCTATCGGCAGATCCAGAACCAGCACCCCGTCCACACCGGCCGCCGCGGCCCGCGCGACGAATGCGTCGGTGCCCATCTTGAAGATCGGATTCACATAGGTGAATACCACCACCGCCGCCTGGACATCGGCTCGCACCTGCTCGATCAGATCGAGCGTGCGCGACAAGTTCCCGCCGGCCGCCAGGGCACGCTCCGAGGCTCGCTGGATGACCGGACCGTCAGCGAGCGGGTCGGAGTACGGTACTCCGACCTCGAGGACATCGGCCCCCGCCCGGTCCAGCCCGCGGAGGATCTCGGCTGAGCGTGCCGCGTCCGGGTCACCACCGGTGACGAAAGTCACCAAGCCGGTTCGGTGGTCGGCGCGCAACCGGGCGAAGACGTCCGCAATTCGAGACGTCACGTTCCGTCCTCCCGCTGTGGTGCTCCCGCGACCCCGACCGGGGAGGTGCCGAGCCCGCGGGCCTGGAGGATCTCAACGTCCTTGTCCCCGCGGCCCGACAGGTTGACGAGGACGACCTCGTCACGACCGAGCGCCAGCGCGACCTCCCCAGCGTGCGCCAGTGCATGGGCCGACTCGAGGGCCGGGAGGATGCCCTCCAGGCGTGCGACCTGCTGGAACGCCTCCAGCGCTTGGTCGTCCGATACCGAGGTGTACTCCGCGCGGCCCATGTCGCGCAACCAGGCATGCTCCGGCCCGACCGCCGCGTAGTCGAGACCGGCTGACACCGAATGGGTCGGCTCGATGTTGCCATGCGCGTCCTGCAGGATGACGGTTCGTGTGCCCTGCAACACCCCGACCGTCCCGGTAGCAAACCGTGCGGCATGGCGACCCGATACAATCGCGTCACCTCCCGCCTCCACGCCGATCAACCGGACATGTCGGTCGTTCACGAAGCCATCGAAAATCCCCAGCGCGTTGCTCCCCCCGCCGACACACGCGACCACCGCCGCCGGCAACTGCCCCGCCAGCGCCAGGACCTGCTGCCGCGCTTCGGCGCCGATCACCGACTGGAACTCCCGCACCATGAGCGGATAGGGGTGGGGGCCCAGCACTGACCCGAGCAGGTAGTACGTATCCTGGATGTTCGTGACCCAGTCGCGCATCGCCTCGTTGATGGCGTCCTTCAACGTCCGACTGCCGGCATCGACCGGGGTGACCCTCGCCCCGAGCAGCCGCATCCGGACAACGTTGAGCGCCTGTCTCTCCATGTCCTCCGCACCCATGTAGACCTCGCACACGAGGTCGAGGAGGGCGCAGGCGGTCGCCGTCGCGACCCCATGCTGGCCCGCTCCCGTCTCGGCCACCACGCGACGCTTGCCCATGCGGACGGCGAGCAGCGCCTGACCGAGCGCGTTGTTGATCTTGTGCGCCCCAGTGTGGGCGAGATCCTCACGCTTGAGCAACAGGCGCGCGCCGCCAAGCTGTGTCGACCAGCGCACAGCTTCGGAGACCGGCGTCGGCCGACCGACGTAGCGATTGAGCAGCGACGTCAGCTCGTCCTGGAACGCCCGATCCGACCGTGCCGCGAAATAGGCGGTCCCCAACTCGTCGACCGGGGCCACCAGCGTCTCGGGCACGAACCGGCCACCGTAGGCCCCGAAATACCCGCGCGCATCTGGGTCGCGCAGTCCAACACTCCCGCCCGCCGGTGGCACCGTGGCGTCCATGGTCGTCATGCCTGTGTGGTCCGTATCATGAATACGGCGAGGCACTGAGGGCCGTCACCATCAGCACCGCGCCAGTCGCCGCGATCACCGCTTCGAAGAACGCTCGCATCCGCTCTGGGGCCTTGATCCCCGGTCGCGACTCGACCCCCGAGGACACGTCCAGGCCATAGGGTGCGACGTGTCGCACCGCCTCAGCGACGTTCTCCGCCCGCAATCCGCCGGACAGGATCGTGCGGCGCCGCCGGGCGATTCGCGCGGCCAGCGTCCAATCGACCGAACGCCCGGTGCCGCCCCTCCGCACCGGGTCGAACGCATCGAGCAGGACCGTTGCCCTGGACCAGACCGCATCGACCGCGTCCGGTGTGCTCCCGGCCGACAGCCGCACCGCCTTGATCACTCGCCGGGTACACCGCGCACAGGCGTCCGCCGATTCGTCGCCATGCAGCTGAACCGCCCCGAGGCCGACTCTCTCGGCGATCGCGTTGACCTCGTCGATCGCCTGATTCACGAAGACCCCGACGCCGGCCACGTGTGGCGGCAGCGCGGCCAGGATGTCCGCCGCCGCCGCCGGTTCCACGAAGCGCGGACTCTGGGGCCAGAAGACGAACCCGACGCAGGCGGCGCCGAGCCGCGCGGCAAGCGCCGCATCCTCGGACCGTGTGATCCCGCAGATCTTGACCGGCGTCATCACGCCCCACCCGCCACGACGCCGCGCACGGTCGTCCCGACGCCGCCGGATGCCGATCGCGCACCGTCGAGCAGTCGACCCAAGGTCTCTCCCGGCTCCGGCGTCGTGACGAGCGCTTCGCCGATTAGGAACGCGTGATATCCCGCCGCCCCCAGTTCCACGAGATCAGCGCTCGTCCGCAGACCGCTCTCCGCCACGGCCACGGTCCCCGGGGGGATCTGCCCGACCAGGCGGCGCGAGGCAGTCATGTCGACCGACAGGGTGCGCAGGTTGCGATTGTTCACGCCGATGACGGTCGCGCCGGCCCGCACGGCGCGTTGCAGCTCCGCCCCGTCGTGCACCTCCACCAGCGCCGCGAGCCCCAATGATGTCGCCTCGACGAGCAGGGCCTCGAGCTCGGTGTCGTCGAGCGCGGCCACGATGAGCAGGACCGCGTCCGCCCCCGCCGCCACCGCCTCGAGGAGCTGATACGGCACGACGATGAAATCCTTGCGCAAGACCGGCAGATCGACCGCGGCGCGGACCGCCCGCAGATGGTCGAGCGCTCCGTCGAAGAACGTCGGTTCGGTCACCACCGACACCGCGGCGGCCCCGTTCGCCTCGTAGGCGGCCGCGATCCGGTCGGGGTGGTAGTCCGCCCGAAGTATCCCGCGGGACGGCGAGCGCCGCTTGCACTCCGCGATGACCTGCACACGGCCGGGCGCCCTGAGCGCCGCGACGAACCGCGCGCCCCCCGGTGTGGCCGATGCCGCCTGCGCCGCGAGCGCGATGGCCGGACACCGCCGCTCGCGCTCGGCGGTCGTCTGTCGGGTCGCCGCCACGATCGTCGCGAGCAGGTCCGGTCCGAGCTGAGCGACAGGGTCCCTCACACCGCACCTCCCGTTCCGTCGTTCGACACGGTTGCGAGTCGAGTCAGCGTCGCCTGGGCCCGTCCGTCGTCGAGGGCCGCGGCGGCCATCGCCACCCCTGCGACCAGACTGTCGACCCGCTCCATGATGACGAGCCCGGCGGCGGCGTTCGCCAGCACCATGTCGCGCGGAGGGCCCGCCTCCCCCGCCAGTACCGCACGGGCGATCGCCGCGTTCTCCTCCGGCGACTCCGCACGCAACGTCTTGGGGTCGACCACCGGCAGACCGAAGTCGTTCGGGTGGAGATAGAACGTCCGAACCCTGCCGTTGCGGCACTCCGAGACCTTGGTGTAGCCGGTGGTCGACACCTCATCCAGCCCGTCCGCCCCATGCGCCACCCACGCGCGGTCGGAGCCCAGCTCCCCCAACACGCGCGCGATCAGGTCGGTGTGGTCCGGACGGGGCACCCCGACCAGCTGCCGGGTGACACCGGCCGGGTTCGTCAACGGTCCGAGGAAGTTGAAGGCGGTGCGCACGCCGAGCTCACGGCGCGCCGCTGCCGCATGACGCATCGAGGGATGGAACGTCGGGGCGAACAGAAACGCGATCCCACATTCGTCGAGGCACCGTTCGGCCACAGCCGGCGGCGCGTCCACCGCCACCCCGAGCGCGCTGAACAGATCCGCGCTGCCGCATCGGCTCGAGACCGCGCGGTTGCCGTGTTTGGCCACACGGATGCCGCACCCGGACAGGACCAGCGCAGCCAACGAGGACACGTTGAACGTCGAGGCGCCGTCGCCGCCGGTGCCACAGGTGTCGAAGAGATCCTCGTAGGGCTTCGACAGCTTGACGGCGTTGGCGCGCATCGTCATCGCCAGCCCAACGATCTCGGACGGTCGCTCGCCTTTCATCGACAGGGCGATCAACAGCCCGGCGATCTGCGCCTGGGTTGCCCGTCCGGCCATGATCTCGTCCATCACGGCGGCTGCCTCGTCCACGCTCAGATCCTGACGACGGTGCAGCTTCTCGATCAGGGTTGCAAACATCAGCACTCCAGAAAATTTCGCAAGATCTGCCGACCCACGCCTGTCAGCACGGACTCAGGGTGGAACTGGACGCCATGTACACGCCACTCGCGATGCCGTAGACCCATGATGGTGCCGTCGTCCACTGCCCGTGCCGTCACCTCGAGCTCGGGGGGACAGGTCTCGGGCGCCACCGACAGCGAGTGATACCGGCCCGCGGCGAAGGGGCCCTGGATCCCGGCGAAGACCCCCCGACCGTCATGCTCGATCATCGAGCGCTTGCCGTGCATCAGCACTGTGGCCGGCGCGATCGCCGCGCCGAACGCGAGCCCGATCGCCTGATGCCCGAGGCAGACGCCCAGAATCGGTATCGCCGGGGCAAACCGCCGGACGGCGTCGACGGTCACGCCGGCCTGTTCCGGTCGACCGGGCCCCGGCGAGATGACGATGCGGTCCGGCGCCAGCGCTGCGATCTCGTCGACCGTCACGTAGTCGTTGCGACGAACCTCCAGGACGGCACCCAGCTCCCCCAGATACTGGACCAGGTTGTAGGTGAACGAGTCGTAGTTATCGATGACTAACACCATGACGCGTGTTGTCAGGCCGTCAGCACGAGGCTTGAACAATGCGGCGCAGCCGTCCCGCTTCTCCGGCCTCCAGCCTCCGATCTCCTGTGTCCTTGAGCATTCCCGCTTACACCATCTCCAATGCCCGCAGGAGCGCCGAGGCCTTGTCGCGGGTCTCGTTGAACTCGGCGGTCGGGTTCGAGTCGGCA
>SMUY01026299.1_pt1 | contig 18950 bp, 15 predicted proteins | sample 2456441 | NCBI WGS metagenome assembly SMUY01 (sample SAMN11095931, study PRJNA526329) | marine sediment metagenome | biome: Marine sediment; feature: Surficial sediment; material: Deep marine sediment; isolation source: Hadal surficial sediment | place: Pacific Ocean | collected 2014-11 | depth...
AGCAGAACCACGCCCAAGCCGATCCCGATCAGGCCGAGCGGCAGTTGGTAGACCCGGTCGGCGTAATAGAGGTAGGAGACCGCGCCGGCCTGGAGCGAGGCGATGATGGTGCCGACCAGGAGGTTGATCTGAAGCGCGCCGGCAGAGAGCACGCCCGGCGCCATCAACTTGAGCACGCGGCCGACCCTCGGGGTCAGCCGCGGGCGCGGCAGCCGGAGCGCGAATCCGGCCCGGCGGCAGGCGATCAGCAGCAGCAGGAACTGTCCCAACCCGGCCACCACCACGGTCCAGGCCAGCACCTGTCCGGGCGCGCCGGTGAGCGGCAGCACCACGACGAGCGCGACGATGAAACAGACGTTGAGCAGGATCGGCGCGGCGGCGGCGGCGGCGAACTTGGTGAGCGAGTTGAGCACGCCGCTGAGCAGCGCCACCAGCGACATGAACAGGAGATAGGGGAAGGTGATGCGGCTCAACCGAACCGCCAGGTCGAACTTGTCCGGCTCCGCCGCGAAGCCCGGCGCGAGCAGGTACATGAGCCAGGGCATGGCCGCCATGGCGAGCGCGCTGAGCAGCAGCAGCGCCGAAAGCAGCACCGCCAAAGTCTCCTCGGCGAAGACCCGGGCCGCGGCCTTGCCGCCTTCCTCCAGGTGGCGCGCGAACAGCGGCACGAAGGCGGCATTGAACGCACCCTCGCCGAACAGGCGGCGGAACAGGTTGGGCAGGCGGAAGGCGACGAAGAAGGCATCCGCCACCGGCCCGGTACCGACCACCGCCGCGATCAGGATATCGCGGACGAAGCCCAGGATCCGGCTGATGCCGGTGTAGCCGCCAACCGTGGCGAGGGAGCGAACGAGCGCCATAGGGGCCAGTAACTAGAGGATTCGGGCGGAATTGAGAAGCGAATGCGCGGCCTACTCCGCCGCGCCGACACGCGCGCGCGAGGATTTCGCGCTGACTGCCGACTTCGCCGGGGCCTTCTTTTTCGCCGGCGCCTTCCGCTTGGCTTTCCTCGCGGGCTTGGGTTTCTCGGTTGGCTTCTTGGCCGGCGCCGCGCCTTCGGGCGCGCCCAGCGCCTCGAGCAGGCGCGCGCGGATGCGCGCGAGCCGGGCCGGGGACTCGATCTTGTCGCCGAGCGCGTCCTGGACGTAGAACACGTCGACGGCGCGCGCGCCGTAGGTCGCGATGCGGGCCCCGTGGATCATCAGTTGTAATTTCGAGAGCGCCCGGGTCAGGTCGTAGAGCAGCCCCGGTCGGTCGCGGCCGTTGACCTCGATCACGCTGGCGCGCGCGCTCGCCTTGTTGTCGATCAGCACCCGCGGGGTCACCTCGAACACGCGCAGGCGGCTCGGGATCGGAGACTTGCGCCGGGCCAACTCCTGCCACGGCTTGAGGCTGCCCGCGAGTGTCTGCTCGACCGCGCGCTTCAGACGCACCAGATGCTCGGGCCGGTCGAAGGGCCCGCCGACGGCGTTGCGCACGTAGAAGGTGTCGAGCGCCATGCCGTTGGCGAGGGTGAAAATCCGCGCCGCGTCGATGGAGGCGCCGGCCACCGCCATGGCGCCGGCGACGCGGCTGAACAGTCCCGGATGGTCGGCGGTATAGACGGTTACCTCGGTGACCTCGCGGTAGCGGTCGATGCGGGTGTCGACGGTGAGCGGGCTACCGGTCCGCTCGGCCTCGCGCACCAACTCGGCATGGCGCAGGTGGGTGTCGCGATCGCCCGACAGCCAATAGGGGCCGTAGCCACGCGCCAGATGCGCCTTGATCTCCTTCTTGGTCCAGCCCCCGAGTGCCCCTGCGAGCGCCTCGGCAAGCTCCTCCTTGGCGCGCGCGATCCGCGCCTTGCGGTTCTCCTCGGCGACGCCGCCGGACAGCACCTCCTCGGTGCGCCAGTAGAGGTCGCGCAGCAGCGCCGCCTTGTAGGCGGTCCAGACGTTGGGACCGACCGCGCGGATGTCGGCAACGGTCAGCACGAGCAGCATGCGCAGCCGTTCGGGCGACTGCACCAGGGCGGCGAAGTCCTCGATCGTCTTAGGGTCGGAGAGGTCGCGCTTGAAGGCGGTGTTGGACATGGCCAGGTGGTGCCGCACCAGCCATGCGGTGGACTCGGTCTCCTCGGCGCTCAGCCCGAGGCGCGGACCCAGCTTGCGGGCGACCTTGGCGCCCAGCTCCGAGTGGTCGCCGCCGCGGCCCTTGGCGACGTCGTGCAGCAGCACGGCGAGATAGAGCGCGCGCCGCGACAGCACCTTGTGCACCACCTCGCTGGCGATCGGCACCTCGTCCTTGAGCGCCCCGACTTCGATGCGGTGCAGGATGCCGATGGCGAAGATGGTGTGCTCGTCCACCGTATAGTGGTGGTACATGTTGTACTGCATCTGCGCGACCACGCGGCCGAAATCGGGCACGAAGCGGCCAAACACCCCGGCCTCGTTGAAGCGGCGCAGCGTGACCTCCGGGTCCTTGGGCGAGACCAGCATCTCCATGAAGATGCGGTTGGCCTCCGGGTCTTCACGCAGGTCTTTGTCGACGTGCTTGAGTTTCCGGGTGATCCAACGCAGGGCATCGGGATGGATATCCAGGCCGTGCTTCTGGGCGGCGTGGAAGATGCGCAGCAATTGCACCGGCTGCTGCGCGAAGACCTCGGCGTCCTTGACCGTCAGGCGGTCGCCCTCGAGGCGGAAGCCCTCGACCGTGCGGCGCCGGGTCAGCAGCGGCAGGCGAAAGCGCGAGCGGCGATTGTGCTCGGCCTCGAGCGTGGCACAGAACACCCGGGTCAGGTGGCCGACGTCCTTGGCGATCAGGAAGTAATGCTTCATGAAGCGCTCGACCGCGCGGCTGCCGGTATGGTCGGTGTAGCCCATGCGTCGCGCCAGCTCGGTCTGCACATCGAAGGTCAAGCGCTCCTCGGCCCGGCCGCTCAGGTAGTGGAGCTGGCAGCGCAGGGTCCAGAGGTAGTTCTGCGCCTTGTCGAAGCGGCGCGCCTCGGCCTTGGAGAACACGCCGCGCGCCACCAGCTCGGAGGCGTCGTCGACCCGGTACAGGAACTTGGCGATCCAGTACAGCGTGTGCAGATCGCGCAAGCCGCCTTTGCCGTCCTTGATGTTGGGCTCGAGGCTGTAGCGCGAGCCGCCCAGGCGCTCGTGGCGGGCGGCGCGCTCGGCCAGCTTGGCCTCGATGAAGCGGGTCGCGCCGCGGGCGCGCACGATCTCGCTCTGGAAGCGCTCGCGGAAGCTGCGGTAGAGGTCCTGGTCGCCCCACAGCCAGCGCGCCTCCAAAAGGCTGGTGCAGATGGTCAGATCGGTCTTGGACTGGCGCAGGCAGTCGTCGATCGAGCGGGTCGCGTGGCCGACCTTGAAGCCCAGGTCCCAGAGGAAATAGAGGATCGCCTCGATCACCTGCTCGCTGCGCGGGGTCAGCTTGTAGGGCAGCAGGAACAGAAGGTCGATGTCGGACTGGGGCGCCAACTCGCCGCGGCCGTAGCCGCCGATGGCGACCAGCGAGAGGAACTCGCCGGTGGACGGACTGCCGAGTGGGTAGAGGTGGCCGGTGACGTGGTCGTGGATCACCCGGACCAGTTGATCGACCAGGTAGCAGTTGGCGCGCACCACCGAGCGTCCCGGCGCGCTGCCCGGCGCGCCGGCCTCGAAGCGGCGGCGGACCTCGGCGCGGCCGTTCTCGAGCGCGGTTCGCAGCAGGCCGAGCACCTGGGCCCGGACCTCGGCCGCCGGCGCGCCGGCGGCCGCCGCCTTGTCGATCTCGATCTGCAGCGCGCGCCGCCAGATGATCGCGCGCCGGTCGCCGACCGCGCCCGCGATCAGCGCCGCGACCGTCGATCCATCCGCCGGTGCGTCCGCCGGTGCGTGCTCTGGTGCGTCCTCTGGGCCGTCCATGATCCCTCAGATTGCCGCTGGGGCCACGCCTGACAAGGGATTTCTTCGCCCTTGGCCGCCCGGCCCCTCACCCCAGAAATAGTGTATAAATAGGGGACAGTCCCCTTTATTTCTCGCTTTTTCATTTAATTATAAGAGGTTGAAAGTCGCTTGTGAATGCGTGGTGGGTCGTGATCCCTTGATGACGGTCTCATGGCGGAGAATCTCGTGACCCGATCTTGCGCGATCGCCGCGGTCTTTCTCCTGCTCGCGGCCTGCGCGGCGCGCGCGCCCGAGCGGCCCGGCTTCCTGCACGCCGAACCGGCCCCCGGCGCGGCGGCCCCCGGCACGACGGCCCCAGGCGCACTGGCCCCAGGCGCAACGGGCACGGTCGAGATCGCGGTCGCCGGGATCCCGCCGGGCGTCCGGGTCGAGGCGGTGGTGCTGCTCGACCCGCGGGGCGGCCGCCACCCGGCCGAGGCGCTGACGGCGACGACCCGGGAGGGCAGCACGTTGGCGCCCGGCGCCGTGCTCAGCTTCGGGGTCACCATCGGCTCGTCGAGCGGCATCAAGCCGTCGCTCGGCCTGGGCTTGGGCACGGGCTTGCGCGAGCACAGCACCCGCGACCGCCGGGTCATCGCCCGGGTCCCGCTGCCCGATCCGGCCGCGTTCCGCGACCACCCGGCGCGCTGGCGCCTCGAAGTCACTTACCGGGACGTGACCGGCAGCCGCCGCAACCTGGTCCTGCCGCTGGCCGGGATGGCCCGCTAGTCCCGCAACAGCCGCTTGAGCTCATACAACAACTCCAGCGCCGTCTTGGGGGTCAGGTCGTCGGGGTTGATTTCGGCCAGGCGCGCTTCCAGCGCCGAGCCGCCGGGGGCGGCCGGCTCCGGCGCTTGGCCACGCGCCGCCGAGAACAGCGGCAGGTCCTCGGCGAGGCGCGCGAGCGAGCCGGCCTGCTCGCCCTGCTCCAGGATCCCGAGCACCTCCTCGGCGCGCGCGATCACCGCCGCCGGCAGCCCGGCCAGCTGCGCCACGTGGATGCCGTAGGAGCGGTCGGCGGCGCCGGGCGCGACCTCGTGGAGGAACACCACCTCGCCCCGCCATTCCTTGACCCGCATGGTGTGGCAGCTGAGCGCGGACAGCTTTCCCGCCAGGCTGGTCAGTTCGTGGAAATGGGTCGCGAACAGCGCCCGGCAGCGGTTGACCTCGTGCAGGTGCTCGACGCAGGCCCAGGCGATCGAGAGCCCGTCGAAGGTCGCGGTGCCGCGGCCGATCTCGTCCAGGATGACCAGTGCGCGCGGGCCGGCCTGATTGAGGATCACCGCCGTCTCGACCATCTCGACCATGAAGGTGGAGCGCCCGCGCGCCAGGTCGTCGGCGGCCCCGACCCGGCTGAACAGGCGGTCCACGACGCCGATCTCGGCGCTCTCGGCAGGCACGAAGGAGCCGATCTGGGCGAGCACGGCGATGAGCGCGTTCTGGCGCAGGAAGGTGCTCTTGCCGGCCATGTTGGGCCCGGTCACCAGCCACACCCGGGACTCGGAGGCGAGGTCGCAGTCGTTGGCGACGAAGCCGCTTTCCTGACTCGCGGCGAGCGCCGCCTCGACCACCGGGTGGCGGCCGCCGGTGATCTGGAAGCTCGCCGAGTCGTCGACCCGGGGCCGGCACCAGCGGCCCGCGACCGCGACCTCGGCGAGCGCGGCGGCGACGTCGATCTCGGCCAGTGCGCGCGCCGCGACCCCGATCGCCTCGGCGCGGCTTGCGACCTCGCTCACCAGGTCTTCGAACAGCTTGACCTCGAGCGCGAGCGCCTTCTCGGCGGCGCTGGAAATCTTCTGCTCCAACTCGGACAGCTCGACCGTGGTGTAGCGCACCGCGCTCGCCATGGTCTGGCGGTGGATGTAGGCGGACTCCGGCCCGCTCGGCATCTTCTCCGCCTGTGCGGCACTGACCTCGATGAAGTAGCCGAGCACGTTGTTGTGGCGGACCTTGAGCGTGGCGATGCCGACCTCGCCGGCGTAGTTGCTCTGCAGCCCGGCGATCAGGCGCCGGCTCTCGTCGCGCAGGGTCTTGAGCTCGTCGAGCTCGGGCGCGTAGCCGGCCGCGATGAAGCCGCCGTCGCGTGCCAAACGCGGCAGCTCGGGCGCCAGCGCGCGGCCGAGGCGCTCCACCAGGGTGTCGTGGAAGCCCAGGTCCCGGGCCGCCCGGGCCAGCTCCGGCGGCGGCGTGTCCAACTCCCCGCCCGCGAGCAGGCCGCGCAGGGCGCCGGCCTGCTCGAGCGCGACGCGCACCGCGGCCAGGTCGCGCGGGCCGCCACGCCCGAGCGTCAGGCGCGAGAGCGCGCGCGCAACGTCGGGCGTGCGGCTCAGGCGCGCGCGCAGCTCGGCGCGCAAGTCCTCCGCCTCGGTCAGGAAGGCGACCGCGTCGTGGCGCGCCGAGATCGCCGTCGGATCGGTCAGCGGCGCGGCGATGCGCGCGGCCAGCAGGCGCGCGCCGGCGCCGGTGACGCTGCGGTCGATCGTGCCCAGCAGGCTGCCGCGCCGGCCGCCGTCGAGCGCGGCCGTCAGTTCCAGGTTGCGCCGGGTCGCGGCGTCGATCTCCATGACCGCGCCCGAGGCCTGGCGCTTGAGCGCGCCGAGCCGCGGCAGGCGGCCTTTCTGGGTCAGCTCGACGTAATCGAGGAGCGCGCCGGCGGCGGCCAGCTCGGGCCGGGTGAAGGCGCCGAAGGCGTCGAGCGCCTTGACCCCGTAAAACGCCTCGAGGCGCGCCCGCGCGTTCTCGCTGTCGAAGCGCGCGCCGGGCAGGGGGGTCAGCGCCGCCTTCCACTCGCCCAGGACCTCGAACAGCTCGGGCCGCTCAAGCAGGCGCTCGGACAGCACCAGCTCGCCGGGTGCGAGCCGCGCCAACGCCGCGGCGAGCGCGGCCGGTTCCGGGGCGGCTTCCGGGGCGGTCCCGGGGGCGCCCTTCTGGGCGAGCGGCTGGGCCAGGAAGTCGCCGGTCGACATGTCGAGCCAAGCCAGCCCCAGCGCCCCGCCGGCCTCGGCCAGCGCGGCCAGGTAGTTGTGGGCGCGCGCATCCAGGAGTTCGTCCTCGGTGATCGTGCCCGGTGTGACCAGGCGGATCACCTCGCGCTTGACCACGGACTTGCCGCCGCGCTTGCGCGCCGCCGCCGGGTCCTCCATCTGCTCGCAGATCGCGACCTTGAAGCCGTGGCGGATCAGGCGCAGAAGGTAGCCGTCGGAGGCATGCACCGGCACCCCGCACATGGGGATGTCCTGGCCCTCGTGCTGGCCGCGCTTGGTGAGGGTGATGTCGAGCGCCTTGGCGGCCTGAAGCGCGTCCTCGAAGAACATCTCGTAGAAGTCGCCCATGCGGTAGAACAGCAGACAGCCGGGATGGGCCGCCTTGATCTCCAGGTACTGCACCATCATCGGCGTGACGGCGCCGGAGCGCGGCAGCGATGCGCCGCTGGATACGGTGTCAGGCTCGATTTTTCGGCTCTCGGACAAGAGGGTTTTGCTTCTTTTCCTGATCGTGGCGGACACGTTAGCACAGGCCCACGCACTCTAGGCAAGCGGCCCCCGGCGAGTCACAATGCGCCCCCAAAGAGCGCGACTCGGGAGCGCGATCCGGGAGCGCGGCATTGGCGGGAGATGCCGAGGTGTCAGACCAGAATACCGTGACGGGACAGGATGCGGTCATCGAGGTGGTCGGCCGCTTCGCGGCGCAAGAGGGCTTCACCGCGGCGGTCGAGGAGCTGCTTCAGGCGGGCTTCGGGCCCAGCGACCTTTCGGTCCTGGACACCCACGAGGCGCTGGGCGCGGCCGGTTCCTCGGGCGAGGCCTGGCAAACCGCCCTGGCCGGCCTGGTCGGCGAGATCAAATACGTCGGCCCGATCACCGCCGCCGGACTGATCGGGATCGCCACCGGTCCGGTCGGCGCTGCGATTTCGGCTGCGGTCGCGGCGGGGCTCACCGGGGCGGCGCTGGCCGAACTCCTGGAGACGATACGGGCCACCCCGCACACCGAGAGCTTCGCCCGCGCGCTCGAGGCCGGCGCGCTGCTGCTCTGGGTCCGGGCCGCCGATGCGGAGCGCGAGGCCCAGGCGGGCGAGATTCTGAGCCGCCACGGCGCCCAGGACGTGCACCGCCACCAGCGCCCGGCGGGGCGCTAAGCAACGGTCGCCACCGCAGACCCGCGCCCCCCTCAGCCACCGCGCCGCGCTGAAAGGCACCTTTGACGCTCCGCCCGGGGCTCTCTAACATCTTGGGCGAAAGGGCTGTCCCCGAAACGGCGCGGCGTGGCGCCCAGGACAGGGGGAGGGAACATGACCGACGAAAAATCGCGGGCGATCGCACAGGAAGCGCTGGAGATGCACGCGCGCGGCCGGCCCGGCAAGCTGGAGATCCGCGCCACCAAGCCGCTGACCACCCAGCACGACCTGACGCTGGCCTATTCGCCGGGCGTCGCCGCCCCCTGCCTCAAGATCGCCGAGGACGAGAGCCTGGCCTACGACTACACCGCCAAGGGCAACCTGGTGGCGGTGATCTCCAACGGCACCGCGGTCTTGGGCCTGGGCGATCTGGGCGCGCTCAGCGCCAAGCCGGTGATGGAGGGCAAGGCGGTCCTGTTCAAGCGCTTCGCCGATATCGACGGTATCGATCTGGAGGTCGACACCCGCGACGTCGACGAGTTCGTCAATTGCGTGCGCTTCCTGGGCAAAACTTTCGGCGGCATCAATCTCGAGGACATCAAGGCGCCGGAGTGCTTCATCATCGAGCAGCGGCTGCGCGAGCTGCTCGACATCCCGGTGTTCCACGACGACCAGCACGGCACCGCGATCATCACCGCCGCCAGCGTCATCAACGCATTGCACCTGACCGACCGCGACATGGCCAGCACCCGAACCGTCATCAACGGCGCCGGGTCCGCCGGCATCGCCTGCGCCGAACTGATCAAAGCCATGGGCGCGCGGCCGGACAACATCATCCTCTGCGACACGCGCGGCGTGATCTACCAGGGCCGCGAGGATGGCATGAACCAATGGAAGTCCGCCCACGCCGCCAACACGAAATTGCGCACGCTGGCCGAGGCGATGGACGGCGCCGATTTGTTCCTGGGGCTCTCGGCGGCCGGCGCCGTCGACAAGGACATGGTCCGCTCCATGGCCGCAAATCCGATCATCTTCGCCATGGCCAACCCGGACCCGGAGATCTGGCCAGAGGAGATCCGTGAGGTTCGCGACGACGCGATCATCGCCACCGGCCGCTCGGACTATCCGAACCAAGTCAACAACGTGCTCGGCTTTCCCTACATCTTCCGCGGCGCGCTCGACGTGCGCGCCTCCACGATCAACATGGAGATGAAGATCGCCGCCGCCGAGGCCCTGGCCGCGCTCGCGCGCGAGGACGTGCCCGACGAGGTCGACCGGGCCTATGCCGGGCGCCGGGTGCGCTACGGCCCCGACTACATCATCCCCGCGCCCTTCGACCCGCGGTTGATCGTCGCGGTGCCCAAGGCGGTCGCCAAGGCGGCCATGGATACCGGCGTCGCGCGGCGGCCGATCGAGAGCCTGGACGCCTACGGGCACGAGCTCGCCGCCCGGCGCGACCCGACCGCTTCCAGCTTGCAGCGTATCTTCGAACGGGTGCGCGAGAACCCGCGGCGCGTGGTCTTCGCCGAGGGCGAGGAGGAGACCACGATCCGCGCCGCCTACGCCTTTTACAACGCCGGCTACGGCACGCCGATCCTGGTTGGGCGCGAGGACCGGGTCCAGGACACCATGCGCCAGATGGGCATCCCGGAGGACTTCACCGAGATTCACAACGCCCGGCTCTCGGCCAACAACCAGCGCTACATCGATTACCTCTACGCGCGGCTCCAGCGCCGCGGCAAGTTGCAGCGCGACTGCCAGCGCATGGTCAACCAGAACCGCAACGTCTTCGCCGCCTGCATGGTGGCGTGCGGCCATGCCGACGCCATGGTCACCGGCCTCACGCGCAGCTTCGGGGTCGCTTTCGAGGACATCATCCGGGTCATCGATCCCAAGCCGGGGCACCGCCTGTTCGGCATGTCGATCATGGTGCTCGAGGGGCGCTCTTTGTTCGTCGCCGACACCTCGGTGCACGAGCTGCCCAGCCCCGAGCAACTCGCCGACATCGCGATCCAGAGCGCCGCCCAGGCGCGCGCCATGGGGCACGAGCCGCGGGTCGCATTGCTCAGCTTCTCCAACTTCGGCAACCCCATGCACGAGAGGGCGTCGCGGGTGCGCGACGCCGTCAAGGTGCTCGACTCGCTCGACCTCGATTTCGAGTACGACGGCGAGATGCAGGCCAACGTGGCGCTCGACTACGAGCTGATGCGCCGGCTCTATCCCTTCGCGCGGCTGAGCGGCCCGGCCAACGTGCTGATCATGCCGGCGCTGCACAGCGCCAACATCTCGGCCAAGCTGATACAGAGCGCGGGCATCGGCACGGTGATCGGCCCGATCCTGATCGGCCTCTCGAAGCCGGCGCAGATCGTCCAGACCGGGGCCACGGTCAACGACCTGGTGATCGCAGCCGCGATCGCCGCCCACGATTCGGTGATGGAGGGGAGGTTGCTGTAAACCCGGTCCGTCTTTGGTGGGGCCGCACCGCCCCACGCGCAGGATTTACCGGCTGGTGCCGTCGACCGTGATGCTGCGGAGCGCGTAGTCGCCGCCGCCGTTGACCAGGGCGATGCCGTCGAAGGGGTCGCGGAAACTGCGGTCGGTGACCTCCATGACCTGGGCGCCGTCGACCTTGACCACCATGTGCCCGCCGCGGTCCCGGGACCACTCGATGACGTGTGACTGGCCGTCCTCGAACTTGAGCGGCTGGTCGGTGAGCTCCACGGTTGAAACGCCGCCGCGCGACGACAGTCGCAAGAGCTCGAGCGAGGCCATCCCGTCCCGGGCGCCCGGGTTGTAGGCCAGGCGGTAGCCAGCGCTCGCGTCGGCGCCCTGGTAGGGCCCGAACTCGAAGCGCGGCTCGGCGACCCCCGGCACCAGGCGCGCGGTCAGCTCCAGGCGCAGGGAAAAGGCGTTGGTGATCCTGACCGGGGCGATGGCGGCGGCGTAGCTCGGCGCGGCCGGCGCCACGGCCGGCTGCTGCTGGGCCTGCTGGCCCAGCAGGGTCTGCTGCAGCAACTGACCGAACAGCTGCTTGACCGGGTCGTTGTCGGCCTTGCGCTCCTGGACCGGGGCCGGGGCGGGCGCCTCGATCACCGAGCGCAGGCCGTAGCGCCAGTCGATCAGGAACTCGCCGGCGGTGACCTGCCAGGGCGGGTCGGGCTGCGGCCCACGCCCGGAGAAGTCGTCGCCGAACAGGCGCTTGTCCCAGGGGTTCTGGTAGCGGCCCAAAACCTTGCGCAGATCGCGCAGGTACCAGGGGTCGATCAGCCGCTCCTGCTCGCCGCGGTCGAGTTGTTCGGTGAGCTCCTTGAGGAGCGCCCTGAGTTGTGGGTCTCCCGCGGCCGGATCGGCCTGTGCCGCGGCCGGCCCGCTCCCGCTCGCCGCGCCGACCGCAATCGCGGCCAGCCCGAGACATGCAATCACGCTGCGTAAGTTTCTCATGACTGGAAAATTAGCACGGCTAGGGCGCCGGAGTCCCGGCTGTCGAGCCGCCGTCCTAGAGCCGAACCGCGCCGATCAGGAAGAACAAGGCGCCCGCCATCGCCGCGGTGGCCGGCACGGTGATCACCCAGGCGGCGGCGATGGTCATCAGGTGGCCGCGGCGCACCAGCTTGCGCCGGCGGAAGGCGCCACCGTTGCCGTTGCCGTTGCCGCTACCGTTGCCGTTGCCGCCGGGCGCATCCGGGCGGGTCGACGACGGGCCGCGGCGCGCCCCGATTTGGCGGGCGTGGAGGTACTCGCGGAAGAACCCGACGCCGAACACCGCGCCGACCGCGATGTGGGTCGAGCTGACCGGCAGGCCGAGCGTCGAGGCCACGATCACCGTGACCGCCGCCGAGAGCGCCACGCAGTAGGCGCGCATGGGATTGAGCTTGGTGATCTCCTCGCCGACCCGGCGGATCAGCTTGGGGCCATAGAGTACCAGGCCGACCGAAATGCCGGCGGCGCCGATCAGGATGACCCAGAGCGGGATCTCGACCTTGGCCGCGACGCCGCCGCTGCCGGCCGCCCCGATGATGGCGGCGAGCGGTCCGACCGCGTTGGCCACGTCGTTGGAGCCGTGGGCGAAGGCCAACAGCGCCGCCGAGCAGATCAGCGGTAGGGTGAACAGGCCGTGCACCGATGTGCTCCGGTTCTCCAGGCCTTCGGCGCGCCGGGCGACCAGCGGCTTGACGGTCCAGTAGGCGGCGGCGCAGATGGCGGCGGCGATCGCCGCCACCTGCCAGACCTCGGGCGTCCAGACCCGCTTCAAGCCCTTCACGATCAGATAGGCGGAGAACACCCCGGCCATGATCGCGACCAGCACCGGGACCCAGCGCTTGGCCGCCGCGATCTTGTCCTCCTGGTCGATGATCGCGACCTTCATGAAGCCGAGGAACAGCGCCGCGACCACGCCGCCGAGCAGAGGCGAGATCACCCAGCTGGCGGCGATCTTGGACATGGTGCCCCAGTTCACGACCGCGATGCCGGCGGCCGCGATGCCGGCGCCCATGACCCCGCCGACGATGGCGTGGGTGGTGGAGACCGGCGCGCTGATCACGGTCGCCAGATTGACCCACAAGGCGGCGGCGAAGAGGGCCGCCAGCATCACGCTGATGAACACGCCGCTCGACGGGATGAGAGAAGGATCGATGATGCCCTTGGACACCGTGGCCACGACCTCGCCGCCGGCCAGGATCGCGCCCAGCGCCTCGAAGACCGCGGCGATGACCAACGCGCCGGTCATGGTCAGCGCCCGCGCGCCGACCGCCGGGCCCATGTTGTTGGCGACGTCGTTGGCGCCGATGTTGAGCGCCATGTAGCCGCCGACCACGCTGGCCAGGATGATGAACACGCCGGCCGGATCGTCGCCGGACCGCAGCGCGGTGAAGCCCCAGACCAGGGCCAGGAAGATCGCCCCAACGCCGAGTGCCGCCAAACGCTGGCCAGGCCCCCTGCCGCCGCCCGTGCCGCCCGGCGTGGCGCCGGCGCCCTTGCGCGGGTCGTGATCCAGGAACTGCTTGAAGGAAGGACCGAAAGAGGCGAGGGCGGCGGCGATATCGACCGCGAACCCTTCCTGGGCGATGCGTGCCTTTAAATCTTCTAGGCGCATGGAGCCCCTTCCATGCGCCTTACCTAGGCGATTCGATTCGATCTCGCAATGGCAAAAAAAGGCCCGGGTACCCGAGCTACCCAATTCGCCGGGCAGGAGGGGAGCCGCAGGCGACCCTGGCCGAAAACCCAACCTGGAAGCATGGGGGAAGCGGTCTTTATGGGTCATTATCAGCGCGCCTTGGTATTAACCCTGCTTCGCGAGCGCCGCTTCGTAGGCGGCCTCGGCGGCGGCGCCGAAGACGCAGAACACCACCCGTGCGAGGCCACCTTCCGTGGCCAGCCAGCCGCACAGGGTTCCGACCGCGATCTCGGCCGCCTGACCGACGGGATAGCCGTAGACCCCGGTCGAGATCGCCGGAAAGGCGATCGAGGCGAGGCCATGGCACTTGGCCAAATCCAGGCTGCACCGGTAGGCGCTGGCCAGCAGGTCGGCCTCGTCCTCGGTGCCGCCCCGCCAGACCGGCCCGACCGCGTGGATGACATGGCGCGCCTTGAGCGCGAAGCCCGGCGTGATGCGCGCGCCGCCGGTCGGACAACGGCCGATGCGCGCGCAGGCCTCGGCCAGTTCCGGTCCCGCGGCCCGGTGGATCGCACCGCACACGCCGCCGCCCGGGACCAAGGCCTCGTTGGCGGCGTTGACGATGGCGTCGACGTCGAGTTGCGTTATGTCGCCGGCGTAGATCTCGATGGCCGCGCTCACGGGTGACCTCTTCAAGGGGCCCGGAGAAATTCGGCCCATGCAAGCACTCCGCGCGGATTGGCGCAATGGGGCGCGGTCACCGGCCGCCGATATCCTGCCCGGCTTGCCGCGCCATGGGCAGCCGCTTGACCATCCAGACCACCATGATGAGCCCCGGCAGCGCGATCACCGTGGAGATGATGAAGAAAGTGACCCAGTCGGTCTGGTCGGCGACGTAGCCGCTGGAGGCCGAGAGCCAGGTGCGCCCAACCGCCATGAAGGAGGAAAACAGCGCGTATTGGGTGCCGGTGTAGCGGGTGTTGCAGAGCAGCGACAGGTAGGCCACGAAGGCGGCAGAGCCGAGCCCGCCGGAGAGGTTCTCGATGCCGATGGTCAGCACCAGGAAGCTGACCTCCGGCCCGATCGCGGCTTGGGCGGCGAACATCAGGTTGGACAGCATCTGCAGGACGCCGCAACCGAACAGGCTCCACAGCACCCCGTAGCGCGCCACCGCCACGCCGCCCAGGAACACCCCCGCCAGGGTCGCGGCGACCCCGAAGATCTTGCTGACGGTCGCGATCTCGGAAAGCGAGAAGCCGATCTTGACGTAGAACGGGTTGGCCATGACCCCCGCGAAGGCGTCGCCCAGCTTGTAGAGCAGGATGAACACCAGGACCAGCAGCGCGGTCTGCACGCCGTTGCGCGCGAAGAACTCGGCGAACGGGCTGGTCACCGCGTCCCGGAGTTGCGCCGCGAACGTCGCCCGCCGCGGCGCCGGCGCGGCGGCGGGTTCGGGCGCGCGCAACGCCACCACGAGCCCGGCGATCAAGAGCACCGCCATGACCGCATAGACCGCCGACCACGAGAGCCCGCTATCGACCAGGTAGAGCGCGCCGGCGCCGCTTACGATCATGCCGACCCGGTAGCCGGCCTGGGTCGCCGCCGCGCCCGCGCCCTGCTGCCCGGGCGTCAGGATCTCGATGCGGTAGGCATCGATCACGACGTCCTGGCTGGCCGAGAGAAAGGCGACCGCGAGCGCCGCGAGCGCGGTCACGTACGGCGCCTCGGCGGGCCGGGTCAGCCCCAGCACCGCGATCGCCGCCATCAGCAGGAGCTGGATCAGCACCATCCAGGAGCGGCGCCGGCCGAGCCACTTGCCCAGCACCGGCAGCGGCACCCGGTCGATCAAGGGCGCCCAGAGGAACTTCACCGAGTAGGGCGTGCCGACGGCCGCGAACAGGCCAATCGCGGTGAGCGTCACCCCGGCCTCAGTCAGCCAGATCGCCAACGTGCCCGCGCTCAGCGCCAGCGGCAGGCCGCTGGCGAACCCCATGGCGAAGACGATCAGGACCCGGCGCTCCAGATAGACCGCCGCGGCCTCCCGCCAACCGGCGGGAGCGGCTAAGGGTGCGGGCCCGTCCGCCATCCCCGAAGCGTCCCTTGGCCGCTCATCCCGCGCCCAGGCGTTGCGCCACCAGGGCCTTGAGCGCGGTCTCGGGCCGGGCGCCGTAGTGGCCGAGCACCTCGGCGGCGGCGAGCGCGCCGATCCGGCCGCAGTCGTAGAGCCCCTTGCCCTGGGTATAGCCGTAGAGAAACCCGGCGGCGTAAAGGTCGCCGGCGCCGGTGGTGTCGACCACCTTGTCGACCGGCGCGGCATCGACCACGTGGATCTCGCCCTCGGCCAGCACCACCGAGCCCTTGTCGCTGCGGGTGAGCGCCGCGATCTCGCAGTGGCCGCGGGTCTCCTGCAGCGCCCGGTCGAAGTCCTCGACCCGGAACAGCGAGCGGATCTCGACCTCGTTGGCGAACAACAGATCGACGTGGCCGTCGATCAGCTCGAGGAAGGAGTCCCGGTGGCGCGCGACGCAGAACGGGTCGGAGAGCGTGAGCGCGACCTTGCGCCCGGCCTCGTGGGCCATCTCGGCGGCCGCCTGGAACGCCGCCTTGGCGTCGGGCGCATCCCAGAGATAACCCTCCAGGTAGGTCACCTTGGCATCCTGGATGACCGCCCGGTCGAGATCGTCCGGCGCCAATTCCACCGCGGCGCCGAGGAAGGTGTTCATGGTGCGCTGGGCGTCGGGCGTGACCAAGATCAGGCAGCGCGCGGTCGGCGGGCCGTCGGTCGCGACCGGGGTGTCGAAGGCGACGCCGGCGGCCCGGATGTCGTGCTGGAAGATGCCGCCGAGTTGGTCGTTGCGCACCTTGCCGACGAAGGCGCCCTGGCCGCCGAGCGACGCCAGCCCGGCCATGGTGTTGGCGGCCGAGCCGCCGGAGACCTCGACCCCCGGGCCCATGGCGGCGTAGAGCGCCTCGGCGCGGGCGCCGTCGATCAGGGTCATGGCGCCCTTGGCCAGGTCCTGGTCGGCGAGAAACGCATCGTCGGCCTGGCTGAGGACGTCGACGATGGCGTTGCCGATGCCGACGACGTCGAGGGATGGATCGGCCATGCAAAAAGATTCCGTGCCGTGATTCCGGGAACAGCGGGCCCAGGAAAATTGCGCCTGAGTATAGCCGCGCCCATGGTGGCGGCAAGACCACGCCCACCCCACACACGCCCCCCTCGCCTTGTGCCGGCGCGGGGTGGCGGGCTAGACCGGCCGGGTCATGTTTTCCGCGCTCGCCAAGGCCTTCGGGCAGCTTTCCGATCCCGCGTTCCGGCGGGTCCTGGTGCGCTCGGTGCTGGCCGCGCTGGGGGTCTTCGTCGCGGTCTGGGTCGCGGCCTGGTTCGGGCTGAGCTGGGCGGGAGAAGCGCTCTCGGGTTGGCTGGCGGCGCAGGAGCCGGGCGGCTTCTGGGTCGAGGTCGTCGGTTGGGTGTTCGGCGCCGCCGGCGTCATGGGCGTGCTGGTCGCGAGTTTCTTCCTGTTCCCCGGGGTCATGCTGGTCGCGCTGACCTTGATGCTCGACGACATCGCCCAGGCCGTGGAGCGGCGCCACTATCCGGAGCTGCCGCCGGCGCGCGCGCAGCCCCTCGGCGAGGCGGTCCTGGCGGCGCTGGCGTTCGCCGTGGTGATGCTGCTGCTCAACCTGCTCGCGCTGCCGTTCTACCTGCTGCTGCTGTTCGTGCCGCCGCTCAATCTTTTTGTTTTCTACCTGCTGAACGGCTATCTTCTGGGCCGGGAGTATTTCGAGCTCGTGGCCGCGCGCCGCTTCGACGCGGCCGGGGTGCGGCGCCTGCGCCGGAAATACCGGGGCCGGGTGATGCTGGCCGGGGTGGTGATCGCGTTCCTCTTGACGGTGCCGATCGTCAATTTGGTGACGCCGATCGTCGCCACCGGCTTCATGCTGCACGTCTTCGAGCGCCTGCGGCGCCGCGAAGCGGGCGGCAACGCGTAGGCACGGCCGGCGATGGCCAAGGACGCGGGATCGGGAGGAATCAGGATGTTCCGCAAGAGGTTTCGATCGGGTTCGGGCTCGCGGCCGGCGGCGAAAGGGCCGCGCGAAGTGGCCGAGCCGGCGCGGGCCACGCCCCACGATCCGGCGCCGCCCGCGGGCGCTGCCACGGGTGCGCCGGCCGCGCTCAAGGACATCGTCGCGCCCCGGCGGCCGAGCGCCGACGGCCTGGCGTCCGCGCCCGGGCACACCCTGGTGGTCGGCCGCGACATCGTGCTGATCGGTGAGATCGAGGCCTGCGAGACGCTGATCGTCGAGGGCCGGGTCGAAGGCGAGATCACCGACACCCGGCACCTGGAGATCGCCGAGAGCGGCCGCTTCAAGGGCCGCGCCGAGGTCGAGGAATGCGTGGTGGCCGGCGCCTGCGAGGGCGAGATCACCGTCGCCGGGCTGCTGACCGTGCTCCCCAAGGGCCGGATCAAGGGCACGGTGCGCTACGCCGAGATCGAGATGCAGCGCGGCGGGCGGCTGTCCGGCGAGGTCGAGATCCTGACCGTGCGCGCGGTCCCGGACCCGGCGCCGGCCCCAGCTTCGGCCGACACCCCTGCGGACCCGCCGGCCTCGGGCCCCGAGCCCGGCGCCGGCTGAGCGGAAGCGCCTTGGCGATGCGCGGGAACAAAGGCCGCATCCTGGGCGCGCTGCTGCTGGCCGTCTTGCTTGCGGGCTGCGAGGGCTTGGCGTTGCAACTGCCCTTCTTCACCACGACCCAAACCGCGCAACCCACGGCCGCACCCACAGCGCCCGAGGAATCCGAGGCGCCCGCCGCCACGGCACCGCAGCCCGAAACCGAAACCGAGCCCGAAGCCGAAACCGCGGCCCTGCCGCCGGCGCCGGTGATCGACGACGATCCGGCGCGCATCCTGGGCCTGGGTCCGGACCGGCTGACCGAGCTCCTGGGCCGGCCCGAGCTGACCCGGCGCGAGCCGCCGGCGGAGATCTGGCAGTACCGCGGCGAGAGTTGCGTGTTCGACGTGTTTCTCTACGAGGAGGCCGGCCTGGTCCGGGTCACCTATCTGGAGGCGCGCGACGCGAGCGCCCGGCGGGTCACCGAGCGCAGCTGCCTCAACCAGCTCTTGCGCGCCCGCCTCGCCGAGCCGCTGAGCTAAACCCAAAGGTGCTTGGTAACGACCCATAGAGGCGGCGTCAGCCCCCGTCCCGGCCGTCCCCGCCGTCGTTCTTCCGGTGGCCCCTTGCCTCGATGATCTTGACGACGGCCCACACGGCCGCCATGACCGCGAATGCAATCACGCCGATTTTCAAATAGGCAAGGGCCTGTCCGGCGGCAAAGCTCATGGCGAAAGGGGCGCGTTAAATATGGGAAATCGCCTTCGGTGGGTATGAAAACTCGCTCATCAAGAGAGCACATTAGCACGGCGGGCCGGGAACCACGAAATCCGTACTCACGAGAGGCGGCCGGTGGAAATGAGCTCCCGTGGACAAATGGGTCCGGAAAGTGTGGGCGCGTTTGGTCCTGACGGGCGGCACAGTTTGGCGTACAATCCCGGGCATGAGTTACCTGTATGGCTTGTGTCTTCTGATTCTGGCCTTGTGGCTGGCATCCGAGATTGTGGCCAGGGACCTGTCGGCCCCCGCGCCCAAGGACCCCTATCGGCTGGACCGCTGGCGCAATGGCGAAGGGGACCCGGACGAGTAACCCCCGTCCGTAAGTCTGCTCGCGGCTACCAGCGCGCATCGACGGGGCGAGGCCAAGGAATCCAAGTCTTACGAGTGCGCGGCTTGGCTTAGCGCAGGAAGTTCAGCA
>SMUY01111942.1_pt1 | contig 18931 bp, 20 predicted proteins | sample 2456441 | NCBI WGS metagenome assembly SMUY01 (sample SAMN11095931, study PRJNA526329) | marine sediment metagenome | biome: Marine sediment; feature: Surficial sediment; material: Deep marine sediment; isolation source: Hadal surficial sediment | place: Pacific Ocean | collected 2014-11 | depth...
AAAAAGAACGGTACGGCCAGGGCAAGCAGATCCATCAGTCCGGAATTCCTTTGACAAGTGAAGACATAGTTTACCGTCATGTTAGGGTAAGCTGCCTGGCAATTCAGTCGATGAAAATATTCTGATGATGTTCGACCTTGCCGAGATCGAGACCCTGAGGAAATCCCTGGACACCCTGGCAAAGGGCTTCTCCGATCTTCCCGATTTCGGGCCGGATCACGATTATGCAGCGATCGGCGCCGTTCTCAACGAGGCGGCGAAAAAAATGCAGGAGAATTTCCCTTACCACCACCCCTTGTATGCCGGGCAAATGTTGAAGCCTCCGCACCCTGTTGCAAGGCTGGCTTATGCGATGTCTTTGTGGCTAAACCCGAACAACCACGCGCTGGATGGCGGCATCGCCAGTTCGGCCATGGAAAAAGAATGCATCGCCAATCTTGGCTCGATGTTCGGTTGGGAAAAACCCCTTGGCCACATTTGCGGCGGTGGCACGATGGCAAACCTGGAGGCGCTCTGGGTCGCCGGCCGCCTGCATCCGGGCAAGAAAATTGTTGCATCGGAGCAAACGCACTACACGCACGCGCGCATCAGCGATGTCCTTTCACTCGCGTTCGACGAAGCTGCCGTGTCTGCGGACGGCAGGATGGATGTCGATTCGCTCGAGAAATTGCTTTCGAACGGCGATGTCGGAACCGTCGTCGTCACCCTGGGGACGACAGGCGTCGGCGCGATCGACCCGCTCCCGGAGATTCTCGGCCTGCGTGACAAACATGAATTCAGAATCCATGTCGATGCCGCTTACGGCGGCTATTTTCACATCGCGAGCAAACTTGGCGCAAATGCCAGGCGGGCATTCGACAGAATTCGCGAGGTCGATTCGATCGTCATCGATCCGCACAAGCATGGACTGCAGCCCTACGGCTGTGGCTGCATCCTTTTCTGCGACCCCGCCGTCGGTAATTTGTACAAGCACGACTCGCCATATACTTATTTCACCTCGGACGATTTGCATCTCGGCGAAATCAGCCTCGAGTGTTCGCGTGCCGGCGCATCTGCCGTGGCGCTTTGGGCCACGCAGAAACTGCTGCCGATGAACCCAGGTGGCGATTTTGCGCGGTCGCTGGACAAGTGCCTCCTCGCGGCTCGGGCGCTGTGGCAACGACTCGACCAAAGCGATTCTTTCAAATGCCTGATGATGCCTGAGATCGACATCGTTGTTTATGCGGCGAACGGCGATGACATTACTGATTCAAGCCGCAATGCCAGGGAAATATTTGCTCGTGCAGCGACACAGAATCTCCACCTCGCGCTCATTGAATTGCCCACGAATATGGCCAGACATTACTGGCCTGAATTAACTGGTGACGAGGAAACAATTACCTGTCTCCGTTCCTGCCTGATGAAGCCTGAGCACCTTGACTGGATCGAGCAGATTTTTTCGACTTTGGAAACGTCAGCCAAGTCGTGATGACTCAATCCTGACGATACGAACAGTGTCACATTCGATCGCACTCAACAGCCTGCTATCGCCTAGGAGCGGTCACTCAACCGACTGGAAAAACGATGACGTGACAGGCAGAAGTCGGCGGCAACCAGAAGTTGCTGAAGGTCTTGGTTGGTGTACGATGTGGCGCGAAGTGCAACCAAATCGGGAGCTGCAAATAGGGGGATGTGAACGCGGACATCACTGCGATTAAAATAGTACTAAACCAATACGCCGTCGGTTGAAGCACTGAATCCCTACCGTGACTCGTCACATTATCAGACTGTAGAATTCGTAGTTACTTGAACGACAAGAGGATTCAATCAATGCCAAACCTGCAATGTGTACGGATCTGGATCACAGCTTCGCTATTGTTCCTTTTTGTATCTTCATGGCCATCGATCTTATCGGCAGATGAAGTCTTGCTCGGACAGATCGAATTTCCAACGTCCGGCGCGCCGGTCGCAAAGCCTGAGTTCATCCGCGGTGTCCTGTACATGCACAGTTTCGAGTATGACCTCGCGGCTCGCGCGTTTCAGCAGGCGCAGGCCATTGATCCGAAATTCGCATTGGCCTATTGGGGTGAAGCGATGACGAATCATCATTCCCTTTGGCGAGTCCAATCCCAGCAAGCCGCCCAGGACGTTTTGAACAGGCTTGGCAATACGTCTGAAGAACGCGCCGACATGGCACCAACCCAGCGCGAAAAAGACTATGTCAGAGCTGCGGAGGTTCTCTTCGGCATGACTGAGGAAACGAAAGATCTTGGTAAATTGGAACGGGACATCCACTATAGGAATGCAATGCGCCAACTGCACATGGCGTACCCTGACGATCCTGAAGCCAGAGTATTTTACGGGCTTTCCGTCCTTGGGGTCGGTAGTGCGAACCGGGATTACGCAAGCTATATGCAGGCTGCAGCGATCCTGACGCCGGTGTGGGACGCAAACCGCTCGCATCCGGGTGCTGCACATTATCTGATTCACTCTTATGATGATCCGGTTCACGCCATCCTTGGCCTGCCTATGGCGCGGGCATACGGGAAAATTGCCGTCGGTGCTGCACACGCACAGCACATGACGTCCCATATTTATGTCGCACTCGGCCTGTGGGACGATATGATCGCCGCCAATGTGACGGCGCTGAGTATCGAGTCCGCGAAGACCGGTGGCGAAGGGGCTCGGAGCCGGGAAGCGTGGCATCACCGCTACTGGCTTCTCTATGGTCGTTTGCAGCAGGGTCGTCTGGACGACGCACGGGAGATGCTGCGGATGGCGCGTGAGCGTATCAGCAATGCCCCCTTGCCTCGTGAGCCAGACTACTATGGCGCGATGTACGCACGCTATCTGATCGATACCGAGCTGTGGGACCAAGCCGACAAATGGCTTGCGCCCGCAGACGCCGATGTGCAAATCCCGCACTATACTTTCGCACGCGCGTTTGCTGCGGCAAAACTTGGTCAGCTCGACAAAGCGCGCGAATTAAGAGCAGAGATACATACCGGTGGCGATGCCAACCCGGAAATCATCCTGGTACAAAAAGAAATCGACATTTTGAAATTAGAAGTCGGAACCGTAATCGCAATGGCGGAAGGTAACGAGGAGAAAGCGCTGGACCTGGCGCGTCAAGCTACACAAATGCAAGCTAGCATGCCATTCCGTTATGGTCCTCCGCGAATCTCTAAACCCACCGCGGAGCTGTTAGGCGATGTTCTGTTGGAACTTGGTGACGATGAACAGGCAGCCCTTGCGTATGAGGACCAACTGACGCGCAGCAAGTTGCGCACTAATTCACTGCTAGGATTGGCGCGTGCCGCCGCTCGAAGCGGCGATACGACGACATCCCGCGACGCATATGGGCTACTGGGAGACATCTGGCACAGTGCGGACAAAACAGCGCCAGCACTTGTCGAAGTTAACGACTATACAGAAATGCATTAATGATCCCTCACAATCGGACCGCCCACATTTGGCCTTCCATTGCTCGGCATCGCCCGCTGCAGGCTGTTGCGAGCCGGTCAGTCCGCACCGGTTGCCTATTCAGGTTTCCCGGACCTGTAGAAGTGAACTTCAACTCTCTCCACAGTCGCCAGACCTTCACTTACGGCTTCATCGATGAGTGGCAGAAACGACTGTATCTTCTCCTCGGTATCGACGATCTCGACCACGAGCGGAAGATCGTTCGCCAGGCGCAGGATCTTCGCTTTGTGTAGCCGGCTGTGGGCACCGTAACCCTCGAGTCCTCGTAGCACCGTTGCGCCAGCCAGGCCATTTTCCCGCGCCTGGCGAACGATCCACTCGTAAAGCGGCAGTCCCTCGTGTCTGTCGCTCTCCCCGATGAAGATGCGGAGGAGCTTGCCCTGCTTCGGAAGAATCATGGTCAGCCTACCTGAGTGTTGTCAATGCGTAGCCCAGCCACACCAAAGCCAGACCGAGGATGACGTGTACCCCGACGTTCGCGGCCACCCGAAGGTATTCAGCGTCGCGGAGCATCGCAAACGTCTCGTAGCCAAAGGTCGAGAATGTCGTGAAGCCACCAAGAAGTCCGATGAGAGCGAAGGTACGGAACTCCGGCCCGAACAGCTGCCGGGACTCAGCGAGTCCGGCGATCACTCCGATAGCGCAGCAGCCCATGAGGTTGACTGCCATGGTTCCGTACGGGAAGGTCGCGAAAGGGACTTGCCGGTGAACGAGACCGCTGAGACCGTATCGCGCCAGAGCACCGATGAAGCCTCCCGAACCGACCATTGCCGCGTTGATCAGTGTCGCCTTCAAGCTTGTCTCCACTATTGCACCGCCGTCCGCTTAACGGCCTGGCTCACTGGTGCCCAGTGTCTGGTGCGAGGGTTGCAAATGCAAGCTGCGTGACAGAGACACAGGCGGCTGCCGCAGAACCCGACAGTTACCACGCGCCGCGATTCGCAACAAATACGTAAGACAGAAAAGCGATGTGCATATCAGAAAGTCCTGTTGACCTGACGCGACGCGATATTCAAGTGCTGGCGTGCACTCATATATTCCTGCTCCATGCGCGCGACCAGATCAGCGACTTTTGGGATGTCATGAACACTGCCGACGCCCTGACCAGCACTCCAGATATCTATCCAGGCCTTGGCTTTTGAGCCATCGCCGCCGCCAAAGTCCATTGTCGATTTGTCGCCCTCGGGCAAATTGTCGGGATCCAGGCCAAGCTTGGCGATGCTGTCCCGCAAGTAGCTCCCGTGTACGCCGGAAAAAAGAGACGTATACACAATGTCTTTGGCTGTGCTGTCAACGATCATTTCCTTGTACGCCGCCGGCGCATTGGCCTCTTCGGTCGCGATAAACCGGGTTCCTATGTAGGCGAGATCCGCGCCAATCGCCTGCGCTGCCAGTACGTCATTGCCGCAGCTCATGCTGCCGGAAAGGATAATCGTGCCGTCGAAAAACTCCCGAATCTCTTTGACCAGTGCGAATGGACTCGTTGTGCCGGCGTGCCCGCCCGCCCCTGCGCAAACTGCAATAATACCGTCAACACCCTGTTCGATCGCTTTACGCGCGTGACGAACGTTTATTACGTCATGAAAAACCACGCCGCCATAGCTGTGAACCGCATCGACAATCCTTGCCGGCGGTCGCAGGCTGGTAATAACGATCGGAACACTGTGCTTGACACACAATTCCATGTCATGTTCGAGCCGATCGTTGCTCTGGTGAACGATCTGGTTGACCGCGAATGGTGCGACGGGCCCGTTGGATGCGGAGACGTTTGCAAGCTCCTCAGTGATTTTCGACAACCACTCATCCAGCATGGACTCCGGCCGGGCGTTTAACGCAGGAAACGCGCCAACGATACCCGCTTTGCACTGAGCCAGGACCAGCTCCGGCCCTGACACGATAAACATCGGTGCTCCTATGAGCGGAATGCGGAGCGTGCCTGTGAGTGAAGCAGGTAGTGACATTCAAAAGTCCTTGCGAAACAGAAGAAGAATTCCTGAAGCGGCAATTCAGGCAAGCATGAAACTCGCTTCGCAATCAGCGATCAAAATATCGTCGGCAGCGGTTCTGGCTTCACCTTTCAAAACGACCAGACGGCGGCGTTCCTGTGCTATCCAGCCAGTGAGATTAATCGTCTGGCCGACTTCGAGCGGCTTGCGGTAGCGGATCTCGCACTTCGCAGTATGTGCCTTCATATCCTGCAGATAGAGAACGTTCGCCATCACGTCGTCCAGCGCCGAATAGATTATCCCGCCGTGCACCGTGTTCTTGTATCCGACATGATTCTCGTCCGGCGTAAAGACGCCGGTACATTTGCCGTCCCGCATCTGAAAACGGATTCGCAGCCCGATTGGGTTGTCCACTCCACAGGCGAAGCACATCGTTGCAGATGCCGCCAGAGATTCGCTCGTCAAGTTCCTTTCTCCTTTTTTAACTGATCTGGTAGCGCTCAAAGCGAGGCTAAACAAATTCCGGATACTCGGGGACCCACCGATACGCATCGATCTTCGCCTGCATTTCATCCGAACTTATTTTTTTGGCAACGCCATCCATCACGGCCTGATTGGCGAGCGCAAGTCCGACTTCGCCACTTACATCCCACAATCTTGTTACTTCCGGCATCAGACAGCTATCCGACAGCTCCGTGCTGGTCAGGCTATCGGCAAGGGCTACTGCGGCCGCTGCGATCATGCCGTCGGTTATCTGTGAGGCACCACTGACCACTGCCCCAAGGCCAACTCCGGGAAAAATAAACACGTTGTTAGCCTGTCCGATGCGCCGGGCCCCGCCTCGCATCGGCACGTCCTCAAACGGGCTCCCCGTTGCGATGAGAGCGCGACCTTCGGACCAGCGCAGAATCTGCTCCGGTTCGGCTTCGCTGATCGACGTGGGATTCGACATAGGCAGAATTACGGGAGTGCTGACCGCATCAGCCATTGCGCGAACGGTGTCCTCGTTAAACGCGCCGCCTTGTCCTGATGTGCCGATCAGAACAGTTGGCCGATAGTTTTGGACGACCTTATGCAGCTCTCTGCGGTCTGTATCACTCAGGTCCAGTTCTTGCGCCATATCCTCCGGCCAGGACAATTCTCTCTTGTAGTCATCCATCTCTGCGCGGCCGTCGCTGATTACGCCCTTGCTGTCCATGACGAGAATGGCGTGTCGTAGATCGCTGCCGGCCAGTCCATCAAACTGCAACTGGCTGCGCAATTGCCGCGCAATTCCGAGGCCGGCAGCGCCGGCCCCGTAAATCAGAATGCGACTTTCTTCAAGTACGGCACCCGTTATTTTGCAGGCGGCCAGTACACAGGCAAGTGCCACTGCACCGGTTCCCTGAATGTCATCATTGAATGACGGAGTCTGCTCCCGGTAGCGATCCATGATGCGCAAAGCGTTGTCTTTGCGGAAGTCCTCCCACTGAATCACTACCTTTGGAAATACTTTGCGAGCCGCTGTTAGGAATTCATCGACCAGCGAATCGTATGCATCTCCACGAAGTCGTTTCTCGCGCCAACCGAGGTACAGCGGATCGTCCAGCAATGATTGATTGTCTGTTCCGACATCGAGGCTGATCGGCAGAGTCCGTGCGGGGTGGATGCCTGCGCCCACGCAATAGAGTGAAAGCTTGCCAACACTGATGGCCATGCCGCCGACGCCCTGATCGCCAATGCCGAGAATTGATTCGTTGTCTGTGACGACCATGAGTTGAACATCACTGAACGATGCGGCTGTTCTCAATACGTCCTCGACACGCCCACGCAGATCCGGCGTGATCCAAATGCCGCGGGCTCGACGGAATACCCGACTGTAATACTGGGATGCTTTGCCGACCGTCGGCGTATAGACGATTGGCAGAAGCTCTTCAAGGTGCAGACTTAATACCTTGTAGAAAAGGTGCTCGTTTCGGTCTTGCAGGGCCGCCAGACTGATATGGCGGCCGAGCGGGTCCGGGTTGAAGCAAATTGACCTGTAGACGCGTTCGGCCTGGGTTTCGATATCGTTGCTGTACGATGGCAGCAGTCCAACGAGGCCGAATCGCTCACGTTCTTCCGGCGTGAACCCCGTTCCCTTGTTGAAAAGCGGATACCTCAGAAGCGAAGGGCTGCGGAACGGGACTTTCAATTGGTCACCCTTGGCCGACCGCTTGAGGTCAAACTTTTTCATTTCGCTCCAGTCAGCGTCGCTGAGACGGGGCCACTAGACGCCCCGACCCCGCTTGTGTCAAGCGGATAAGCAGATCTACTGAACCTCGCGATCGATGACGATCGAAATCTCCCCGGATTCGGCAGGACGGACAATTTTTTCGCCGTACCAGTCGCCCGGCTGTGCGATGGGCTGACCTGACATGGATACTCTGGCGACGATTTCCAGTTCTGAGAAACCCGACAGTAATCTGCCCGGCATCATTGCGTCGGAATCGCTCAGCGCGACAACCGCAGGCAGCTCGGCGACACGTCGTCTGAGCGCCGCGATGGGCGGTGATGGCTGCGCCGGGTCTCGCGCGATTATAAAAACGATCGCATTCGGGTCAACAGCCTTTTCGGCTGCAGGAGCCAGTTCGATCGCGGCCGAGATAATTGGAGCGGCGGGCGCCTCCTGAACGGGCATTTCTTCACCGCGCAACTGTGTGATTCGCTGCTGCAATATTTCCTGAATTCCTTCCGGTGGCGACAATGCAAGTAGCGTTTCCCATCTGTCGGCAGCAAGGAAACGTTCACCCCGCTCTACCGCTACCAGACCACTGTAAAAGAGCGCCTTGGAGTTATTGGGTGAAGTAGCAATAGCGTTTTCGAACAGCTCGCCGGCACGACCCGTTAATGTACTCGGATCCTGCATCCAGATCGCTTCGCCGAGATCGGCGAGTGTCTGCCCGTTCGAAGCTGATTCCAATTGTACCGCCCGCTCATATGCCTGGATCGCCTTAGCGTAATCGCGAAGTTGAAAATTTGTACGTCCCAGCATTTTCCAGCCGGACAAATCGTCGGGGTTATCACGGAGCCGTTGGTCGAGACCGGCGACCATCTCTTCGATACTCGCCAGTTCTGATCCTGCCGATTTCTCCTGTGGCGTACCGATAGTGGCATACATGCCGGCAGACAATGCGAGCACGACTACGATCGCGGAAATCGCCTGCAGCGAAAGGCGCTTCTCGTGCTGAACGAGTGGCCAGCCCACGACGATGGCTGCAGCAAGCAGCATGGTGCCGAGGATCAACCAGATCATGGCCTAACCTGTCGCCTGATTCGAATCGGAATCGTCATCGATCGACATTGCCATGCGGCCGCGTACCACTTTGAATGCAACAAGGCCGCCGACGACAATCAGCAAGAATGGCGCAATCCACAGCACCAGGGTCTTGCCGCTCATCCGGGGGCGGTAAAGCACAAAGTCACCGTAGCGAACGACCAGAAAATCATATATCTCTGCGTCGGTCTTGCCCTCAGTCAGCATTCTTCTGATTTCCCGCCGCAGGTCATCCGCAAGAAACGCATTTGAGTCCTTGATCGTCTGGTTCTGACAAACGAGACAGCGAACCTCTGAGGTTATTTTCTCGTAGCGCGCCTGCATTTGCGGATCGTCAAACGCGATTCCGGCATCGATCGCATACGCCGAACCGGCGCTGACAACCACGAACAAGGCAAGCCAGCCCCGCTTCACTCTATGCTCCCTTTCGCCGCGAGGATTCTGGGCTCAAAATTTCTTTGCCAGACCATTTCGCTCAGCGGGCTGAGGTGCTTGTAAAGAACGATCCCATCGGCACTGATCAGAAAAGTCTCCGGTGCGCCATAGACGCCCCAGTCGATACCGACCCGGCCGTCTGCATCGAATCCGGAAGCGATATAGGGGTCGCCGAGCTCGCTCAACCAGGCCAGAGCCTTGCTGCGTTGATCGCGCCAGTTGAGGCCGTATATCGGAATGTCAGTCTCGCTGGCGAGTTTCAAAAGATAGGCGTGCTCCTGCCGGCAGCCGACACACCAGGTTGCCCATACGTTGACAAGCACCATCTGGCCCGCGTAGTCCGCGCTGCCAACGGTTCGACTCGGGTCCTTCAGGCGCGGCAGCTCGAACTCCGGTGCCGGCTTGTTGAGAAAGGGAGAAGGCAACTCGCTCGGATCACGATTCAGTCCGATGATGAACACGGGAATCATGATTGCGACCAGAAGCAACGGTATAAGATAGCGTGACATCAGGCTGGTTGCCGGCCCAGCGCGGACTTTTCAGTTGCCTTCACAGCGCCTTTCGCGAACTGATATCGGCGGTCACTGGCCGCAATGATGCCGCCGAAGGCCATGATGAGTGCACCCAGCCAAATGAAGCGGATCATTGGCCTGTATTGCAGCCTTACACTCCAGGCGCCATTGCCCAGCGGGTCGCCAAGCGCGACAAACAGGTCTCTGTTCCAGCCCGCCAGAATGCCAGCTTCGGTCATCGGGCTTTGCTGCACCAGGTAGGTTCTTTTTTGTGGTCGCAATTCGCCGATGAATTCACCGTTCTTGCGTATCTCTATGTCACCCTCGAGGGCCTGAAAGTTCGGCCCCTGGACATTTCGCAGTTCGCGGAGTTCGAAACTGAAACCCGCTACATCTACACGCTCCCCTGGCGACATGCGCAGGTCAGCTTCCACACTGAACGCCTGCACGATCGAGATGCCCAGCACGAAAATCCCGACGCCGAAATGTGCAACCGACATGCCAAACGCAGACCGTGTTATGCGGGGTGTGCCGGGGGGGCGCCGCCAAGAGCGTAAGGGTTGAATCGTTGCGGTGGCCATAATCCAGAATGCCGCGATGACACCAACCGTCACGAGAATACCGAAGCGGCCATAAATGAGCGCCGGAATAATCAGGCCGGCGACCAGCGCAACAATGGCGGGTACTTTCAGTTGCTTGATAAGCGCGTGCCAGTCCTGACTGCGCCAGGCCGTGTGCATGCCGACGCCGATTAGAAACAGCAGCGGCAGCATCGGGATGGCAAAGGCGATTTCGAACCAGGGCGCCCCGACCGAGATCTTGCCTGCCTCGAACACATCCGCGATCAGCGGTGCCAGCGTTCCAAACAGAATCAGTGTCGCGGCAATTACCAGCAGCACGTTATTCAGCAGCAGGAATGTCTCCCGCGACAACGGCCTGAAGCCGGCGTCTGAGTCAAGTGCCGGCGCCCGCCAGGCATATAGCAACAGCGCGCCACCGATTGCGACGCCAAGGAATATGAGAATAAAAAGACCGCGCGCCGGATCGGTTGCAAATGCATGGACCGAGATGAGAATGCCGGAACGCACGAGGAAAGTGCCGAGCAGGCTCAGGGAAAAGGCCGATATTGCCAGGAGTAATGTCCAGCTCTTGAACAAGCCGCGCTTCTCGGTGACCGCCAGTGAGTGAATCAACGCGGTGCCGGCCAGCCAGGGCATGAACGAGGCGTTCTCCACCGGGTCCCAGAACCACCAGCCGCCCCAGCCAAGTTCGTAGTAAGCCCACCAGCTGCCAAGTGCAATGCCGACAGTCAGGAAAAGCCACGCCCATAGTGTCCAGGGCCGCGTCCAGCGCGCCCAGTTGCGATCGAGATGCCCACTCAGCATTGCAGCGACCGCGAACGCATATGCGACCGAGAAGCCTACGTAGCCCGTATAAAGGATTGGTGGGTGTATGGCCAGCCCCGGGTCCTGCAGCAACGGGTTCAGGTCAGCGCCGTCCGCCTGTGCGGGAATTCGTTCAAACGGGTTCGAGGTCAGCAGCGTGAACAGCATGAAGCCGCAACTCAACAAACCAAGGACGCCCAGGACACGCGCGGCGAAAGACTCCGGCAAGTCCCTGCTGTAGCGGCCAACGGCGACGGTCCAGATCGACAGAATCAGAATCCAAAGGAGCAGCGATCCTTCATGTGCACCCCAGACTGCGGAGAACTTGTAGACATCGGGCAAGGCCAGTTGCGAGTGATTAGCAACGTAAAGAACGGAAAAATCGTCGTTCAGGAACGCCCAGGCAAGGCAAGCGAAGGAAATAACAATGAACACGCATTGTCCGCGCGCGGCGGGTCGTGCGACGGCCATGAGCGCCGCGTCGCCACGATAAGCGCCGAGTAATGGCATGACTCCCTGACAAAGTGCCAGAGACAGCGCCAGTATCAACGCAAAATGACCGATCTCCGGGATCATTCTGCGCTGCCGGTTGCCTCTGCGGCAGCCGCCTGCTTTGCAAGCGAATCCGCTACCTCTGGCGGCATGTAGTTCTCGTCATGTTTGGCGAGCACCGTGTCGGCGACAAAACTGCCGTCATCGCCCAGTCGTCCATGTGCGATGATGCCCTGACCCTCCCGAAACAGATCGGGCAAGAGGCCGCTGTAAAGTATCGTGAGCTCATTTTCGAGGTCAGTTACCTTGAATTCGATTTCCAGTTCGCCTGGTTTTCGGATCACGCTGTCTTCAACGACAAGACCACCTACCCGAAAATTGCGCTCCTGGGGGACGTCGCCTTTCACGACATCGGAAATCTCGATGTAGAACATCAGGTTTTCTTCGAACGCGCGCAAGGTCAGAACGGCAGCGATGGCGAGTCCCGTCACTGCCAGCCCTACTGCCAGCATACGTTGTTGCCTGGGCTTCATTCGCTGTTCTCCTCAGCTTTCAATCTCTGTCTGATACCGTTTGCAATCTGACGATGCCGTCGTCTCGCCTGAACAGCGCTGACGATGACGACAACAAGTGTCAACAAGTACGAGCTCCACACAAAAGGCCCGTATTCTCCCATCGCGAATAATTCCATCACACTGGTTGCTCCGATGGCATCAGGAGTTTCCGAACCCAATGAGTGCGTCGCTCGCGATAAAGCACTTCGGACCTGATGCGGGCCAACAGCAACGCAGCAAAAAGCAGGGAAAAACCGAAGATCATTGCCAGTAGTGGATACATCATCGCGGGCACAATCGCCGGACCACCTTCTCTGACGAGTGTCGGACCCTGGTGCAGCGAACTCCACCACTCGACGGAGAAATGAATGATAGGAATATTGACCGCACCGACAAGTGCCAATACGGCGCTGGCGCGATCGGCTTTCGCCGTGTCATCGATGGCAGCGCGTAATGCCATGTAGCCGAAATACAGGAACAACATGATGAGTTCGGAGGTCAGTCGCGGGTCGCCCCACTCCCACCAGGTACCCCACATCGGTCTTCCCCAGATCGAGCCGGTAGCTAAAGCCAGAAACGTAAACCATGCGCCCAGTGGCGCAGCGGCGGCCGCGACGGCGTGCGCCAGCTTCATGCGCCAGATCAGGCCGACCCCGGCCGAGACGGCCATCGCCGTGTAAGCCAGCATCGACAGATATGCTGCCGGGACATGTACGTATATGATGCGGAACGCATGGCCCTGTTGATAATCTGCAGGCGCGAAAAACAGGCCGGCTATCGTTCCATAAGCGATGAAACCCAGTGCGCCGACACTGAACCAGGGTATGAACTTCGCTGACAGATCATAGAAGTGTGGCGGTGAGGCGAGCTTGTGCAGGAATTTCCACATGAACGGCTATGTTACTCGTTACTGATTTTCAAGGCGGCTGCCGTCGCGAATGGTGCAAATGTTACGGCCAGCATGCAATAGGCAGCCAGAAAATAAATGCCTGCTGACACTGCATCATCGGCCGCTGCCAAAGAAACCGTGCGCGCGCCGAAAATCAGCACCGGCATCGCCAGCGGCAGAATCAAGAGACTCAGTAAGGCGTTGCCCCGATTGAGGCCCACGGTGAGCGCCGCACCAATCGATCCCAGCAGGCTCAAGCTGATGGTCCCGAATACCAGGGTCAGCATCAGGACACCTACTGTTTCCACCGGCATCCGGAAGGTCATCGCGACGAGCGGGGAAACTATTACGAGCGGCAGGCCGCTGACTATCCAGTGCGACACGGATTTGCCCAGAGCCAGCAGAGGCAGCGGCTGCGGGCTGAGAATGATCTGATCCAGGCTGCCGTCTTCGTAGTCGTTCAGAAAAAGGCTGTTCAGGGACAGCAGTGCCGCGAGTAGTGCCGCTACCCAGAGGACACCGGGCCCACTGATTGCCAGTTGTTCCGCACTGGGCCCGACCGCGAGCGGAAACAAGGCACTGACCATTGCAAAAAAGAACAGCGGATTCAGCACATCGCCCGGACGCTTCCATGCCAGCAGCAAATCGCGCCGGATGATGGACTTCAGCCCATGCCACAGTCCCGGTACCTTTGCTTCATCGCTATTCATTGCAGTTCAATCCTCTGTACCGGCACGGAAATTTCAAGCTCTTTGTGGGCGGCCATGACGCAAGCACCGTCTTTCGCCAGGTGCTCCGAGATCAGGTCGACGACCAGGGTCTGCCCGGCGGCGTCCAGATTGGTGAATGGCTCGTCCATCAGCCAGAGTCGGGCATCGGATATCAGCATTCGTGCCAGCGTGACGCGTCTCTGTTGCCCTGCCGACAGGCAACGAAGCGGCAAATCGATGAGCCGGGAAAGGCCCAGTCGTTCCAGGACCTTGTCGATTCCCGCGAGCGACGCCGAACGAAGACCGGTCTCGAAACGGAGATTCTCGATAAGCGTCAGGTCGCCCTTGAAGCCCACACGGTGAGCCATCCAGACGACTTCGCTTCTAAACGATTGGCGGTCGCGCTCAGTTGGAACGCCCTGCCAGCTTATGTAACCGGTCTCCAGACCGGTCAGGCCGGCAATCGAGCGCAGCAGACAGGTCTTACCGCTTCCGTTTGGGCCCTGCACGAGCAGCAACTCGCCTGCATCTAGCGCAAAATTCAAGCCTTCAAAGAGACATCGCTCGCCGCGGAGCAAGCTCAGGTCCGTTCCCGACAGTAATTCAGCCAATATCTTGGCGCCCCATGTCCTAAATCAATGCCCCACGCTTTTATGGTAAACGTAGCGACATTTGTAGTATTATCAATAAGTCAGTAAGCTTTTCAAAGGTCACTTCTTTGGAGTGTTTCATGGTAATCTGACAGTCAGGGAAATGGCCCGAAGAAGGTCTACAGATTATGACGTCAAGCGTACGATAATCAGCCCAGATAATTTCGTACGTTAAATAAAGAAAAAAGCAACTGTATCAGAACAAGAAATAAGTAATCACACCGGGTTCAGGGTAATGAATTTAGGCGCGGCCGGACTTCAGGAGCAACCGTTTCCGATGCACGGGAAGCCCGTGGTCTTTGTCCCGTCCGCCTCGCAGCAAGCCGCATGTCAATTCCTGAGCGACACTTACGCAAATGACCACGGTCTTGGCCTCTTCCAGGGCCCGCCCCTCTCTGGCAAAACGGCCATTATCCAACATTTCACGGAATCGCTACCAGAGGATTCCGCGGTTGCGGTTGTTGATGGCGCAGGCCTGAATACGACAACGTTGCTGGAGCTCGTTCTGTCCCAATTCGGTTACGACCTGAAGCTCAGTTCCGTCGGCGAGCTGATCAATATGGTCAAAGTATTTGTTGTGCAGCAAACCGCCTCCGATCACGCCCCGCTGCTCATTATCGAGAACACGCATGCGCTGAATCCGAGTGCATTGGGCGTGCTGTGCGAACTTGCCGAACTGAAAGTTAAGCAAAAAAGCGCCCTGCGCTTGATTCTTGCAAGCGATCGATCCATCTCGTCGATCGTCGAAGCCCCGGCAATGGCGCCAATATCCAATCGATTGACGGGAGATTTCCATCTCGAACCCCTTACGAAGGATGAAACGACGGAATACCTGCATACGAAGCTTCGCGCGGGCGGCTGCGTCGATCCGCAGGGGGTATTGCCCGACGATGTTTGCGAGGCGTTGCATAGTGCATCTGGCGGCTGGCCCGGGATCGTCGATAGCCTGGTGCGCCTGGCCATGGGGCAAGCAGATATATTCCCGATCAGGAAAGACCAGATTGAGCGTCTGCTGACCTCGAACGGCAAACCGTCGCTGGTAGGCGAAAATGGCGAAACCAGTCAGGACGGTGCCGGCACCGGCGACAGTGCTGAATCGGCCGGACCGCCAAAACTCTATCTGACTTACAATGGCAGGACTCTGCGTGAGATCGATATTGACCGACCGCGGCTCTTGGTCGGGCGGTCCGATCATAACGACCTCTGTATCAACAGCCGCTATGTCAGCCGGCATCACGCGCTGTTCTTCAAGCGCGGGTCCGCGACAGTTCTAATGGACCTGAACAGCACCAACGGCACCTATGTGAACTCGCGACGCGTGCACAACCACGTGCTTAATCACGACGATGTCATTTCGATCGGCAATCACGGCATCAAGTTCCATGACCCGGCTGCGCGGCAACGCGATAGCCTGGAGGGCACCGGATTCGACGAGACGGTCGTCATGAAAAACCTGGCAGACATGCGAAAACTGCTCGCCAGGGAAAACACGCAGTGTTTGCCGACTCTGACCGGAAAATCGTCGTCGGCGAGCGATTCGAAAAAATAAGAATCCCGGGAGCGGAAAACACGAATCGTCTATTTGAAGAAGTTTTCCTTGAAGTGCTTACGGCACATGGAAACATAGCGGTCATTGCCGCCGATCTCGACTTGCGAACCTTCCGTTACGGCCTTGCCGTGCTCATCAAGGCGGATCACCATCGTCGCCTTGGTACCACAATGGCAGATGGCTTTGATCTCCTTGAGATTATCTGACCAGGAAAGCAGGTATTTGCTGCCCTCAAAGGGCTCGCCCTGGAAGTCGGTACGAAGGCCGTATGCCAGAACCGGTATATTGAGTTGGTCGGTTACCTCACCCAACTGGAAAACCTGATCTTTGGTAAGAAACTGAGCCTCATCGATCAGGACGCAATGCAATGGTTCGTCCTTGATCGCCGTGGTGACAATGTCATGGAGGTCATCTTCCTGGTTGAAGATAGTCGCCTCTGATTCGAGACCGATTCTGGAGCAAACCTTGCCCGCGCCAAAGCGGTCATCCAGTTCCGGCGCCAGCACCAGTGTATTCATGCCGCGCTCTCTGTAGTTGTAGCTCGATTGCAGCAAGGCCGTGGATTTGCCGGCGTTCATGGAAGAGTAATAAAAATACAGTTTTGCCATCAGGTAATTTCTGGATTATTCATATTTATTATTGATTTTCAAAGTGTTTTTCAATCGCATGAAATTTTCATGGCCGGCGATCCGCCATTGGCGGCCAATGCCTATATTTTGACACACTACCTGCCCGCGAATGCGTTGATTACAGGCGATATATTGCGCCGGGAGCGAAGAATCAACAACAACGATGGCGGAGAAGTACGATGCGTATCAAGTCATTAGTTGGAGGATTGGCGCTGATGTTTCTGGCGGCACCGAACCCCGCTCCGGCGGGGTTTTTTATTGCTGTTGCGCTGCTTCAAAACTCGCCAGCCATTCTGCGGCAAGTTCTTCGGCTTTCGCAATCTCCTCGGGCGACATCATTCTCGCCAGTTCGTCTCGTTCAAATTCCGCATTATAGTCGTCGAGCATCGCAGCGACGTTGTACCACTTGTGGGCCTGTATGTTGTCCTGCGGCGCTCCGAATCCGATGGCGTACATTTTGCCGAGGCTGATCTGAGCAGTGGTGAAGCCGCCTTCAGCGGCGATTGAATACCACCTGAATGCCTCGTCGTCGCTCTGCGGTACGCCCCAGCCGTTGGCACACATAACGGCCAGTTGGTAGGCCGCCTCGGCATGGCCCTGTTCCACCGCGAGGCCGTACCATTTCAATGCCTCGTCGTCATTCAGTTCCACTCCCCAGCCGTTGGCATAGAGCAAGCCGAGACCGAATTGTCCGTCCCGATCTCCCTGCTCGGCCAGTGGCTGCCACTCGCTTAGGGCAGTTGCATAGTCGCCTTCGCTGTATGCGTCGAAGCCCTTGGCGTAGTCGGCAGTAAAGCCACTGTTTGCGGCTAACAGCAGAAATAGAGCGAGGGTTTCCAGCAGGTAATGGCGCATGATTATCGGCTTGTCTATCTGATAGCGTTGATCCGCCTGGCACAGAGTTTCTCAAATTTCCGCATTGTCAGAAAGCCAATTCAATGCGAGGAAATACCTATTTTGCGGCCTATATCCCTGCGAGCCATCGCCAAACAGAGACGCTGCGCGAATCGGGCAGACCAACCGTCCTGGTGTTGTTGTACCTGCATTGTGTGAGCAATGTCACACCATCGGATTTATTCCAGCTCATTTGCGCGAATCTGTGACGCGCTCTGGCCGGTTCTCACTGCCTTCGTGATACAAAAAGTCACAACACAGGATCGCCTCTTCGGGATGGAACCAATGGTCGCTGCCGAGCAGCACCATGCAGAATTACAACAGCGGGACATGGGGCTTTGGAGAAATTTTATTGGGTTTCGTCAAAGTGAAAATACTTAGCATACTTTCGTTATTTCTATTACTTGGTTGTGCGCCGAGCACACATGACCTTATCGATCAAGCACATCTCACCGGCGACTGGTCTCTCGTCAACCAGAGATTTGACGCCATGGAAAAACGTGCAACACCACGTCCTCAGTCATGTCCGCGTGGCACGACGCGATGGTGTAATAAACGCTTTCGTGATGAACGGTGCAGCTGCGTCAATAGCGCAGACGTTCGTGACATGCTTCGTTCGTATGGCCTGTAACCAGTTGATCTGAAATAAAAGCGGGTCCAATCCAGCTTTGGACCCGATCTCTGGCCTGCCCTGGGGGGGCCGGGAGAGACCCAACTCGCACATCCTTTCGAACCAGGCATTTTAAGCTCCCTTGCCAGAATACCCTATATAATTCCATTAGTTAGAAGGACGCTCGCCAAGGTTTATTATTTCTACTCGCCTGTTATCCGCATGCAGGGGCCAGTCCGGCAACAGCAATTCGTCTTCTCCGTTACCCACAACTTCCAGGCGATCCGGGTCGATCCCCCGAGTTACCAAAAAGCGTCTTACTGTCTCGGCGCGATCCCGTGAAAGCCTTCGATTGTACTCGGCAGAACCGGACGCGTCGGTGTGGCCCGCAATCTGAAATCGGTAAATCGCCAGCGAGTCTTGCTGTAGCGCTGCCTCGAGTTGTTCGAGTTGCGCCCTGGCGTCCGGTCTCAGGGAGCTGGAATTGATCTCGAATGGGATATTGAGATCGACCTTCGCCTTTGCCCGAACACCAATTCCCCGCGTTTTTGATTTCTTGAGTGCCTGTTCAATCTCACTGCTCGAAACAGTATCCGGAGTTGTCTGTGCGAATACCAGTGAGTGGCCTGCAATAGCAAGCTGGATCAACACGATGTGGACAAGTATCTGCTTCATTGAATGCACCTCTTACTGACGACTATTTATGACGGCAATTTATGACGGCAACGTTGCCATTCGGTAAATCTGACTGCATTAATTATTTACATTGCCAGAATAAGTTGGCGTTCAGTATTGCTGCGATCCCGTCAGTTGATGCGGCTGATAAAAAGGCACGATTCGATCGGACCTTTAAACTGATCGGATCCTAACTATCGTCAGCCGCGAGCAGGCTGTCCAGCCGGTCAAGTATTTGCAGCCA
>SMUY01227435.1_pt1 | contig 18913 bp, 10 predicted proteins | sample 2456441 | NCBI WGS metagenome assembly SMUY01 (sample SAMN11095931, study PRJNA526329) | marine sediment metagenome | biome: Marine sediment; feature: Surficial sediment; material: Deep marine sediment; isolation source: Hadal surficial sediment | place: Pacific Ocean | collected 2014-11 | depth...
AGGAAGAGTTAGCCGACAGATTGGCGTCACGATTCGCGGAATCGGGCGCCCGTATCTACTTCACTTCCGGTGGCTCCGAAGCCAACGAAACGGCGCTGAAACTCGCCTGGCAGTATTGTCAGGCGGCGGATCGCCCGGGTAAGACGATCGTCATTAGCCGGCAATTCAGCTATCACGGCAATACCATGGGCGCATTATCGGTCACAGGCAATTTGTCTCGCCGGGTGCATTATGAAAGCGTTATTCATGACTGGCCGCGCATTGCACCCTGCTATGCGTATCGCCACATGAGCAGCGGTGAGGCCGAAGCGGACTATGGACGTCGTGCTGCCGGTGATCTTCGGCGAGCGATCGAAGAGATTGGCGCCGACAAAACAGCGGCGTTTATCGCCGAGCCGGTTGTTGGCGCAACGCTCGGAGCGGTTCCGCCGGTGGACGGCTATTTTCGCGAGATTCGGCAAATCTGCGATGAGCATGACGTCCTGTTTATCGCCGACGAGGTAATGTGTGGCTCGGGGCGCACGGGAAGTTTCTTCGCTCATGAGCAAGACGATGTGCTGCCCGACATCGTAACGATGGCCAAGGGGCTGGGCGCTGGGTACCAACCGATCGCCGCGACTCTCGCGAGAAAGCATGTTGTCGATGCTATCGCGTCTTTGTCGGGCGGTTTCGAGCACGGGCATACTTACATCGGGCACGCTACGGCCTGTGCCGCCGGCGTTGCGGTACAAAGATGCCTCGACGAACAGGAGCTGTTGACGAAGGTTGCTGCAATGGGCCGGGAACTTTTTGACGTATTGCACAAGTCAATCGGCGATCATCCAAATGTGGGCGACATTCGCGGTCGCGGCTTGTTCGCCGGTATTGAACTCGTTGCTGACAGAGAAACAAAAGAGCCGTTCCCGGCCGAAGAAAAGCTGGCGTCGAAGATCAAATCAGCTGCGATGGATGCAGGATTAATCTGCTATCCGGGCGCGGGGTCGGTCGATGGAAAACGCGGCGCCCACATACTGCTTGCGCCACCATTCATTGTCGAAAGCAAACACCTGGATGAACTGGCGGGAAGGCTCAACGCGGTATTCAATACGGTCTTCGCTGCATGACGGGCAGGTCTGACGCCAGGGAAGAAATTCCGTTTATCGTCATGTCGGCGCCCAACGGCGCGCGCCGCGGCAAGGCAGATCACTCAGGGATTCCATTGTCACCGCGGGAACTTGCGGAAAACGCACAGGCAATTCTTGACAGTGGCGCATCGATACTTCACCTCCATGTGCGGGATGAGTCGGAACGACACACACTGGATCCGCAACGTTATCGCGCGGCTGTCAGTGCGGTGCTCGAGCAGGTCGGAAAGCGCCGGGTCATACAGATTACGACCGAAGCCTGCGGCATCTATTCAGCAGAGCAGCAGATGGCGGTTGTGAAAGATTTGAAGCCCGAGGCGGTGTCCATCGCCCTGCGCGAGCTCATACCTGACCCGGACATCGTGGGTGACGCCAACCGATTCTTTGCGTGGCTGCGATCGAACAAGGTGATGCCGCAATACATTCTGTATTCGCCGCAGGAAGTCGAGTGGTTCGAAGGATTGCGGCGGCGCGGAATATTTGACGAGGACCTGCCATTCGTTCTTTTTGTGCTTGGCCGATACGGCACGAACGATTGTGGCGATCCCAGGGACATCGACGCATACCGGCGCGCGCTGGGCGATCAGCGTATTCCATGGGCAGTCTGTTGTTTCGGCCCTCTGGAAGACGAGGCATCACTGTACGCCGCAACCGCCAATGGCCATGCACGGGTCGGATTCGAGAATAATTTGCTGATGCCTGATGGATCCGAGGCGCCGGATAATGCAGCACTGGTGCGTCTGGCTGGCGCGCATGGGCGCTCTGCCGGCCGGCCGGTGGCTACGGCGGATGACGTCAGGCAGTTATTCAGTTGAATCTAATCGCTTGCGCCTTCGGCGGCGAGCCATGGCCGCAGTACCGGCGGCAGTGAAGACACGCAAATATCTGTTCGATAGGGCGCTGCCCAGTTCTCGATAAACAACAAACAAGCCGCTTCCGATAATGACAAGCGCGCCTGTGAGGACCCATCGGTCGGGGACTTCATGCCAGATGTAGTAGCCGGCAATCGCACCGCCGATCAGGCCCGTATACTCGAACGGCGCAAGCATCGCCGGAGAGGCACGCCGGTAACCGCCGATAATTCCAATCCAGGCGGCGGTAGAGCACATACCGGCAAGCAAGAACAGCATCCATCCCGAAGCACTCGGTGCAGACCAGTTGCCCGGGAGCAACAGGCCTGAAATCAGCAAGGGGCCGGTAATGACATATACGGACAGCGAGAAGCTCGTCTCCGTGATGGACAGTTTCCGGGCGGTTATTGCCAGACAGGCATAGCAGAAGGCAGCGGCGATAATTGCAAGAGCGGCGGGTGTCATAAAGCCGGCACCGGGACGCAGGATAATGAGCACGCCAATAAAGCCGAACACGACGGCCGTCCAGCGCCGCCAGCCAACATGCTCACCGAGAAACGGGACGGAGAGCGCGGTTACCATCAGCGGTGCGGTGAATCCCAAGGTCAGCGCATTGATGAGCGGCATGCGTGCCAGGCCGAAAAAGAAGCCGAACATTGCGCCAGACGCGAGCAGCGTGCGAAGCAAGTGCCATGGCCATACTTTGGTTTTCAGGCTATCGAAGCCGCCGAACCGGCGCATCATTGCGAGGAAAATCAGCAAGCCGAATATGCTTCGCAGGAAAATAAACTGCTGTAGCGCATAGTCGACGAGCAATGCCTTTGCACAAAGGTCAAGACCTAATCCGCCCGCTACACCAAAAAGCAGGAACGCGATGGCTGTACTAGTCGAATCGCCTGGTGGCTGCTGTGACATAAGAAGTGGATGAGCCGGTGCCGGGCGATATGTTGGCACACATGTCCGAGCGAAGAAAAGTGATTTGTGGGGCCGCCGCCGCCCGGCTTCCAGGCGGCCGCCAGCGACTTTGCGTCTTTGACTCAAAACCTGAACGAACGATGAACAACTATCCAGCAGGAGTTCAGTCGTGATTCAGCGCTTACAGGGCCTAATGGCGACAAGGAAGTTGCTCACGGATAACGGGTGAACGAGATGACAGCTGTAAAAGGAAATAATGGTCTGCACCGAAGAATCTACTTCGGAATTGTTTCAACCATGCTTTTTCTCAGTGCTGTGAGCACCGAGCTGTGGGCGCTGGATGTTACGGCAACGGCAGGTGATACCGTTGAAATCAGAATTTCGAGGAGCCTGAGAAATCCCGAGCGCGAGCAAGGCAGTCCCGAGCGCAAGCGCGAAAAGTACTCGAAACTCGAGAAATCAGACGATAGTTATAAGGCGCTCTCATTGAGCGGGGCACGATCTTGGCCCAGCGGGCAGCAGAGTGCCGGAAACGATTTCTGGTTTTACACTGCCGATGTCGTGCTCTTCAATGACGACGACTTCGACGGGTTTTACTGGGGCATCGATCTCCTATTCGATGCTGACACCTACTATGACGATGCAGATGTCTTCGCGGTTGTCTACCTGAGTTACGAAGGCGGCCCCTGGAACGAGTACGCGGTCACCGATTCGTTTCAACTATTTGGTGCGAGCAGCGATGACGAATACGTGCTGGTTACGGAGCTCGTGTCCGGGTACCCGACGGGATACTACGATGTTCTAATCGAGCTTTTCGATTCCTATGACGGTGAGTTCCTGGCCAGCTATGGGCCCGAAGACACATCAGAGCTGAGTTTTCTGCCACTGGAAGATTCGAACAGAGACGATCCGCACTTCGATCATCCAGTCGTAATCAGTCACGGCGGTGGTGGCGCGACCAGTTGGTGGATGATCTCCCTGATGCTACTGTTGCTGCTTGGAACTTCATTACGAAACAATCGCAAGCGTCAGCAGAAAGCTCAGATCCGGCGAAGTAAGTTCGATTGAATTAACACAGTTGATGCTCGATCGGATCGAGCGGCATAACGATACGCTGAACGCCTTCATTACGGTCACGGGCGATCTCGCGCTCGAACAGGCACGGAAAGCGGATGACGAACTGAGCCAGGGAAAGGACTGCGGATCGCTTCACGGCATTCCAATTGCGATCAAAGACCTGTTCGCCACCAAAGGGATTCGCACAAGCTGTGGTTCGAAGTTATTCGAGAACTGGATTCCGGAGTATGACGCTGCGGCGGTGACGCGCATGCTCGACGCAGGAGCAGTGTTGCTTGGCAAGACGGGACTCCATGAGCTGGCTTACGGCAATACCAGCATTAATCCTTTCTTCGGGGCGGTCCGCAACCCCTGGGCGACCGACCACGATCCCGGTGGTTCCAGCGGTGGCTCCGCATCCGCCGTGTCGGCGGGACTGGCGTATGCGGCATTGGGTACCGAAACAGGATGTTCGATTCGCCAACCTGCTCACTGTTGCGGAATCGTCGGGCACAAACCGACTTTTGGATTGGTTAGCACGGCCGGCGTGCAGCCGCTGGTCTGGACCATGGATCATGTCGGGCCGCTGACACGCAGCGTCGAAGACGCGGCATTGATGCTTGGCGTCCTCGCTGGCCACAATCCGGATGATCCTTACTCGGCGAAAAACACAGGCGTGGACGATTTTGATTGCTCGGGCGTCAGGCTGGATGGGATGAAAATCGGCGTTGTTCGAAACTTTTTTTTCGACGGCTATGCCGACGTAATCGACGTCGTTGATACCGCACTCGAAACGCTTCGCGAGCTGGGCGCCAGGCTCATCGATCTTGAGCTTCCCAACGTCGAACAGGCTTCCAGGGAGGCCCGCATAACTTTCGCCGAGGCATTCGCGGTCCATGCTGATAATCTCGAACAGAATCCGGAAGCATACAGCGAAGAACTTCGCGGACGCCTTGCCGAGTCGGAAAGCATACGGGCAAGCCGTTACGCACAAGCGCAGCACTTTCGCCGCCAATTCACAAAAGAGTGTGAAGAGCTGATGTCGAAGTGCGATGTTTTACTTGCGCCGACCGCGACTATTGCGGCTGCGCCGATCAACGACAGGCCGGAGGATTACCGGCGGAACGCCTGGAAGAACACCGGGATCAGCGATTTCACGGGTCAGCCGTCGGCCTCAATTCCCTGCGGCTTTACCGCTAAAGGACTTCCCGTCGGCATGATGTTCACAGGTCGTCTGTTTAAAGACCGGCAGGTCTTGCAGATAGCCCATGCGGTTCAGCAGGCAACGGATTGGTACCGGACGCCGCCCGATTTCTCGTAAGACCGGGAATCGCCCGTGAGGACGGGTTCCCACCTTGGTGCTGCAAGGATGATTTGAAAATTGTAGGAGCCTATCCTGACGGGCGAGCTTCTTAAGAGGCGGGGCTCTCGATTGGTGCAGACCGCGACGCCGCGTTTCTCGCGGTCCGCATGACTTTCCTGCCCCAGGCCGACAGTGTGTCGAAGTAGGCGTAAAGCGCGGGTACGACCAGCAATGAGACGATGGTGGAGAATGCAAGGCCGCCGATAATGGCGCGGGCCATCGGGAAATACGGAGGCCCGTCGCCGCCGACCTGAGTGGTGCTAACAGCCAGCGGCGCCAATCCGACGATTGTTGTCGCTACCGTCATCAATATCGGTCGCAGTCGATCCCGGCCCGCTTCGACGATCGCCTCATTTCGCGGAATACCTTCCTGTCGCAGGTTATTGATGTGATCGACGAGTACGATGCCGTTATTCACGACGACACCGATCAATATCATGATACCGATCGATGCCATGAACGAAAATGTGGTGCCCGTCGCCGCAAAAAACAGAAACACGCCGAATATGGAAAACACGATCGAACCAAGGATGATCGAAAACGGGAACAGCAAAGACTCGAACACCGCGGCCATGACGAGAAAGATGCAGGCAATGCCCAGCATGATGTTGGTCGCCATCATCTGCTGCGTTTCATCCTGCCGGTCGAAACCACGCCCAAACTTCCAGCTGTAGCCAGGCGGAAGTTCGAACTGCTCCATGAGGCTTTCGACCTTTGGTCGAACCAGATCCAGACTGGAGTCTTCGTCAAGGTTCGCCGAAATTACCACAGCGGTCTGGCGGTCAACGCGTTGGATCGTGTCAGGTGCATAGCCGACATGAAAACTGGCCACGGTCCCCAGCGTGATTCGCCGTCCGTCTGCTGCATAAAGAGGCAGGTTGGCCAGTTGCTCCACGCTTTGCTTGTCGCTGTCTCTGAAGGCCAGCCGAACTTCGACTTCGCCCAGATCACCGCGAAACTCACGCAGATTCTCGCCGCGCATTGCAATCGCTATCGATTCCGCGATCTCCCGGACGGTAAGGCCGACAGCTGCGGCACGTATCCGATCAACGTGTACGCGGACTTCACGCTCGCCGGCTTGGGCGTCGGAACGAACGTCTTTGAGTCCTTCAACTGACGCGAGCGCGCGTGCGAGGTCAGCAGCGAGCGCATTCAGGCGAGCAGTTGAATCACCCAAGACCTGCAGATTGAACCCCTCGCCTCCACCTTGCTGCTCGAACTCGAAACTCGGTTTTCCGATGGCGATTACCGGCATATCTGCCTCGATACGCTTGATGATTTCCTTTGTCGAAAGCGTTGCGTCGTCTTCATCAGTTAGCAATATGGTTGACTGGGCACGAACTAAGTCGTAGTAGCTGTAAATCGAGCGAATGTTGAATTCTTCCTGGCGGGAGAAAAGGTATTCCTCGATCGTGTTGACCGTGGCCTCCATTCGCTCGAGCGGATGCTGTCCGTCGATATGGTACGGCATGAATAACCGTCGTCCCGAATCCTGCGGGAATGCGTCGAACTTGACCAGTTGCAGCACTAGCGGCATCACTCCGACAACACATATCAGGAAAATGCCGCCGAAGGTTTTCCACGGATGAACCAGAATCCACTGAAGGCTTCGTACATAGCGCTTGGTCAGACGAACCATCAAAGCTTTGCCTTTCGGTTCGGGCGGCGGTCGTATGCGCGCGGCCAGCATCGGCACCAGTGTCTGTGCGATCAACAGGGATGCGAGCAAAGCGACAATGATGGTCACGGCCACGTGTGTCATGAATACGGAAATATCAGTTTTCGTTCCGAACATAATTGGAACGAAGACAATGATCGTCGTTGCCGTGCCGGCGATGACGGCAAGGCCAACCTCATTGACGCCTGACAAAGTCGCTTCTCGGGGTTTGTCAGGATGCATTGCACGGTGACGGAAGACGTTCTCGGTCACAACAACGGCATTATCCACCAGCATGCCGACGGCGAGCATCAGCCCCATCATGGTCAGCATATTCAGACTAAGTCCGGCAAAGTAAAGAACGCCGAGCGTGATTGTCAACGAGAATGGCACTGCAGCGATCACGATCAAAGTTGTTGTTACCTGCCGGAGAAACATGTAAAGAACCAACAGGGCCAGCAGTGCCCCCACCATGCCGGCGTTGAGCAGATCGGATAAAGATTCGCGTACGCTGTCGCCCTGGTTGTCCAGGGAAAAGATATTGATTCCCTGCATTTGTGGCAGGCGGCTGATCTTTTCCACTTCCGCCATTACACGGTCCGTAACGTCCACCATGTTGGATCCGGTCGACTTGCTGATCGCCACGCCGATGGCGTACTTGCGGTCAAGGTGGCGGCCGTACTCTCTATCGGGGCTTCGCAAGGCGATTTCGGCAACATCGCGAAGACGCACGTTGCTCTCATCGATAACGATGTCGCCGATTTCGTCCAGTGAGGCGAATTCGCCACGTGGCCGCACGCTGAATCGCTGGCCGCCGGCGGTAATGCGTCCCGCACTGACGGCAAAATTACTGCGCTCGAGGAGCTGGCGAAGCTCATTAATATCTATGTTATGAGCAGCCAACCGGTCCGCATCGAGCAGGATGCGAATCTCTCGCGGATCGACACCGTGCAGCTGGACCTGCGATACACCTTCGAGTCTTTCAAGGGGCCTCTTGAGCAGGCGATCGAGTAGATCGTAGCTGTTCGACAAGTCGCGGTCGCTTGAAATTCTAAGCTGCAGAACCGGCTGGTCGCCCAGCGACCCCGTAAAAATGAATACCCGTCTTACATCAGCAGGGAGTTCATGGCGAATACCGTCTACCTTGGCGCGTGCCTCGATTCCCTTTACCCCCATGCTTTCATCCCAGCCGAACTGCAGAAACACCTCGGCCTGGTTTTCCCTGGACGTGGAGTACATTCGCTCGACGCCCGATAATGTTGCCAGCGCTTCCTCGATCGGTCGCGTTATCAGGCGCTCAATTTCTTCGGGAGTTGAGCCTGCGTAGGGAACCTGGATGAAGATCCCTGGGAATTCGATATCGGGAAACTTCTCGAGTGGCAGTAGTCTTGCAGCAATCATCCCGACCAGCGCCAGTGCCACAAAAATCACAGTTGTCGTAATCGGGCGGCGGATTGCGATCTCGGTATGCTTCATTTCTGCGCCCGGTTAGCCGCCTGCGGGGCTGGCCACTTCGCTGCCGGCAGCAAGGCTCGACGGCCACTTCTTGCGATCCAGTAAGGAATACATAACGGGAATCACGATCAGCGTCAGCAGCGTTGATACCACCAGGCCGCCGATCACGGTTATTGCCATTGGCGTTCTGACTTCCGCGCCCTCGCCAAAACCGATTGCCATCGGCAGCAGCCCGAGAGCGGTCGTCAGCGTCGTCATCAGTATTGGCCGCAACCGCGCGCGGCCGGCTTCCATGATCGCCTCAGTCTTCTCGGCGCCACTGCTGCGTAACTGATTGATGAGGTCCACCAAAATGATTGCGTTATTGACCACGATCCCGGCGAGCATGATGACGCCGATCAGGGCTACGATGTTGACGGTGGTGCCTGTCAGGAAGAGAGCCAGAACGGCACCGACCAGGGCCAGCGGAATAGTGAACAGGATGACAAAAGGATGGATAAGCGACTCGAATTGCGACGCCATCACGAGATACACCAGGAACACAGCGAGCCCCAATGCAAATTGCATCGACTGGAACGACGCCTGCATCTCTTCATTCTGTCCGGATACCATCGCCGTGATGCCCGATGGCATCGGTGTGCGATCGATGATCGACTGCGCTTCGGCGGCAGCTGCCCCGAGATCCCCGTAGCCGAGATTTGCAGTAATCAGGGCGACGCGTTCCTGTGCGATGCGGCGAATTTCCGAGGGTCCACGGGAGACCCTGATGTCGGCTACAGCCTCCAGGGTGACAGGTCTTTCCGCGGTCGGGTTGACAATCAGCTTGCGCAATTCTTCAATGCTGGCATTACGCGTATCGACACTGCGGACAAGTACGTCGATCTTCTTGTCGCGCCAGGTGAAACGGGTCGCCACTTCCCCGCGCACATTAGCCACAACCCGGTCAGCGATATCCCGTACAGCAAGTCCCAGCTTGGCTGCGCGTTCCTGATCGAAAACAATCTGGATTTCCGGATTACCTGGCTCGACCGTAGTCTTGATGTCGGTGAAGCGGTCGGATGCTGACATGGCGGCCACGATTGCCTGATTGACTGTCGCAAGGGCGTCAAGATTGTAACCAGATACTTCTATCTGCAGCGGACTGGCAAAACTCATCAATGCGGGGCGGCTGAACTCGTATTGCACGCCCGGCAGACGCGAAAGCACATGACGCATGACATCCATTGCCTCGTTTTCTTCCTTGCGTCCGGATCCCGGCGTCATCGTGATGCTGAGCGTGCCCGTATTCTCTCCGGCCTCGACCGGGTTTGCGTCCAGACGGTTACCAGTTCCGGCGACAGAGAAGCTTAGTTCGACGTTATCGATATCACGGGTGGCGCGTTGCGTTGCCTGAATCGCACGATCCGTGTCGGCCAGGGGTGCGCCCGGCGGTAAACGGAGAGCGACGCTGAACTCGCCTTGCGAAAGCTGCGGTATCAACTCGGTCCCGAGCCGCGGGATGAGCAACATGGTGGCAACAAAAATCGCGGCAGCACCCGAAAGGATTATTGCACGGTGCCCGAGAGACCAGGCCAGCATGTTCGGGTAGATAGTCGCGACGGCTTTGTACAGCCGCTGAAGCAGCCAGCTCGGTACCCAAAGGATTAGCCAGAACAGCCACCTGACCTTGCCGAAAACCCAGGCAAGCCCCCTGACGACAAGCGCAACGATCTTCGTGAACCGGCCTGCCGGCGTGTCCTCTTTCACGTCCTCGTACCGGTAACCCGAGCCCAGCGCGGCCAGCATTGGAATCAGCGTGAGGGCGACAATAAGGGAAAAAACCAGCGCAAAAGTGACGGTCAATGCCTGATCGCGAAACAGTTGTCCGGCTATGCCGCTGATGAAGACCATCGGGAAAAAGACCGCGATAGTTGTAAGCGTTGCGGCGATGACGGCACCGGAGACCTCAGCAGTTCCGTTTCTGGCGGCCTCCAAAGTGCTCTCACCCTGTTCTCTCTTCCGAAAGATGTTTTCAAGCACGACGATGGCGTTGTCGACCAGCATGCCTATGGCCAGAGCGATGCCGCCGAGCGACATGATGTTGAGTGATATACTGTTCGCGTACATCAGCAAAAAAGTGCCGATGACCGAAATAGGAATCGCGACCGCGATGATCGAGGTTGCGCGAGAATCCTGAAGGAATCCGTACAGTACGATAATTGCGAGAATGCCACCGAAAATTGCTGCTGTCGTCACGTCGTTGATTGCGGAGGCAATGAACTTTGACTGATCGTAAATCTTGACCAGCTCCAGGTTATCGGGAAGCGACTTCTGGATCTGCTGAAGGCGCCGTTCGATACGGTTCGCAACCTGCACCGTGTTGGCGTCGCCTTCTTTATAAACGGCGAGTTCTACCGATTCCCGGCCTTTGACCCGGGTAATCGCCTCGCGCTCCTTGTAGCCGCGCTTGACGGTTGCAACATCGCCGAGATAAATCGGTCGACCGGCGACGTTCGCGACGATCGCGGATGCAAATTCTTCGACGCTCTGGAACTCGTTGATGGTGCGGATCAGGAATCGCTGGTTGCCTTCCTCGAGACGCCCGCCGGACAGGTTCACGTTCTCGGCACGGATGCGCTGCGCAATCTGCTGAATGCTTATGCCGAGCTGAGAGAGCTTCTGCTGATCGACTTGAATCTGGATTTCGTCCTCGAGGCCGCCGCTGACCTTGACTGCGGCCGTACCCTCTTCCGCTTCGAGTTCGTTCTTTATCTGGTCTTCCGCCAGTCGTCTTAATGCCTTGAGACTGGATTCGCTTGTGGTACCCTTCGCCCCGTCCTCGTCCTTCTGCAACAGGCCGAGTCGCATGATCGGCTCGGAAGATGGGTCAAAGCGAAGCAGCAACGGGCGCTGGGCTTCGATCGGCAGATCCAGGATGTCGATTTTCTCCCGAACATCGACGCCCGCAATATCCATATCGGTGCCCCAACTGAATTCCAGGGTCACATCAGACTGGCCTGCTCGCGATACGGATCTCACGAGCCTGACGTTTCTAATTACACCAACGGCTTCTTCAATCGGCTTCGTGAGGAGACTTTCAATTTCGATTGGGGCCGCCCCCGTAAGCTCGGTCCGGACGGTGACAGTCGGGTAAGAGATATCGGGGAGGAGGTTGACCTTCAGGCGAGACAACGACACAAGGCCGAACAACACGATAGCAACGACAGACATCATGATCGTGACACGACGCTCAGTTGCAATCTCGATCAAACGGCGCATTGCTATATCACTTCGACTTGTTAAGGCTTATTCGGATGTGTTGTTTCTGGCCGAGCTTTCTTCGGCTTCTACCACATTGATAATCGAGACTTTCGATCCATCCTTCAGTCCTGTTTGCCCGACAACGACTATCTTCTCGCTGCCCGTCAGGCCGCCGAGGATCTCAATGTGCCCGTTTTTGGCGTAGCCTGTTGTGATCACCCGGCGTACGGCTTTCTCATCCTCAACTATGAATACCGAAGTCTCGCCTGCTTCATCGATAATCGCGCCTCTGGGGATCTGTAACGCCTGCGCGTGCATGTCATACACGATATTGATGCGGCCAAACATGCCGGGCTTCAGCTGCCGTGACGGGTCGGATACTTCGACGGTGATTTTGAACGTGCCGGTCGCAGGGTCCACTACCGGGCTGATACGAGTCACAGCTGCCTGGAACTCCTTTCCCTGCAGGGCATCGACTTCTATGACCGCAGCCTGCCCGCGCTCGATGCGTCGGTATTCGCGTTCCGGCACATGCAGGTACGCTACCAGGGGTTCGAGACTCGTTACCTGAAACGTGACGGAGTTGGCATCGATCGTATTGCCGATTTTCACAAAGCGTTCGGCGACGACGCCGTCGATCGGCGCCTTGATTTCCGTGTAGCTGTATTCCAGTCTGGCAAGGTTGTACGTGGCCTCGAGCGCCTCAGTTTCGTACTTGATCTTTTCGAAGTCTCCGGCACTGATCAGGCCTCTTTTCTTCAGATCGACGTTGCGCTGGTAGTCGCGCTGCAGCTTGCGCAGGTTGGCTTCGGCCTGCATCAGCTCGAGGCGCAGGCGGTCGCCGTCGAGACGAGCGAGCACCTGCCCGCTTGTTACGTCATCGCCTTCTTCGACGAGAATCTCACGGACTTCACCGGAGACCTTCGCAATGACTTCGGCCTCAGCGAGCGCCTCGATAGGCGCTGTGCCCGAGTACATCGCATAAATATCGCCGCGGCTCGCGACCGAGGTTTCTACAGGGATTGCCGGGGTGTCGTCTTCGGCTTTTTCGGCGTTCGCCCCATCCGCGTCCGCGGCGCCCTCCGATTCCACGTCGGGCTGGCAGGCAGCCAACAATATCAAGCCGAGAATCAGACCAGGCCAGAATCGTCCTGTCGTCATTTCCGTCTCCGTTTTGTTCCCCATGTCAGTATCAGGCAGGGGACTTATCTTTCTTCTTAGTCGGTGAAGCTGGTCTGTAACGCATTGCTCGCCAGAACTCTGGCACCATCGCGCAGTCCGCCCTGACCCGTAATGACGATCTTCTCATTCGCTTCGAGACCCCCGAGTACTTCGACCAGGCCATCCGATTCGATGCCGACTATGATGGTGCGGCGGTTTGCGGAACCATCATTCACGACGTAGACGACGGATTCGTTATCTTCCTCGATCAATGCAGCTGCGGGTATCAGTAATGCGTCAGAGTGCTTTTCGTAGGCGACGTTGAACCGTCCGAACATACCAGGTGCAAGGTAGCCGTCCTGGTTTTCAATAATCGCCGTCGCTTTGAATGTACCGTTGAGCGGGTCGATTGTCGGGCTGATCCGGGCAATCGTAGCTTCGAATTCGACTTCCGGCATTGCGTCGACCCGTACCCGAGCCGTATCTCCCGCTGAAATCTTCGACAACTCGACCTGCGGGATTCGCAGATAAGCAATGAGTTTCGATGTATCGGTGATCGTGAATGTCGCCGCACCAGCCATTACGTGTTGCCCAAGCTTAATGTCCCTGGAGGAAACCACACCGGAGATCGGTGCACGAATTTTGGTGTAACTGTAGCTCAGCCGCTTCAGTTCATAACTTGCGCTAAGCGCGTCCACGTCGAACTTCAGGCCTTCGAAAATCGAGGCGCTTACAAGGCCGCGCTCATGAAGTTGAACATATCGCTCGTACGCTTTGCTTGTTTTCTCGAGGTTGGCTTTTGCCTGAAGCATCTGCAGGCGCAGGCGGTCGCCGTCGAGGCGGGCCAGTAACTGTCCTTCTTCAACCTCGTCACCTTCCTCGACCAGAATCTCGACGACTTCGCCCGATACGCGCGCAAGCACCGGCGCCTCGGAATCGGAAGCGATCGTAGTCGTGGTCTGATAGGTGGCGAATATGTCCGCTATCTGCGGCGTAGAAACTTCAACCGGCAAGGGCGTCGCCGCTGCTATCTCGGCCGGATCCGCAACTTTGGCTTCGCCGACGCCACAGGCCGATAGCGAGGCGGTGATAATCACGGTAATCGCTACGAAGCCAATTCTCTTTAAGTTCATTTTCTCACCTGAAACGGGACAGTGGGGCCCCGGGAGTCTGATGGTGTTATAGTGAAGTATAACACTAGATAACTATAACGCAATACCCCTGTTTTTGACCCAAACCTTGCCGATTTCTCCTGTTTTTCAATGATTTATGGAGTCTCTGGTAAGCAGGGCCTCAAATTATGTTGGAAATAAAAGAGACCTGATAACCATCTGACTGTCGATAACGGCTGATTTCGAGGGTCCGAACCGGGCAAAAATCCGGGCTGCAATACCAGCCTTTCGACCCTTAGATGCATGAAATGCGGATTTGGATTGAAAATCGCCCGTCAGGACGGGCTCCTTAGCATGTTGGCAGTCTTCTCTGATTAGCTATCAGAGAAGACGGGCGATATACCGCTATAGAAAATACTGCGAGAGAAACGAATTCATCATACGATTAGCGGGGTCTAATTGGCGCCGAATTTTCCTGAAGAAATCGATCCGGCTGCCGAATGCATGTCGGACGTAGTCCGGTTCGATGCTTCGTGTCTGGTTAAAGAAGGGCGAGCCGCCCCAGTGTTGTGCAAATTCGGCGAAATCGATGACAAAGTCTTCCCACCCCCCGCACGGCGTGGATACGGCGCGGAGAGCAAACATCGGCTCGTCAAAGGTGGGCGATAACAGGGCACTTCGATCGCGAGCAAGAAGGAATCCGACCGTGGGCATGTCACAGCGAAACTGCGTCTTGGAATAAGTATCGAGACAAAAATTCTCATACGCCTTGGCAACGACGGAAAAGTCGGTTGCCGGAAAACACCACGTCGAATATTGTAGCGGGCTTGTGTTCTGGAGGCCGTTCACCCTCAATGACTGCGTCGCCGCGTTGTCACCGGAGGAAACCAGCCGGTTGTTGACGAGCCCTTGAGTGGCTTCACTGATTCCGTCGATCAGTCGATACCGAAATCTGCTTATGGGGACAATACGACCGATCGACTTGAATACGTGCGGAAGGACAGTGCTCTCTCCCCAGTCTTTTATCTTCCACGGAATAGAATGCGTGGATCGAGTCTCAGGGCTGTAGCTCCTCAGGTCCAGATAGACACGGTCCCTGAAGGGGAGCAAATAGAATTTCAAGCCTATATTAGCAGTAGCCAGTTTGCTTGCTGACGCAGCCAGTTGATCTATGGTGCAACGCCTGTGATTCACGGCAAATCCCTTGATCGGGCGCACTCTCAGGGTTATGACGCAAATGATGCCAAGCATGCCGTAACTCAGGCGAAACGCGTTCAGGATATTTTTCTTTTGCTGGTTTATTTCCAGGAAATCGCCCGCCGGTGTGATGACCTTCATGCCGATGACATGCCTGGCAAAGAATGCGCCATCGGCTGTCATCGATGGGCCAATGCAGCCACCGGCCACGGCGCCGCCGACCGTCCGGTTCATCAGATCGTAATTTCCTGCAAGTTCGAGGCCGTTGTCGGCCAGGGCGTCGACGAGTCTGTGTAATCGCACACCGGCTTGCACGGTGACGGTGTCTGCATAGGCGTCGATCTTCATGATCTGATCCATGCCGGTCATGTCGATGACTGTGCCGGCGGTCGCTGTACTGCAGTCTGTCGATGAGCTACCTGCCCCCATCGGTCGAAATGGAGCCAGGTAATTCGACGAAGTGTCCAGGTAACCCTGAATATCTCTGAAAGTGATGGGGCGGACGACGGTAGATTTTGCAGGTTTGTGGCTGGAGAATATGCCACTGCTACGCAGGGTACTGGCTTTGGCTGACATTGCTGGCTCCTATTGGGTTGCGACCATCTCGTTTGGAGAAGAAAACGAGCAAAGCCAGCATGATCACTCGGGAATCCAAAGGCTCTTGCGAGCGAGGATCAGAGCAATGAAGAGGGTTGCCTGCGACGGCAAGAAATGTCGCATCCGGCAATTCGGATCGGCGACCCCGCTATCATAGGATATCCCCTTAGACCGGTGGCTTTGCGGCCCTGCCTTTCGACAGGTGTGCCTTTTTCAAACGAGTGTGAATCGTTGCACAGCGTTGATCATGCTGTCAATTTTCAGCGAGTCTGGTTTCGGGAAAATGTTAAATCGAATGACGACATGAGAATTCCCGACCATAAGAGTCCGGCCGATACCAACCCGCATTAGGCACCTCACCCATCAGTAGTCGGTCGAATGATGTCCGGTGTGGGTTGCCGATGTCCGCACGGGGCGCTGGACAGCAATTCAGTGGAAAGCTGCCGAATCGATTGATTTTCGACTCGGCGACCGTCTATCCACCTGAGCATATCGCAACAATGCGAGGGAGACGGTCATGAATGAAAAAAACACATCGCGTGCGGTCGCGTTGGGCACAATTTTTATCTCGCTGATCGTTATGTGTGGTTATGCAGCGGCCGGTGAGCCAGGCTGCGCCGCAAGCACTCAAACGCAACGGCTTGCCTGTGAGTTTGATCTGCGCGACGACTTCTATACGCAATCGGCAATCTGTCTTGATAGTGCGGTGCAGGACGAGACCTGCTTTAGTGATGCCGCAGGCGAATTCGATGAGGGCATCGAAGAATGCGACGACATACTCGAGGCACGCCTTGATCTTTGTGAGTCCCTCGAGGATGCAACACACGATCCGGAATTTGGGGAGGACTTCGCCGTCAACTTCGTCGATCCCCTGGAAATCGGACTCAGTATCGCCCCCAACCCCTGGTTTGCGCTCGTTACCAACAACCGCTGGGTCTACGAGGGCGACGGAGAAACCATAGAGGTCGTCGTTACCGGCGATACCAAATTAGTCGATGGGGTGACATGTGTCGTCGTGATTGATACGGCAAGCGAAGACGATGTCGTAGTCGAAGTCACAAACGACTGGTATGCACAGGACCTTGATGGAAACGTCTGGTACTGCGGCGAAATCTCAGAGAACTTCGAAGAGTTTGATGGCGATGAAACAGATGAGCCCGAACTCGTCGATATTGAGGGTTCGTGGAAGGCCGGTCGCGATGGCTCTGAAGCAGGAATTCTCCTGCCCTTTGATCCCCAGCCAGGTGACATCTTCAGGCAGGAGTTCGCTCAGACCGATGCGGAAGACGCCATCGAGATCATGGCGATCGATGCCACGGAGGCCGCACCCGGCGGTGCTTGTAACGGCAATTGTCTGCTGACACGCGACTTCACGGCGCTCGAACCCGGTGTCGCGGAAAACAAATATTACGTACCCGGTATCGGCCTGATCGTAGAAATCGATCTGGAAACAGGCGATCGCGTCGAACTGGTTGAATTTACGGGAGTGGGACTATGAATTCTCTATATTGCTTACGCTGCTCACGTCGCAGCTATGGGCTGTTGCTGACCGTGATCCTGGTAATCGGGCTTGGTGCCTGCAGCAGTAGCGGCAATGCACCGATAGCAACGCCACCACCACCCACTCCACTCGCCGCAGTGACCGTTTCGGGAGTCGTAACAGACGGACCGGTTGTCGGTGGCACGGTATTTGTTTTCACCGCGGATCAGGTGCTGGCAGCCTTTGCCGGCATCGATCCTGACGGTGATCGGCTGGCCGACCTGATCGCCGCCGATTCGATTGCAACGCTGACCCGGGATCCGGCTGACGGAGACCAGTACTCGATCTCGATTCCGGGTGAGTTTGCAAATACTGCCGCGTTCATGATCTTCGATAATACAGACGCCGAGGACGATGCCTATGGGGATACGCCGCCCAATCTCGAGTCCATTGCCATACTCGGCGTTCCCGGTATCAGTCAGCGAGTTAACCTGTCAATGCAGACTACGCTCGTCACGCAACTGGTTCGTGGCCAGCTCGATCCCGACGGCGACGGCACGTCTATTGATTTGCCCGAGATTCAGACGGAAATGGAAGACGCCAGTGCCAACGTACTGAGTGCATTTGCGAAAGACTCTCTTGGCCGTGACTTGTATCCGGCTGGTTTCGATCCGTTCACCGATCTGGATGACGACACAGTCCATCAGGCTTCGGGCGCAATCGGGTTCCTTATGCGTACAGCCGCTCACGCCGAGGACCTCAGCTATGACGAAATCGTTGCAGCACTTGCCGCAGATGCCGCTGACGGGGACATCGATGGCGCGATTCCGGTCGATCTTGAGCCAACGCCCGAGCTTGAATCAATTGCCGTTGCTGTCGCCGATATCGAATCGGCAGGAAGCGATGATGACATCGCGATTTTTGCAGTCGGACCCTGTTCGTCGGCCGCTGTCTCAATGAGGCAGGCCTGCGCGGTTGATGTGATAGACGATATCCTCGAAGGCACGGCGATTTGTACTGATATTGCCGATGACGATGATCGCAACGATTGCCTCGCCGATGTCGAATTGGACAAAGATGAAAACGAGGAAGAGTGCGAAGCTGTATTCGACGCCCGTCTTGAACTCTGTGCGGATCTGAATGATGCGGCCCACGAACCGATGTTCGGCACCGACTTCGCCGCCGATTTCGTCAATCCGCTCGATATCGGAAGCACAGTTCCGGCGAACCCGTGGTTTCCGCTGGTGACCGGTAATCGCTGGGTCTACGAGGGTGTCGATGAAACCATTGAAGTGGTGATCACCGATCAGACCAAGCTGATCGATGGAATCACCTGTGTCGTGGTCATAGATACCGTCAGCGAGGATGGCGTTGTCGTAGAAATCACCGGAGACTGGTACGCCCAGGACCTCACCGGCAATGTCTGGTATTGCGGCGAGATCTCGCGAAACTTTGAAGTCTTCGCAGGCGATGTCCCGGAGGAGCCGGAGCTCGTCGATATTGACGGTTCCTGGAAAGCCGGCCGCGACGGATCCGAGGCAGGGATACTGCTGCCATTCGCACCGGTTGTCGGTGAGACCATTCGCCAGGAGCTTGCCTACGGCGAGGCTGAGGATGTCGTCAGAATCGAAAGCCTTGATGCAACCGAGACAACACCTGGTGGTGCCTGTATCGCCAACTGTCTGATGACAACCGACTTCACGCC
>SMUY01431027.1_pt1 | contig 18905 bp, 15 predicted proteins | sample 2456441 | NCBI WGS metagenome assembly SMUY01 (sample SAMN11095931, study PRJNA526329) | marine sediment metagenome | biome: Marine sediment; feature: Surficial sediment; material: Deep marine sediment; isolation source: Hadal surficial sediment | place: Pacific Ocean | collected 2014-11 | depth...
CGGCAACAGCCGAGCGCAACTATCACTGCGTGGATAATATTGCCGACCTCGCTAAGTGGGTGCAGCGTTTGGCATCTGCCGAGCTTTTTGCGTTTGCTGCGAAGACGTCTAGCGACGACTACATGAACGCGGATCTCGTGGGATTTTCTTTTTCTGCCGAGGCCGGAGAGGCGGCCTATGTGCCGGTGGGCCACGACTACGTCGGTGCCCCCTCGCAGCTTTCCTTAAGCGAGGTACTCGAGGTACTCAAACCGCTTCTGGAGGACCCCGGCACCATCAAGGTTGCGCAGAACAGCAAATATGACCTGAGCGTGCTGGCACGATATGACATTGAGCTCAAAGGGATTGGCTACGACACGATGTTGGAATCCTATGTACTTGACAGCGTCGGGAATCGTCACAACACCGAGGCGCTCGCCGAGAAGTACCTCGGTCAGAAAACAATCCGCTACGAGGCCATTGCAGGTAAAGGCGCCAAACAACTGACCTTCAATGAGATTCCCGTCGATGAGGCTGTGGAATTTGCGGCAGAAGAAGCAGACGTCACGCTCCAACTGCATCAGAAATTGTGGTCTGAACTCACCAAAATCGATGCGCTCGTTGCGGTTTTTAAGGACATCGAACTGCCACTGGTGCCCGTTCTCTCGCGCATGGAGAGACAAGGCACGCTGGTGGATGGCGGTTTGCTCAAGGAGCAAAGTCGGGAGCTCGATATTCGGATAGGTGCGCTGAAAGAACAGGCGTGGGTTCTTGCGGGGGAGGAGTTCAACCTGGATTCCACCAAACAACTCCAGGCGATCCTATACGAGAAGCTCGAACTACCGGTACTCAAGAAGACGCCAAAAGGTAAACCATCCACGGCTGAACCGGTGCTTCAGGACCTGGCGATAGACTTTGAGCTGCCTCGCACCATTATCGAATATCGCAGTCTCGCAAAACTAAAGTCCACCTATACCGACAAGCTGCCACTTGAGATCAACCAGAAAACGGGGAGGATCCACACATCCTATCGCCAGGCGGTTGCAGCGACTGGTCGGTTATCGTCAACAGATCCCAACCTGCAGAACATCCCGATCCGCTCGGAAGAAGGGCGCCGTATCCGCCAGGCGTTTGTCGCGCCACCAGGGAGCAAGCTGGTGGCTGCGGATTATTCGCAGATCGAGCTGCGAATCATGGCGCATCTTTCGGACGACGCTGGATTGCTTGCGGCGTTCGCCGCTGAACTGGACATACACACCGCGACGGCTGCTGAAGTCTTCGGAAGCTCGCTGGAGGAGGTTTCAAGCGAGCAGCGCAGGAACGCGAAGGCAATTAATTTCGGACTGATCTATGGTATGTCCGCTTTTGGCCTTGCCCGTCAGCTCCATATCTCCCGAGCGGTGGCTCAGGAATACATAGATCGTTACTTCGAGCGCTACCCCGGGGTCCGTAGGTACATGGAAACAACGCGGGCGATAGCGCACGATCAGGGTTATGTAGAGACGGTATTCGGGAGAAGGTTATATCTTCCAGAGATCAACGCTCGCCACATGCAACGCCGTCAAGCGGCGGAGCGCGCTGCCATCAACGCACCAATGCAGGGTTCGGCGGCAGACGTGATTAAACGTGCGATGCTCACCGTGGACGCCTGGCTGGCTGAGAGTTCAATCAACGCGAAGATGATCATGCAGGTTCATGACGAGCTCGTGTTCGAGGTGGTGGAGGATCAAGTGACTGAATTATCCAGTGTGGTAACGAGTCTCATGGAAGGTGCGGCGGAACTGACGGTGCCGCTCGTCGTCGATGTGGGGGTGGGTGACAACTGGGACGAGGCTCACTAGCGTCCTTCCAGAAATAGTTCGCTACTGCTCTTTGAGCCACCCATGGATTGTTGCCAGCACTTCTGTCTGGCCTAACCCGGAGAATGCCGAAAAACACATCACGTTGACGTGGGGAAAACACTTCACCGTCTTGCGGACGTATTGCAACGCGCTAATCCGTGCGCTTTGTTTTAGCTTGTCTGCCTTGTTGAGCAGGACCAACAGAGGCAGTTCCGATTCTGCGCTCCAGTTGATGAGTTCGCTGTCATAGGGTTGATTGGGGTGGCGGATATCCGTCACTAATACAACAGCGGTGAGATTGTCGCGATAAGAGAGGTATTCGTTAACGGCACTCTGCCATTTCTGCTGAGCTTTACGGCCAGCCTTGGCGTATCCGTAGCCAGGTAGATCCACGACGCGACCACCGTCCTGCACGTCGAAAAAATTCAGTAACTGAGTGCGGCCGGGCGTCTTGCTGACCCTTGCCGTATGTCGATTACCCGTCAGTCGATTGAGAACGCTGGATTTACCCGAGTTAGAACGTCCCGCGAAGGCGACCTCCGCACCCGTTGGTTGCGGACATTTTGCCAGGGAGGGTGCGCTCATGAGAAACGAGACCTGCAACCGATCCGGCGCAGTTCTGCTATCTTGAGTGGAGGACGGTTTGCTCATGAGTTGCTTTTCGCGATTGGCCTATGACTCCGGGATGGTTGAGTTATAATCCGCGCCCTCAAAAATGGGGGTGGGTAGTTTAAAGGATTCGTTGTGATACAAATTCGTTTTCTCATATCGATATTAACGCTTCTCGGTGCCACAGTTACGTTCGCCGCGGGAGATCCCATCGCCGGGAAGGCGCAGTCGATCGTGTGCGCTGCCTGCCACGGCCAGGATGGTGCAAGCGGCATCGATCCAAGCTATCCAAATCTTGCTGGTCAGAACGAACGTTATCTTTTCAGCCAACTTCAGATGATTCAGACAGGCGCACGGGCCATTGTGCTGATGACGGGTCAGCTCATCGGCAAAAGCGAGCAGGACCTCCAGAATCTAGCCGCCTATTACGCCTCGTTGCCAGCAAAATTGGGTCAAACAGAGGGAGACACAAATTCTGTCTCTACCAGCGAGAGCATCTATCGTGGAGGAATTCTCAAGAAAGGTGTGGCCGCGTGCGCCTCTTGTCATTCCCCAACGGGGAGCGGTAACCTTCTGGCTGGTTTTCCCCACTTGAGTGGGCAATCCACGAGTTACACGATCGCACAGCTCACCGCTTATCGTGAAGGAGTGCGTGTCACCGATGAGGCATATGGGGGCATGATGCGCGATGTAGCCTCTGGTCTTACCGACACTGAAATTGCGGCGCTTGCCGATTACCTACGAGGTTTGCACTAACCATTGTCCGAGCGGTCCAAGTGGAGTTACGTGCGCACCGTCACAAAATCCGGTTGTTGCCGACTGTTAGACTGTCGATTCGAGGTCATTATGAAGTCAATTCGTTATGCGCTGTTGTTGCTGCTTGTCACGCTATCTGCTCAAGCGGCGGAATTTCAGGAAGGCGTTCACTACCAGCGATTGCCAGTTCCGGTAGAAACCGAAGACGCGACTAAAGTAGAAGTGGTGGAGCTGTTTTCATACGCCTGCATACACTGTAAAAATTTCGATCCGACGTTGGAAGCCTGGCGGGCGGAGCAAGCTGATGACGTGTTGTTTCGCCGCGTCCCTGCCATCTTCAATGAGACATGGGAACTTCTCGCCCAGGCGTTTTATGCCGCGGAAGTACTCGGCATCGGCGAAAAGGTACATCACCCCATTTTCCGCGCGTTACATGATCGAGGGGTAAACCTCGCGAATCCGTCGTTGATGGCGGCGCTGTTTCAGGAAGTGGGTGAGGTGGCGCCTGAGGAGTTCACCCAGGTTTTCAACTCCTTCAGCGTGCGCAGCCGGGTGCAGCAAGCCGACGCCCACGGCCGCGCCTACCGCGTCACGGGGGTGCCCACGTTGATCGTAGATGGTGTCTACCGGGTTGACGGCAAGATGGCCGGGAACAATACCAAGATGCTCGAGATTGTGGATTTTCTGATTGCCGAACGTCGCGCAGCGGGTCAAACGGACCGAGGTAGCGTAATATCTGCTTCCCAGACACAGTAAAAGAACAAAAATGCCAGGCAGTCCACAATTCAAATTTCTCAGACGGACTAGACTCAAGATAAGATCCAGGGAACCTCTTGCCATGCCCGCTTGGTCGCGAAGGGTCGACGGCCGCTGTAAGGTGGTGTCCCCAACTATCAACATTCATTCACTGCACCAGGTACGCCACAACCCCGTGGAACCCCTGCGGTTTCTGACGTTTAACATTCAAGTCGGAATCAAGACCACAGGATATGGTCAGTACTTCACCAAAGGCTGGAAGCATGTGTTGCCCCATGGCGACCGCACCGATAATTTGCGTCGTATCGCGGATCTAGTGGCCGACTATGACGTGGTTGCGTTGCAGGAAGTCGACGGTGGCAGCATCCGCAGCGGCTTCGTCAATCAAGTTGAGTATCTCGCCGATCGCGCCCAGTTTCCGTATTGGTATACCCAGTTGAATCGAGATCTGGGACTTTTTGCTCAGCACGGTAACGGCTTACTGTCCAGAATCGAGCCGACCCAGATGGAAGATCACAAGTTGCCAGGTACCATCCCGGGTCGGGGCGCCATTGTGGTGCGTTTACCCTGGGGTGACGAATTTGTGTTGCTGGTGCTGTTGCACCTCTCTCTCGGTGATCGTTCGCGGCACAAGCAGTTGGAGTACGTGCGTGGGTTGATTCAAAACGAAGAGTACGTGGTCGTTATGGGTGACATGAACAGTCACCTCTCAGACTTGCTGTTCAATTCACCGCTTGCGGACAGCAATTTAATGCCAGCCGAGCGAGTTGATCCCACGTATCCGGCCTGGCGCCCTTCCCTGACCCTCGATCACGTGCTCGTCTCCCCGGGGCTCAACATTCGCGACTACGAAGTGCTCGACTGCCAGTTGTCCGATCACCGCCCCATCGCAGTGACCTTGGACCTCACTGGCGAGAAACGACCCAGTCAGTAGACCTTCTCGATATTGCCCGTTGCGATCTCCGGTCGAGTACAAGCCGTAACCAACGGCTCCGGGTAGTTTCTGGGGTACTCGCTCGGGCTTCATCCGGCGAGCATCGTTAAGTTACCATCACGACCCGATGCCTGGACCGATGGGGCCGCTTGGCGTAGCTTGTGTCCCCTTCATTTGCCAGCGGACTTCATTGCCCACCGGGAATCCACAGTTGGAAAAGCCTATCCCTATAACAGCCGACGATTGGGCCGAACAACAGCAGGAGTGGTTGGACGCCATCGATGATGTGCTGAGCAACCGCGGCGAATCCGAGACCAGGGAGTTGCTCCAGAAACTGCAGGCTCACCTCAGCCATCAGGGCCTGGTGTTAACCGATGCGGCACTCAATACCCCATATAAAAACACGATTGATGTACGCGATCAGCCGCGTTATCCGGGCAACATCGAGTTGGAACAACGGCTGGAAAACTTCATCCGCTGGAACGCGGTGGCGATGGTGTTGCAGGCCTACGATAGTGGATCGGGGGTCGGTGGTCATATCGCTACCTATTTGTCAGCGGCCACGATGATGGAAGTGGGTTTCAACCACGTATTTCGCGCTAAGTCCGACAGCTACGGCGGTGACCAGGTGCACTTTCAAGCCCATTCGTCCCCGGGGGTTTATGCGCGTGCTTTCCTTGAAGGCCGGCTGAGTGAGGTACAGCTTGGTAATTTTCGTCGCGAACTTGCCGAAGGGGGTGGGCTGCCCTCCTATCCGCACCCGCGGCGCTTACCCTGGTTCTGGCAGATGCCTACCGCGAGCATGGGGCTTTCCACGCCCTGCGCCATCTACCAGGCACGTTTTGCGAAGTATCTGGAAAGCCGGGGGTTGAAGCCGAACAACGGGGGCAAGATCTGGACCTTCATCGGCGATGGCGAATCGGATGAGCCAGAGGTACTCGGCACAATCAACATTGCGAGCCGCGAAGCACTGGACAACCTCGTGTTGGTCATCAACTGTAACCTCCAGCGCCTTGACGGTCCCGTGCGTGGCAACGGCAAAATCATTCAGGAGTTGGAGCGTTCTTTTCGCGGTGCCGACTGGCATGTGATCAAGGTGATCTGGGGCGGGGGCTGGGACGGGATCCTCGCCCGGGATGAACGCGGAGTGCTGCAGGAACGGATGGAGCAGGCCGTGGACGGCGATTACCAGATGTACACGGTATCGCCGGGCGATTTCGTCCGCGAGCATTGGGTGGAGAACGCCCCGGAGCTCGAGGAGCTCATGAAGACGCTCACCGATGAGGAGATCCGTTCCATCAAACGCGGAGGTCAGGATCACCGCAAGATCTATGCTGCGTTCCAACGGGCGTCTCAGGTAACCGGCAAGCCGTGCGTAATTTTATTAAAGACCGTAAAGGGAGATGGGCTGGGTCCAGGAAGCGAAGGCAGCAACACTGTACATCAGAAAAAGTTCCTCAACCTTGAGGAACGCAGTGAACTGGCAAAGCGCCTCGACATCCCGCTTTCCGACGACGAGGTGGCATGCGCGGCGTTTTACAAACCGCCAGAGGATGCGCCGGAAATTAAGTATCTGCATGCACGCCGGCAGGCGCTGGGCGGCCAACTGCCGATTCGCGAAGTAAACTGCGAGCGTCTCGCGCCGCCAGATCTTGCCCTCTTCAAAGACATGCTCAAGGGGTCGGAGCGAGAAGTTTCCACGACCATGGTTGTGGTACGAATGTTGTCGCGCTTGTTAAGGGACAAGAACATCGGTCCCTACATAGTGCCTATTGTTCCCGACGAAGCCCGCACGTTTGGCATGGATGGGCTCTTTCCTCAAGCGGGCATTTACTCGCCGGCGGGGCAGACCTATCAACCCGTCGATGCGGGATCGCTCGCGCCTTACAAAGAGGCCGCAGATGGACAGATTCTGCAAGAAGGTATTTGCGAAACGGGTGCCATGGCTTCATTCCTGGCCGCGGGAACGGCTTATGCCAACTACGGCTTGCCTATGATTCCGTTTTATATCTTCTATTCCATGTTCGGTTTTCAACGGGTAGGAGACATGATCTGGGCCTGTGGCGACATGATGTGTAGAGGATTTTTGCTCGGTGGTACCTCGGGTCGCACGACCCTGAACGGCGAAGGCCTGCAACATCAGGACGGACATTCACATCTGATTGCGAGTACCGTCCCTAATCTCAAGAGTTACGATCCGGCTTTTGCGTTTGAGATCGCGCTCATCGTACGTGACGGGATCCGCCGCATGTATCAGGAGCAGGAGGATGTATTTTATTATCTTACGCTCACCAATCAGAACTATTCGATGCCGGCGCTGCCGGAGGGTGCGGAACCCGGAGTGCTGGCTGGTATGTATTGTTTCAAGCGCATGCCCGACGCCACCGTGAATCTCTTTGGTAGTGGTGCAATCATGTCCGAAGTGTTACGCGCTGTACCTCTGCTCGATGAGTACGGTGTCAAAAGCAACGTTTGGAGTGTGACGAGCTATAACGAACTCGCGAAACAAGCTCGCTCGGTGGAGCGTCGATCACTGCTCGGCGTTGGGGACATCGACGAAGTGCCCTATCTGACGCAGTTGCTGGCAGGTGAACGGGGAGTGTTCGTCGCCGCCTCGGACTACATAAAGGCGCTGCCGATGAGCATTGCCTCATGGATCCCGGGACCTTTCACGGTGCTTGGGACGGACGGCTTCGGTCTATCCGAATCCCGCGAGGATCTGCGCGGACATTTTGAGGTATCGGCTGAGTGGATCGCATTTGCGGCCCTTTCCCGCCTGGCACAATCCAACCACCTGGATCGCGAGCAGGTACTCGGGTTTGCTGAAGCGGCCTCACTCGATCTCACGAAAGCGGATCCGGTGATGGGTTAACGGGTTGTAAAAACTCGTCTCTCTAGAACTAAATTGGTATAAGGAAAAGCTTTCGTTTTTCCGTATCTAGTGCTAAAAATGTAGCATGATGCTAAAAAAGCAGCATAGCCCAGAGAATAGGTGGACCCCATGAGTAATCGCCGTGTACATGTCCATTTGACGCGTCGGGAGCGCCAGATCATGGACGTCCTCTATTCCCGGAATGAGGCGTCAGCAGCGGAAATCCATCGGGAACTACCTGATTCGCCGAGCTATTCGGCCGTGCGTGCGCTGCTGAAAAAACTGTTGGACAAGCGTCACGTGGCGTTTCGCCAGGACGGTCCTCGCTATATATATCGGCCAGTGCTTGCCAAGGGTGCTGCACGGCGCAACGCGCTACAGCGACTTTTAGAGACGTTTTTTGATGGCTCACCGGCAGATGCGGTGGTGAGTTTGTTGGGCGGCGAACGCAATAAACTGAGTGAGGCGGACCTCGATGCCATCGAAGCCGAACTCAACAAGATTCGCCGGCAAAAGAACTAACACTGCTATGGAACTGCAGACCCAAGAGTTCATCACGCTACGCGAAGTGTTGCGCCTGGTGCTGCTCTCTGGTTGTCTGACGGTCGCGAGCGGGCTGGTGTTTCCACGCAACTCCTTGAGCCGACGAACGTTCCTTGCGCTTTTTGTTGTGGTTTTACTCTGTATACCGTGGCTTGCCGGTGGGGAGCGCTGGGTTTGGGAGCTGGGTCTCGAGCAACCACCTGCATGGTCCCTCGCTGTCCCCATACCGGACTATCTGCTTATTACGTGGTGGCTTGTCGCCCTGTTGCTCGTACTTGGCGCGCTACTTCATGTGCGGCGAGTGCACCACCAGATTCGCGCCCTGCCGGTCATCGACGCGTCGGGTCCGATTGCGTTGCTCAATGAGCTGTCGGAGCGGCTAGGACTCACTCGCGGCGTGGTGTTGCGTGTGGGTATGGCGCCGTGCTCCACGACCTTATGTGCCAACAATGTTTCTCCTCGCCGTACTACGGCTTCCCTTCTTCGCCGAAGCCAGGCGAACCTTTCCCCTAGTAGTACGGCGAACCTCTTGCGTCGCTGCGAGGCCACAATAATCCTACCAACCGAATACGAGACGTGGTCCCAGGACAGTCTGCGCGCGGTGTTGGCGCACGAGCTGGTACACGTATACCGCTGCGATGATCGCTGGATGTTGCTGGTGCGGTTGGTATCGCTCTGGTATTGGTGGATGCCCTGGTTGCACTGGCTGTACACGCGGTACGTCCGGGCAGTTGAGGAGAGCTGCGACGACAGAGCCAGCGAGATCTGTCGCCGAGGTTTAGGATACCTCGATGGTGTTGTCGCTGCGGTGGATGCCCGCGCTGCCGCTGTGGAAGATGCCCGCGCTGGCGCTGCGGAAGATGCCCGCACTGCCGCTGCGGAATATGCCCGCGCTGCCGCTACGGAAGAAGTCCGCACTGGCGCTTTGCTACCACCTATGCCCTATTTACCGCACCTGGGCGAACATCCACTGGTTGCGCGGGTGGCGAGGTTTGCGGGTTTACGCGAGCAGGAACTCGACACCAGGGGGATCTATTGGGTTGCGCTTGGCATGCTCGGTGTGATCTCCCTCGCCGTCAGCGTGAAACCGGTGGCGTTGCCCCCCCACTCTCCGCTCGTCAACCGGGGGGTGCACGTCCTCGCCATCCCGACCTCTCTCCCAACCTCTCCTATCCAGGCGTCAGACCAGTCCCTTTACCCGGTAGTGCAGACCTCCATTTGGTTACCTGCAAATGTCGATCGATTGATTTTGCAGCGTCTCAGCAAGCCAGCCTACGAACCCCTCCCCGTGTATCCGGGTATGGCATTGCGACACGGCGTGGTCGGCGATGTGTTAGTCGAATATTCGGTCTCGGCCGATGGTGCGGTATCTCAAGCCAAGATTATTCGCTCGAACCCCCCTGGGGTATTCGAAGCCGCAACACTGAGCGCGATACTTCGGACAGAATATGTGCCGACCTATCGATTCTATCGGGGACAAACCACCCCGTATTACGGCACCGACCCGCCCGGAAGTGCGCTGCGCGTACAGAAAGAATTTCTGTTTCGCATCAACGCCGAGTAGCGAGTTCATGAATAAACCAGGCTAGTTTTTGTCCCATGTTCCCTCGCGATCGTAAATGGGTCGACCATGATAGGGTGACAGCCCATGACGTTTGAGCTCACCTGATAGGTTTTCCGTGGCAGGTTTGCCGGTATCCTTGTGATACCGGCTTTTTTGCCGGGTGTTATCATTTTCCGCAGGAAAACGTGAGGTTTTCGAAGAAAACCGTGGGCCAGGACGGCATTTTTAAGACCATTTATAGTGCCTTCCCCCCGGGTGCCACGCACCCGCGATGATCGGAGCGCAGGAAATTTCGGGCGGACGAACCATAACGCGGACTCGCAGAGTACATATTGTTGGCTGCCACCGTAGCGGTACCACACTGATGATGGAGCTCATGTGGGCGAGTTATGAGTTCAGCGGCCGAAGTGAACACGAGGCGTCGATGTTCGAACCCATCCCGACCGGAGAGACGCTCTACCTCACCAAGAAACCGCCGGACACGACCCGGATGCGAAAGGCTTTTCTTGCGGATGACGAGCTGTTTGTGATCGCCATGTTGCGCGATCCGAGAGCGGCGGTATCGAGCCGCCATCCGATCAAGCCGGGGGTCTACTTCTCGAGCTTCCGGCGCTGGCAGAAGTACGCCGATGCCATGGAGGTGCTGAATGGACACCCCCGATTTCTGGTTGTTCGTTATGAAGACCTGGTGAGCGATCCCGACCGTGTCCAGACGGCTTTAGAGGAGCAATTCGATTTCCTGACGGCAAAAGGTCGTTTTGCCGATTATCCCGAGGGTGTGCAGGTATCTGAGCTTGCACGTGGCTCCCTGAACGGTGTTCGTCCGTTCGATCCGAGCCGAATAGACAGTTGGCGCCAACACCTGCCACGGGTAAAGGGTCAACTTGCCGTTTACCCGGAGCTTCTGGAGATCCTCGTGCAGCTCGACTACGAACCCAATGCGGATTGGACCTCGGTCCTCGATGGTGTGGAAACCTATGCGCAGAGTTACAAGGAAGAGGAACCGAATTGGCTAAAACGCCAGGAAACGTCACTGCGCTATTGGTTCAGGAGCCGCCGGTACCTGCGTGATCGAGGACTCTAGAAGTGTGGGCTTCCCATCCATGTGATCAATTGCTCTGCTGTAACTTGAGAATCAGTTAACACAATATTTGCGCCGCTGTCGCCACAATGGGGCAGGCTTGGTTGTGTTCAAGAAATGGATTTTCGTTTTTCCCAATTCGAGATTTTTACCGCCACCGGGGTACTGTTTGTGTGCCTCGGGTTCGTGTGCGTGTTCAGCGAAGCCTCGGACATCCAGGATGCGCTGGGGGCCGAAGTGGTCGAGGCGGTTGCCAAGCAAAATCTCTTCTGGGTAAGCGTAGAAGCACAAGGACAGAATATCGTACTCACAGGTGCTGCTCCCGACTATCAGGCTAAGAAGCAGGCGGGTGTAATCGCCATCGGTGTGGGGGGTGTGAGTAGCGTGGCTAATCAGATTGCCATTATTGGCGAGGCGGGTACCTGTCAGAAGGATTTTGACGACTACCTGAACGATGAACGAGTTTCTTTCAAAACCGGCAAAGCTGCCTTGAGCGAGTCGAGTTATCCACTGCTCGGCTTGCTTGCAAGCGTTGCGCGCAACTGTAACGCCAGGATCGAGATCGCTGGACATACTGATTCTCGAGGTGATGCTGCGATCAACCTGAAATTGAGCCAACGTCGTGCAGATGCGGTACGTAAATATCTCGTGCAGAGTGGCGTGAATCTGGATTGGATCAAAGCCATTGGCTATGGGGAAACTCAACCCGTCGCGGACAACAGAACCGAAGCGGGTCGCAAGGCGAATCGGCGAATCGAATTAAGAGTGTTGGGAACCACGACGTGATCTACCTTATCTTGAAAATTTTCGGGTACCTCCTGATCGCACTACTCGCTGGTTTTGCTAGCGGCTGGCTGTTTCGAAATCTGCTGGCGGTCAAGAAAGACGAAGAGCTGCGTGGCTCGCTCAACGATACACGCGCTAAGTTGCCACAATTCGAATCGCTATTGCGCGGGCGCGACCAGCAAGTCAAAGAGCTCAAGGACGATCTGGAAACGAGAGACCAGAAGATCCGAGAGCTCATGGATGCAGCGAGCGAAACGGACCAGGTGTTACGGAAAAACACGCGGGAGCTGAAGCGCCTGACAAAACCACCCACGACCAACGACGAAAGCGTTCTCGCCGATGACGATATTGAAAACACATCGGCCAACACTCCGTCGCTCGAGGAAGGCGAGATTCTGGACAAGAGTGAGACGTCTTCGGACGATGCCAGGCAGACCAAAGCTCTCAAAGTACAGATCGCCGAGCTTGAAAGGGAACTTGAGCAGGCCGTTCAGGCAACGCTGCAGGCGGAGGCCAACGCCCTGGCAGACACAACGGATGCGGATTGGGAGTCAGGTCAGGTTCAGGAGCTCGAAGCACGGCTCCGTCAGCAAGCTCAGGATTTCGAACGGCTCAGCAAATCTCTCGAGCAGGAACGGCGTAAAGTCGCGGAACTCGAACGGGAACGGGAGCTTCAACACAAGTCGCTTCAGGTATTACACCAGCAGCTCGAACTCAAGCGCGATCGGGTTGAGCATCGCGCAAAAGGATGAGCATCAGGCCGACAGGCCTTAGATTGCTTCCATTGCCTCTCTCAGGTTAACCAGCCGTTAGTTGGTGTTGAACTGACCATGCCATCTCCGTTTCGGCCCGTGTAATATGCCTTGGCCTGTCATAGCGGAGCTAATTCACACCAGATGGTCAGCGGGAACAAACGGGTTCTGCGAGTCAAGACAAAGTCATGATGGGCAAACGTTGTCTCGTTTTCGCCATAGTGTGCTTGTTGAGCGTTGGGCTGGTAGTTGCCTCTGAGACAACAAGAAAGCCTACCGTCATTCTTCTGAGTTGGGATGGCTTACGCCACGATTTTCCGGATAGGGGAACCTTCCCAGGTCTCAAGCGAATGGAACAGGCCGGTGTTCGGGCCGGCCGACTGACGCCGGTGTTTCCTTCCAACACGTTCCCAGCGCATGTCTCTCTCGCCACTGGCACCTACCCCGATCGGCATGGCATTGTCGATAATCACTTTTTTGCCCGGGAGAAAGCGAGCTGGTATCACATGAGCAGCGAAGCGGATTGGATACAGGCAGAACCGCTATGGATTGCCGCAGAACGCCAGGGCGTCCCTACCGCCACGTATTTCTGGGTCGGGTCGGAGTCGGACTGGCGTGGTCAAGGTACGCGTTATCGAATCGCTCCCTTCGACGGCCGCCGACCGGAACACAAGAAAGTCGATCAGATACTGGCCTGGTTACGCTTGCCCGTGAACGAGCAACCCCGGTTGATCATGAGCTACTGGGCGGGCGTGGATTCGGTGGCGCATCGACACGGTCCAGATAGCCCCGAGGTTGTGACCCAACTCGCCAGTCAAGACGTCCAGCTACAGCGTTTACTGGCAGGTCTTGATGGGTTGGACCGCTGGGAAAACACGACGGTGATTCTGGTGAGCGATCATGGTATGGCAGCTAGCGATAGACTCATCGACATCAAGGGGGCCCTTGCTGGTGCGGGCATTGAGGCCGAGGTGGTGGGTGCCACCGTCGCTCATGTTTTCGTCGAAGATCAGAACTTAAACGAACGTGCAGGGGCGGTTCTGCGCGACCTCCACCCGGTTAGAGTATATCGGGGTACCGAGCTTCCGGCCGAATTACGGCTGGGTTTCCCTGATCGCGTCGGTGACTGGGTTGTTGCGACCGAGCCACCGTTTTCGTTCTCCCGTCCCCCTGGGTGGCAAGGGGTCATCGGCATGCATGGGTACGATCCGTCGCTTGCGGAAATGGGTGCTTCGTTTCTCGCGTTGGGCAGGGGTGTGCCGAGCGATCTCGAGATCGCCAACGTACATCAGATTGACGTAGCAGCAACGGTGGCGCATTTGCTTGGCATCGATCCGCCACTGCAGTCCGAAGGACGACCCGTTCCAGGTATCGGGGTTCGAGCGCTGATTGATATCGGGTTATCCCAATGACATCCCAACGCACATCGCGACCGTTAACCCGAAGTCAATCCAAGGTTTGTCGTTTTCGGATTTTGCGGATGTCGTGGGTTGTTATGATCGTTGTTTGTAACACCGCAAAGGCCATAGAAGAAACCGAGCCCATGAGCAACGCATTCGATCCACTTAATGCTTCCATTCTTGAAATGCAGGCTGCGATAGGCAGCGGGCAGTTCACGGCGCGCGAGTTGGTGGAGTTATACCTGCAACGCATCACTGATTGGGATCCGCTGTTGAATTCGGTTGCCCGGACCAACGCTCGTGCGCGTGATGTCGCTGAGGAGCTTGATCGCGAGCGAGTGCTCCAGGGAATTCGTGGACCTTTGCATGGCATTCCCGTTCTGGTCAAAGACAATTACGAGACGTACGACATGCCGACCTCGGCGGGATCTCGAGCGCTTGAAGGTTTCTTCCCGAAGCGGGATGCGTTCCTGGTGCAGCGCCTGCGGGACGCGGGAGCAATCATTCTGGGCAAGACCAACATGCACGAATTTGCTTACGGCATCACCACGGTCGGCTCGGCTTTTGGGGCGACGCGCAACCCGTACGATACTCAGCGTAATCCGGGGGGTTCCAGCGGCGGCACCGGTGCGGCGATCGCCAGCAACTTTGCAACCGTGGGAATGGGCAGTGATACTTGTGGTTCCATTCGCATTCCTGCTTCTCATAACAACCTGGTGGGGCTGCGTGGTACTCAGGGGCTCTCCAGTCGCACCGGCATTATCCCGCTGTCCCACACTCAGGATATCGGCGGGCCGTTAGCTCGCTCGGTGATGGATCTGGCATTGGTACTCGATGTTACGGTCGGCTTCGACCCACGTGATGCACAATCGGCAGAAGGCTTCGGGCATATCCCCCAGAGTTATGCTGCGGGACTGAATGGGGGTGCGCTACAAGGCGCGCGCCTCGGTCTGTTAGAAGACCTGTTGCGTATCGATGCGGAAGACGAGGAAGTTGCGCTGGTGATAGAGCAGGCCGCCAATGAAATGCGTGCGCTCGGCGCAAGCGTTGAGCGCGTGCGCGTGGATGATCTGCAATCGCTGATCAATACTCGCATCGATGGGTTTTTTGTTCTCATCCGGGATTTTAAACAAGACATCAATGCTTACCTTGCCGACAACCCGGAAGCGGGTGTGGGCTCGTTAGCCGAAATCCTCAGCAGAGGCGACTATCACCAGGCGATAGAAGAATCGTTGCGCGCGTCGGAAGCTATGGATGATGCCAGCGAAACCGAATATCTGGAAGAACTTAACAACCGCGAGCGATTGCGGCAGGCAATAACCGGGCTCATGGCCGCGAAAGGGCTGGATGCGTTGATTTACCCCACCATTCGCCGCAAAGCCGCACTCTTAGGCGAAACTCAGCCTGGCAGCAACTGCCGTCTTGCTGCGAACTCGGGCTTGCCGGCCATCAGCGTACCCGCTGGCTTTACCCCGGATGGGTTACCTGTTGGTATTGAGCTGCTTGGGGTTGCCTGGGACGAAGCGAAGCTCCTGAATCTGGCTTATGCCTTCGAACAGTCGACACGGCATCGACGTGTGCCGCTTCTGAAAACCCTGGCCGACGATTCGGGAAACCCCACGGACCATCCGGAAATACCGCCGGACCTTCCTGAGGAGAAAACACCCGATGGCTAAGTGGCAGCAGGAGCGCAGCTTCTGGACCTGGGGCTATCGTTCGGACGAGCCGAGCGAAGCAGATCGGCGGAACATGGCCGTGGCCATCAGCAAACGATTTGATCGAGTCGTGACGCCACCTCCCATACCGAAGCTTGATGACATTCAACTCAGGCCTGCCCGGGTGAAAGTACCCGCCAGGCTTGCTGGCTGGGTGAACACCGAACACCGGGAAAGAGCCCTGCATACCCATGGAGGGCATCCGCTGGAGCTTTTGGCGGCACTGCGAGGAGAATTTACCAACCCGCCCGATGCCGTTGCCCACCCGCGTAGCGACGAAGAACTCGAGGCGACCTTGGATTGGTGTGACGGCAAAGGTTATGCGGTCATTCCGTACGGTGGTGCAACCTCGGTGGTGTGGGGTGTCGGTGTTCCCGATGAGTGCCTGGCTGCGGTGACCGTCGACATGGATCACTTCCACCGAGTCCTGGAAATCGATGACGTATCCCGTGCTGCAAGAATCCAGGCTGGCGTGTTGGGACCGGATCTGGAAGATATTCTGCGGGGTCACGGATTGACGCTCAGGCACTTTCCGCAAAGCTTTCCCTGGTCCACGGTCGGGGGTTGGGTCGCGACCCGTTCAGGTGGGCATTACGCAACGAATCACACCCACATCGACGATTTTGTCGAGAGCATTCGCATGCTGTCGCCGGTGGGGTGGTGGACTTCCCGGCGCTTGCCCGGGAGTGGTGCCGGACCCAGCCCAGACCGTATGGTCATGGGATCTGAGGGCATTCTCGGCATCATCACGGAATGTTGGTTGCGCTTGCAGAAACGGCCGATTTATCGGGCGACAGCAGGTGTGGTCTTTGATGATTGGGCCAAAGGTGGCGAGGCAACCCGGCAGGTGGTGCAGGCGAAATTGTGGCCCGCTAATCTTCGCCTGCTCGATCCGGTGGAAGCAGCGCTGAGCGGAGGGCTGAATGGCGAACAAGCGCTATTGATCATCGGTTTCGAGTCTGCGGATGTTCCCCAGGACGCACTTATCCGCGAGGCAGTCACCATCGCTCGTGATGCCGGTGGCCAGATCGACGAAGATGCCATTCGTGTGGATGATGGCTCAGGTAAGGCAACCGGCAGAGAGGGTGCAGTCGGCGCGTGGCGGCAATCGTTCATCGGGGTGAACGCAGGGTTAACGAACGGTCTCGGGTTGTTGGCCGATACCTTCGAAACCGCCATCACCTGGGATCGCTGGTCGGAATTTGATGCCCATGTCCGCGCGCGGGTGGGGGCGGTACTCAAGGAGGTGCTGGGTAAGGGTGCGCGCTTGAGTTGCCGGTTTACCCATGTCTATCCTGACGGCCCGGCGCCTTATTACAGCTTCAACGGCCCCGCTCAAATCGGCGGAGAGCTCGAGCAGTGGCGGGTGATCAAGGCCGCTGCTACCGACGCGGTTATCGAAGCGGGCGGCACGATCACCCATCACCACGCGGTTGGACGACTGCATCGATCCGGCTACGAGCGGCAACGTCCGGCACCGTTCGGTGATGTGTTACGTGCGCTGAAGAAGAGCCTGGATCCAAACGGCATCCTCAATCCGGGGGTTCTAATCGACCCTTGAAGCCGATTGAGTCTCATGGAGATTGGACGTTGACGATGCGGTTAAAAACTTGGAGGAAGAAATTCGTGTTTACCACGGTTGCGCTCGTCGCCTTTGGTGTGGCGTCGCTCATGACTGCCACGTTCGCGTTGGTACCCACCACGGTTGGTGAGGCAATAGCCCCGGATCCTAAAACATTTACCGAGGCCGTAGTTCAGGTGTACGGCGCAGATGTATGGGGTGTGCGCGGCCGTTTTGCCATTCATACGTGGATCGCGACGAAGGCCAGAAATGCCGGCACGTATCGTATCTATCAGGTCATTGGGTGGCGCTTGCGGCGCGGACAATCCGTTGTGAGCATCACCCAAGGCATGCCAGACAAACCGTGGTTTCGTTCTTCGCCGATGTTACTTCACGAAGTTTTAGGCCAATCGGCGGAAGCGTTGGTTGAACGGATCCATGCTGCAGCCCTGAGTTATCCCTATCCTGATGAATACACCATGTGGCCGGGTCCGAACAGCAATTCATTTACCGCTTGGATCGGCTTGGAAGTGCCGGAGTTGGGTCTGTCGCTACCAGCCAAGGCCATCGGTAAGTCCTGGATGACAGATGAATATCTGGGGAATCTCTAAGCGCTCTAGAATTTTTCCGAGTTGTCGGCAACATACGTGAAATGTTCACGAGCGGTTCACGTTCGACCCGTATTATGGCTGGCACTTATGGAGAAAGTCGTCATGGCGTCCAGGTACTTGCACAACAAGAATTGGTGGATACGTTATTGGGAGCGCAGGGCTCGCTTACGCGCAAGCTTTGCACATGCTCTGGCGAGCGCCCCGCGTAGCTCCTCAGATAACAAAAATCGCCATGATCACCCCGAACTGCCAGACGCATCCTCGCGTTCGGATAACGCCACATCACTATTTCAGGAAAACTGCGAGTGCCGGCTAGCTTCTGAGCAGTGACATAACCCTGGCTTCAAGGAACCTTTGATCACTTATCGATCACTCAGCGCGCCGTACGGGCACGTAGGTGATGTGGTCTTTCGAGATATGCGCCTGTTGCTTCACAGTATTCTTCCATCATTCAAATTTGGCTAACTTATTTCTGCTTAGTGCCCTTTTCGGCCGTCATCAGATTCACTCGTGTCCCTGGCTACAGGTCTTTTCTAATGTTGTTTCGAGTAGATTGCATTGGCACTTTCACCTCTGAGGTTCAATTCGATGCCATCACAATCGGCGTTGAGGGGGCGGGCTGAATCATCAGAAATCAGCTTGCGAGTCAAGTAGCGCAAGTCACCTCGATTCCAGTACATCGACCTTTTCTAGAACAGCGCTTTTGTATTTCCTATCTTCTACCAGGCGATAGCTCCAAGAATGGAACTCTGTGAAACTACCCTGTTTTCCAACTCTGTAAACTGTGTCTCAGGTTCAAATTAAGTACACTGTTCGCATGCAGACCTAAGATAAAAAGACAACTCTTTGGGGAAATATCCATGAGTAAAATAAACCGCATTTTGCTATCCGGTGCCTTATTCCTGCTGGGATCTATTTCTGCCCAGGCTGGCCCCAAACTCTATGTCTTCGACTGTGGGATGTTGGCCTTCCCCGATGTTGAAATGTTCAGCATTGCCAATGATGAAACAGAAGTAAGGGAGCTAATTGTTCCGTGTTACATCATTGAACATGAAAACGGCCGGCTGCTCTGGGATGGTGGGCTGCCATCCAGTGTCGCTGATCATGAAGGCTATGATGATCAGGGTCAGCGGCTGGATAAGACC
>SMUY01204709.1_pt1 | contig 18855 bp, 15 predicted proteins | sample 2456441 | NCBI WGS metagenome assembly SMUY01 (sample SAMN11095931, study PRJNA526329) | marine sediment metagenome | biome: Marine sediment; feature: Surficial sediment; material: Deep marine sediment; isolation source: Hadal surficial sediment | place: Pacific Ocean | collected 2014-11 | depth...
ATTAATAATCCTAAATCTTTTTTGTTTGCTAATGACATATCCTGATAATTTGATGATAATAAATGTAATTTTATCGAATGCTATAATTTATAAAGAAAAGCAATTATTTAGCATCTACAAAAAAAATAAACCGTGAAGCGATTCTCCTTTCCATCACCTTACACAGTTGTTTTTTTAGTTATTGTTCTGGCTGCTTTGGGTACGTGGCTGATGCCGGCCGGGAGTTACAACACATTGAGCTATGATGTTGATAGAAACCTGTTGGTGGTTGATTCAGGTGATGAGCAGCATACTTTGCCGGCTACGCAGGAAACACTGGATCAACTCAAAGTAAATATCAAAGTTGAAAAACTTATAAACCAGAACATTCGCAAACCCGTGGCCATTCCAGGTACATATAAAGAGGTGAAATCAAATCCACAGGGTGTTATAGCTATGCTCCTTGCGCCTATTGAGGGCATTTATGATGCAATTGATGTAATCTTGTTTGTTTTGGTAATAGGGGGTTTTATTAAAGTATTCAATAGTTCGGGTGCTTTTGGGGCAGGTATTTCCTTGATCACAGTAAAGTTGAAAGGCCGTGAAAGCTGGTTGATCGTTACACTTACCTTTCTTTTTGCCCTGGCGGGGTCAACTTTTGGAATGGCTGAGGAGACATTAGCATTTTTCCCTATTCTCATACCTGTTTTTTTGGCGCTGGGGTATGATGTAATGCTACCATTCGCGGTAATTTATGCTGGGGCTGCAGTAGGAGTAATGGCCTCGACCACAAATCCTTTTGCAACCATTATTGCCTCTGATGCTGCCGGAGTCAATTGGACCTTAGGATTAACCGGTAGGATCGGTATGTTGATTGCAGGATCTATAGTATGTTCCTGGTATTTTATTCGTTATGGCAATAAAGTAAAGGCAGATCCTTCCAAATCAATATTATTTAATAAAAGAGAAGAGGTTGAAACGTTTGTAGAGCAAAAAGATCAGAGACAAGAAGATTTGAAAATGAATAATCGTTATCGGATATTGTTAGTATTGTTCAGTACAACATTTATGGTAATGATTTATGGAGTATCAAAACTCGGATGGTGGTTCCCGGAAATGACCGCGCTATTCCTTGTTGCTTCATTGATTGTTGGAATTATGATGAAAGGTGGGGAAAAGAAGATCATAGGGATATTTGTTTCAGGGGCCAAGGATATGGTGGGTGTGGCATTTATTATTGGTATAGCCCGGGGAGTAACGATTGTGTTAAATAATGGTATGATCAATGATTCGATTTTAAACTATACGTCTAACACAGTTCAAGGTACTATTGGCGCAGTCTTTATTGTGATATTAATGCTAGGATATGCATTAATGACACTCTTCATTGCTTCAACCAGTGGAATGGCGGTGCTTACTATGCCTATTATAGGATCACTCGCCGAAATTGTAGGCGTGCCAAGAGAGCAAATTGTGAATGCATACCTGTTTGGAATGGGAATTATGAACTTTATTTCACCGGCGGGTATAATTCTGGCTGCTTTGGCTATGGTTAAAATAGATTTTAATGATTGGCTTAAGTTTATAATCCCATTGTTAGGTATCTTGACTTTACTTTGCTCAATCTTTTTAGTAGTTGGGGTATACCTTTGACTAATTAAACTTTGCAGGAAATTGTATTATTTTTTACTTAATCCCAACACCTGATAGACAGATATATGTTCATTTTTGCCTTTCACTTTTACAGGTTCCCAGGCCTTGGTTTTTATCAAATGGTTAGTCTTCTCATAAATCGATTCACTGACAAGAATAGCATTTGGAATACTTTTTGTAAGTGATTCTATTCTTTTTGCGGTGTTGACAGTGTCTCCTGTAACCGAATATTCAATTTTATCTTCTGATCCTAAATTTCCAGCTACTACCGGTCCAAAGTTTATTCCAATGCCAACATTTATTTCAATTCCCAGTGTTTCTCTTAATTCCTTATTTAAGATCTCTAATTGTTCAATCATACCTATGGCACACAGCACTGATTTTTCTTCACAGTTAGTTATAGACACAGGTGCGCCAAAAGTAACAAATATCTCGTCTCCTACATATTGATTTACTGCTCCATCAAATTTTTTTATCACATCATTCATATTGCTATAATATGAGTTGAGCAATGCCACTACTTCGCTGGGTAAAATTCCTTCGCTAATTGGTGTAAAATTTCTAATGTCACAAAATAACACAGCAATCTCTATTTGTTCCCCATCAAAAATGGATTCTGTCTTCTCGCTAAGCGCTTTTTGTACAACAGGCTTAGGAACGTATTTTACAAATAGATCTAACGTTTTTTGCTGCTCTTTTGTCAACTCTGATAACTTACGATTTACTTCCTGTACTTCGCTGTATCTTTTTCTTTCCGCTTCAAATAATCTGGCATTCTGGATTGCTATCGCAGCCTGGCTGGCCAAAAGTGAAATCAAATCTTCATCTTCAGCCTTAAAAATATTGAGTTTTGAACTTTCTACCGATAATACTCCTGCCAATTCCTCTTGTAGCAGTAAGGGAATAGCCACCTGACTTATAGGATTAGCCAAGCCTGGGAGTTTAATAATTATTTCATTTTCAGCGTGATCAGTAACTTCTTTCCCTGCACTCATATATCGAAGGCCGATTGTAATATTTCCCAACCGTATTATTTGCTTTTTTTTAGCCACCATGCCAATTATTCCTTTACCCATCTCAACTTTAGCTCCAACTCCCTGGTCGGGATATCCATAACTTGCAAATACAGTGAGAAACTGGCTCCCGGGGGAAGACAGAAGAATCATAGAATGTTTATAAGCAAAGTGTTTATCAAGTAATAGCAGTAAGGTATTAAGGGTAAAATTGAGGTCCAGTGCGCCTCTGATTTTCACTGAAATTTCTTTCAGGATTTCAGTTTCTTTATTCTTACGTTCTAATTGTTTTTGAACTTTCTCAATTGGATCAATCTCAGTGGTTTTAGAATTTTTGTCCATTAGTTAAGGAATTAGATTCTATTCCTTATGCGATCTTTTCAACATTCTTGACTTCGAATATTACCGAAGATTTTAATTTAAAGATGTCCTCCATACCGGTCATAGAGGCGATTGCTTCCAACTGTATACTCATTTGATCAAAAGTATCTCCCTCAGTTTCCGAATGCGAAAGGTCCAAGGCTAATCTCCACATACTAAAATCTTCAGGATCCACTACGCTAACGCTGGCATGCGGATTATCCTGGATATTCTTTATTGTTTTGTTAAAAAATTGGTTAGATATAGCAACATGATTGTCATCAACATAATAAACCTGAGATATATAGGTTGCGTTTGGAATCCCTGCTTTTGAACAGGTTATTATACAAGAAGGGACAATTCCCTGAAGAGCGCCCATCATTTTCTGGTCTATCATATTAAATTGTTTAAACTAAGTTGTTATCTTATTTCCCGCACCAATCCTGGGTGTTTGATCAAATATGTCTTCAACGTTCATTTCAATAGCTATACAAGGATTGGATGGCCATTTATAAATAAGACCATCAGGAACTCCTATTTTTATTATACAATCATTGAAAGCGGACATATATTCATCCACTCTTTTCTGACCCGCTTCATCACAATCAGCAAAATTTATATTTTCTCCTTTAAATTGATAACTTTCATTAGAAAGTGGGTTGGCTAAACTTATGGAGATCATTTTGTTGTCCTCAATGTTATTAATGGTTTCACCAACAGTTGATTTTGCAATAAAAAATTTGATAACATCATTTTCTAAAACATGAGCTCCAAGGACCCTGCAATATTCAGGTTTTAATTCACTACTCCGGGTTCCAACAGATATTCCTACAGGTCCTTCAATAAATTCTTTTAATTCGAGGGTTATCTTTGACATTTGTATGTAATTGTTTTTATTTAGCCAATTACTAATTATTTAAGGATATAATTTAATGATAATATTTGTAATTCAATTTAAATTCTATGAGATTAAATGATTAATACTTTTATCTTAAAAAAAAACCTCAAAAATTTACCAGCCCATGATCCCCTGATTTGGTATTGTGTTTGTATTTCAGAACCTGATTGGGTATATAACAACTAAAATTTGATAATTAACTACTGCGTTTTTCAAAATCTTCTTCTCCTTTAATACTTGCTTTTGCCAATTCCTGCTCCTTAAAAAACACCCAAAGGGTATACACGCCTAGTGCAGTTCCAATTGGAAAACAAAATAGCGACATGAAGCCTACAATTACCAGCAAAGTCATAGCCCATTTCTTATTATTTAAAAGGCTAATTCCTCCAATTATTGATGGTATTACGAAAATGAACAAAACGAAGCCAAATACCCATCTGACTATAGTAAAGGCCAGGTTAGCTTCACGGTCTGAGATACTATAGTTGTATTCTCCTCCGATTATTATGCCGAAAAGAACAAAATATATCAGGAATAAAAGAACAAATATAAATGATCCGTAAATGAGGTAAATTGTTCCTAAAATTCTTTTATGTGTATCCATAATTCAAATTTTCATCCATTAATTTAAGCAATTTATACATTGAATAAATACAATGGACGGAAAATCCAAATATTTTTTAAAGCAAGGTTATATAAAATGTTAAGTGGTTGATCCTGATGCTGAAAATGTCAATTAATGTTAAAATTCCAACTTATTTGTGTTCGAGATGTAACCTGATAATGGGGTTTTTTGTCTAAATAAAGTTATCAATTCAAATTTACAAAAGACATGCTAAAAAACTATTTGACAATTGCAGTAAGAAGCATAATAAAGCAGAAGTTCTATTCACTGATAAATATTCTTGGGCTTTCCATAGGTCTGGCAGCAAGTTTTTTTGTTGTACTTTATGTGACTGATGAACTTAGTTATGATAATTTCCACCACGATCTTGACCACTTGTACCGTGTTTCCTTACATGCAAGAATTGCAGGTCAAGAAGTCCATGTTACAAATACATGCCCTCCTTTAGCAACGGCAATGGTTGAGGAAATACCAGAAGTAAGCGATGCCTTAAGAACAAGACGTCGATTTAACATGGTTATCCGTAATGAAGACATTGCTTTTACCGAAGATAAAGTATTTGATGCTGATAGTAATTTCTTTTCATTTTTTGATTTTGAATTGCTGGAGGGGAATCCGAAAACGGCTTTAGAAAATCCCAATTCTATTGTCTTGAGTAAAAGTATGGCAACTAAATATTTCGGTGATGAATCACCATTAGGTAAGATGTTAACCATTGGGAATCAAAATACGGCATTTAATGTAACCGGAATAGTCCAGGAAGTTCCTTCAAATTCTCATTTTCATTTTGATATTTTACTTTCTGCTAGTTCATTTCCATATTCCAGCAACAATATCTGGCTAAATAACTTTTTGTACACTTATTTCCGTACCGATAAAGGTGCTGATCTGGAAAATGTTCAATTCAAATTGGACGAATTGGTTGCGAAGTATGTTGGCCCTGAAGTACAGCAGTTTATGGGTATATCTATGGAACAGCTTAAAGAACAGGGTGGCATGTATGGATTCCTTCCCGGTCCTGTTAAGGATATTCATTTGCATTCAAAGTTTGGTGATGAGCCGGAACCTCAGGGTGATATAACCTATGTATATATTTTTGGTGCCATTGGAATTTTTATCCTGGTGATAGCCTGTATCAATTTTATGAATCTAACCACAGCCCGTTCAGCAGGTCGAGCAAAGGAAGTGGGAATGAGGAAAGCGCTAGGCTCGAATCGCTCAACGCTGATAGGTCAGTTTTTGGTTGAATCCATGTTATTTGCACTAATTTCTTTATTTGTGGCGCTATTAACTGTCTACCTGTTGTTGCCAGGATTTAACTTGATTTCAGGTAAGGAACTGCACTTCAATGCTTTGAGTACACCTTTTATGCTCGGCTTTATGGCGCTGATTACAATCTTTACCGGCTTGTTGGCCGGAAGTTACCCTGCTTTTTATCTTACATCTTTTCAAGTAGCTGCAATCCTCAAGGGTAAACTGAATGGAACATTTAAAGTAGGAGGAATTCGCAGTGCATTAGTGGTATTTCAGTTTATAATATCTACCATGCTTATTATATGTACCATTGTCGTCTACAAGCAATTGGTATTTACCCAAAACAAAAACCTGGGATTCAATAAAGATCATGTGATGATCATTTCAAATACCAGCAGACTGGGAACTAACATGGACGCTTTTAAAAATACTTTACTGTCAGAGACTGTTATTACCACTGCAAGTTACTCCAATAGCGTAATTCCGGGAGTTAACAACACTACAGTATTTCGGCCGGCCGGAACAGAAAATGATCACATGATTGGCACCTATTCTGGAGATTATGATCATTTGGAAGCATTTGGATTTGAGTTAGTCTCTGGGAGAAACTTTAACCGTGATATTCCCTCAGATAGTTCAGCATGTTTGATCAACCAGGCAGCAGCAAAAGAATTTGGATGGGAAGATCCTCTTGGTAAGGAATTATTTTATCCTGGCAATCAACGACAGTACGTGGTTGCCGGAGTTATTAAAGATTTCAATTTTGAATCCTTGAAGAACAAAGTAAGACCGATGGTGATAATGCTGACAAATCGAGGGAACATCCTAACGGTAAAGTTAAATACAGATAACCTCTCTGCCGCAGTGGACCTTGTGGAAAGTAAATGGAAAGAAATGGCCACTGGTGAACCATTTGATTATAGTTTTCTGGATGATGATTTTGATAGATTATACCGGTCTGAGCAAAGATTAGTAAAGTTATTTACCATATTTGCTGTGTTTGCAATATCTATTGCTTGTCTCGGACTATTCGGGTTAGCCGCATTTGTTGCTGAACAAAGACGCAAGGAAATAGGGATCAGAAAAGTACTGGGAGCATCGTTTATGAGCATTACAACATTGCTTTCCAAAGAATTTACCAAATTTGTATTCATTGCCTTTATAATTTCTGTATTACCTGCTTATTTCCTGATGGATAACTGGTTGCAGGGCTTTGCATTTAGGATAAATATCTCGATCTGGATTTTTCTGGCAAGTGGATTTATTGTCATGGTAATTGCAATTGCGACTGTTAGTTTTCAATCGATAAAAGCTGCGCAAGCTAATCCCGTAGATTCTTTAAAATACGAATGATGATTAATGAATTATTGCTGGTTCGGATCTTAGCAATTTATACTCCAATATAGTTTGATTAAGACATTTAGTAATGAATTATTATATTCGGTGATCCTAATTGAGAATTACCATGAACAATCTATCACCGAAGTTATTGTATATTACATTTCTTATTCTATGCACATCACTAACAAATAGCCTGGCTCAAAGGGAGGATCCGGGAAAGCCCAACTGGCAAAAATATCATAGTACTGCAGATGCTTATGCATTGTTGGAGGGATGGGCTAAGAAATTTCCTGAGTTGACGAGTCTATACTCAATAGGAGAGACCTTAAAAGGCACTCAACTTTTAGTGTTGGAGATTACCAACAAACAAACAGGTGAAGCATCGGATAAGCCTGCGTACTACTATGATGGTAATATTCACGCTGTGGAATTAACAGCTGCAGAAGTTGTATTGCATTTTGCCTGGCATATTTTAAGTAATTATGATTCTGATCCCCGGATCAAGAACTTGGTAGACACGAGGACCCTGTATATTAGGCCTAAATTTAACCCTGATGGTGCTGATCTGGCACTTACCACTCATACCGAACTAAGAAGCACTCCCAGGCCTTATGATGAAGATAGGGATGGTTTACTGGATGAAGATCCCACCAATGATCTGGATGGCGATGGGGAAATCACAAGTATGAGGATCAGCAATCCAAATGGTTTGTGGAAAATCAGCATGGATGATGACCGAATTATGGTTCGCCGGGAAGATGGGGACTACGCTGGCGATTATTATGATATATTTTCTGAAGGTATTGATGACGATAATGACGGGGCTTTTAATGAGGACGGTGTAGGGGGAATCGATATGAATCGCAATTTTCCGCGCAATTGGGGCCTTGAGTCAGAACAAAGAGGAGCCGGTCCTTTTCCGCTCTCTGAACCGGAAACCAGGGCAACCATTGAATTCATTAATTCACATAGGAACATTACTGGTGTTTTTCACGGCCATACTTCAGGTGGGTTTCTATTTCGCCTCCCGTCAACTACTTCCTGGGATAATTTTAATATGGCAGATCAAAGATTAATTTTGGAGCTTTCTGACAAATACACCACAACCACTAAACAACTAGTCAGACCAAGCTATAGTAATCCTCGTGTTCATCGGCACGGTACACTTATTAGTTGGTCGTACTGGGACTTTGGCGTAGTGGCTTTTGTACCTGAGTTTTGGGGAGGATTTGGTGAGGACTATGATAACAACGGTTCCGTGTCTGAACAGGAACGATTTACCTGGAATGATAAGATTTTAAATGGATCAGGATTTACCAAATGGAAGAAATATAAGCATCCTCAACTTGGAGATTTGGAAATAGGTGGCTGGAAATCAAAATTTACACGCCAAAATCCTCCCGTACAACTTCTTAAGAATGAAATAGAAAAGTACGTGCCCTGGATGTTATGGCTTGCCGAAATAAGTCCAAAATTGGTACTAAAAAAATCCTCTTTTAAATTTTTGGATAAGGGAAGTTTGGTAAAAATTAATCTTGATATTGAGAACACAGGATATTTGCCAACTAACATTACACAAAGGGCAATTGATGCCAATATTGCTTCACCGGTTCGGGTAGAAATTGAACTAAAAGAGGCTTATCTTATATCAGGTGCCACTAGGCAAAACCTCGGTCATATCAAAGGATCGCGAGATAGTCAATCTGAAAGACAAGAATCAAAACGTCATTTGGAATATGTTGTAAAAATCGACGGCAAAAATCCAAGGGCTATAATCACTATTAAATCCGAAAAAGGTGGGGTGATCCGGAAAGAGATTCTTCTGGTCCCTCAATAATTTGGTATATAAAAATTATAAAACCCTGCTCAGTTCCCATAACAGGAAGATGAGGTAAAGAGATATCAGGAAAATACCTGCTTTTCGGCCTATGCTCCAGTTATTAATAACCAGAATCGCTAGTATTATTATTACTGAAGCAAACAACCAGATTACAGAAACAAAAAGATCACCAGTTGCCACCGGGACCGTAGTATTTCGTACGAGTATAATTATTGCCCACGGAAGCCCAAGTCCAATTAATATATCAAAGATATTTGAGCCTATAGCATTACTTAATGCCATACCTCCTCTGCCTTGCTTTGCTACAATCACCGAAGAAATCATATCTGGGACTGAAGTCCCAACTGCCAAAACTGTTAATGCGACGATCACTTTTGGAATTGCCAGGACATCGGATATGACAATAGCACTTTCAACCAAGATCCAGCTTAAACCGGCAATAAAGAAAATAGAAATAAAGAACACCCAGTAATAATATTTTATGGGTGGAAATAACTTATCTACAACGTAATCAATAGGCCTAAAAATTTTCTCCAAACTTTCGGATGGTTCAATACCTACATCATAATCCACTCCGGTAACTTCATCAATATCTTCATAAGGAAATATCTTTCTCCAGTATATCACAGCATAAATATACAAGACATACATTGCCACAAAAATCAAAGCTTCATACAACTCGATTTTATGGTCATAAAAAACGACAATTAGAATTATTATAGATAAGCTGTAAAACAAAAGATCACGGAATACCGGCTGCCAGGCAAGGAACGATTTTCTCACCAAAGCTACTGCCCCGATTATCGCGAGAATGTTAAATACTGCCGATCCAATAATGGTTCCTATTCCTATTGCTTCGTGATTGCCGGGTTTTATTAAAGCAATTATTGCAACAAACAATTCCGGTGCACTTGATCCAACAGCCATGAGGGTAGCTCCGGCCATATCATGAGACATGTTGAACTGCTTTGCAATTTTATCCAACGATTCGATAAAGTATTTATCACTGACTTGGGCGAGTAGATAAAATGATATGATTAAAGCCAGGATACTCCCTAATAGCAACAACATTTTAACAGGTTGATAGAGGTTTGGATTCGTTGGTTAATTTTAAGACAGGCTCTAAGATAATGGTTTATTTAAAATTAATTCAATTGAATAGTGAATTTTGAATATTCATTTTGCAAATAAATGATATCGTACAAATTGAATAATGTTCTAAATCTTAGATGATTTATGCATAATTAACCAATCCAGAAATAATGTTTTCAGATTTGAAGAAACAGCAGGTTAGGGTAAAGCAGAATTCTAAGAAATAAAGGGAAACTTGTAAATAAGCCTCCCTTATAATTATCCGAGTTAACTGTTATATGCAAATCTATTTCATCTAATCCGGATATGATTTAACATTGTTCCCAAAATGTGGTAATTATGTAACAATCATCTATCCTTTTGAAGATTTTAAATAAAGGCATTTTAATAATTGTATTGATTTCCGGTTGTCTTCAGACTAAGGATCAAAAAGTGCAGTCATATCTGTTGAAAGGAAATCAGGCTTTAGCCAGTAAAGAATACCAGGATGCCGTTGAATATTTTGAATTGGTATTGAAAGCAGATAATGGCAACACGGATGCGCTCAATAATCTAGGAATTGCATATTCGGGATTAAATAATCAGATTGAAGCTATAAAACAATACTCTCTTGCCCTTACCATCGATTCGTTACATTATGATTCTCGGTATAACAGGTTTAATGCATACTATAGTCATAATAAATTTACGGATGCCCTGACCGATTTATCAATATTAAAAAAAGTCTACCCCGATTCTGCACAGGTTAGTTTTGCTTTTGGTTTGGCTTATACAAAGTTGAAGAATTATTCAAAAGCTAAGCAATCATTTGATCTAGCCTTGGAGCAGGGATGGGATGAAGTAGAGATATTAATTAATAAGGGGAACCTGTCTTTTTACCAGGGAGATCTTAATGCTGCAAAAAATGATATTCTATTGGCTTTGAAGTTAGATTCTTTACAGGGGCTTGCTTATAATTCTCTTGCGTTAATTACAATTGAAGAAAATGAATCAATTGAGGCCTTGCCTTTAATTGACAAGGCTTTATGGCTTGATCCAGGCCATCCATATTATCTAAATAATAAAGGATATATTTTATTGAAAATGGGCAAATTTGACGAGGCCGAAATTTTTATCAATGAAAGTATTACAATTGATCCTAATAATGCTTGGGCTTTCAGAAATAAAGGTATTGTACATTTAAATAAAGGAAATGTAATTAGAGCAATAGAACTACTGGAACATGCAATTGAAATAGATATGCATGTAGATGATGCTTATTACTACTTAGCCAAAGCATATTTTATAAATGGACAAATTGACCTTGCTTGTATTTCTTTATCCAAAGCACTGGAATTAGATTCGCAAAAACTAATAAAAATCGAAGGTTTAATTTGCCAATAAATTGATAATTGCCAACAGGAGTTTATGGATAAAATGTAACCTTAATTCAAATTCGATGAGGACAAAAACAATTCAAACGAAATCCATATTATACTAATAATCAGATAGATTTGAGATTATTGTAAAGTACTTCATGAACAGAATTTCTAAGTTTTGATATTTTTATTTCCCTCATCATTACTGAAGGTTTCTCAAGATCATCATCACAATAGGCAGAGCTCTTTTTCACCCATTCAAAGTCCACCTCCTTAAATGGTATTTGCGGATCGTTGAGGAATTTTGTCCGGCTTAAAAATCTTTGATTTATTTTGAAACCTACAGATACACTGCAATTCATATTTGGGGTGGGATGCATTGGATTGGCAACTGAAATTATAAGATATTCCTTCTTTGAATGAATATATTTCACCCTGTTGATTTTGCAAATAGGTCGATGGTAATTATTATTTGCTTGCAGAGAAGCCAATTCTTGTAAGATTGATATTCCGCTCCATCGTTTGCATGATTTGACATCGCTTAATAAGCTATACGGCTTTTGCATACCTGAAGATTGAAAGTCTTTGGTAAAATAAAAGGTATCATTATTAAGATCATGATTATATCTGAACAGAAACATTTCAAAAAACCTGAAATATCGAGGAATAAGATTGGATACTCTCAACATAAACATTTCGGCATTTGAATTATAACTTTCCATAAGATCAATCAGCCTGTCTGGATTGAATTTTTCATTGGTTGAAAACTCAAGCAATCCTTTTACAAACTTTTTCTCATGTAAAATAATTGCACTGGAAAAATAATAACTTTTAAAATTGTTAAGTACATGATCAAATTTTTTGCTTTCAACCCAACTGGAAGTATATGACCTGTCCTTTAGATTCATCATGTTATATCCGATCTCTTTGCCCAGAATAAATAGGAGTTGGGCTTTACTAATTGAACTATTCAGCAACAACCGTGGATTGTCATCAGGTATTAATAAATACCTTAAAGATTTTAGTTCAGGGTAAGAATCTAGTCCCTTGTACTCTATTTGGTAACCATATTCAGTGCTTAAAATATCAGCAAATTGATCAGCGCGGTCTAATCCTTTAAAGTCTATGTTGAAATTATGGATAAATTTTTTGGCTAACTTTTCAATATCTTCAAAATAATTGTCATGTATCTCCTGGTATGATCTTAAAACAGAGAAGAAAAAATGTTCGAATCTAATATCATAGGTTCTTCCTATTTGAATGATAGAATTTACAAATGCGCTTAGTTTTGTTGGTGCTTTGGATAGAAGTTGTAGAATATTTGCCGGTTCAATTCCAAAAAACTCAAGAGGAAGCTCATTAAGCATGTTTGAACGGATCAATTCAGAGACAGGCGCCAATTCTTTACCGAGCTGCAGAGATATAAGTTGGTCATAGTCAACTTCCAAGGCTTCTGATATTGATATGATCTTGTCGGTTTTGGGATACTTTTTACCTTTCTCCATTTCATTTAAGTATGAAATGGAGATGTTGCTTTTTTTTGAAAGCTGTGATAGGGAATACTGTCTCTCCATGCGATATTGATGAAGTTTAAGCCCAAATATCAGCTTAATGTTCTTCTCCGAGATGGACATCTTTTAGGTGCTTTTGTAGAGGTGTCAAATTTATCGATATTTTTCTAAAAGCGAATATTCGCTAGTAATATAATTTACACTTGTCAAACATTCCGAAAACAAAATTGACATACTTATATTTACCGGTTATGTTTCATGAAACAGTTGAGATGCTAAGAAAGAAATTATCTATGCCCCTGCCAGGTGCTGTTGTCCAGAAAGAAATGGCTCCTGTTTTAACAGATCCAATTAAATTTAATCCTTCAGCTAAACAGGATACGATTTTAGGAGGAGTATTAATATTATTGTATAGCGTTGGTGACAGAATAATGCTTCCATTAATCCAAAGGCCGGTTTATAATGGTGTTCATAGCGGGCAAATTAGCTTTCCAGGTGGTAAAAAAGAAAAGAACGAATCATTGGTAGAAACGGCTCTCAGGGAAGCTCATGAAGAGATTGGGGTGCCGATTGATGAGATAGAAATTATAGGGACCCTGACTGAATTATTTATCCCAGCAAGTAATTTTAAAGTCTTGCCGGTAGTTGGTATCATTTCTACTCCATTTAAATTTTCACCAGATAAACATGAGGTAGTAAAAATCCTGGAAGCCGATATTATGGAGTTGCTTCAGGATCCTCGTAAAACAAAAACCATTGAGGTTAAGAGGGTCAATCTAAATATTTTAATTGAAGCGCCTTACTTTGACGTCAAAGGAAATGTCGTATGGGGAGCTACCGCAATGATGTTGTCGGAACTCCTCTATTTGTTAAATCAAAAGGATTAACTTCAAATTTTAGATTGATTTCCCTACTTTCACAGCTTCATTTAGAAATATGGAAACTAAAACTGCTGTATTAATTACTAATGATACTATCGTAATAGGCATTATAATGGTTGTGCTGGCCATGGTGTTTAAAACAGCCGCATCAGAAAGGCCATTCTGGAAAAAATTTTACACCTACGTTCCAATGCTATTTCTATGCTATTTTGTTCCTTCATTATTTAATTCGTTTGGCATTATTGATGGAGAATCCTCTAATTTATATTTTGTTGCCTCCAGGTATCTATTGCCTACCAGTTTAGTGTTATTAACTATTAGTATTGATTTGAAAGAAATAGGGAAGTTGGGTAAAAAGGCAATAATTATGTTTTTTGCCGGGACAACCGGAATTATTGTTGGAGGGCCAATAGCGATCCTGATTTTTTCAGTGATAGCTCCGGAAGTAGTTGGGGGTGTTGGGCCAGATGAAGTTTGGCGTGGGTTAGCAACTGTAGCCGGCAGTTGGATAGGAGGAGGAGCTAATCAAGCTGCTATGTTGGAAATATTCGGTGCAAGTACCCCTTTATTCAGCACCATGATTGCGGTAGATGTTTTTATTGCAAATATATGGATGGCTTTTCTTCTTTTTGGAGCCGGAAGATCGCAACAAATTGATAAGTTATTCAACGCAGATGCATCTGCAATTGAAGAAGTAAAAAGCAAAATGGAAAAATATCGGCTTAGTATTGCCAAGATCCCTGCATTGTCTGATACCATGATAATTCTTGGTATTGGATTTGGAGCTACATCTTTTTCACATCTTTTAGGAAATTATATTGCACCTATAATTGAACAACATGCGCCAGAATTGGAAAAACTAAGCTTAACCTCAACTTTTTTTTGGATGATAGTTATTGCTACTACAATTGGGTTGGTTTTGTCATTTACCAGGGCCAGAAAATTAGAGGGAGCCGGTGCTTCCAGATTGGGAAGTGCAATGCTTTATGTATTGATCGCCTCAATTGGTATGCGCATGGACCTCCTGTCAATTTTTGATAATCCAGGAATATTTGCACTAGGAGGTTTATGGATGCTAATTCATATTATTATCTTATTAACAGTAGCAAAGATTATTAAGGCTCCATTTTTCTTTACCGCCGTGGGCAGCCAGGCAAATATTGGGGGCGCAGCATCAGCCCCTATCGTGGCTGCAGCATTTAATCCGTCACTTGCCCCGGTTGGAGTCTTATTAGCAGTACTTGGTTATGCGTTGGGAACATATGGCGCTTGGATATGCGGTATAATGATGAGGACTGTTTCCATGTAGACCATTAAACCTAACAGCTAGGGATTATCCCCTATATTGTCAGGTCCTGTTTCTGCGACAAAGTTTTCAATCTTACCTATCTCCTGCTGGGAGTAATATTTTGAATAGGTTGACGTTACCTTTTTTCGCCACCATAATTTTAATTTTAAGAGTACAAATATAAGCTTTCTCTAAAATAATTTCTTTTTGATTTGGTAGCATGCTCATCTTGAATTTATAAGAATAAATCAATTATTTGGAATAATTGGGAACCGGAAATTTGTTAAAACGTTTAATTGATCACAAGCATTATTTGAAAGACTTCCTGGGTATGGCTATATTTACGAAAATCAATTTAGAATCTTTTTGAATACTTACAATTCCATAAGGCAATCGATTAAAGAATCACTCGAAAAAAGCGATGGTATTCTACCAGCAGATTTACCAAAGTTTCTAAAATATTCGTTGATTGAACATGAAGTTGGATTTATACAATTTCATAATCCTCTATCCATACCATTATCATCAGATTTATCAATAGAGAGTGATTCTATATTGTTCCTGTTTGTAATGGATGGTGAATGTACATTAAGTTCATCATTGGAATCAGGTAATCTTTTGCTTGACCGTTCCAACTATCTTGTATTGTCTTATCCTTATAAAGACTGGAACTTAACAATTACTATTAAAGGGGGGACAAAGATCCTGCTTTTATCTATTCCAATAAGGAAATTACATGAATTTATTAACAAACAGCTTTCATCAGATCACACTAAAATTAATGAATCCTTGAGAAATTATAAGGTGAAAAATTTCTATTCATCAAGAAAAGTCATACCTGCAATTTCAGTAACCATCCATCAGGTATTTAACAATTCACTTAAAGAATCATTTCAAAAACTTTACCATGTTAGTAAAGTGATGGAGCTTTTATCTTATCACCTGGACAGCTCTGACCAAGATGTAAAATATGATACAAAATGCCCATTCCTGAGTGATAACTTCGAGATAGAGAAAATAAAAGATGCTCAAAAGATAATCACCGAGAACATGATGGATCCACCCACTCTGACTGAATTGGCCAGGGCGGTTGGAACAAATGAATATAAATTGAAAGTAGGTTTCAAGAATCTATTTGGAAATACTGTTTATGGCCATCTGAATGACTATAGAATGGATAAGGCTAGGGAATTGCTAGAGATCGATGGACACCAGATCAAAGAAGTTGCCTATCAGGTAGGTTATTCTAATCCCAGCCATTTTATCACCGCTTTTAAGAAAAAATTCGGTGTTACCCCTAAAAAGTACCTCAAATCTGTACAGAATTAAGCTTTCTGGTAGTCTAATCCTGTAGCAGTACTCGATTTTCCCGGGTTTGTACTGGTAGGTTGTTTACTCACACTACAAGAAAAGCATATTAACCCCGAAATCAGTGAAATCATAACATATTTTAAATTAAATGTCTTGAATCTCATCAATTAATTCTCTTGTTGTTTAATTAAATTGAGAGCTGAACCAGCTTTGAACCATGCGATTTGCCCTTCATTATAGGAATGGTTAACCTCTATGCTATCTGTTGTTCCATCAAAATGATTAAGTACCAATGTTAGAGATTTACCAGGGGAAAAACTTGTTAATTCCATCAAGTCGATTGTATCATCTTCAAGAATTTTATCATAATCACTTTCGATATCAAAAGTCAGACCCAACATACCCTGCTTTTTTAAGTTAGTCTCGTGTATTCGGGCAAACGATTTCACTAATATTATTCTAACACCTAAATGGCGAGGTTGCATCGCTGCATGTTCCCTGGAAGATCCTTCTCCATAATTGTGGTCTCCCACTACAATGGTAGGAATTCCTGCTTCTTTGTAGGCCCTTTGTGTAGCCGGTACGCTGCCATATTCTCCTGTAATCTGATTTTTTACACTATCTGTTTTTTCATTGAAATAATTCAGTGCTCCGGTCAGGGTGTTATCTGAAATATTGTCTAGATGGCCTCTGAACCTCAGCCAGGGCCCGGCCATAGATATATGGTCAGTGGTACATTTGCCCTTTGCTTTAATTAATAGTTTCATTCCTTCAATGTTCTTCCCATCCCAAGGCTTAAAGGGAGTAAGCAGTTGTAATCTTTTAGACTCCGGATTTACAACAACCTCAATTGCACTTCCATCTTCGGCAGGTGATTGAAATCCCAGATCTTTGACATCGAATCCTTTGGGTGGCATCTCAAGGCCTGTTGGTTCATCAAACATTACTGCTTCACCATCTTCATTAATTAACGAATCAGTTAAGGGATTGAAAGTCAAATCACCGGAAATAGTCATTGCTGTTACTAACTCTGGTGAGGCCACAAAAGCATGAGTGTTGGGATTGCCATCATTCCTTTTAGCAAAATTTCTATTGAAAGAAGTAATTATGGAATTCTTTTTGTCAGGATCATTAGTGTGCCGTGCCCATTGCCCTATGCAAGGTCCGCAGGCATTTGCTAAAACAATACCGCCTATTTTTTCAAATTGTTCAAGGTATCCATCTCTTTCAACTGTGTACCTGACCATTTCTGAACCTGGTGTGATGGTAAAATCAGATTTTGTTTTCAATTTTTTGTCAACCGCTTGTTTTGCCAGGGATGCCGCCCTCGAAATATCTTCATAGGAAGAATTTGTGCATGAACCTATTAGTCCAACTTCCAGTTTCGCTGGCCAGTTGTTTTCTTTTACAGCATCGGCAAACTTAGAAATTGGAGTGGCTAAGTCCGGGGTAAATGGCCCATTAATATACGGCTCCAATTCCGAGAGATTAATTTCAATCACCTGATCAAAATACTCATCCGGATTAGCATAAACCTCCTTATCACCGGTGAGATGACTGCTTATCTCGTTGGCCATATCAGCAATCTCCGCTCTGTCGGTTCCCCTCAAATATTCTGACATTTTATTATCATATCCAAAGGTTGATGTAGTGGCACCTATCTCGGCACCCATATTGCAAATGGTCCCCTTTCCTGTACAAGATAGACTTTCTGCTCCATCGCCAAAATATTCAACAATTGCACCGGTACCCCCTTTTACAGTTAATATTCCCGCTACTTTAAGAATTACATCTTTTGCTGATGTCCATCCACTCATTTTACCCGTAAGATGGACTCCTATGAGTTTTGGGAATTTAAGTTCCCAGGGTAAACCGGCCATTACGTCCACGGCATCGGCACCCCCGACACCTATTGCTACCATACATAATCCACCTGCATTTACCGTATGAGAATCAGTTCCGATCATCATCCCCCCCGGGAAAGCGTAGTTTTCTAAAATTACCTGGTGGATAATTCCGGCTCCCGGCTTCCAAAATCCAATGCCATACTTGCTGGAAACAGATGCCAGAAAATCGAAAACTTCTTTACTGGCATTAATAGAATTTTTCAAATCTTCTTTTGCTCCGGATTTAGCAAGAATTAAGTGGTCACAATGAACTGTGGATGGAACCGCAACTTGTTTTTTCCCTGCCTGCATAAACTGAAGTAGTGCCATTTGGGCGGTGGCATCTTGCATAGTGACTCGATCCGGGGCAAAATCAACGTATGATTTCCCTCTTTCATAAGCAATACTGGAAGTTCCTTCAAATAAATGAGAGTAAAGAATTTTTTCAGAAAGGGTTAGGGGATTACCAACAACCGCCCTTGCAGCATTAATTCGCATCTCCATTTGTTTGTATACTTCTTTGATCATTTTGATATCGTAGGCCATATTTTTGTAATTTTATGTA
>SMUY01058800.1_pt1 | contig 18806 bp, 19 predicted proteins | sample 2456441 | NCBI WGS metagenome assembly SMUY01 (sample SAMN11095931, study PRJNA526329) | marine sediment metagenome | biome: Marine sediment; feature: Surficial sediment; material: Deep marine sediment; isolation source: Hadal surficial sediment | place: Pacific Ocean | collected 2014-11 | depth...
CGCCAGGGCACGCTCACGACTCGAGGCGTGGACGATCGTGAGCACGACGACATAAACCACGGCTGGGGCATCGCCAAGCAACTCGGCGCCCTCGACATCGGCCAGTCCGTGGTGGTGAAGGATTGCGCCATCGTTGCCGTGGAAGCGATGGAAGGTACCGACGAGTGCTTGCGACGTGGTGCCGCGCTTGCCGGTCCGGGTACGGTGCTGGTGAAGGCCGCGAAGCCCGAACAAGACCTGCGCTTCGACGTGCCGGTGGTCGGTATCGACACCATTGTCACGATGGCGGACGTGGGAGCCTCGGCGCTGTGTATCGAGGCTGACGTCACGGTGCTCTTCGACGCCGAGGAGTTCCGTGCGGCGGCCAACGCCGCCGACATTGCGGTCATCGCACGGCGGCGGGACTGAGCCCATGCGCGTCGGAGTGGTGGGCGTCGGCGCGATGGGCCAACACCACGCGCGTGTCTACGCGGAGATTCCCGGCTGCGAGCTGGTTGGCGTACACGACGTCGATGAGGAGCGCGGGCGGGCGATTGCGGACAAATACGGGGTGTCGGCGTTTGCCGAGCTCGACGCTCTGCTCTCCGAGGTCGACGCGGTTACCGTGGCGGTGCCCACACCGGACCACCACGAAATCGGGCTGCGCTGCCTGCGTGCCGGCTGCGACGCCCTGGTCGAAAAACCACTGGCCCCGTCACTGGAGGAAGCCGACGACCTTATTGCCGCGGCGGCTGAGGGACAGCGCATTCTCCTGGTGGGACACATCGAGCGCTACAATCCCGCCGTGGCGGCGATGACGGAGCGTGTCGAGCGCCCCGGCTTCATCGAAGTGGATCGTCTGGGCTCACTGGCGCCGCGCAGCCTGGAGACCGATGTGGTGCTGGACCTGATGATCCACGACATCGATATAGTGCACGCGCTCGTGGATGAGGACCTGGTGGAGGTTCGAGCCGTCGGCGTGCCCATCCTCACGGAGGCCATCGACTTCGCCAACGCCCGGCTGGAGTTCGCCGGGGGCTGTGTCGCCAACCTGACGGCAAGCCGGGTAAGCGTCAATCGTATCCGCAAGGTGAGGGTGTTCCAGGCCGAGGCGTATCTGTCGGTCGATTACATCGCGCAGACGGTGGAGCACTACCGGCTGGTGCGCACGGACGGGCGGCCCAGCGGTATCGAGACCGACAAGATCGATGTCTCCGGCGAGGAACCGTTGCTCCGACAGCTTCGAGATTTTGTCGATTGTTGCGAAACCCGCCGCGAGCCCCTTTCCGGCGGCGCGTCGGCGCGTCGCGCGTTGCAAACGGCACTCGAAATTCTCGCCGGAATTGAGGCCCGCATGAGGTGATTCACTCGCGGTGTCCCAACACACTCGACTCTTTTTGATAAGCTAGCCTGCCGTCCTCCCAAGCCCCGAGAAACCTTCATGCCCATTGCATTCGAGCCCAGTCGGCGACCGACGCTCGGTATCGAGGAGGAGTATCAGCTCTGCGATCCGAACACCGGGGAGTTGGTGCCGCGGGTGGAGTCGATCATGGAGCAGGCCGATCCGGAGCTGCGTGCCCGCCTGAGTTACGATCTGATCTTGCCGCTTATCGAAGCCAATACCGAGATCTCGGAGAGCGTCGAGGAGGGCATCGAGAACCTGTTGGACAAGCGTCGCCGGGTACAGGCTCTGGCCGAGGCGGTGGGCTGTACCCTCGGCCTCACCGGGACCCATCCGTTCGCCGACCCGAAGCAGGTGGATTTCGTCGACACCCCCGACTACCAGTGGGTTCACCACCAGCTCGGTTATGTGGCGCAGCGCAACATCACCTTCGGCTTGCACGTCCATGTGGGCGTCGACGACGGCGACCGCGCCGTGTACATCGCCAACCGCATGCGGCAATGGATCGGGCCGCTGATCGCGTTGGCCGCCAACTCACCCTATCTCGACGGTGTGGATACCGGTTGGAACGCCGCGCGTGTATACGCCTTCGGGGCGTTCCCTCGCGCCGGAATCCCGCCGGAGTTGAGTAGCTACGAGGCGTTTGCCGCCCAGATCGACTCCCTGATCGCATCCGGCGCGATCACCAAGCCACGGCAGATCTGGTGGAACGTCCGCGTGCATCCGCAGCTAGGAACGGTGGAGTTCCGTGCCTGCGACGTGCAGATCTCACTAGCCGGTACAGCCGCCCTGGTGGGGGTGATTCAGGCTCTCATCGTGGCGTATGGTGACGCCCACCGCCGCGGGGAACCAGCCCCCGACATGCCGGGATCCTATCTGGAGGACCTGCGCTGGAAGGGGATGCGATTCGGTCTCGACGCCGACGTCATCGACGCCGAAACCGCCGAGGTCATGTCGATGCCCGACTTCGTGCGGAAGATGATCGCCGTAGCGGCTCCGGCGGCGCAAAAGCTCGGCACGACCGCCTATCTCGACGCCGTCGCCGACATCCTGCGCAGCGGCAACGAGGCGACGGCGCAACGGGCGCTGGCGCGAGAGTTAGGCGGAGATCTGAGGCAACTGCAGGTGAAGCTGCTCACCAAGGCGCGCGACATCGGCATTCGAGATCCCGAGACGGTAGCCGTTTGACGACTGGTGGTGCGCTTCTAGCCGGCATCTCTCAGCTTGCTGACCTCCCCCCCGGCACCTTACGCGTGCACGTCCTCGGTTGTGGTAGCGGTTATCCGACGGCCGAGCGGGACACCAGCAGCCTGCTGATCGGTGCCCCCGACGGGTGGACCCTGGTCGACTGCCCGGGTTCGGTGGTGCACAAGCTGGCGCGACTTGGAGTGGCGCCAGCAGACTTGCGGCGAGTGATCCTGACGCACAACCACGTCGACCACGTGTACGGCTTGCCGCACCTCATTCATGCGCTGTCGATCGCCGGCAGGCGCGACCACATCGAGGTGGCTGCGCCGCGCCAGACCTTGGGCACGGTGGCTGCCATGATGGCGGCACATGGGCTCGAGGACGCCCGCTATCCCCAGGTGAAAGGAATCGAGATCGCCCTCGAGGAGGGGGCCGAAATAGGCGCGGCGGCGGGAACGAGAATCCGCGCGGCGCCGGCAGCACACGGACGCGATACTGTGGCGGTGCGTTTTGACGCGGGGGAGGCGTCAGTGTGCCATTCTTCGGACACCACGCCGAGCGTAGCGGTTGTACGCCTGGCGCGGGGCGCCGATATGCTGTTTCACGACTGTGCCGGTCCGCACCGTTTGAAGGGCGGCTTTGCGGCCAGCCATTCGAGTGCCCGCGAGGCGGCGGAGGTGGCGGCGGATGCCGGCGTCGGTACCCTCGTTCTGATGCATTTGGGAGCGCTGGAGGGTGCCGTTCTCGAGGAGTGTGTGCGGGAGGCCGAAAGCGGCTTCTCCGGCGTGGTAATCCTCCCCCACGACGGAGCAGCGTGGGTACTGCCTTCAACGGGGGGGTAACAGGCAGGAGCAAGATGGACGCGGCATCGGTGCAAGCAGCTTATGCGCGCTGGTCGAGGGTCTATGACGGCACCTTCGGCATGCTGATGAGCGGAGCGCGCCGCCGGGCGGTCGGTATCCTCAACCTGCAGCCTGGAGAGCGCGCCCTCGAGGTGGGGGTGGGGACCGGGTTATCGTTGTCGTTGATGCCGGCGGGCTGCCACCTCACCGGTGTCGATTTCTCGCGCCCCATGCTGGAGAGAGCGTTGCCCCGGGTGCGCCGCGGCAAACTGGCATGCCGTGCGGCGCTGGTGGAGGCCGACGGTGCCCGATTGCCGTTTGCCGACGGTACGTTCGATGCCGCGCTGGCGCCCTTCGTGGTCTCCGCAACACCGAATCCGGCCGCCGTGCTGCGTGAGATGGTCCGGGTATGCCGACCGGGAGGTCGCTTGCTGGTGCTGAATCACTTCACCTCCCGCAGCCAGTTTCTGGCGCGCATCGAACAGGGCCTTTCGCCGGTGACCTCCAGCGTTCTCGGCTTCCACACCGACTTTCCGCTGGAGCCCCTGTTCGAAAGCGCATCCATCAAGATTGATCACGTGCAGCGTGTCACGCTGGTGGGAAGCTGGTACGCAGTCACCTTCGTGAGGAGAGACGAATGACGCACATCGACCTGCGCGACCGGGTAGCGTTGGTCACCGGCGCCTCCCGCGGCATCGGCAAGTGCATCGCCTTGGCCCTGGCGGAGGCGGGTGGAGCAGTTGCCGTCCACTTCAACCAGCAAGCGGATGCCGCCGGGGCAGTGGTGCGCGAGATCGAGGCGCAGGGCGGTGAGGCCATCGCCGTCCGCGCCGACGTTCGTGTCGCCGAAGATGTTCAGGGAGCGGTGGCGGCGTGCATCGAGCGCTGGGGGCGACTGGACATCCTGGTGTGCAACGCGGGGATCTGGAAAGGAGCTGCGGTGGAGGTCATGTCCGAAGCGGAGTGGGACGAGACCATCGACGTCAATCTCAAAGGAATGTACTTGGCGACCCACTACGCCGTACCACACCTGAAAGCGTCGGCCACGGGTGCGATCGTGAACGTTTCTTCTACCGCCGGGCAGCGGGGGGAGGCAGGCCATGCCCACTACGCGGCCGCCAAGGGCGGGATGATCGCGTGGACCAAGTCGTTGGCGCCGGAGCTGGCGCCTTACGGCGTTCGTGTCAACTGCGTGGCGCCGGGGTGGGTGCATACCGACATGGCGGCCGCAGCGCTGGCGAGCGACGGGAAGAAGATCAGCGCTGCAATCCCGCTGGGTAGGGCAGGGCAGCCGCAAGAGATTGCCTCAGTGGTGTGTTTCCTCGCCGGTGATCTCGCCTCCTACATGACCGGGGAGATCGTCAACGTCAACGGCGGCAGCGTTCTATGCGGCTAGCGAGCAACGCGCTCAGCTGGGTGATCATTCCGGCCGGCGGGCGCGGCACGCGCCTGCACCCCGCTACGCAGAGTGTCCCCAAAGTTCTCCTCCCGGTCGGTCTGCGGCCCATGCTCGACTGGGCCCTCGACGAAGCACTCGCCACGGGAGTTAGCGCTATCGTCGTAGTCGTGTCACCCGATCAACCGCGGGTCCGGGAGTACTTGGAGTGGCGCGCTGGGGCTGAAAGCTGGGGCGCGGGCGTATGTTTGCATGTCGTGGAGCAGCCGGAGCCGGCGGGGATCGGCGACGCACTGATCCGCTGCCGCTCGCTCACGGGCGATGCGTCCTTTGGTGTCATTGTGCCGGACAACTGGTTCGATTCGCCCACCCCGGCTGTGGCACAGGTGGCGCAAACGCACTTTCGCACGGGGCTCAACACCCTCGGATTGGTCTCCGTCGAGCCGCAGCACGCTTCGCTGTTGGGCAACGTCGGGCGCGTCAGACTCCAGCATATCGAGGACGACGATTTTCATATCCGTGAACTGGGAGACAAGTCGGCCGGTACCTTCAACGTCGAGGGGCCGCAGGCGATATTGCGCGGTTGCGCACGGTACGTATTGGGGCCGGATTTCTACGATGCTCTGGAGACTACCGGACCGCCCTCGAAGGGCGAATGGGACGACGTTCCCGCGTTTCAGCTCCTCACCCGCGGGGCGGGCGTCACCGGTCGCCGGCTACAGGGGCGGCATTTCGATGTCGGTCACGAGGCTGGCTACTTGGCGGCGATGCACTACCTTTTTGAGCGCCGCTTCAGCGATAACGGCGCATGATGCCGATAACGATCCCCTGGATGCGGACGTCGGCTTCGTCGACGAAAAGCGGTTCGATGGTGGGGTTGGCGGGTTGCAGGCGAATTACCGAGCCCTCGCGCAAGAACTTCTTCAGCGTGACTTTCTCGCCGGGGAGGAGAGCGATCACGGTTTCGCCGGTCTCCGCCGTGGTGCGATCCTCGACGATCACGATATCGCCGTCGCGGATCTGTTCGTCGATCATGGAGTTGCCGCGCACGCGCAGGGCGTAGGTGGGCTTCCGGCCGACGAAATCGGGTGGCAGGTTCACCGTTTCGGGGTTTGCCACCGCCTGGATGGGACGGCCGGCCGTGAGTTGCCCGAGGAGCGGCACCTCGACGGTGCGCACCGGCTCCGGGTCGACCAGCTGGATGCCTCGGCCTTGGTGCGGCGCCTTGCGCAGGTAGCCTTTCTGCACCAGCTGTTCGACATGTTTGTAGACCGTCGCGGGCGAGGAAAGGCCGAAGCGGGAGCCGATTTCCTGCAGCGTCGGCGCGTAGCCGTGCTCGCCGACGTGCTCACGTATGAAATCCAGGATCTCTTTCTGCCGTTTGGTCAGGTACATGGGTCGCTTCAGTGAAGATAAAACAATAGAAGACAAAACTAACACGAATTAACTACAGTAACATTGTGATACGTTGATCCCATGATCTGGATGGGACTCGACATCGGCAGCCGGCGCATCGGCGTGGCCGTCTCGGACGAAAACGGCATCATCGCGCAGCCGTTGACGACACTGGAAACGCGGAACAACGGCGACTTTCCGCTGGAGGAGCTACGCAGGTTGGTGGCGGAGCGCGATGTCGCTGGGATTGTCGTCGGTTTGCCGCGTCGCCTCGATGGCACGCACGGTCCCGCAGCGGCCGCTGCGGAGGCCATTGCGGCAGGGCTGGTGGAGGCGTTCTCTGTTCGCGTGGAGATGTGGGATGAGCGTCTTACCAGCGTGCAAGCAGAAAGATTGCTCGTTGAGGCCGGGGTCAGCCGCAGGAAGCGCAAGGGAGCTACAGACCGCATCGCTGCGGCGCTGATTCTGCAGGGGTTCCTGGATCATCTCTCCATGGTGGCCGGGGCTCACACCGACGGGAACAAGTGGTGAGCAGGCGTAGCGTGGTCACCGCCATGCTGCTCGCTGTGGTGGCGCTGTACTTTGCTGTTCGGGTCACCACCGGCGTGGCGGTGGCGGCGCTGGACACTCCCTTCGACGGCAACGCCGGGGCGCCGGTCGTGGCCGCCATCAGCCCCGGCGCGTCGGCGGCGGAGGTTGCCGCATTGCTGCAGGAAAAGGGCGTGATTCGCAGTGCACGGAGCCTACGGTGGTGGATGCGGTTCAGCGGCACGGCAGGGGGGATCCATACCGGTCAATACCGTTTCCAGGGGCCGGCAACGCTGCGCCAGGTGAGTGACGCGATCACCCAGGGTCGTGTGTGGCTGGAGACGGTGACGGTCCTCGAAGGGGCGACCCGTTGGCAGGTCGCCGAGGCGCTGTCGGCGGCGGGATTCGGTACCTACGAGCAAGCCTGGGAGGCCACCCGCAACGTCTCGCTGATCGCCGACCTCGACCCCGAGGCGACGGACCTCGAAGGCTATCTCTTTCCGGATACGTACGCCGCGCCGCGCGACACCGGCGCCGAGCACATCGTGCAGATGATGGTGACCCAGTTCCGCGCCGTGTGGAATGACCAACGTGTGCACCGGGCGCAAGAGGCCGGGTTCACCGTACGTGAGCTGATCACCATCGCTTCGCTGGTCGAAGCAGAGACCGGGCTGGCCTCGGAGCGCGCGCTGGTCTCCGGTGTGTATCACAACCGGCTGCGGCAGCGCATGTTGTTGCAGTGCGACCCGACATTGCTGTATGCGCTCTACCTGGACGGTCGCCGGGATCGCAACATTCGCCGCGCCGACTTCGCTAATCCGTCGCCCTACAACACCTATCGGGTACGCGGCCTGCCCCCTGGCCCGATCGGCAATCCGGGGGTTGCGAGCATCGATGCGGCGTTGCATCCGGCGGCGACCGAATACGTCTATTTCGTGGGGCGCAACGACGGCTCGCATGCCTTCTCGCGCACGTTGAGGGAGCACAACGCCAACGTCAACCGCTATCAGCGGTAGCTGTGTGCCCCTATGCAGTTGGGTCGGCCCAGGGGCGGGTACCGCCTACCTCGGTGCCCGCCAAAGCCTCTGCTCGCCAGACCCATCACGTTTTCGCCATGGCCAGCCAACGGTTGTACACTAGTGACCTCTCTTCCCGACCTCCCGATGAGCGCATCATGAGCGATCTGCGCCAACATGCTGAGCTGAGCTCCGATGCGGCGGCGGCGTTTCGTTTTGCCGTCGTGGTGAGCCGTTTCAACAGTGACATCACCGGCGCTCTGCTGGACGGGGCCCTGCGGACGCTCGAGGAGCACGGGGCTGCCCCTGATGCGGTGCGGGTTCACCACGTTCCGGGCGCTTTCGAGTTACCGATGGCGGCGGCCAAGCTCACCGAGGGGGGCGCAGATGCGGTGATTTGCCTCGGTGCGTTGATCAAGGGGGAAACCATTCATTTCGAGCACCTGTGCGCGGCGGTGGCGCTGGGTATCGAGGAGGTGGCGGTGCGCTCCGGAGTGCCGGTCATTTTCGGGGTGTTGACCTGTGAAGAACGTGGCCACGCCGAGGCTCGCGCCGGTGGCGACAAGGGCAACAAGGGCGCGGAATCGGCGCTCGCGGCGATCGAAATGGCCGTTCTCTTTGCATCGATCTCCGGAAGGAGTGGCTGGGATGGGCAAACGCCATCGAGCCCGTGAGTCCGCCGTCCAGTGCCTCTATCAATGGGAGGTGACGGGCGCCGATCCGGAGGGGCTGCTCGCCGGCTACTGGGAGAACCATGGCCCCCCCGAGCTCGCGATCAAGCGATTCGCCGAGACGCTGTTCCATGGCGTCGTGGCGCACGCTGAAGAAATCGACGCTATGATCTCCGCGCAAACGGAGCACTGGCACATAGACCGGCTCGGGCTGGTCGAGAAGGCCATCCTGCGGCTGGGCGTTTACGAGTTGTTATTCGAGTCTGACACGCCGCCCGCGGTCGTCATCGATGAAGCGTTGGAGATCTGCAAGCGATTCAGCGGGCCGGACGCGGGGCCCTTCGTCAACGGCGTGCTCGATGGTATCAAGGAGCGCGCCGTGGCTGGCGCAACCGGCAAGGTGGACGAACGGTGAGATACGATGCCACCGCAGTCGAAGCCAAATGGCAGAAGAAGTGGGCCGAGGACCAGGTGTACAAGGCCGACGAGAGCCGTGAAGGTACCAAATACTACTGCCTCGAAATGCTGCCGTATCCCTCCGGCAAGCTGCACATGGGCCACGTGCGCAACTACGCGCTGGGGGATGTCGTGGCTCGTTTTCGCCGCATGCGCGGGTTCAACGTCATGCACCCGATGGGGTGGGACTCGTTTGGTATGCCGGCGGAAAACGCCGCCATCGAGCACCATACTCATCCCGCCCTGTGGACGCGGCAGAACATCGAGCTCATGCGCACGCAGATGCAGCGCCTCGGGTTCGCCTACGACTGGGATCGCGAGATCGCCAGTCACACGCCCGAGTACTACCGCTGGAACCAGTGGCTTTTCCTGCGATTCCTCGAGCGTGACCTCGCCTATCGCAAAGACGCGCTGCTGAACTGGTGCCCTTCGTGCGAAACGGTGCTCGCCAACGAGCAGGTCGAGGCGGGGATGTGCTGGCGCTGTGGCTCCGAGGTCGAGGAACGCACGCTGTCGCAGTGGTTCTTCCGCACCACCGCGTACGTCGAGGAGTTGCTCGGCGAAATCGACGGGCTTGAAGGCTGGCCCCAGCGCGTGCGGGCGATGCAGAAGAACTGGATCGGTCGGAGCGAGGGAGCACGGGTCACCTTCGGTGTCGAGGGCTCTGAAGATGGGCTCGAGGTCTTTACCACCCGCATCGATACCATCTTTGGCGCCACCTTCATGCTGTTGGCTCCGGAGCACCCATTGGCGCGCCGCTGGTACGACGCCGGCCCCGGCGCCGAGGCTGCACTCGGTGCCGACGAATTTCGCGCCCGCGTCGACCAGCTCCAAAAAATGAAACGACGCCAGCGTCCCGGCCAGGAGGGTGAGAAAGCCGGCGTGTTTACGGGACATTACGCCACCAACCCTTTCAGCGGGGAACGGCTGCCGGTCTGGATCGCCAACTTCGTGCTCATGGACTACGGCACCGGGGCCATCATGGCGGTTCCGGCGCACGACGAGCGAGACTTCGAGTTCGCCACCACCTACGCACTCTCAATTCGGCCGGTGATCGCACCGGACCAGGGCGGAGAGGACGATACCCCGGCGTGGGTCAGCGGGGGCGCTGCGCTCGAGGAGGCGCAGCCCATCTACGGGACGCTGATGCCCAATTGCGGCGCCTATGCCGGCATGACATCAAAGGCGGCGCAACAGCAGATGGTCGAAGATGCCGCGCTGGGTGGGTTTGGTGCGGCGGCGATCGACTACAAGATCAAGGATTGGGGGATCTCGCGGCAGCGCTATTGGGGGACGCCGATTCCGGTGATCTACTGTGATGCCTGCGGAGTGGTGCCGGTGCCGGAGGACGAACTGCCGGTGGAGCTGCCGGAAGAGGTCGAGCTCTCCGGCGAAGGGGGCTCCCCGCTGGCCCGCGTCGAGTCGTTTGTCAACGTCGATTGCCCGGCGTGCGGCGCTCCGGCGCGGCGCGAAACGGACACCATGGACACCTTCGTTGACTCCTCCTGGTACTACCTGCGGTACCTGTCGCCGCACGACGCCGACGCGCCCTTTGCTCGCTCGGCAGCCGACGCTTGGCTGCCGGTGGATATCTACATCGGCGGCATCACGCACGCCGTGCTGCACCTGCTGTACTTTCGCTTCTTCTGCAAGGCGATGGCTGATCTCGGGCTGCTTTCGGCGCGCGAGCCGGTAACGCGGCTGTTGACGCAGGGGATGGTACAGCTGGGGGGCTCCGCCATGTCGAAGTCAAAGGGTAATGTCGTCGATCCTGACCTGATGGTCAGCTACTACGGGGCCGACGCCACGCGCCTCTTCACGCTGTTCGCAGCACCGCCAGAGCGCAGCTTCGAGTGGAAGGAGGGGGGCATTGAGGGGTGCGCGCGCTTTCTCAACCGCACCTGGACGCTGATCCACCAATCGTTGGCGGGCCTGCAGGACGCTCCGCACAGTGGCTCTGCGGCGGACTTGCCGGAGCCGCTGGCGCAGTTGCGCCGCAAGGCCCACGACACCACCCGCAGGGTGACGGATGAGTTGGACGGCCGTTTGCATTTCAATACCGCGGTGGCCGCACTTATGGAGCTGCTCAACGAGTGCTACGCTGCGACGGAAGCGCTGCCCGCCGCAGAGGCGGGCGTCCACGGTTGGGTGTACCGGGAGGCCTTTGATCGGCTGGTGGCGATGTTGGCTCCCTTCGCGCCACACGTGACGCAGGAGCTCTGGGGTGTGCTCGGCCACGAGGGCTACATCGTCGACCACACCTGGCCGGCCTACGACCCTTCCGCACTCGAGCGCGAGACGGTGAGTTTGGCGGTGCAGGTCGACGGCAAAGTGCGCGGCAGCATCGAGGTGCCGGTCGGTGTGCAGGACGAGGAAGCTTTGGTCGAGCAAGCGATGCGGGAAGCCAATGTGGCGAGGCACCTCGAGGGGCGTACGATCACCCGCAGCGTCGTCGTTCCCGGCAAGATCATCAGCTTGATTACGTCGCCATGAGCACCGCCGCTCGGCAACAGCTATGCCGCGCACTCCTCCTACTGATCGGCGGGTATGCGATCGTCGGCTTGCCGGCGTGCGGCTACACGCTCGTCGGTACCGGTGCTTTCCTGCCCGAGTACATCCGCACGGTGTCGATTCCGACGTTTGAGAACACCACCTCGCGCTTCGAGGTGGAGGTGCGTATCACCGACGCGGTTACCCGCGAGTTCGTGTCGCGCGGAAACTTCAGCGTGGTTGCCGATCAGAACGGTGCCGACGCTGAGCTGACCGGGACCATCACCGAGTTCGTGGTCACGCCCATTGGTCTGGGCGACCAGGAGCAAGCAACCCACTATCTCGTACAGATCCGCGCCCAGGTCAACTTTCGCGACCTGGTGCAGAACCGCATCCTGTTCTCGAACAATTCCTTTCTGTTCCGACAGCAGTTCGAAATCGAGGCGAACCCCAACGAGTTCTTCGACGTGAGCAACGTCGCGGTCGACGAGATCGCGCTCGAATTTGCCCGCACCGTAGTGTCGAGCATTCTTGAAGGGTTTTAGCAGGCGATGGCGCGCCGCAAGGCAACCCGCAGCAGCGGTCTCAGCGTCTCGCAGCTCAACCGTGCTCTGGAGCGCGGCGACCTCGGTTCCGTGTACTTGATTGTGGGCCGGGAGGCCTTCCTCCGCCGCAAGGCGATCGACGCCATTGTCGCCGCGGTTGCCGGCGAGGAGGACCGAGACTTTGCGCTGCAGCGCATCGACGGAAGCTCCACCCCGCTGCCCGCAATCCTCGATGCGGCACGCTCCTTGCCGCTGTTTCTCGCGGTTACCGATAGACCCACTCGGGTGGTGCTGGTCAGCCCCTTCGACCCCGGCACCAAGGCGGACGGTGATTTGCTCGGCGACTATCTGAAGGATCCGGTAGAGGCCACCTGCCTGGTCTTCGAGGCAGCATCCCTCGATTCCCGTCGTGCCGCTGCCAAGCTGTTGACGACGCACGCTATCAAGGTGCAGTGTGACCCCCCCGAGCGCGAGGCGGATGTGCGCCGTTGGATCGAAAATTCGGCTGCATCAAGGGGCTTCGAGATCGCTCCGGATGCGGTCGCGTACCTACTCGAGATGGTTGGCCTCGACCTGCAACAACTGAATCAGGAGCTCGACAAGGTGGAGCTGTTCGCCGCCGGGAGCGCGCGTCTCGAAGCCCGCGATCTCGAGAAGCTGCTGGGCCGCAGCCGAGAGCATTCGGTGTTCGAACTCACCGATGCGTTGGTCGCGGGTCGGGAGGACGTAGCTCTGCGGGTGCTCAACAGATTGCTCGACGACGGCGAGGAACCGGTGAAGCTACTGGCCATGGTGAGTTGGGTTATTCGCCAGCTCATCACGGCTTGCGACCTCGCCGGGCGTGGCTGCCCGGAGAGGGAACTCCTGCAACAACTCGGTGGCCGATGGGATCAGCGTAAGCGGGTGCTGCAAAAGGCATCGCACAGCCAACCGGCGTTCCTGGACGGCCTGCTGGTGAGCTGTTCGCGATCGGACGCTACCGTCAAAATGCAACGTGGAGCGGGTAGCAGGGGAACGCTCGAGAGACTGTGCCGACGGGTCTGCGCGGCGTGAGCGGTCGCTACGCCGCGCGCCGGTCAGCTGGAGGAAGCCTGCTGAACGCGACGAGCCAGACGAGACTTGGTGCGAGCAGCGGCGTTGCGGTGCAGGATGCCGAGGCGAGCGGTGCGGTCGATGATGCTCTGGGTTTTCACCCACTGGGCCTGAATGGCGTCCCCGTCACCCGCCTCGATAGCCTCGTGGAGGCGTCGGATCGACGTGCGCAGCGACGAGCGGCGCATCCGATTGCGGGCGTTGCGCACGACATTCTGGCGCATACGTTTCTTGGCAGATTTGATAATGGGCATTATTCGAAGAACTCCGTTGACGATAGAAGAAAAGGATAAGACGGCGCTGAATCCGGGTCAATCTGCCGCCACCACGGGTGAGAGGGGGCGCGTGCTGCGTTCGGCGGGCACCGTCGCTGGCATCACACTGGTCTCGCGACTGGCGGGCTACGGCCGGGACATGGTCGCCACCGCGTTTTTCGGCACCGGACTGCCCGCGGACGCTTTCGTTGCCGCCTTCGGCCTACCCAACATTCTACGACGATTGGTCGGCGAGGGGAATGTCGCCGCCGCGTTCGTGCCCATTTTCCAGCATGAGGCAGCGGGGCGCAGCGATGCCGAATTGTGGAAGCTCGCCGATACCTTTCACCTGGTGATCGCCGGCGTTGCTGCCTTGCTCACATTCGTCGGCATCTTGGTGGCACCGCTTCTGGTCGAGACCTTGCTGATCCCCGGCAATCCCGCTGCGTGGGAGCTCACCACGCGCCTGGTATGGATCACCTTCCCCTACCTGATCTTCATTTCGTTGGCGTCGGCGCTGATGGCGATGCTCAACGCCAGGGATCGGTTCGGCGCCGCGGCGTTTACGCCGGTGCTCTACAACTTTACGTTGATCGCCTCGGTTCTCGTCATGACGCGGGTCGAGACGCCGATCTACGTGTGGGCAGTGGCCGCGGTGCTGGGTGGGTTCCTGCAGTGGTTGTCGCTGGTGCCGCACGCCTGGAACCTCGGCCTCCGATTCCGCCCCGGCGTGCCGCTCTCGGACCCGGCGCTGCGGCGTATCGGCGCCCTCATGATTCCCGGCCTGTTCGGCGTCGGCATCGTGCAGATCAACATGTTCGTGGGCCGCTACCTGGCGAGCTTTCTGGCGACCGGCGCCATTTCGAGCCTGTTCTACGCCGGACGCCTGACCGAGTTGCCGTTGGGCATCTTCGCCGTAGCCATTGCCACCGTTGTGCTGCCGTTGATGTCGCGTCAGGCGGCGCGCGGCGCCCATGCGGAGATGCTCTCGACGATGAACTTCGCGCTGCGCCAGGTAGCCTTCATCACGTTGCCGGCGATGGCGGGGATGGTGCTGTTGCGAGCGGAGATCGTGTCGGTGCTGTTCGAGCGCGGTGAGTTCGGTCCCGCGTCGACGGCCAGGACGGCGGCGGCGCTGGCCGCCTATTGCACGGGATTGATCGCTTTCGCCGGCGTCCGCGTTGTTGCTCCCGGATTCTTCGCAGTGCGTAACACGCGCACGCCGGTCATCGCTGCCGCCGTTGCGATGGTGGTCAACGTGGCCGCGTGCGTGTTGTTGATTCCGTTGTTTGATCATGCCGGAGTTGCCCTGGCGAGCTCGATCGCCGCGTACGTCAACGTCGGCTTGTTGCTGTTCTTGCTGCGGCGACACGTGGGACCGTTGGGGGGGCGGAGGCTGCTCGGCAGTGCGCTACGATTGTCGGCGGCCACGGCGATCATGGGCGGGGTGGTTGCGGGACTGCGCCGGCTCTGGTTCCCGGCCGCGGACGCCGGGTTTGCCGTGCGGGCGTTGGCACTCGGTGCGATTATTGCGATCGGCGTGGTGACCTATGTTGCGGCCACGGCGCTGCTGCGTTCCCCTGAACTTGGCGAGTTGCGCCAGCTGCGCCGGCAGGTGGCGGCGTGATCTGCGTCGTACAGCGGGTTTCTTCGGCTTCCGTTCGCGTCGAGGAGAGCACGGTCGGGGCCATCGGCGCCGGTCTGCTGGCGCTCATTGGTGTGGTTCCTGCAGACGACGGCGCCGACGTTGCCTACATCGCGGAGCGGTTGAGCACCTTGCGTATTTTTTCCGATGCCGAGGGTCCGGATGGACGGATGAACCTCTCGGTGGAAGATGTCGGCGGCGCCTTGCTCCTCGTTCCCCAGTTCACCCTGGTGGCGGATACGCGCCGCGGGCGCCGACCTTCCTTCAGCCGAGCAGCGCCGCCGGAGCAGGCAAAGAGGATCTTCGAAGCGCTGGTCGTGATGCTCAAAAAAGGCTCAATCCCGGTCCACACGGGAGAGTTCGGTGCCGCCATGGAGGTTGAACTGGTGAATGACGGACCGGTTACGTTGATCCTCGATTCGGCCCGTTCGCGAGGGTCCGTTCGGGGGGACCCTGCATGATGCCGGCGGACCTGGGCTATGGCGGCTGGCTGGTCGACTACGCCGAGCACCTGCGCGCCGAACGGGGCCTCGCGCCGAAGACCGTTACAGCCTACCTGGGGGATCTGCGCGGGTTCGCGGAGTGGGCCAAGAAGGCGGGGCATGCACCCCTCGCCGTGACGCCGCAAGAGGTGCGTGATTTCCTGTCGGCGCGCCGGGACCTGGGTCTGAGCGAGCGATCTGTATCGCGCAACCTGTCGGCGCTGCGCGGTTTCTACCGCTATTGCGTGGCAGCGGGCCGCATCGCAGAGGACCCTACCGAACTGGTCAAGGCCAAGGAATTGCCGCGGCGGTTGCCGAAGGCGCTCAGCCATGGCCAGGTCGAGGCGATCCTGGCGCAGCCTGACACCGACACCGAAGCAGGCGTTCGCGACCGTGCCATGCTCGAGGTTGCCTACGGCAGCGGCCTGCGTGTCTCCGAGTTGGTGGCGCTCGAACTCAACGACCTGGAGCTTGACGAGGGGTTCATACGATGCCGGGGCAAGGGTGGCAAGGAGCGCCTGGTGCCTCTGGGCGGAGAGGCATGCCGCTGGGTGGAGGCTTATCTGGGGCGGTCGCGGCCGCGTTATTGCCGGCGTGCTAACGAGACGCACCTGTTTCTCAGCCAGCGGGGGAGAAAGATGACACGCCAGTGGTTCGGCAAGAGCCTCAAGCGGTACGGTGTTGCCGCGGGAATTCCTGCCGGCAAAGTGAGCCCGCACGTGCTGCGCCACTCGTTTGCCACCCACCTGCTGGAAGGAGATGCCGACCTGCGCGCCGTGCAAGCGATGCTGGGCCACGCGCGCATCGCCACCACGGAGGTCTACACTCACGTCGACCGCACTCGGTTACGGCGTGTTTATGATCGATGCCACCCGCGCGCCTGAATCGACCCCGCAAATGAGCGAAAAACTGCTGGAGAAGCTCGATCGCGAGCATCGCGAGTTGCTGCGCACCTGCGGCCGCCTGGCGACCGCCCGGGGCGAGTGCGCCTATCTGGTGGGGGGCTCGGTGCGCGACCTGGTGGTGGGCCGCCAGCACGACGACCTCGACATCGTTATCGAGGGCGACGGCCTGGCGGTGGCGCAGGCGTTGTCGCGCGCCATCGACGGTCATCTGAAGCGCCACCACGCCTTCCGGACGGCAACCGTAACCACGCCGGGCGGCCTGCGCCTCGACGTCGCCACCGCGCGGAAGGAGGAATATCCACGTCCCGGGCAGCTTCCTCAAGTGGTGGCCGGGGCGCTCGATGATGACCTCATGCGGCGCGATTTCACCATCAACACCATGGCCATCTCGCTCGCTGCGGACGACTGGGGCCGTTTTATCGATCCGCTGAACGGGCTCACCGACCTCACCGCGGGACGCCTGCGAGTGATGCATTCGCGTTCATTTGCCGACGACCCGACACGGGTTTTGCGAGCGCTCCGGTTCGCGTCGCGCTTCGGCTATGAGATCCATCCGCAAACCCACGGCTGGTTGCGGGAGGCCATCGTGGGCGGCTACCTCGACCGCGTTTCGGGCGATCGTGTACGCAAGGAGCTGCGCCTCACCTTCAGCGAAGCGCCGATCGGCGGGCCGCTCGCACTGCAGTCGGATGGCGTGTTGGCGGCCGTCCACCCGGCTCTGCGGGCCCGAGAAGAGGATCTCAGCCGTTTGCAGCAACTGCTCGACGGCGCCGCCGGCTTGCCGGCGGGGATGTCGTCGTTGGGGGAGGCCTCATCGTGGGTCCTGGTGCTCTCCTGTTGCGCTGCCGCACTGTCGTCCTTGGACCGCTGGCAACTAGTGCGCCGGCTGCACCTGAGTCGGCACGAAAGGGCTCCGTTGATCGACGGCGGTGCAGCGTGGCGTGCTGCCTGGACGGACATCGAATCCGCCGGTGCAGGCGCCACGGACAGCGTGCGGGAGCGCGCCCTGCGACACCTCGATCCCGGCGCATTGCTGCTTGCTGCGGTGCTTGCCGGGGCCGGGAGCCCTGCCGCGAAGGTGGTGCATCAGTATCTCGACGAGCTGCGCTGGGTACGCCCTTGGCTGGGTGGCACAGAGCTCCAAACTCTGGGCGTGCCCGAGGGGCCGATGATCGGCGAATATCTCGCCAAATTGCGTGCAGCGCGTCTCGACGGCATTGCCGAAACCAGCGACGATGAACGCCGCCTGGTTGCCGCCTGGATCGCCGGGGATCCAGGCTGATAGGGGGTTTGAGGGGAATCCGCTCGATTGACTGCTGAGCGGGCGCGTGGTAACTTCGCGGCGTCTTGCTGGGTGCGCCGCGACCACTCTCATGCGCACCCTCCTCTTTGTTTTTTGACTGTCTGGATCATGGCAATTCATCTTCTGACGTCCGAATCAGTGACCGAGGGTCATCCCGACAAAATCGCTGACCAGATTTCCGATTCCGTCCTCGACGCCGTGATGGCGGTGGACCCGATGGGCCGCGTGGCGTGCGAGACCATGGTGACCACCGGCCTGGCGATCGTCGCCGGCGAGATCACCACCGACGCGGTCCTCGATACACCACGCATCGTGCGCCAGACCATCCGCGACATCGGCTACACCCGCGCCAAGTACGGCTTTGATTGCGAAACCTGCGCCGTCATGGTCAGCCTCGACGAGCAGTCGCCCGACATCGCCCAGGGCGTTGATCCCGGTGGCGCCGGCGACCAGGGTTTGATGTACGGATTTGCTTGCACGGAAACCCCCGAGCTCATGCCGTTGGCGATCATGCTGGCGCACCAACTCAGCCGGCGGCTGTCGCAGATTCGCAAGGACGGCGTGGTTGATTACCTGCGCCCCGACGGCAAATCTCAGGTCACCGTCGAATACGATGGACACACGCCGGTGGCGGTGAAGGCGGTGGTCATCTCGACGCAACATGGCCCCGAGGTGTCGACCGAGGATCTGCGCGGCGACATGATCGAGCACGTCATCACCCCGATTCTTCCGCCCCACCTGGTCGCCGACGACATTGTCTACCACATCAACCCCACCGGGCGTTTCGTTACCGGCGGCCCACAGGGAGATTGTGGTCTCACCGGCCGCAAGATCATCGTCGACACATATGGTGGCGTCGGAGGTCACGGCGGCGGCGCATTTTCCGGCAAGGACTGTACCAAGGTGGATCGCACGGCGTGCTACATGGCGCGCCACGTGGCCAAGAACCTGGTGGCTTCAGGCGTCGCCGATCGCCTCGCGTTGCAGGTGGCCTACGCCATCGGCGTAGCGGACCCGGTTTCCATCATGGTCGAGACCTTCGGCACCGGTTGCGTAGGGGACGAGGAGATCACCGAGGTGGTACGCGACGTCTTCAACATGCAGCCCAAGGCGATGATCGAATACCTCGATCTACGCCGCCCGATCTATCGGCAGACCGCCGCCTACGGCCATTTCGGCCGCGAAGAGCCCGGTTTCACCTGGGAAGACCTGCGCGC
>SMUY01021255.1_pt1 | contig 18803 bp, 15 predicted proteins | sample 2456441 | NCBI WGS metagenome assembly SMUY01 (sample SAMN11095931, study PRJNA526329) | marine sediment metagenome | biome: Marine sediment; feature: Surficial sediment; material: Deep marine sediment; isolation source: Hadal surficial sediment | place: Pacific Ocean | collected 2014-11 | depth...
CTGCGCAAGAACAATCTACTTGTTGCCTATAGCCTCGAGCGTCGTATGGACGACTTTGGTGGATTCCTGCAGGACGACTTCGGGTTCGTTTACGTAATGGCCCTGCATAAAGTGTATGCCGAGCTGAAACAGCACCGCCATTTCGTTGGCATTTTCAACGCGCTCAGCGATAGTTTCGATACTGCGCTGCTGGGCCGCCGCGGCTACCTTCCGTACGCCCTCCTGCAATTCCATATCTGTCGTCAGCGAATGCATGAGTTCGCCGTCGATCTTGATGTAATTGGGTTCGAGAATATCGAGGATCTGGAAACGATTCTTATCAATGCCATAGTGCTCGAGCGCAAATTCGATACCAACCTTCTTAAACGCATCCACGGTCTTTTTGGTGTCCTTGATGTACTTGGCCGCTTCCTGTTCCGGGATTTGAATACACAGGTGTGATGGATTCAATTTGCGTTTTTCGAATTCCGATTGCATCCAATCGACAAGCGACGAGTCCACCATCGAGTGGTGCGACAGTTTGACAAAGACTTTCTCCGCTTTGTGCCTGGTGCAAAACTCGATCGATGCGGTAACCATCCAGCGGTCGATCGTCTTCATCAGATTATTGCGTTCGGCCGCTGGCAGGAATTCTGATGGCAGGACGGCGGTGCCTTGCTCATCAATCATCCGCACGAGCATGTCGTACATTTTGTGCGCGTCACTTCGCAGTCCGGCAATCGGCAATTGCGCGAGCCGGAAGCGGTTGTCCATGAGGGCAGCCTTGATGTGCCTGACCCAGATTGCATCGTATTTCTTAAGGCGCGTGCTTTCATCACGAGCTTCGCGAAGATAAACGGAATTGCCACCCTGGGACTTCGCACGGCCGTATGCATCCACACACGCGCCAACCAGTTCCTCGAGATTTGCATAGACGCCACTGACTCCGACTACACCGATGGAGCAAGTCAGCTCGATTTTCTGGTTGCCAACCTTGAAGCTGTGCTGGCCGATGTGGTCGACGAGTTGCTGTCCCCATACTTCCGCGTCTCGTATGTTGCCTCGTTCGAGCAGCGTCATAATGCCAGTGCCCTCGAAGCGGCCAGCGACGTCCCGCGGATGCATGCGTGTGCGAATTTCTTCTGCAAATTGCGCCAGAATTTCCTCGGTATCGAGAATACCAACGTCACTGCGCACCTTTGAAAAATCGTCGGGCTTGATGAATACGAGTGCGTGTAAGCCGGATTTTGGTTTGCGCTTGAGGCGTTTCGTCATGCGCTCCAGGAACTGGGCGCGATGAAAAAACAGTGTTGTCGGATCACGTTTGAGAGCCTCGTGCACCAGCATTGTAGGCTCTTCAACGACAACTTTTCGGGGCGCGATGAGGATCTGTACATAGGGCCCGTCGTCGAAATCTGTCAGGCGAAAGTCGAGCTCCAGTGTTGCCGCATCTCCTTCACCGCCAGTGGATTTCACGACCAGTTTTTCGCCTGCCTGCCATTTCCCCTGGGTCGTGGCAATGATAGCGCCTTTGATCGCCGCCTGGCTTTCGCCGAGGAAACTGTCCATCAATGGCAGCCCAATGACATCCGCTTTTTCCTTGGCCTGGAACAGCTCGACCCAGGATTTGTTTACCTCAATAATGATCCCTTCCTCGATGTAGGCGATTGCACTGGGCGAGTTCTCCATGTAATCGTTCAGTTGCCGCCGATACTCGAATGCGGAATTCATTGTTGAATCGAGTGCCCGTTCGACGCGATACGCGCGCAGTTCCCGGCCGACCACAGCCTGCAGTCGTGCCTTGTTGTCGATCGACACGAGATCGCAGGCGCCATCATTCATCGCCTTCAGGATAGTGTCTTCATCGACTGTGGTCTTGAGAGCCAGTAACGGTACTTCGGGAATGTACCTGTCTTTCTGTTTGATGATCTGGCGAATCGCTTCCGGATAGCGATCGTCATTCACGATGACGAGTTCGAATTGCTGTTGTTCCAGGGCTTCATCGAAGCTGGCCGGGCTTTCGACCCAATGGCAATGTGCGGCGTGTCCGGCATCCCGAAGCGCCCCGTTCACGAGCTCGACATCGTCCTGAATCTCGGTCAGAACGGCGATCGCTATGCTCTGTCGCTCGTTCAAATCTCATTCCTTGGAATTGGCACGGGCCCTGTATTTCCGGGGTTCTCAATAGATCAGGGAAGTCTATACAACACCGTCACACTAATCCCTGACGCTGTATCAAAACCGTGACGGGAATCAAATAATCAACAGTCTCAGCACGGAATCAATGGCCAACATCGGGAATTCGCGCCTGTACCGACCGGTATTGCTATTTGTTTTCGAATGCTTATCGTGTACGCCCCTGACGCGTATCATTGCCGTAGCAGGCTGGATTATGTCAACAGGTTGCCGGTACAGTTCGGCTACCGCAAAACTTATGGATCAATTATGCCCGGCGGCAGCGCCGGTCAATGGAAACGAAATGTCCAGTTACAGTACTAATGAATTTCGCTCGGGTCTTCGAATCATGATCGACGGCGATCCTTGCGTGATCGTTGAAAACGAATTCGTAAAACCCGGCAAGGGTCAGGCATTCAATCGCGTCAAGATCAAAAACCTGAAGACGGGGAAAACTCTTGACAAAACATTCAAGTCCGGCGACAGCGTCGAAGCCGCAGATGTCCTGGAAACGGATATGCAGTATTTATATGCGGATGCCGAGTTCTGGCATTTTATGCTCGAAGATACGTTTGAACAGTTTGCGGCAGACGACAAAGCTGTCGGCGAAGCGAAGCAGTGGCTGAAAGAGCAGGACGTCTGCCAGATTACTCTGTGGAACAACACGCCGATCCAGGTTGCACCGCCCAATTTCGTCGAACTCGAGATCATTGAAACGGATCCCGGCGTTCGCGGAGATACCGCAAGCGGCGGCGTCAAACCGGCGTCACTTTCGACAGGGGCAGTAGTCAAAGTGCCATTATTCGTTGAACAGGGCGAAGTAATAAGAGTCGATACCCGCAGCGGGGAATATGTTTCCCGGGTCAAATAGACTGGGTCAAATAAACTCGCCAGGGTCCAGGAGCAGGCTCTCCAGGAAAGTTTCACAGAGTAGTTCCACGCCTGACTGATCCGCTTCGCTGAAGCGTGACGGTTGCGGGCTGTCAATATCCAGCACGCCGATCAGTTCGCCGTGCATTGAGAGCGGCACAACAACTTCGGATCTTGATTCCGGATCGCAAACAATATGCCCGGCGAATGCATTAACGTCGTCAATGCGTAGCGTCTCTCTCTTTTCGGCGGCCGTGCCGCATGTACCCTGACCGACTGGAATTCGCACGCATGCCGGTAGCCCCTGGAAAGGGCCCAATACAAGTTCCTTGCCGCGGAGCACGTAGATGCCGAGCCAGTTGATGTCGGGTATCCCGGCATACAAAAGACCAACGAAATTGGCGGAATTTGCGAGCGCGTCTTTTTCACCGGCAAGCAGCGCAGCAAGTTGATCGTTCAATGACTGGTAATCGACGGGCATGTTACTCAAATAGTGAAATTCGTTACGGCACCGATGTCGCTTTGATCTTCATGCAACATCAACAGCCGGTCAATACCGACTGCGACACCGGCGCATGGCGGCAAACCCGCGCGCAGCGCGTTTATGAGTTCCTGGTCGATTGGATGGACTGCCGCTGCATTCCTGCGACGCGCCAGTCGGTCCCGTTCGAAGCGCGTCAACTGTTCGTCTGCATCCGTCAGTTCGACGAATCCGTTTGCAAGCTCGAGACTGCCGTAAAATACCTCAAAGCGATCGGCCACCATTGCATCGTCAGGACAAATGCGTGCGAGCGCGGCCTGGCTGGCCGGGTAATGAAATATTACCGTCAGTCTGTCTTTTGCGAATTCCGGGACGATCTTGTCCGCCAAAACAAGATCAAGCCAGGCATCCGGGTCGTCGCCGATTGCACGCTTCAGTTGCTCATCCACGCTGATGGAACTGGCCAGTTGCGCTATGTCCAGCGTCCGCGGACTAAGGTTTAGCGTCTTTTGAAATGCATCTTCGTAACTGATGAATTCCGCCGAGGATGCCAGACCCGATCGGGCAAGGAGTGCCGAAACGAACTCGATCGTATCGCGCATGATCTCAGATAAGCTGAATTTCAGGCGGTACCACTCCACCAGGGTAAATTCCGGCAAATGATGTCGTCCGCGCTCACCGTCCCGAAAGACTTTGCAGATCTGATAAATGTCGCCAAAACCTGCCGCAAGTAGCCGTTTCATCTTATGTTCCGGTGACGTGTGCAGGAAAAGTTCCGGTTCCATCGCGGAGCTGGCGGACAGACTTTCGACATGCGGATCCGTTACCGGAATTTTCGACAAAGCCGGCGTATCAACTTCCAGGATGCCTCGCGCGTCGAAGAATTCCCGGGCACGTCTTAGCAGCCCGGCCCTGCTTGTCGCGACAGCGGGGCCGGCCAGCGGCCGCCAGGACTCGTCATTCACGACGATTCCGGGGCCATTCGGCCGATAACCTGGCCCATCCTGACTTCTTCACCCGGGCCAGGTTCGATCGAAAACTCGCAGGAGTCCGGCGGCAGCAAGATGATGACGGTCGAGCCCATGTTGAACCATCCGAGCAAATCGCCCTTGTTCACCTCGGTGGGGTAACCATGCTGATGGATATCGATGTCCTGCACCACACCTTTGTGGCGTGGCCGGATCTGGCCGGTCCAGGGTGTACTGATACTGCCGACATGCAGCGCGCCGATCAATATCATAATAATCGGACCGGCATCGCTGTCGAAGTGGCATGTCAGTCGTTCGTTGCGCGTGAATAAGTTCGGCAATAGCGAGACGGTGGTTGGATTGACGCTGTATAACGCGCCGGGTACGTAACGTGCCGCGACGAGAGTTGCACTCAGGGGACAATGAACGCGGTGGTAGTTTTGCGGAGCCAGGTAAAGTGTCGCAAACGAACCGTTGCTGAAGCGCTCGGCGTCTTTAATATCAGTCATCAGCAAATCGGACAGTGAATAGTGAATCCCTTTCGCCTGCAGCAACATGCCCGATTCAATGTTGCCGCAAGCGCTCACGATTCCGTCGATGGGCGATATGATTGAATTGGCCCCGTTATCGATCGGTCGTGCGCCGTCGACCAGTTGCCGGGTAAAGAAATCATTAAAGGATGGATAACCGTCGGGCACGGGCAGGCCGGCTTCCTCGACGTCGACTTTGTAAATTCTGACAAAGCGGCGAATCAGGAAATTCTTGATCGACTTCGTGCGAATTCCGGCGATATGAAATACCAGTGCCGTCAGCAGATTTTTAGGCAAGACATGTTGCAGAAGTACGAACGGCCAGGCCAGCAGTTTGCGCTTGGGCATAACTACCCCGTGATCATTGGAATGTCTGCGACAAAGTGATCGACATTGTGTGGCGCGCTGAACAGTGCATGAAATTCCCCACGCTTGTTGATCATGATTACCACCGCGGAATGATTAACGCCGTGGTTGCCGTGTTCATCCACGGTATTTTCGAAAAAAATACCGAGTGCCGACGTCAGTTTGCGAAGCTCCGTCACTGAACCGGTCACGCCCGTCAACCCGTCGCCGAATTGTTCAATGTATGCGGCCATCACCTCCGGCGTATCGCGCTCCGGGTCGACACTTATTAATACGATTTCCGGAAAAGTGTTTTCGCCCCCGGCCAAAACCCGGCTGCGCGCGATCGCCAGTTGCGTGAGCGTCGCTGGGCATATGTCCGGGCAGTGAGTGAAGCCAAAGAACACCAGGCTCCAATGATCACTGAGTGATTCGTTGTTGAATTCCGCCCCGTTCTGATCGAGCAGGCTGAATCGCGGTAGCGCGGCCGCTTGTGGCAGGATCGTCGCGTGCAGCGGTTTGCCAGGCGGCCCCTGGAATGCCTGGACCATAAAAAGGGTGCCGCCCGCGAACGCCGTTATCACGAGACCGGTCGCAAGGATGTTTCGTAGTGAACCCATAGCCGCGGCATTCTAACGCAGCTGCGAATCTCTAACCCGGTTCGGGGCTGAAGCCCCTCCTGCAATCGTTGATATGCATGATAGATTGGCAATTCACATGACGGTAGAAGATTTCATCCGGCGCACGGCGCGTGCATTCGACCAGGCAGGGCTTGTCTATGCGCATGGCACCGATAACGCAATTGACGAGGCGGCAAGCCTGGTTTTTGGGTCGCTCGGCCTGGATCATGGGCAGGCTGCCCGGCATTACCCAAGGGTACTCAGCGAGGCAGAGCAGGCGCGCCTGGGTCAGCTGGTCGAGCGGCGTATACAAGAGCGAGTGCCGGTTGCTTACCTGCTGCAGCGAGCCTGGTTCGCTGGCCTGGAATTCTATGTGGATGAGCGCGTGCTGGTGCCCCGGTCGCCGCTGGCCGAGCTGATTGGCAACCGGTTTTCGCCCTGGATTCAGCCGGACAAGGTGCACAGCGCGCTGGATCTCGGTACCGGCAGCGGCTGTATTGCGATCGCCCTGGCGATGGCGTTTCCGGAGGCACACGTCGACGCGATTGATTGTGACGACGATGCGCTTGCAGTCGCTGCGATTAATGTAGACCGCTTCGGGTTGCAGTCCCGGGTCCGGCTTAAGCAGTCCGATTTCTTCGCCGGCCTGCACTCTGGTGACGCGGCCTATGACATCATCATCAGCAATCCACCTTATGTCAGTCGCGAGGAAATGGACGCGCTCGCGCCGGAATTCGGCCACGAACCGCCGCTGGGGCTTGCGGCGGGCATCGACGGTCTGGATTCGGTGATAGCGATCCTGCATGATGCATGCCGCTTCCTCGCCGATGACGGAATCCTGATCGTCGAGGTTGGCTTGAGCCAGCCGGCCCTTGAACGGCGATTTCCGGAAACCGGATTCGTCTGGCTGGAGTTTGCAATGGGTGGCCAGGGTGTATTTCTGCTGAGTAAGGACGAACTGGATCGTCATCAGCAACAATTTGCCGCAGCGACCGCTGAATCGGGTTAGCAGGATGTCAGGCAACAGCTTCGGGCGACTATTTACAGTGACGACTTTCGGTGAAAGCCATGGTCCGGCAATGGGCTGTGTCGTCGACGGGTGCCCGCCCGGAATGGAACTGAGCGAGGCCGATATTCAGGTTGACCTCGAACGCCGCCGGCCCGGGAAGTCACGGCACACGACTCAGCGGCAGGAAGCTGACCAGGTCAGAATTCTCTCCGGTGTGTTTGAAGGCAAGACCACCGGCACGCCGATCGGGCTGTTAATCGAGAATACAGATCAGCGTTCGCATGATTACAGTGACATCAAGGACAAGTTTCGCCCGGGTCACGCCGACTACACTTATCAGCAAAAGTATGGCATTCGTGATTATCGGGGTGGTGGCCGGTCGTCAGCCCGGGAAACGACGATGCGGGTTGCGTCCGGAGCAATCGCTAGGAAATATCTCAGGGAGAGGCTCGGCATCGAGATAAAAGGCTATCTTTCACAACTGGGCCCTATCCGGCTCGAAGCCCGGGATCTTGAATTCGTCAACCAGAACCCGTTTTTCTGTGCAGATAAGGACAAAATCGCCGAGCTCGAGAAATTCATGGATGATCTGCGGCGCCAGGGCGACTCTATCGGTGCCAAGATCAGCGTGCTTGCCAGCAACGTGCCGCCTGGTCTTGGCGAACCCGTGTTCGACAAGCTCGAGGCCGACCTCGCGCGCGGGTTAATGAGCATCAACGCGGTCAAAGGTGTGGAACTGGGTGCCGGCTTTGCGGCGGTCAGTCAGAAAGGCAGTGAACACCGCGATGAGATGTCGCCTGACGGGTTCGACAAGAACGATGCCGGTGGCACCTTGGGCGGCATTTCTTCCGGCCAGGACATCCTTGCCAGCATCGCGCTGAAGCCTACGTCAAGTATCGCGAAGCCTGGTGCAACCGTAGACATGGCAGGCAGGAAGTCAGAGATAGCTACCCACGGGCGCCATGACCCCTGCGTTGGCCTGCGTGCGACGCCGATCGCCGAGGCGATGGTTGCACTGGTATTGATGGATCATTACCTGCGCCATCGCGGGCAAAATGCCGATGTCGATTCGGCGACACCGGTCATTCCCGGCAAGACCAAAAGCTGAGCCAAGATGTCGGGTGCAATCGATATTGCTGTTGTTGGCGCGACCGGCGTAGTCGGTGAGGCTATGCTCGAGATACTCGCCGAGCGAAAATTTCCGGTTGGCAAGGTGCATGCGCTCGCCAGCGAACGGTCTGTCGGCAAGACGGTAATGTTTGGCAGCAAGCCCCTGGCGGTGTCCGATCTTGCGGAATTCGATTTTTCGCAATGCAGAATCGGATTGTTTTCTGCCGGCGCGTCTGTTTCTGATGTTTATGCAGCCAAAGCGTCTGCCGCCGGTTGTATCGTCATCGATAACACTTCGCGATTTCGATATGACGATGAGGTTCCACTCGTGGTACCGGAAGTCAACCCGGAAAAAATCGCGGAATACGAGCAATCGGGAATCATCGCAAACCCGAATTGCTCTACCATTCAATTGGTTGTTGCATTGAAGCCGATTTACGACGCGGTCGGCATAAAGCGCATCAATATTGCGACTTACCAATCGGTATCGGGCGCCGGAAGAAGCGCGGTGAAGGAACTGGCCAGGCAAACATCGGAACTCCTGAACGGCAGGCCGCTCGAAATTGCAGGTGATGCAAAACAAATAGCGTTCAACGCAGTGCCACATATCGATGAATTTCTGGACAATCGTTACACCAGGGAAGAAATGAAGCTGGTCTGGGAAACGAGAAAGATTTTTGGCGACGACAGCATCGCTATTAACCCGACGGCCGTTCGTATTCCGGTCTTTTACGGGCACTCGGAAGCAGTAAATATCGAGACCGAAACGAAGATTTCTGCCGAGGCGGTCTGCGAATTGCTGCGAAATGCGGCTGGTGTCGAACTGATGGACGGGATTGAGGCCGGCCAATATCCGACAGCGGTCACAGAAAGTTCAGGAAATGACCCCGTATATGTGGGTCGGGTGCGCGAAGATATCAGTCACGAGAGCGGAATAAACCTGTGGATTGTGTCTGATAACATTCGTAAGGGCGCTGCTCTAAATAGCGTCCAAATAGCTGAAATATTGGCCAAAAACCATTTATAAGCTATAGTTGCCCGGCAAACCTTAGGGCCATCTTTGAATCAGGATTCAAGCTCCGGGGCAGTCCGATCTAACAGGTATTGGGAGCTGGGGAATATCACTATGTCGCGAAGACTTAATCGCTTGTGGCTGCTGCTGCCATTGCTGCTTGCGAGTCAGTCATGGGCCCTTGGGCTCGGGGATATACGACTGAGTTCGGCGCTTAACGAGCCCCTGCGGGCAGAAATTGAATTGCTTGCAGCAACCCCGGAAGATCTCGACAACCTGACCATTGCGCTCGCGTCCGCCGAAACGTTTGCACGATACGATCTGGACCGGCCGGTGTATTTATCGCGTGTGCGAATGCGGATCGTCAAATCAGGTGGCGTTGACGGTAACGTCGTCAGCATTACTTCGCCGGATCCGATTACAGAGCCATTTATCACTTTTCTGGTGGAAGCAGTCTGGCCACGCGGCCGTTTGTTGCGTGAATATACCTTGTTGCTCGATCCGCCAACGTTTGCACCGCCACCGGCAACGCAATCGACGCAAGCGGTAACCGCGCCCACGCGCGCGGCGCAAACCGATAGCGGTCAGATTCAGCGGCCTGCGCCGCAACCGCCGGCTTCGCCGCCTGCACAGCAACCTGTCGCGCAAGCACCCTCACAATCCGCCCAGGCAGAGCAGCCCGCGTTTTCCGCCCCACCAGATGAGCCCTCAGCGACCCCGGGTCCGCCGGATTTCGATACGGTCGCCGGCGGTGATCTCGTTATCCGGCGCGGTGACACCTTGTGGGGCATTGCGTCACGTGTGCGGCCTGATTCCCGATTGACGATGAATCAGACAATGTTGGCGATTTACGAGGCGAATCCGCAGGCTTTTGCCGCTAACATAAACGTCATGTCCGCAGGCGCGACCTTGAGGATTCCAAGTGCGGATGAAGTGTTCCGTATCAGTCGTGGCGATGCGCTGGCCGAGGTTCGGCGGCAGAACGCGGCCTGGGGTGGCGAAACAGTGGATGTTGGCGCGCAATCTCAGCCGGCCCTGACGCTGGTCCCGCCCGACGACGATGTCGACCTGTTCGATGACGATGCAGGGCAGACGACGGCAGCCGACGACGCGGTTGATGATCTTATCGACGCGGATGAAGCGAGAATCAACGAACTCGAGGGAGTGCTGGCCGATCACCAGGATTCGCTGATCGAGATAAGCGACAACGAGCTGGCGGCGCTGCGTGCCGAGCTGGCGGAACTTCGTGGCGAAGAACCGCCGGAACCATTGCCGCTCGACGATATTGTTGACGATGCCGGCATCGATGATGCGCTGGCCGATGATGAATTGCTCGATGATGAATTGCTCGATGTCGATGCCGAACCGGCCGCCATCGATGACGAGCTGGTCGATGACCAGGTTGCCGATGACACCACGCCGGATGTTGCGGTCACGCCGCCGGCCCCGCAGGTCGTTGCCGCAAGACCACGCGACAAAAGCCTGATCGACACCGTGATCGACACGGTAAAGGGTTACGGCGACACCATACTGGGTTACCTCGACAGCATCTGGGGCATTATCGGTGGCGCCCTGCTTTTGGCAATTGCCCTGCTGGTCTGGTTCGCGCGCCGCTCCGGACGTGGCGATGATGAAGACTCCACCGGTGTGTGGGAATCGCTGGAGCAGGATGACGTGGGCGGTGAGTCCATGGCGTCGACCGAACGCCTGCGGGCACTGGCCAAAGAAGACGAAGGCGCAATCGTTGTTGTCGAGCAGGAAACCTCGCCAGAAGCCGACGAAGATTCGATGCTGGACACCTTCGCAGCGACGATAGTCGAAGTCGAGCCCGCGGCGCCTGAGGCCGAAGAAGGCCTGATGATGGACATGGACACCGCCGAGGTGCCTGTTGGCACGGACATGGACACTGCCGAGGTGCCCATCGGCATGGACATGGATACCGCCGAGGTGCCCATCAGCGACGCCGCGGCGCCCGAAGCCGAACAGGATTTGATGTCGGACACCGCCGCGTTTCCCGCCACCGGGGCAGAGCCTGAGATACCGGAAGTGGAAGTGGTAACCGATGCAACGATCGTCCCGGATTCGGTCGTGGCGACCAGCCCTAACAAGGCGCTCGAAGATACCTTCCACAGCGACACCGCGCTCAATCTCGACCAGGCAGATCCGGTCGCTGAAGCTGACTTCCACATGGCGTACGGTCTTTATGACCAGGCTGCTGACCTTATCAACGGCGCGCTTGAAGTTGAGTCCGAGCGCGAGGATTTGCTGGCGAAGCTCTGCGAAATCTATTTCGTCTGGGGCAACAGGGATGCATTTATCGATGCCGCAGGCAGACTGCGCGCGGTGGTCAGCGGTGACGAAAATCCGGATTGGGACAAGATTGTCATCATGGGCCAGCAGATCGCGCCCGATCACGAGCTGTTCTCGGGTGTCAGCGCCGCCGCCGCGACGAAAGCGATCGATCTCTCGTTCGAAGGTGGAGAGGAGGCCGGTGAGCTCGACATGGATTTCGAGGCGGCCGGTGACGCCGAGACGCAAGCAATCGATCTCTCGTTCGAAGGTGCAGACGAGGTTGGTGAACTCGACATGAATTTCGAGACCGGCGGATCCGGCGGCACGGCCAGCGACATCATTGATCTTGGCGCCGGGAGTGATGACGACACCGCCGAGTCACCGACGATCGACGAGTCGCTTCCAGACGAAACTTCGGAAATGCCGACGGCAGAGGGATCATCCGATACGCCAACGATCGAACAGCAGTTTGCGGGACTCGATGCTACCGGAGAAGTTGCGGCGGTGTCCGATGATGCTGATGCTACGGAAATCGCGAGTCTCACCGATCTTGACCAACCGGACGCAGTCGTACCTGCCGATGCAACCGCAGAAATAGAACTCCACGACCTCAACCTGAATCTGGACGGTCTTGACGGTCTTGAAGATACTCAAATCGCGGGCGACGATGACATGGATTTGCAAGCGCCGAATCTTGAGGAAACGGCGGAAAGTCAGACCGTCCAGATCGATGAGAGTCTTGCAGCGACCGGTGAGATGCCGGTACTGGAAGATATTACCGACACGAACCTGGCGTTTCCGGGCGAAAGCACCGACGCCGGCATCGATAGCAGTCTGCTGGACGCGACGGGGCAAACTCAGGTTCTGACCGGGGACATGCCTGCCGATACCGCGGGTGACGCCGGTGCATCATCGTCAGACGATGATATGACCATGCGCGCGCCGCTGGATGCCGATGAATCGACCGTGCTCACGGATGCCGGTGAATTCGGTTTCGAGCACACGGAAGCGCTGCCGAAAGAGTCGTTCAGCAGCGACATGTCGATGGACGAGACGGGCGAAGTGCCGAGTCTCGCCGGCAGCACCAACGTCGATCTCGACCTTGATGATCTGACGGGCGTACTCGAAGTCAGTGAAGTTGGCGATACGATCGACCAGGGTCGCGATGCCCCGACGGTCGAACAACCGGTGCTCACACAAGGCGATGTCGATCTCGATGCTGGTGCTGCGGGCGCCGGTGACGAGGACAGTCCGACCCGGGAGGCGCTCGCGACCGGGGATTCAGGCCTGCACGAGGCTCCCACGATGACCGAGGTGGGTACCAAGCTGGATCTTGCACGCGCCTATATCGACATGGGTGATCCCGGCGGTGCCCGCAGCATTCTGGAAGAGGTGCTGGACGAGGGCGACGAAGCCCAGCGTCAGCAGGCGCAGCAATTACTGGATTCCATTCCGTCCTGATCGCCAGAAGCGAAGCAATCTCTTTACGTAACTACAATCTCGAAGAGGTTGCTTTGTCGGGCTTCGCCCTCCTCGCAATGACGACTTATTCAGGATATGCGCATAGCGCTCGGCATTGAATATGACGGTACAGCCTATAACGGCTGGCAACGTCAGAAGACCGGTATCGGCGTACAGTCCCTCGTCGACAACGCTATCACCAAGGTCGCGGATGAACCCATAGAGACCGTCTGTGCCGGGCGAACTGACAGCGGCGTGCATGCATCGGCCCAGGTAGTGCATTTTGACAGCAGTGCGGAGCGCCCCCGGAGGGGCTGGCTGCTGGGCGTCAACGCCTGTCTGCCTCACGATATCAGCGCCAACTGGGCCGCTTTTGTCGACGATGAGTTTAGCGCGCGTTTTTCTGCAACGTCCAGAACCTATCGCTACCTGATTCTGAACCGGCGCGTGCGCTCGGCGCTCCAGCGTAATCGTGCCTGGTGGGTATACGAGCCGCTCGACGTGCAGGCGATGCAACAGGCAACAGAAACGCTGCTCGGTAAACACGATTTTTCGGCTTTCAGGGCGGCCGGCTGCCAGGCATCGACGCCAATTCGGGAAATCAGCAGCTTCCAGCTAAACCGAACCGGTGACTGGTTGTCGCTTACGGTGACTGCAAACGCGTTCCTGCAACACATGGTGAGAAACATCACGGGGTTGTTGGTTGCGATCGGTAAAGGCGACAAGGAACCGGCTTGGGCAAAGTCTGTACTGGAGGGCCGGGACCGCACGCACGGTGGTATCACAGCACCACCGCATGGACTGACTTTGGTTGATGTTGCATATCCTGAGCGATTCAAAATTCCGATGGGGTCTGACCTCAGTGTCCCCGGATTCGTTTATGATGCGAGCCTATGAGCTGGTTTGAGAAATTGATGCCATCGCGCATCAGCACCGAGCAACGGACGCGTTCTGTGCCGGAAGGTGTGTGGATCAAGTGTCAAAAGTGCGATGCGCAGCTGTATCGGACAGAACTGGAACGCAATCTGAATGTGTGCCCCAAATGCGATTATCACATGCGTATCGGTGCAAGAACCCGCCTCGGCTATTTCCTCGATCCTGACACGCAGGAGGAAATTGCGGCGGGTCTCGAGTCGCTGGATCCATTGCGTTTTCGTGATACCAAGAAGTATCGCGACCGGATTTCACAGGCGCAGAAAAAAACCGGTGAGAAGGACGCCCTGGTTACCGTCAAAGGCCGATTGTTTGACCGGCCGATTGTTGCTTGTGCATTCGAGTTTGGTTTTATGGGTGGCTCGATGGGCTCAGTGGTCGGCGAGCGATTTTGCCGCGCCGCCAGGTATTGCGCTGAAAACCGGGTACCGTTGATCGCGTTTTCGGCGAGTGGCGGTGCAAGGATGCAGGAAGCATTGTTTTCACTTTTCCAAATGGCAAAGACTGCGGCTGCGCTGGCGGTATTGGGTGAGCTAAACATTCCGTTCATATCGGTACTGACGGACCCGACGACCGGTGGTGTATCGGCCAGCCTGGCAATGCTGGGCGATGTGAATATTGCCGAACCCAAAGCGCTGATCGGATTTGCCGGACCGCGGGTTATCGAGCAGACGGTTCGCCAGACACTTCCGGAAGGGTTTCAGCGCAGCGAGTTCTTGCTTGATCATGGCGCGATCGACATGATCGTCGACCGGCGCAAGCTGCGTGAGGAAGTGGCTGACCTGCTCGCAAAATTCGAAAACCGTCCGAATCCAGCGACTCAGACCGGCTGAAACTAAGCCTATGAACCCGACCGGTTCATTCACTTCTCTTGACGACTGGCTGGGGTGGCTTGAGACGCTGTCGCCCCGGGAAATCGATCTCGGGCTCGAGCGCGTGGATGCAGTGCTTAAGCGTCTGGACCTGCCTCGAGCCGAACGTGTCATCAATGTTGCAGGAACCAACGGTAAAGGATCGAGCGTCGCGATGCTCGAAGCGCTGCTCGCGAATGCCGGATTTAAGACCGCGTGCTACACGTCACCACATGTGCTTCGATACAACGAACGTATTCGTATCGATGGCCTTGCGGCCAGCGATGCCGGGATTATTGCTGCCTTCAAGCGTGTGCAGTCCGCGCGACTGGAGGTGCCGCTGACTTATTTCGAGTTCGGGACGCTGGCGGCGCTCGTCGCATTCGCGGAAGCAGGTGCGGATACGCTGATCCTGGAGATCGGCATGGGCGGCCGCCTCGACGCGGTGAATGCCATTGAACCCGATGCTTGTCTTATCACGAACATAGCGCTCGACCACACCGCCTGGCTCGGCAATGACACCGAGTCAATTGCGGCAGAAAAAGCCGGCATCATGCGCGCCTCAAAGCCTGTCGTTTACGGCGCAACAGAACTGCCCGGCGCGATCACCGAACATGCGGCAATTATCGGTGCGAACCTGCGCCTTGCAGGAAAGGACTTCGGATTCGAGAAAAACAACGATGCTCACGCAACGTGGTCGTGGCACGGACGACAGACCAGGATTACAGGTCTTCTTCCACCGGCACTGGCGGGCGGCATACAGATACAGAATGCAGCAGCTGTGCTGGCGGTCATTGAAGCGATGGGTCTCGAGCAGGTTCTGACAACGGAGAAGGTGAATGACGCCTTCGGCAAACTGTCACTCCCGGGCCGCTTCCAGGTCATTAACTCGCGCCGCACCTGGGTCCTCGACGTAGCACATAATCCGGCTGCGGCAGCCGTGCTCGCCGCATCGCTGCAGGACCTGTCGCACCAGGGAGGAATAACGGCTGTCGTTGGCATGCTCGCCGACAAGGATGTGCAGGGGGTTGTCGAACCGCTGTCAAGACTGGTCGATTCGTGGATCGCGGTGCCGCTGCAGGGGGCCAGGGCCGAACCCGTAGCGTCATTGGCGCAACAAATCGCGAACTGCAGCATCAAGCCCTGCAAGATTGCGGAATCCATACCAGGGGCTCTGGAGCTCGCTGACCGGCGGGCCGCTGCGGATGAATTGATCCTGGTTAGCGGGTCATTTTACGTTGTCGGGCCGGCACTCGAATGGCTGCAGGAATCCGCTGTCCTGCCCCTTGAAAATCCTGCGTAACAGTCGCCCGAAAGGGTGGCAGATTGGCCGTTTTTTCACTGGGTCAGGACAAGGGATTCCGATACGTTATACTCAGCGTCGCTGAGGGCATCAGTTTTTGCACTAAATCAATGGATAGAGCACTGAAAGAGCGCGTTATTGGAGCGATCGTACTCGTCGTCGTGGCCGTATTGATTGTACCCGTGTTTCTCGACGGGCCCTCGAACGATGCCGAAATCGTCAGCGCGGTCGTTAGTTTACCTGGCCAGAACAAACAGGAGCGCACGACGCAGATCGTCGTGCTGAATCTCGATCGCACAGAGCCTGTTCCGGCCAGCACGCCTTCGTCGAGTGCAGTGGAGACACAGCCCGGTCGCGCAAGAACGAAGCTTCCGGCAGCAGCGAAAGAAGCGGTATCAGCACCGCTCAGCGATGAGCAGAAACTCCCGGTCGCGACACAGTCATCGACCGGCATGTGGGCGGTTCAGCTCGGCAGTTTCTCGAACCAGGGAAACGCGGAGCGGCTGGCCGCGGATTTGCGCAAGCAGGGATACGCGGCATTCCTGAGCCAGTTGCAGAAAGGATCGGGTGCACTGCACCGGGTGCGAATCGGACCGCAGGAGGATCGCGACAGTGCAGAGTCCGTGGCGGTCAAACTGGCCAATTCCGGACACGCCGGGCAGGTCGTGCCGCACCCCTGACGTGGATGATTAGCCGAGGTGCGAAATGCGACCGTTCTGTTAGACTCCTCTCCGAACCTGGCTTAGCTCTTCAACCTTAAGTTACGCGTACCCAAATACCTCTGATGACCGTCGTCGACTTCGTGATTATTGTTGCGGTACTCGCATCAATCGTCGTCGGCGCCATTCGCGGAATCGTCAGGGAAGCTATCGCCATCGCAGGGCTGCTGGTTGCCATCTGGGCAGCATTGCATCTCGGCCCGTATGCGGGTGGCTGGCTGGGCGGCTCGATGGGCTCATCTGAACTCGAGCTGTGGGCCGGCCGCTTTCTCGTCTTCATCATCATTCTCGCGATCGGCGCGCTGATTGGGTGGAGCGTTTCGAAAATCGTCAGGATGGCCGGGCTGTCAGGCACTGACCGTTCGCTCGGCGCTGTATTCGGACTGATCCGTGCGGTGGTGTTGATCGGTCTGTTCGCGCTTCTCGGCCGTTATGCGGCGTTCGATGCAGAAACCTGGTGGCTTAAATCCGTACTGATTCCGCACGCGGAAACGGTGGCGGACTGGATCGAGGTGATGGCGCCGAAAGGTATGGAAATATTACAGCCGGAGGAAATGCTCGATGATTTTCAACTCAACGTCCCGGACTTCACTTAAGTCTCGCGATAATTAGACGATTATTAAAGAAAAAAATGTGCGGCATAGTCGGAATAGTTGGAAAAAAACCTGTTAACCAGGCGATCTACGATGCGCTGACTGTCCTGCAGCACCGCGGGCAGGATGCGGCGGGCATCGTGACCTGGAGTGAGAATGGACTAAACGTACGCAAGAGCAACGGCCTGGTTCGCGACGTATTCCGGACGCGCCACATGTTGCGCCTGACCGGCAATGTCGGCATGGGACATATTCGTTACCCGACTGCCGGGGGCGCCAAGGCGTCAGAGGCGCAGCCCTTTTACGTCAATTCGCCCTACGGCATTTGTCTGGCGCACAACGGTAACCTGACAAATTATCGTACGCTTGCCGATCGCCTGACACGCGAGGATCACCGGCACCTGAATACGAGCTCTGATTCGGAAGTGCTTCTGAATGTGTTTGCGCACGAGTTGCAGGTCAGGGCCAGCGGCAGGCCGACGCCGGATCAGATTTTCGATGCCGTTGACGCTGTTCACAAACGTTGTTCCGGCGGTTACGCCGTCGTTGCAATGATCATCGGGCATGGCATTGTCGCCTTCCGCGACCCGAACGGTATCCGGCCGATCGTTGTCGGTCGCCGGGAAACGCACGACGGAGCCGAATATATGGTTGCGTCCGAGAGCGTCGCGCTTGATTTGCTGCAATTTGAAAAGTTGCGCGATATTGGTCCGGGCGAAGCAGTGTTCATCGAGAACGCAGGAGTCATGCACAACCGCGAGTACGCCGACGCAACGAGTTGCTCGCCCTGTATTTTCGAATACGTATATTTCGCAAGACCGGATTCCATCATCGACGACCTGTCCGTTTACAAAGCGCGCTTGCGAATGGGCGCGCAACTGGCCGGCCAGATTGTGAGGGAATGGCCGGACCACGACATCGACGTCGTCATTCCAATTCCTGACACGAGTCGTACTGCGGCGGTACCGGTTGCCTATCATCTCGGCGTCAAATATCGCGAAGGGTTTGTCAAGAACCGATATATCGGCCGTACCTTCATCATGCCTGGCCAGGCCGAACGTGCGCAATCCGTGCGCCGCAAGCTGAACGCAATCGACCTGGAGTTCAGGGGCAAAAATGTGCTGTTGGTCGATGACTCGATCATTCGCGGCACGACTTCACGTCAGATCATCAGGATGGCCCGCGAAGCCGGCGCCCGCAAAGTTTATTTTGCATCCGCCGCGCCGCCGGTACGCCATCCGAACGTCTACGGCATCGACATGCCCGCGGCATCGGAGCTGATCGCCAGTGGCCGTTCGATCGAAAAAATCGAGGAACTGATCGGCGCGGACCGGCTGATTTACCAGGACTTGCACGGTCTCATTCGCTCCGTGCGCCACGATGATTCACACATCACACAATTCGATACGTCGTGCTTCTCGGGCGAATACGTGACCGACGATATCACCGACGATTATCTGCGGGCGCTGGAGGAAGCGCGGTCCGATGGCGCCAAATCCAGGCGCGAAGCCAGGTACATGATGCCGGAGCTGAGCGTCGCCGAAGAGGCAAA
>SMUY01067932.1_pt1 | contig 18803 bp, 17 predicted proteins | sample 2456441 | NCBI WGS metagenome assembly SMUY01 (sample SAMN11095931, study PRJNA526329) | marine sediment metagenome | biome: Marine sediment; feature: Surficial sediment; material: Deep marine sediment; isolation source: Hadal surficial sediment | place: Pacific Ocean | collected 2014-11 | depth...
CGAGGTCACTGCCGCCCGCCTCGAGCACTCCCTCGATCCGGGACCGCTGATTGGCGAGCGTCCGGTCGACCTCGTCGGCGGCCCCGGGGAGCTGGAGCGTTGCCAGCGCACTTGCCTGGCCGACGAGATAGGGGAGTCCCCAGGGAGGGGTCAGGACGACCAGACGGTCTGCGGCGGCGGCCAGCCGGCGGAGGTCCTCGGGAATCGGGAGGTCGGCCGCGACGATCAGCTTGGCTGGCGCCACCTCACCGCAGGTGACCGGCACATCGTTTGGCGACTTGGCCAGGGCGTCCACCACGGCCGATTTGGTCTCGGCTACGGCGGTCCATACCACTCCCGAGGTCGGTTGCAGGAGATCGAGGGCCTGCCGCACCGCGGTCCCGATGTCGATCCCCGAAACGGAAACCACGGTGATGGATTGCTCGACGACGGGCACCGACGTCCCGCGCGGGGGTGCACCGAGGACGAGGGCCTTGCGCAGGTAGCGCTCCGCCAACCGCTCGGCCTGGCGGGGCGCAGCCGTGTAGAGGATTCGCTGCGCCTCGGCGGGGAGATCCTGCATCAGTCCGATGAGGGCACTGTCGTCGTCCCACGTTTCCGGCCAGGCCAGCAGGACCGTGGGAGCCGAGTCGAGGGGGAGCGACGAACGGGCCAGGAGGGCGAGCGCCGTGTCCGGGCTGCAGACGAGCGCGGTCACCCGTTCCTGGTTGAGGAGATTCAGGGCCCGGCCTGCGGCCCGGGCGGCGAGAACGGTCCCGCCGGCATCGCGCCACGCCCCGTTGAGCACGTGTTCCACCGAAGGGAGCATGGCGTCGCTCGCCAGGACGAGTAGCTGTAGGCCCTCCCCCTCCGCGCGATGTGACAGGGCGGCCAGCGCCGGTTTCAGGTATACCGCCGATGGTGGCATGACGGCCACCACGTTGCCGCCTCTGGCCACGGTCGGTTCGATGTCTGCGGCGCGGGTAGCATCCCGCGACAGTTCTTTTTCCAAGACACACCCTCGATTGTCAAATAGCTGTTCGGTGAAGGGTGGGGAAGCTACCGCAATTCACCGGGCCGGGCCACTCCGCGGCGGTCGCGGCGGTGTTGACAGGCTCTGGCGACGAGGGGAGCTTTCCCCGACCACGCACCGGACCAGGAGGCCAGGATGGCCGAAGGACTGTCGGAAAATCTCGCGTATCTGGAACCGTCCCAGACGGTGGCGATCTCGAACGAGGCCAAGCGCCGCAAGGCGGCCGGGGAGGACGTCATCGATCTGGGAGTGGGCGAGCCGGACTTCGTGACGCCGGCGCGGGCTTCCCAGGCGGGGATCGCGGCCATCAATCGCGGAAAGACCCACTACGCGCCCAACGCGGGCGTTCCCGAGTTGCGCACCGCCATCGCGGCGAACCTGTCACGCCTGAGCAACGGGCGGGCGGTCAATCCCGACAACATCATCGTCACCACCGGGGCCAAGCAGGCGGTGTTCAACGCCTGCTTCGCCCTGTTCGGACCGCACGACAAGGTGCTCATTCCGACACCGGCGTGGGTGTCCTATCCCCAGATCGTGCGGCTGGCCCGCGCGGAACCGGTGCCGGTGCCGGGCGATCCCGAGTGGGGTCTCAAGGTGAGCGTCGACGATCTCGAGCGCCGGGTCGACAAGCTGACCAAGGGACTCATCCTCAATTCGCCGTGCAATCCGACGGGATCGGTGTACACCTATTCGGAGTTGAAGGCGTTGGCGGAGTGGGCCCATGGCCACGGCATCTGGGTCATCTCGGATGAGATCTACCGGCTGATTTCGTATGGATCGAAGCCGGCGGCGTCGATGCTCGACCTCGAAGACGAGCTTCTCGAGCGCACCGTCGTCATCTACGGGGCTAGCAAGGCCTACGCCATGACCGGATGGCGCATCGGGGCGGCGCTGGCGCCGACGGAATTGTTCCAGGCCATGTCGGCGATACAGTCGCACACGACCAGCGCCGCATCACAGCCGTCCCAGTGGGCCGCGTTGGAGGCGTTTACCAGCGACGAGGTTCAGGCAGACGTGGTGAAGATGGTGGCGGCGTTCCGCGAGCGGCGTGACTATCTGGTCGAGCGATTCCGGGAAGAGATGCCGGGCGTCGAGTTCGTCGAGCCGCACGGAGCGTTCTACTTCTTCTTCCGGATCGACACCCTGGTGGCCGACGGCGGTAGCCAGCGGTTCTGTCACGACTTGATGGACCAGACCGGGGTCGCGCTGGTCCCGGGGGCTGCGTTCGGAGACGACCGGTGGGTACGGTTGAGCTACGCCGTGTCGCTCGCGGAGCTGCGTGACGCGATGGACCGGATCATCCCCTTCATCCAGGAGTTGGCGTCCACCCGGGCGGCCTACGCCTGAGCCGGTGTCCGGCCCCACCGCCGGTGGGCTTACATTTCCTGCATGCCAGCCGTCAGTACCGTCGGCCTGCGCCGGCTCCTGGGTCAGCGCGGGCTGACCCCCGCCACGTGGATCCCGGAAGCCAGCGAGGGTCGGGCCGAGGAGGCCACCATCAGGCCGGCCCGTGTGGTCGAGGGTGAGGTGGTGGCGGCCCACCCGGTGGGCGCGGCCGAACCGTGGCCCGACCCGGTGGCGTTTCTGGACGGGATTCAGCGATACCAGATCGTCGGCTACCTCGATGCCGCCCCGTTGGTGGTGGCCCGGGTCGCGGCGGCGGTCAGGGAGCGATCCGGTCCCGGTCGCCGGCCGCGGCTGGCCGTGGCGGTGGAACGCCGCTTGGCGATCGGGCGGCCGGAGGTCCTCGATCGGGTCGCCGACCTGTTCGATGGCACCCAGCTCATACCGCTCGACGACAAGGTGGCGGGTCACCCCGTCCGCGAGGTGCAGGCAGCCCGCAAGGTGGTCGACCGGGAGCGGGGGGCGCTGGAGCTCGAAGTCGGCCGGCAGTTCCGGGCCAAGTCGGACGCCTGGCTGGTCATCGATGGAGCGCTGTCGGAAGGAATCGACTGGGTGTCCGACCCGCGGATGATCGGGGTCGTCAAGAGTCACAGCACGCTGCCGTTTGGCGGAGCCGACCAGGTCACTTACCTGAGGACACCCTACGCCCACCGGTCGTCAGTGTTCGCGCCCGCCACGAGATCGCTGGCGCCGGTCCACTCGTGGGCGCTCAGGCTGTGGCCCTGGGAGGGGGAAGACCTGTTTCACGGTCTGGTACGGATCGAGACCCGTGCCGGGGACGACACCCTCTCCCGGGTCGACCAACTATCGCGCTGGTTGCTGGCGGAACGGGCTCCGGTCAGCACCCCCGACCCGCGCTGGGACCGACTGCTCTATGGCATTCACGATGTCGAAGTGTATCTGCGAGCCCGGATGGGAACCCGATGATCGACATGACCAACCCCAAGGCCGACCCGATCGGCCGAGTGGTGGCGACGGAACTCAAGCCGTCCACCCCCCACCAGTTCTATTTCTGGACCAGTCGGGAGGCGCCCGTCGGGATCGGTACCATCGTACGGGTGGAGGACGAGGCGAGGGTGGTCTACGGGGTGGTGACGGAAGCGTTCGCCTACTCCGATCTGATGACGCCGCTGCACGACGTCATCGGCGCCGACGGCGATCCGGTGCTAGCCGGGCAACTGCCGACCGAGCGGGCCGAGATTCGTTTGTTCCTGGCGTCGGTGCTGCGCCAGCAGCCGGAGGAACCACTGCAGGCGGTGCCGTTGTCGTCGGTATACCAAGCCGACGATGCCGACGTGGTCGCCGCGCTGCGGATGGACCTGTACACCTCGGGTGAGCGGCCGACCGCGATTCCGGTCGGCGTCTACTCCGCCGGCGGCCTGGAAGCGCCGGTGTATCTCGACGCCGACTTTCTGCTGGGACCGGAAGCGGCCCATCTGAGCATCACCGGTGTGTCGGGCCTGGCCACCAAGACCAGTGCCGTCGAGTTCATGCTGACCAGCATTTTCCAGACGTTCCCGGCCCACAAGGGGTCCGTGGCGGCGGTGTGCTTCAACGTGAAGGGGTCCGACCTGTGTTTCCTGGATCAGCCGGGGGACCTGACCGACGAAGACCGGGCGCTGTACCAGCGGCTGGGATTGACGGCTGAGCCGTTTGCCAACGTCCGCTACTTCGCACCGTTCAAGCCGGACGGGGTCAATCTCAACACCCTGCGAACCCACGCCGACCTGGCCCACAATACCGAGCCGCTGGTGTGGGGCCTGCGGGAGGTGCTGGACTACGCTGAAGTCCTGCTGAACCGGGACGACCTCGACGCCAAGGCGGATGCCTTCATCGATTTTCTGGGGGAGCGGGTGGTGGGGCGGGAATACCACGACCCGAGCCTAAGGGACGCGCCGTTCCAGGTTCAGACGTTCGCCGATCTCGAGGAATTCTTCCGGGCGATCTTCGATTTCATGGAGGCGTTGGGCCGGGGCGAGGTGTGGAAGACCCATCACCTGGCAACGATCCGCAAGGTGCGCAATCGTTTGGGGAACATCAGCACCCGGAGCAAGGGCCTGGTGATCGACGACGGGGCGGTGAACGACCTCCCGTGGGGGGAGTTCGAGGATCGGAGCGTGCTGGTGGTCGACGTGGCCGGGCTCGATCCCCTGGCCCAGGATCTGGTGTTCGCCCGCGTGGTGTCCCAGTTGCGCGAACACCTGGAGCGGCGTGACCTCGGTGTCGATCACGTGATCGTGTTCGTCGACGAACTGAACAAGTACGCCCCGGCCGATGGGCCCGAGTCGTACGTCCGCAAGATGCTGCTCGACCTGTCTGAGCGAGGCCGCTACCTCGGCTTGGTGCTGTTTTCGGCGCAACAATTCCGCTCGCAGGTGCACCGGCGGGTCGTGGGCAACGCCGGTACGACGCTGTTCGGGCGGATGGACATGGACGAGTTGGCCACGCCCGGGTACAGTACCCTGTCGCCCGCCATCAAGATCAAGCTGGCCACGCTGCCCAAGGGGGAATTGATGGTTCGGCACCCCCACTTTACCCAACCGATTTTCGTGCGATTCCCCCGGCCGGCCGTCATGGCCGGCCGGGACGGGGTCGAGCGGTTTCCGCCGGAGCCCGACCTGCCGTTCGCCAAGGCTATCGGGCGCCAACTGCGCCAATTGGGCGCCAAGGTCAACGACGATGCCGTGGCCGACCGGATCGACGGTCGCCGGGAGTCGGACGTGCGCCAGGCGGTTCACGCCACCCGCCGGGCCCGGCCCGACGAGGCGTGGCCCTTTTTCCTGTCGTGTCTGGGCCGGGTGGTCGAACCGGAGGTGGTCCGGCCCCGCCGGGCCATCCCCTCGGTCATGCGGCACGACGACCCGTACGCGCCCTGAGCGCTTGCGTAGCCTGACCGTCCGGCCCATTCTCCTGCCGTGAAGATCGCTCACCTGGCCGACGTCCACCTGGGGTTCCGGCGCTACCACCGGCACACCCCGGCAGGCATCAACCAGCGGGAGGCAGACGTCGCCAACGCCTTCCGCGGGTCGGTGGACGCCATTCTGGTGGCCCAGCCGAGCGCGGTGATCATCGCGGGCGATTTCTTCCACTCGGTTCGGCCTACCAACCAGGCGATCATCTTCGCCTTCCAGCAACTCCAACGGATACGCGCCGCGCTCCCCGAGACGCCGATCATTCTGCTGGCAGGCAACCACGACACGCCCCGGTCCCGTGAAACGGGAGAGATCATCACCCTGTTCACCGAGATCGACATCGAGGTCGTCGTGGCGGACGCCAAGCGGTTGGTGTACCCGGAACTCGACCTGTCCGTACTGGCCGTCCCCCACCAGGCCCTGGTCGGCGAGATGCCGCCGGACTTGAGCCCCGACGGAGGCACCCGCTTCGAAGTGCTGGCCATGCACGCGGAGATCGAGGGCAGCTTCCCCTCCGACAGCAGTACGGCCGAATACGGCGGCGCGCTGGTCAAACGGGAGGACCTCGATCCGGCCGCCTGGTCTTACGTGGCGTTGGGGCACTACCACGTGCAGTCCCAGCTGGCGCCGAACATGTGGTATTGTGGGGCCCTGGAATACACCAGCACCAACCCGTGGGGCGAACTGTTGGACGAGGCCGAACGTGGCGTGCGGGGGAAGGCGTGGCTGCTGGCCGATCTGGCAACCGGCGAGGTCACCCGCCAGCCGGTGCCGCACACTCGGCGGCTGATCGATCTCCCGGCGATCGAAGGGACCGATCTTTCCCCTGCGGAACTGGACCGATTGATCGGCGATCGGGTACACACGCTGGCGGACGGGCTGACCGATCACATCGTGCGTCTGGTGATCCACGACGTTCCTCGCCACGTGGCGCGCGAACTCGATCACGCTGCCATCCGGGCCTACAAGACGGAGGCCCTGCACTTTCAGCTAGACATCAGGCGGCCCCAAGGGCAGCGGACCGTCGGGGTCGGGGCTCCCGGCCGACGGCAGACCCTGCCCGAAGTGGTGACGGAGTACCTCGGCCGCCGGCCGCTCCCCCAGGAGGTCGACCGTGAGACGTTCGTCCGTGTCGGCACCGAGTTGATCGCCTCGGTGTCGCACGACCCGGTGGAGGGATAGTGCAGATCACCCGGCTGCATCTGCGGAACTTCCGGCAGCACGAGGACACGGTGATCGATTTTGGTGCCGGTCTCACCGGGATCATCGGTCCCAATGGCGCCGGCAAGACGACGCTGCTGGAGGCGATCGGTTTTGCCTTGTACGGGACGTCGGCCGCGCGCGGTACCCGCGATTCGATTCGTCGGCGTGGGGCGCCGCCGCGTTCGCCCGTCAATGTGGAACTCGAGTTCACCCTGGGCCCTCACCAGTACCGGCTGCTGCGGGGGCTGAGCCAGGCGGAGTTGTACAGGGACGGCGACGCGTCCCCGATCGCCAACAGCCTTGGCGCCGTGACCGACACGGTGTCCCGCCTGCTGGGGATGACGCGGGATGAGTTCTACAACACCTATTTTACCGGCCAGAAGGAACTGGCGGTGATGGCGGCGATGTCGGCGCCCGAGCGAGCCCGGTTCCTGTCCCGGGTGCTGGGCTACGAGCGGCTGCGCCTGGTGCAGGATCAGCTGAAGGTGAAGCGGTCGGCCCTCAAGGCCACGGTCGAGGCGTTGCAGCGAAGCCTGGTCGACGAAACGGTACTCGACGCCGAACAGGAAACGGCCGAGCACCGGAGCGCACTTGCCGGCGAAAGTGCAACGAAGGGACAGCAGGCGCTCGACGTGGCCGTCGCGGACCTGGCGCGGGTGGAGCCGGAGTGGCAGGCGATCAAACAAGTGCGCGACAAGGTCGTCAAGCTCGATGGCGATCGCCGGGTGGCGGACCACAAGGTGAGTGACACGCGAGAGCGGTTCACCGTGCTCGACCGGCAGCTGGCCGAAGCGTTGGGCGCCAAGGACCAACTCGATGGTCTCGACAAGGAACTGGCCCCGCTCCCGGGGTTGCAGGAGGAGCGAGTTGCCCTCGACCGGCAGGCCGAAATCCACCTGGCCCGGCGCGGCTATCTGGCGCAGGCCACGGAGATGCGGCGGACCCTGGACTCCATTGGTGAGCGGCTGGCGCAGGTACCCGATGACGGCGCCGTGTCGCAGGCGATGACGCTGGCGCAAACCGGGCGGGAAGCCCGTCACGCGGCGGAGACGGCCGCGGAAGAACTGCGGACCGCGTGGGTGCGGGACGCCCAGGACGCGCAAACCAAGCGGGCCACCCTGGCGGAACAGTATCTCGATCTCAAGGGGCAGCGCGACCGGGTGTCGGCCGCGGGAGCCGATGGCGATTGTCCGACCTGCGGTCGGCCTCTGGGGGACGATCTAGACGGCGTCATCGAACTTCTCGATCAGCAGCTCCAGGAAGTGGAGTTCAACGGCAGTTTCTACAAGAAGCGCATCCAGCAACTGCAGGACGAACCCAATGAACTCCGCCAGGCTGAGGCGGAACGAGGGCGGCGGGAGCGGGCCGCGCGCGAGGCTGAGGTCGAGGCGCGACGGCTGCAGGAGTTGGTCCAAAAGCGGCCGAGTCTGCTGAAGGAGCGCGAGGCCACGGAGGAGCGCCTTGGGGATCTCGAGAAACATCTCGTGGAATCCGATACCGTCTACGACCAGGACCGGCACGAGGAAGTCAAGCGGCAGGTCCAAGCGCTCGAGCCGGTAGTGCTGCGGGCGGAACGGCAGCGGGCCCTGGCGGATCAGGCCCAGTCGCTGGTCGGCGAAGCGGAGCGAGTGGAACGGGAGCTGTCCCAGTTGGAGCGTGAGGCCGCGTCGCTGCGGCAGCAGCTGGCTGAGCTGGGGTTCACCGACGAAGCGTATGTCCAGGCCGAGCAGGCCGTGGAGCGTGCCCGCGCCGGCAAACACGAAGCCGAGAAACGCGTGGTACGCGCGCGGGCGGAGTTGGCGGCGGCCACCGACGCCCTCGCCGGCGTGACCCGGCGACGGGAAGAACGCACCCAAATGTTGGCCGGCATCGATACGGCCAAGCGCGATCTGCTGCTCCACCAGGAGTTGGATCGCGCGTTCACCGATCTGCGGACCGACCTCAACGCGTCGCTCCGGCCGGAGCTGTCGGAGTTGGCGTCTGTGTTCCTGCGGGACTTGACCAACGATCGCTACTCCGACCTGGAACTCGACGAAGACTACGTCGCCGTCCTGATGGAGGACGGTCAGGCAAAGCCGGTGGTGTCGGGCGGCGAAGAAGACGTGGCCAACCTGGCGCTCAGGCTGGCCATCAGCCAGATGATCGCCGAACGCGCCGGCCAGCCGTTGTCGCTCCTGGTGCTCGACGAGATCTTCGGATCCCTCGACGACGAACGGCGCGCCTCCGTTCTGGAACTGCTGCGCAGTCTGCGGGACCGGTTTCCCCAGGTGGTGCTCATTACCCACATCGAGTCGGTGCGTGAAGGGTTCGACCGGGTCATCCGAGTGGAAGTGGACGAGAAGCTGGGCGTGTCCCGCGTGATCGAGGAAGCCGTTCCCCAGGATCCCGGTGCCGCGGCTTAGCACGGCCATCCGAGGGCCCAGGCCCGCCCGGGTGGAGGACATCCCCGCCATGAACGAGGTGTTCTCCGACTCGTTCACCGATCGCTACCGGCGGGACGGGCTGGTGGGCGTTCGGGTGCCGCAGCTGAATCCGACGGTGTGGCGTTACGCCATCGCAGATGCCGGCGAAGGGGCCATGGTGTGGTACGACGACGATGGTGTGGTGGCCTTCAACATGGTGCACCGTTCCGGCGGCGAGGGCTGGATGGGTCCCCTGGCGGTCAGGCCCGAACATCAGGGACGGGGGTTGGGTAAGAGAATCGTCCAGGCCGGGGTCGAATGGCTCCAGGCCGGCGGCAGCCAGACCATCGGACTGGAGACCATGCCCCGCACGGTCGACAACATCGGGTTCTACAGCGGGCTGGAGTTCGTCCCCAGGTATCTGACCGTCAGCCTCGCTTGTGCGCTCCCCTCGGACGGCGTGCCCGCCGAGTGCATGTCCGCTGCCAGCGATCCCGAGAGAGTGCTGGAGGAGTGCCGGTCGCTGACCTCGGAGATTCAGCCGTCCTGCGATTTCACCAGGGAGATACGGCTTACGGTCGACCTCGGCCTGGGCGATACCAGCCTGGTCCATCGGCACGGTGCACTGGCCGGATTTGCCTTGTGGCACTCTTCTCCGCTGGCCGAGGGACGGGCCGCGGAAGAGTTGCGGGTGTTGAAGCTGGTGGCGGTGGACTTGGCGGCCTTCGAGGTGCTGATCGAAGGCCTGATGGGTGCCGCGGGGGGCCTGGGCCTCACGGGTCTATCGGTGCGGTGTCAGACGGCGTATCCTGACGCCTACCGATCGTTGGTGCGACACGGGTTCCAGGTGCAGTGGACCGACCTGCGGATGACTCGCACGGGGTACGACGAGCCGATTCCGGCATCGGGCGTGGTGTTTTCCAATTGGGAGATCTGAACCGCTCCCCGGGGTCAGCGAGTCAGGCCCCACCAGCGCACGAACAGGATGGCCGACACACCTAGCAGGGCGTGCACCATGCCGACGCCGACCGGAACGACGAAACCGAACACGATCCAGGCGACGAAGCAGGCGATGCTGACGGCCAGGGTCACGGAATTGCGTAGCATCTGGGCGGTCCAGGTGTATTGTTGACGGCCATTTGATACGCCTCTATCTTAGTCAGGTAAGGCGGTGATGGGGAGCCATCCTATTGAGCCAACATCCGATGACGGGCCCATATTCTTTGGCTGATGTCACGCCCTACGTGGGTAGGCAGAGGTCATTATGAGGGCGCCACGATTGCTCGTCGGGCTTCAATAAACCTCTCCATTGCCGCACGCACAGGGAGCGCCGATCTTACGGAGGTCGGCGCTTTGTGTTAATAGCTTGCCCTGACCCATGACTCTGACCGCGGTGCCGAATGTCTACAGCCTCCGTAACCCGCCGGGCCCACTTCAACGCCGCGCACCGGCTCCACAATCCGTCGCAGTCGGACGCCTGGAACGAGGCCACGTTCGGCGCCTGCAACAATCCCAATTTCCACGGCCACAACTACGAACTGGATGTGACGGTGCGGGGTCCGATCGACCCCGCCACGGGGTTCGTGGTCGACACGGCGGTGCTGCAGGATCTCATCGACCAGCACGTGGTCGAGCTACTCGACCACAAGAACCTGAATCTCGACGTGGCCTGGTTCGCCGACCGCATTCCCACTGCCGAGCATATTGCCATGTTCTGTTGGGAGCAGTTGGCGTCGCGCTTGCCGGCCGGGACCATGGCCAACATACGATTGTGGGAGACTCCCCGTAACTATGTCGACTACGACGGTGGTATCTGAAATGACGTCCCCCACCGACGACTCGTTCGTCGATCACATACGCGAGATGCTCGAAGCACTCGGCGAGGACCCCAACCGCCCGGGGCTTCAGCGGACGCCGGAGCGGGTTGAGAAATCCCTCCGCTGGCTGACGCAGGGGTACCAGCAGACGCTCGAGGGCGTCATCGGCCATGCGGTGTTCGAGGAACCGCACGAGAGCATGATCATGGTGAGGGACATCGAACTGTACTCGATGTGCGAACACCACATGCTGCCGTTCTTCGGGCGGGCCCACGTGGCTTACATCCCCAATGGGAAGATCATCGGCCTGTCCAAGTTGCCGCGCATCGTCGACATGTTTGCCCACCGGCTGCAATTGCAGGAACGGCTGACCGATCAGGTGGCCGACGCCATCATGGAGGTGCTCGACCCGAGGGGTGTGGGTGTGGTGATCGAAGCGTCCCACCTGTGCATGATGATGCGCGGGGTGGAAAAACAGAACTCCAAGACGGTCACCAGTGCCGTCAGAGGAGTGTTCCGCGACGACATCAAGACCCGCGAGGAGTTCCTCCGCCTGGTCCACAATTCGCCGTCATGATCGATCTGGCCGGCACCACCGCCGTTGTCACCGGCGCGTCGAGAGGCATCGGCGCGGCGACGGCTGAATTGCTGCGCCAGGCAGGTGCGCGAGTGGCGGGCTTGGCCCGGTCGCTCGAGCCACGGGAGGAAGCCGATCGGTGGGACCTGCCGTGCGATCTGACTGATAGCCCTGCCCTGGCAAGCGCCTGCGGCCAGATCGTGGAACGGTGGGGTGCCCCGGATGTGGTGGTCAACAACGCCGGCCTGTTTCTGTTGCGCCCGTTCGAGGACACCGACGCGGAGGCGTTCGACCGGCAGCTGGCGGCCAACTTGCAAGCCCCCTTCGGCGTGGCCCGGGCGTTCCTGCCTGCCATGAGGCAGGCCGGCCGGGGGACGCTCGTCACCGTGGGCAGCGTGTCCGATCACACGGGCCTCCCGGAGAACGCGGCCTACGCGGCTTCGAAGTACGGGCTGCGAGGGTTGCACGAGGCCTTGTCGGCCGAGTACCGTGGATCGGGCGTGCGCTTCAGCCTGGTGTCGCCGGGACCGACGGACACGAGCATGTGGGATCCGGTCGACCCTGACGCTCGGCCGGGCTTCCTCGCCCGGTCGGACATGCTCCGGCCCGAGGACGTGGCGCAAGCCATCGTGTTCGTGGTCAGCCGGCCGGCTTGGGTGCAAGTCGACTGGTTGCGGCTGGGACCGGTATCTCCTTCAGCATGAGAGCGTATTGCCCAATGATCAACCGCGTAATGGTGGTGCTGGCCGCCACCGTTGTGGCGAGCCGCCCGGCTCAGGCGCAGAGCCCGCTGCCGGCGCTCCCCGATTCCGCCGGGTGGGGCGTGCATGTGCTGGCCATCGCGCGTGCTCCGGGGGGCGCCGTATGGGTCGGTACCTACGGCCAGGGGATGTTCCGGCTCGATCCCGGATCCGACACGTGGATCAACATCCGGCAAGACACCAGCGAGAAGTCCATCTCTTGGGACTTCATCCACGCCGTCGCCTTCGGGCCGAGGGGACAGGTGTGGTATGGAACCATCGGCAACGGGTGGGGTGTGTCGCTCGACGGCGGGGCCACCTGGCGCAACTGGACGTACGACGACCTGGGGCCGGAGTGGCAGTACGTGGCACCGTCCGGCATCGTGACCCGGGGCGATACCACGTGGGTTGGCACCGCCGACGGGATTCAGGTGACGACGAATGACGGCCGCCGGTGGATAGCGTTGGTGGATTCCACCGGCCCCGCTTCGGCGGGACCGGCCGATACCGCCCTGGTGGTGTTGGGGAACGAGTACGTCCGGCGCATCGCCACCAACCGGCGCGGGCTGGTGGTGTCCACCATGGGCGGACGTTACCGCTACCAGATCACGCCCACCGGAGAATGGACCAGCCATACACTGACGTTCGCGCCGTTTCCGCCGCTGGCCGGCCTGGTGATGAATGGCTATCTGGTGAGCGGCACCCAGTGCGGCTTTCGCATGGTCAGGGATACGTTGCCGTGCCTGTCGGGGCAGATGGATGCGTCGGGGACGATGAACCCGGCAAGGGACTCGCTGCCCCTGCGGACCACTTGGTTCCGCCGGCCTATCGCGCTCGACCACAATCCGTTCATCGATCAGACGTACCGCTACGGCTCCACCATGGGCGGCAACTTCCAGGAACATCAGGGCGTGGAGTTCAACAATCCCGACGGTACCCCGGTGCGAGCCATCGGCGCGGGCACGGTGGTGTACGCCGGTCCGGCGGAACGGGGGGCGCTGACGGTGGCCATCAGGCACGACTCGGTCGTGGTGGCCAACGGACAGCGGTACCGGATCTACTCGACCTACTATCACAACTCCGAGTTGCAGGTCTCGGAAGGCCAGCGCGTGTCACGCGGCCAGACCATCGCCGCCGTCGGCAATACCGGCCGGGCCACCAACGACCACCTGCACCTGGAGATCCACGCGGCGCCCACGGACAGCGTGAACGCCATCGTCGATTCTCTGGAGCGGTTCCCGGCGTACACCACCAATCCCGAGTTGTGGATCGATCCCATCCCCGGCACCGGGGTGATCGCCGGACAGGTGCTCGATGGGGACGGCCAGCCGGTACCCCAAGCCAGAATCTACGGTATCGTGAAACACGACCCGCCCGAAACGCCGTTCTCGTTCGCCGAGACCTACGGCGACCTGGCCAATCCCCATCCGCTCTACCGGGAAAACTTCGCCGTGAGCGACGTTCCCGCGGGGCACTATATCCTGGGGACCGAGATCTACGGGCAGCGGGTGTACCGGGAAGTCACGGTGTATGAAGGCATGCTGAGCTGGGTCGTCTTCAGGCCCTGATCCAGAGGCAGGTCGTGTTCATCGAACTCACCGACGTGTTGCGCTGCCCGGCGGACCATCCCGAACAGTATCTGGTGTTGCTCCCCGAAGAGGTGGTGGACCGTGCGGTGGTGCGCGGCGAGCTGGGCTGTCCCGTGTGCGGAGAGACGTTTCCCATCGAAGACGGGATCGCCCACCTGGGCGGCCCACCGGATATCGCCGGTAGCGTGCCGGCTCTCGACGCCGGGGCGGCATGCGCGTTTCTCGGCCTCACCGGACCCGGCGGCTGGGTCGTCCTCGTGGGGGGGGCGGCCCTGCTTGGGGCGGAGCTCGCCACACTACTAGACGGAGTACACTTGGTGGCGCTCAACCCTCCTGCCGGGGTTACCAGCGGGGGGGGCACCGACGTCAGCGTGATCGGCGCCGGCCGGATTCCGCTGAAAGCGGGGTCGGTTCGTGGCGTGGTGCTGGGCGCGGGGTACGGATCGGACCCCGCGTGGCTGGAGGAGGCCCACCGGGTGGTGTTGCCCGGGCTCAGGATCGTCGGTGAGGGTCCTGAGCCGGCCCGCGAAGGCTGGGAAGCCCTGGGGAGCGCCGAGGGCGTGTGGGTGATACGGCGGGGCTAGTCCCCCCCCGAGCCGGACTCAGCGCCCGTCGAGGTCGTGGGCGCCACCCTCCGCTTCGGCGTACACCGCTTCGATCTGATCGGCGTAGCGCTGTTCGATCACCCGCCGCTTGACCTTGAGCGTGGGCGTCAGCTCGCCGCTCTCGATGGAGAAGTCCTGGCTGAGCATGACCATCTTCTTCGGCACCTCGAACTGGGCGAGACCGCGCAGGCTCTTCTTGACTTCGGCCTCGACCTTGGCGGCCACCTTGGGATTGGCCACCAGATCGGCGTCGTCGGTGTAACTGAGGCCGGTCTCGTCGGCCCAGGCCCGCAGGACGTCGAACTCGGGCACGACGAGCAAGATGGGGAACTTGCGCCGGTCGCCGAGCATCACCGCATTGAGAACGTAGCGGTTGGTCTTGATGAGCCCTTCGATGGGCTGTGGGGCGATGTTCTTGCCACCGGCGGTGACGATGATGTCTTTCTTGCGATCGGTGATCTTCAGGAATCCGTCCGCGTCGAGCAGGCCGATGTCGCCGGTGTGGAACCAGCCGTTATCTTCCAGCGCTTCGGCGGTGGCATCGGGAAGGTGGTAGTAGCCCTTCATGACGTGCGGGCCGCGGGTGAGGATCTCCCCGTCGTCGGCGATCATCACTTCTACGCCGGGGAGCGGCTTGCCGACGGTGCCGATCCGCAGGTTGTCGAAGGTGTTGACCGTGATGATCGGCGACGTTTCCGTAAGGCCGTAGCCTTCCAGGATCGTCAACCCGGCCGAGTAGAAGAACTTGGCGATCTCGGGTGACAACGGCGCGCCTCCCGAGGCAAAGAACCTGAGTTTCCCGCCGGTGCGTGCGCGCAACTTCGAGAACACCAGCTTGTCGGCCACGGCTTTCTTGAGGCCGAGGATGACCGGCACCGGCTCGCCTGCCAGGGCGTAGTCGGCCCACCGCTCGGCCGTGCGCTTGGCCCAGAAGAAGATCCGTTGCTTCAGCTTGGATCCCGACAGGGCGTTTTCCAGCACCCGGGCGTAGATCTTCTCGTACAACCGCGGCACCGACAACACCACGGTCGGGCCCAGCTCGATCATGTTGGGGGAGACCTGCTCGATGCTCTCGGCGTAGTTGATGATGACACCCGCCCGGAGCATGGTGTAGTACCCGGCCATGCGCTCGAAGATGTGCGACAGCGGTAGGAACGAGAGACACTGATCGTCCGGCGAGAGCGACAGCACCTGGAGTCCGGCGACGACGTTGGAGGTCAGGTTGCCATGTGTCAGCATGACCCCCTTGGGCTTCCCGGTGGTCCCGGACGTGTAAATGAGGGTGGCCAAGTCGTCGGGCGTGACCTGCAGGGCTTGTTCCCGGTGGTTGGGGTAGTTTGCCCGGGCCTCCCGGCCCTTGGCCAGCAGCTCTTCCATGCCGAACACACCCGGTCCCGTGGCGTTGCTGTCGAAGGCGATGATGTGTTGCAGGCTGGCGAGCTGATCGCGGATCTCGAGGATCTTGTCGAGTTGCTCCCGGTTGGACACGAAAATCGCCACCGCGCCGGAGTCGTTCAGGATGTGGGTGATCTGGCCGGCGGGGAGCGTGGGGTACACCGGAACGTCAGTGCATCGGGCCGTCAGACAGGCGAGGTCCACGATGGCCCATTCGGGTCGGTTTTCCGACAGAATCGCAACCCGGTCACCGGCGTTGATGCCCAAGGCCAGCAGCCCCATGCTGGCGGCCTCGACCTGCTCGAGGAGATCAGCATGGCTGATGTCGACCCAGGTGCCGCCCCGCTTGACGCGCAACGCCACCGGTCTGTCGGAATAGGCATCCATGGCCTGGTAGAACAGTTCGTTCAACGTAGCTGGGGCGTTCACCATGACCTCCCGTGGAATGGCCACCGCGGCGTGGGCACCGCGACGAGCCGGATGTCAGTTCTCGAAACGCACGATGAATAGTTGCCCTGAACCGGGCACGACCTCGGTCCCCTGAAACCGGGTAGCCCGGATCTCGACGATGGCACTATCCGGTGACGGGCGTCCAACGACCCGCAATAGCTGCACTGGGGTGATCGGTGTCCCAGCGGCGCCGGTCGTCACCGTATCGATGAGGACCTGTCCCGTCAACTCGACCGACCGGAGGAAGGGGTCGGGAAAGACGGGATCCACTATCTGGTAGATGATGGTCCCCCCACTAGCGGGTAGGGTATCGCCCAGGTGGTGGCTGTCAAGGCGCGCCACCAGGGCCGGGGTCGAATCCTGTACGGCCGGCACCTGGACGGTGCTGCTGCCCACCAGCACCAGGGTGTCCGGCCGCAGGATGATGGTGAAAGTGATGAAGTTGGAGATCAACGACCCGGTCCGGGCCTGGACTCTGCCGGTACCGACGGAGTCGGCCGTCACCAGGCCGGTGGAATCCACGGTGAGGGTGCTGTCGGGCGCGCGCCACTCGATGGTGGCGGAGACGTCTTCACCGCCGTTGTCCAGCGCCCGGGCAATGATCCGTGCGGTGTCGCCTACTTGGAGTATCGGTTGGATCGGCGTGAGCAGTTGCAGTTTGGCAACGCCGCTGTCGGTCTCGGTCAGGTTGGTGCATCCGGCCGCGAGCAGTAGCGCCAAGATGCCGAGCCGCCCCCAGCGGGTGTCCGGACGGGCGGTCACCCCGTCGCGCGCGGTGGTAACTCGAGCAGGGGTCAATTGTTGTCGAAGCGAACGATGAACCGCTGGCCGGATCCGGGGACCGTGTCGGCGGTGACGACTATGGTGCTGTCGTCCACCTGGGTGGCGTGCCTGAACCGAAGCCCGGTGACGGCTACGATCGCACTGTCTGGCGACGTCATTCCCACCACGCGGTTGAGCAGTATCGGAACGAGCGGGGTACCGTCGGGGCCGGTGGTGATAGTATCGATCAGGACTTGGCCGCTGAATTCGACCGACCGTTGGGTAGGATCGGTGAACACCGGCTCCACCACCTCATATATGACCCGGCCTCCGTTGGCGGGTATGGTGTCACTCTGCTGGTAGCTGTCCAGCCGGGTTTCCAGCGCCAGAGTACCGCCCTGGCCAAGCAGAACCCGCACGGTGTCCTCGCCCACGATGACAAGGGTGTCCGGCCGTGGGAGGACCGTTAGGTTGACCGTGTTCGATGCCAGGGTGCCGTTCTTGGCCTGGATCCGGGCGAGGCCGATGAAGTCACCCCTCACCAGGCCGGTCTGATCGACCTGGACGGTGGTATCGAGCGCCACCCAGTCGATGGTGGCCGGCACCTCCCGGCCATCCGCGTCGAGGGCGCGGGCAAAGATCCTGGTGGTATCGCTGACATCGAGGGTGGTGATCAGTGGGGCCAGGACCTGGACCTGTACGATGGCGGACCCTGAGTCGGTGATGTCGCTGCAGGACAGGAGCGGAAGGACCACCAGCCAACGATGCCAGCGCATGGTCAAGACGGCTCGGAGGCCGGACTCTCCTCGATCCCCTTGAGGGTATTTTGGGCGTGCCGGACCCACCGGTCGGCGTCGGGACCCTTGGGGGGCTGCGCCAGGAAGGCCCGCAGGTGGCGGGCCGCGGTCTCGTCCTCGCCCTGATGCTTCAGGAGAAAGGCGATCCCGTAGTGGGCGCCCACCAGGTCGCTGTCCAGCTCCAGGGCCTTGCGGTAGTGCCGTACGGCCTCATCCATCAGCCCTGTCTTGGTGAAGGCTATGGCCATGTTCTGCAGGATGCGGGGATCGGCCGGGTTGTCTCGCAGGGCAAGACGGTACGACGTCAGGGCGGCCTTGTAGTCGCCTTGGCGTTCGAAGGCCAGTGCCTCGTTGAGGTAATCCAGCCATTGGGGGCTCAGCGTGGTGGTGCTTGCCCTGCCAAACAGCCGACGCCAAAAGCTCATGAAGCTGGCCGGGTGATCCGAGCGGGAGAAATGCGCATAACTGTCGATTCCTGAGTAAGATAGTGACAGGAGACGCGGCCGCGCAACGCGGTTGCCGGGCCTGTGGCCCGCCACTAGCTTGAGACTCGGACCTCACGTTTCCCCGCAGGAGATGGCATGCCCCGGAATTCTGACTCCCGTGACCTCATGGATGTCGACTGGCCCTTCTTCGGCGAGGTGTGCCGGGCGCTGGCGCTGCGCGTCGCCCGTGAGTACGACCCCGAAATCGTGCTCGGCGTGGCCAAGGCCGGTGTCATCCCCGGCGTGGTGGTCGCGTCCATCCTGCAGCGGGAGTTCGCCTCCATGACCGTGACGCGGCACGATGAATTCGCCGCGCCCCAACTCATTGCCGGGCCTCCCGATACCCTCGGTGGGCGGCGCGTCCTCATAGTGGACGAGACCTGTGACTCCGGCGACACGCTGAAGTTGGCTCTCAATGAAGTGCGCGCGCTGCACCCCGCGGACGTGAAGACCGCGGTGTCGTTTCGCACCGGCAGCTACGCGCCGGACTTCCACGCGTTCGAGACGGACAGGCTCATCGTACTCCCCTGGGACCGCGAAGTGGTGCAGGACGGCGAGCTGGTGCTCAACCCGGATTTCGCCGACAAGCTGTGAAGGATCGCGTGCGAGGCCCTGACTATCGCGCCAGGTAGACGCTGCGCCCTCCAACTACC
>SMUY01035534.1_pt1 | contig 18794 bp, 22 predicted proteins | sample 2456441 | NCBI WGS metagenome assembly SMUY01 (sample SAMN11095931, study PRJNA526329) | marine sediment metagenome | biome: Marine sediment; feature: Surficial sediment; material: Deep marine sediment; isolation source: Hadal surficial sediment | place: Pacific Ocean | collected 2014-11 | depth...
ACTCGCATTGAATTGCCGCGCGACTTCAAGAACAATCGGAAAAAAACACTTCATGTCACAGATACCCAGGCCATGTATGCGATCTTCTTGTTCAGTCAACTTGAATGGATCCTGATGCCAGGCGTCTGCACTGTAAGGTACTGTATCGGTATGCCCTGACAACACCAAACCGCCCTTTCCCTCTCCCAGACAGGCAATCAGATTAAACTTTTCCGGGGCAGCAGCCTCAGTAGTGATTGGCAATAATTCTACCTTAAAACCTATCCCTTCCAGCCAACCTGCCAAGAGCTCAACCACATCACGGTTGCTTTGATCCAGTAGTGGATTGGTACTGCTCACAGAAGGTGCAGCCACCAACTGTGAGAAACTATCAAGCATCTCCGGAATTTGTTTGTTCATTTGGATCCCCCATTCACACAAGCTATCTTTTGCCTGAGATATTTTTTCTGGCATACTTTTTTTTCTAGCATGCTTTTTAACGGGCAATGACAGCTTTCATACCCAGGCCACCTGGAAATGCAGGTTTCAGAGCATAGTCAGGAAGTCAGAGCAAGGCGCAACACGCAGTGAATGACTAGTCCTTCATAAGCGTTGCAACGCGGCTCTGACTTTCTGCCTGAGCTCCCGCAGGGCAAGACGAGAAGTAACCATCTTCATCGTTATAAAACCTTGGACTAGAGTAACTAGTCCTGCGGCTTCATGCCTTGAATATGTTTACTTCTCGTCTTGCTGAAGCCTGCAATTCCAAGTGGTCTGGGTATACAATGTACTGTATTCTATCGCACCTTTTTACATCCTAACTAACTACCCTATTATATTCTGGAAATAACATGACAAAGCCATTAAATCGCTACAGCTCACGCATCACCCAACCCAGGTCACAGGGTGCTTCACAGGCCATGCTTTATGGTATTGGAATGACACGAGAGGATATGGATAAGCCGCAAGTCGGTATCTCCAGTGTCTGGTACGAAGGAAATACCTGCAATATGCACTTGTTGTCCCTGGCTGAAAAAATTAAAGAAGGTGTCGTCAAAGCCGGGCTGATCGGCATGCGGTTCAATACCATTGGTGTCAGTGATGGTATCTCCATGGGCACAGAGGGCATGAGTTATTCACTACAATCACGCGACCTGATTGCAGATTCCATAGAAACTGTCATGAGTGCTCAATGGTACGATGCCAATGTTTCCATCCCAGGCTGCGATAAAAATATGCCCGGCTGCATTATCGCTATGGGTCGTTTAAACCGCCCTGCTTTAATGGTCTACGGTGGCACAATTAAACCGGGACATCGCGGCGAACAAAAACTCGACATCATCTCGGCATTCCAGAGTTATGGTGAATTTATTGTTGGCAACATCGACGAAGACACACGTCAGGACATCGTCAGTAAATCCTGTCCGGGTGCAGGTGCCTGTGGTGGTATGTATACCGCCAATACAATGGCATCAGCGATCGAGGCCATGGGCATGTCGCTTCCATACAGTTCCTCTATGCCCGCCGTTGAGCCAGGCAAGATTGAAGAATGCTTAAACGTTGGTGAGGCAATCAAGAACCTGCTGGAAAAGGATATTAAGCCACGCGACATTATGACACGTGAGGCCTTTGAAAATGCCATGGTCTTGATCATCATACTAGGCGGCTCAACCAATGCTGTGTTGCATCTAATTGCTATGGCACGCTCTGTAGACGTGAAATTAACGATTGATGATTTTCAGACGGTGAGCGATCGTACCCCTTTCCTGGCTGATCTTAAACCCAGTGGTCAATATGTGATGGAAGATTTACATAAGGTCGGTGGCATACCTGCCGTCATGAAATTCCTGTTAGAGAACAATCTTATTAATGGTAATTGTCTCACGGTCACCGGCAAGACCATTGCGGAAAATCTGGCCGATGTTCCTGGCTTGAGCGAAGGTCAAGATGTCATTCACACGCTGGATAATCCCATCAAAGAAACCGGCCACCTGAGGATCCTGAAAGGCAACCTGGCACCAGGGGGTGCCGTGGCAAAGATCACCGGCAAGGAAGGCGAAATCTTCACGGGTCCGGCAAAGGTTTATGATTCTGAAGAAGACATGCTCAAAGCACTGGAGGACAAACAAATCGACAAAGGCGATGTCATCGTGATTCGGTATGAAGGACCTAAAGGTGGTCCTGGTATGCCTGAAATGCTCACACCCACTTCAGCCATCATGGGTGCAGGTTTGGGTTCTGATGTTGCCATGATTACGGACGGCCGTTTTTCAGGTGGCTCCCATGGTTTCATCATTGGTCACGTCGTGCCGGAAGCCCAGGAAGGTGGGCCGATCGCTTTGATCAAGACAGGGGATGTCATTACCGTGAATGGTGTAACGAATGTAATCAATGTTGATCTATCTGATGAAGAACTGACACTTAGAAAAGAAGCTTGGGAAATGCCTCCATATAAGGCATCAAGAGGCACACTTTATAAATACATCAAGAATGTAAAATCTGCTTCGGATGGGTGTGTTACTGACGAGTAAATTGCCTACAGGGATGTAGGTAGTACGACTATATGGATATAGGAGGTAGAGTCGTGTCTGGAACAGCGACCGAGAAAACGTATGGAAGCGCGAAGCCTACCCGGAGAGGGACAAGTTTTCGAGGTAAATACCAATCTCTACTAATAGCCAGAAATGGTCAATCATATATGTGTCAACGAATGTCTGCTTAATACTGGATGGCCACCGACATAGAATCAAACTTTAATTTTAGAATTCCAGCCTGAACAGAGTGTTTGTTGGCTTGGGCTCACTCAACCCAGTTTGATTGGTGGCAAAATAATCATCCTGCCTAGCACCCATCTGTTCGTAGACAGATTCAGCATCATAGCCAAATTTGATCCTGCCTTCTTTATTCTTCTTCGGTGGGGCCCTCCAATCATATTCGACCGGTGAGGGCTCACGCCAACCTCCAGCACTTTGATATATCTCTTCCGAGATAATTTCATCGTACATTGGAGGGAGTTCGAGCCGATTACCAGTCTCAGCCAGTATGATTGTTGATGCAAGTAAGAAACCAAGCCAGACCAACAACCTGTTTCCAGGGAACATAACAGGCTTCATTACAGCGTCAAACATTAATTAACGTGCTTCTTTGCGCCACCCAAGACTTCCAAACCAGTGTTTATGGGAAGCAGAGAGCCATTTGCCCGCTTCCCTTGCCGTAACCCAGGCATTCAGAAAATTCAGCCATTCCTGTTCACCCTTGTTGACCCCGAAACCAGCCTTATAGGAAATCAAGGGTTTCGTCATAGGCATATCAATCTTCTCCGGATATTTGAGTGCAAGAAATTCAGGCTGGGGAGAGGATGCCACGTAGGCGTGAGCTTCACCCTTCATGACTGCTTTCGTCGCCTGCTCCGCAGTTTTAAAGGCCTTGACATTGGCCTTTATCAAATATTCGATTTGCCAGTTCATGCGAGACAGACTCTGATACGCACGAGATGATAATGTTTTTCTGATTGAGCTCTTCGAGGCTCTTTATATTACGGGTTATTTTGGTATTTGTAGCCAGGCTAATCCCCGAATCAGCATACGGATTACTGAAATTGATCTTGAGCGCGCGGGCCGGGGTAATGGCCATACCGCCAGCAATGATATCAATCTCGCCTTTCCTAAGAGCAGGAATAATGTCTTCCCACTTGTAGACCACGAATTTTGGCTTAACACTCATACTCTTGCGCAAGCTTTTTCGATACATCAATCTCGTAACCGGAAAGTTGTCCTGACTCATCCTCCATGGTCCAGGGCACGAACAATGAAACACCAATTCTCAGCGTTCCTCTCTCGATAATATCATCCAGGGCATCAGCGTGAACCCCCACGGAAAGAAACATTAGAAATACCATTAGAAGTCTGTAAAAACATTTTTAGTTTATTAATCATGATCAGATCTCAAATTAATTCAGTTAGAAAAGATTGGCTATCTCCATAATAAAACTCAGAGAAACAGGTCGTCGATACTCCATACGACCCGCTAAGGGTGGTGTGGATCAGAGTTCCTTTTGAGCGGGGATGCTAGCACAGGCTCTGCTGTTATTGTATCCAGTTCAATATCTCTAGCCAAATGTCCACTTACGTTGGATAGCAGCCGGTAGTGAATCTCTGGTTAATACTGAAAGCAGTCAGTTAGATGCAAACTATGATTGGCAGCTAGCAACTTAGCTGGCATTCAGAATGTGGAGTTTGGCAATTGTCAGTTGATAACATGTCCGCAACTAGTTCACAAAAACTGGATCTGAGATGTTAGCCTTTGAAATTAGCAAAGAGTAGTTGAGTAATTTTTATTGTCTCCAGCTTAGTCTCGTTCAGTATATAATGACGAATATGAGTTTGATATAACCATATCCCCAAGGAGAACCTGTAATGCATAAACATAATATTCAAACTATCTGTAAACTGATCATGTTGTTGTCCTTTTGTTTCATTTTTATTGGTACATCCTACGCTGCCTCAAAGGAAGAAATTGACATTGAAGTATCTGCTTCCCTGGAAAACTTTAGGCAAGAAGTTATGGGCGCAGAGAAATTCATGGAAAAGGCGGAAGGTGTTCTGGTCTTTCCAGATGTCGTCAAGGCAGGTTTTGGTATTGGCGGTGAATACGGTGAAGGGGCATTGTTAATCAAGGGAAAAACAGTTGATTACTATAGCACTGCAGCTGTCTCCTTTGGTTTTCAATTTGGTGCACAGTTCAAAACGGTCATGCTGATCTTCCTGAAAAAAGATGCATTGGACAATTTCCGTAACAGTAGTGGTTGGGAGGCGGGTGTTGATGGTTCCGTGGCCTTGATTGAATTCGGTGCGGGCAAGGACATCAACACTATTAACCTGGCAGATCCCATCGTTGGATTCGTCTTTAGTAACAAAGGATTAATGTACAACCTGACCCTGGAAGGTTCCAAGATAACCAAACTGAATAAATAACAAATATCAGCGATTAAATAATTGGCTTGTGATAACGGCCTTTAATTAACCTATTAATGTTCACTTTCACTGTATTCTGTTGAAAAACTCAATAATTTGAAGATACTAAATTTCTGCCAAGAGACAATCACTTCGAAAACGGCATTCATTTATCATGCGTAACCGCAATAGAGAATCCAGATCGAGATTTTAAGTATTCCATGAGCCCCCTCTAATATCTAATAGAATTTAAATCGCTTAAATCGCTATAGATTTTTCATCTTCATCAGAAACGAAGTTTTTCAACAGGATACAGCGAAAGCAGACATTTAGAATTGTTTAATGAATCGATTCAGCCCATCGACTGTTTATATTTATTGTAATAGTCGATTACTTTTTTTACATAGTTCTGGGTTTCTTTATAGGGCGGTATCTTGTTGTTATATTTTTTAACTGCACCCTCACCTGCATTGTAAGCTGCCAGCGCTAATCTCAAATTGTTATCAAACATGACCAGCAAATCACGAAGATATTTTGTTCCACCATTGACATTCTCATTAGGATTGCGCCTATTTTTGACACCATAACTGTAAATGGTGTAACGAATGTGACTAGTGTCGATCTATCTGATGAAGAACTGACACTAAGAAAAGAAGCCTGGGAAATGCCTCCACATATGGCATCAAGAGGCACACTTTATAAATACATCAAGAATGTAAAACCTGCTTCGGAGGGGTGTTACTGACGAATAAATAAAGTAACCACCGATATACATACCATTTCCTTGCCATCTCCACTTAAAAAGGATATTAAGTGATCTAAAAACAGTTCCTGAAAAATCAGAATAATGATTACGTGAATATTACTCTGCTCTTCTGTGAAGATGCCGTTACGCGCCCCGATGGGAAACTTGATATAAACGGCGTCTTTAACGAATTATATTCATCCGGATTTCCTGCCAGACAGGAACGTGTAATCATTGCCGGTATCATTGAGTGGGAACGCAGCATTAATGGTAAACAACCGTTTGTTATACATCTCAGGGATCCAGACGAAAAACCAATATTCACCATTGACGGATACACAGACGTGGATGCCCGGCATGATGATCAGGCTCCTGCCAGAACCCATTTAATTCTGCCACTTGAAAATCTGATATTCCCCAGTGTGGGTGAATACCAATTACATATGGAGATCCTGGATCAACGGTTTCTCGGACCGTCACTGTATTTGATAGCTTCCGAACAAAGGAAAAATAATCTATAGTCCATGCGCAATATGGAATAATCATGAATCCAAAGAATGAATAAGAGTGATACATCCATCTCTGTGCGGGATGCACTTGCTCACTTCAAGATACCGGTGTTCATAGGTCTCGTCGGAATGGGTGGTTTTGTTCTGGGTTATTTAGTTCAAGTCGAATTTTATTCCGATATCAGTCCTGTACAGCCCATTGCTTTCAGCCACCGCATACATGTCAGCCAGAACGAGATCCCGTGTATGTATTGCCACGCCCACGCCGACAAGACCCCCTCCGCAGGTGTTCCGAGCGTCAGTAAATGCATGGGTTGCCACAAAGTCATCGCGACCGATAGTCCGGAAATACAAAAGCTGTATGAATATTGGAAAAAACAGGAACCTATACCTTGGATAAAAGTGCATGATGTACCAGACTTTGTACACTTCACCCATAAGAGACATATCAAGGCCGGTCTGGAATGCCAGCAGTGCCACGGCCCCGTGGAAACTATGGACCGGGTCACTCGGGTATCCTCCCTCAAGATGCCATGGTGTGTAGACTGTCATACCGAACGGCAGGTTGAGAACGGTCGTGATTGCTGGACATGTCATAAATAATACGTTATCGGGAAATTCTGATGATCAAGATTAACCGGCGTGATTTTCTAAAGTATATAGGTGCCGGTGGCGTCGGTGCCGGTGCCGGGTTTCTGTACGGCAAAAGTACCCAAAAAACTGTAGAACTTCTGATCCCGCAGGTCCTGGCACCAGAAGAATATTCACCGGGAATTGCCACCTGGTATAACACGATTTGCCGTCAATGCGGGGCCGGTTGTGGGATCAGTGTTCGGGTTCGAGAGGGACGTGCAAAAAAGATTGAGGGGAATCCCTTGCACCCCGTCAACCAGGGCCGCCTGTGCGCCATGGGACAGGCTGGACTCAATGCCTTATACAACCCTGACCGGATAAGAAGACCATTAAAACGAAATGGTGATCGGGGCAGCAACAATTTTACTGCAATAAGCTGGGATGAGGCCCTGACGACACTGGGTGTAAGGCTGGGCAATCTGAAGATCCAGCATGAAAGTAACTCGGTCTATCTCCTGACTAATGGTGTGAGAGGCCATCTTGATAAACTGTTTGCTACGTTCATGGATGAACTTGGTTCCGGCAACTACCTGCATTATGACTTTACTTATCCGTCCACGCTCTATGAAGCAAACAGGATAAGTTTCCAGCAGGAGAATCTTCCCTATTACGATATAAAGAATACGAATTTCTTGCTGTCATTTGGCGCGGATTATCTCGGCACATGGATATCTCCTGTTCATTTCAGCCTCGCATATGGTCATTTACGCCAGGGGGTAAAAAACAAGCGAGGAAAATGTGTGCAGATCGAACCGCGCATGTCGTTGACCGGTGCCAACGCGAATGAATGGATTGCTTGCAGGCCTGGTACAGAAGGACTGCTGGCAATGGCGATGGCAAATGTCATCATCAGTGATGGGTCATACAGGGGACCAGATCTTGAAGCATGGGAAACTGCAGCAAAACCCTATTCACCATCAACTGTCTCGCAACAAAGCGGTATCGCAGAAGTAGTAATTGTCAGACTGGCTCGTGAGTTTGTAAAGCAGCAACCCAGCTTGGCAATAGCTGGTGGCACGGCCGCAACAGGCACAAATGCAGTCGAAAGTCTGGTGGCAATTAACGCATTGAATTATCTGGGTGGAAATATCGGCAAGCCCGGTGGATTGATATTTAATCCGCAACCTGTTTTACCAAATCTCTGCAGACAGCGCCAGGCAAGCTATTCACAAATGCTGGGCCTGATTGCTGCTATGTCTGATAAAAAAGTGGATACCCTGCTCCTGCACAATACCAATCCTGTCTTTACGTTGCCGCCTGCAGCCAAATTTGCCGAGGCATTGAGCCAGGTCCCGTTTATCACCAGCCTGTCCAGTTTCATGGATGAGACAACAGCCATGGCTGATCTCATACTACCTACCCATACCTATCTTGAGGACTGGGGGGATGATAGCCCAGAGCCTGGTATCGGATTTCCTATCGCTTCCATTTCGCAACCGGTAGTCAAACCTGTTTATGACACCCGATCAACAGGCGATATTATTCTTGGACTTGCACACCAGATTGGTGGGGAACTTCCCGCTGTCCTGCCCTGGACAAGGACCCTGGACTATCTAAAGGACAGCTGGAAGAAGATATATCAGGAAAAAAGTCCAGGTGAATCCATCACTACCGATTTTGAAAAATTCTGGCAGGCAGCATTAATCTCTGGAGTATGGGGTGAAGACAAAAAACGCACTGTCCAAACAGATTATCAAGCCAATGAAACACAGATCCGTGATATCCACGTTACACAGCCTGAATTTGCTGGCACGGAATCAGACTTCCCATTTGTATTTTTACCGTATCTGACCCAGACCTTTAATGATGGACGCGGAGCAAATCTTCCCTGGCTGCAGGAATTGCCCGATCCCATGACCAGTATTGTTTATAGTTCCTGGGTAGAATTGAACCCGGTAACTGCAAGGCAGATGGGGATACGCGAGGGGGATGTACTTGAAGTTCAGTCTCCGGCTGGGATCATCAGGGCACCGGCTTTCATTTTCCAAGCCATCCGCCCGGATGTTGTTGCGATGCCAATCGGGCAAGGCCATACACAATATGGTCGTTACGCAAAGGACCGCGGCGTAAATCCAATTCAGATCCTGGCACCTGAGGTTGACAATAGGTGTGGCGCACTGGCCGTTGCGTCAACGCGTGTCAAGATTACCAAGACGGGTAAACGGGTAAAGATTATCAAAACCGATGGCGTAACACGGACACTGGGAAGGCAAATCCTTGATGACGGTTCAACACATACATAACACGGGGAAAAACTATGGGTAAGTTACGGGACAAACTCAGACAATACATGAAACCAGGTTATTACGAGAAATATGATTACCACTGGACGATGACGATTGATCTCGATCGTTGTACCGGTTGCGAGGCATGCGTCGTAGCATGTCAGGCAGAAAATAATTTGCCTATCGTCGGGGAAAAGCATTTCAGTCAAGGCAGGGAAATAAAGTGGTTGCGTATTGAACGTTACTGGGAAGGGACTTATCCAGATGTGAAACTCAGTTTTATTCCGATGCTGTGTCAACAATGTGACCAGGCCCCTTGTGAAACCCCCTGTCCTGTTTCGGCGACGTACCATAACCAGGATGGCCTGAATACACAGATTTACAACCGCTGTATCGGTACACGAACCTGTGCCGTTTACTGTCCCTATGAGGTACGCTATTTCAACTGGTTTACCTATGAATGGGATGAACCACTGGAACAACAACTGAACCCGGATGTCACTGTCAGGGAAAAGGGGGTAATGGAAAAATGCACATTCTGCATCCAGCGTATCCGTCAGGCAAAGGACAAGGCAAAAGATGAAAACAGGCGACGACTAAGGGATGGTGACATCACACCAGCATGCGTGCAAAGCTGCCCAACCGAGGCCATGTTGTTCGGTGATTCAAATGATCCTGACAGTCGTGTATCTAAGATGGCAAAAAATTCCCGTGCTTATAAAGTCCTGGAAAAACTCAACACCTTGCCCTCTATCGTGTATCTGAAAAAGGTCACCTGACATGGCTGAGTACCGGGAACCCAGTTATGCAGAAGTAAATCGTGACATCCTGCGTACCCTGCTTGAGACAGGCCCCAGATACTGGATACTGCTGGGTTTCACAAGCACTATTGCGGTTGTTTGTTTCTTTGTTCCGTGGATGTATCAACTGAATGTTGGCGTCGGTGCCTCCGGCATGAATCGCAATGCCGTTTGGGGCACCTATTTATCCAATTTCATCTTCTGGATCGGCCTGAGCCATTCCGGCACATTGTTGTCCGCTGTTTTACATATCACCCAAAGTAGCTGGCGCAAGGCAATCTATCGCAGTGCTGAAGCAATGACATTATTTTCACTCATGACGGCCGGCTGTTTTGTGATGGTCCACCTTGGGCGGGTCTGGTTTGTCCATTGGAGCGTCCCTATTCCGAATGAAATGGGACTCTGGCCAAATTTCAGATCACCATTGTTGTTTGATGTGATGGCGATTGCAACCTATCTGACAGCCAGTTCGATCTTTATCTACATGGGTTCTGTTCCCGATTACGCAGCGGTACGTGACGCGAGTACAGGAATGAGAAGAAGATTATATACGATCTTCTCGTTTGGATGGCGCGGTACCGAGAGAGAATGGCATACTCTGGGCTGGGCATATACTTTTTTTGCCGTATTTGTGATCCCGCTGGCAGTGTCAGTACACAGTATTGTGTCCTGGGACTTTGCCATGTCTCTTGTCCCCGGCATGCACCACACTATCTTTGCTCCGTATTTTGTCTGTGGGGCAATCTTTTCCGGAACGGCAGGGATTGTTACCCTGATGTATTTATTGCGACGTTTTATGAAACTGGAACGTTATATCGGAGAGATCCACCTGGATAATCTCGGCAAACTTCTTCTTGTACTGTCACTGATATGGTCCTATATCAATATTCTTGAACTTTTTACCGGCTGGTACAGTGGTTCATCGTTTGAGTATGAAGCCCTTAAATTCAAATTATTCGGGTATTACGCCCCACTGTACTGGGAAATGATCCTGTTTTGCGCGTTTGTGCCTTTACTGATGTTCTGGAAAAAGATCCGCCTGAACTGGAACATCATGCTGGTCATTGCCATCCTGATAAATATTGGCATGTTCACAGAACGTTTCATCATTATTGCAACTTCACTGCCACGTAAATTTTTGCCCGACGCCTTTGGTTTTTATTTTCCAAGTATGGTGGAAATTTTAATTACGGTCGGCTCGTTTGCCATCTTCACAACCCTGTTTTTGATTTTTATCAAGTGGACTCCCTGTGTGTCTATTTACGAAGTGAAAGAAACCCTTCAGCCGCTGCGCAGGAGGGCTGTATAAATGGAAAAAAACATGATGGCGCTGTTTCATTATGAAGATGATTTCATCGCTGCAGCTACCAAATTGAAAGAGTCCGGGTTTGACAGGATGTGCTGTATGTCACCTATAGCCATACATGAAGTACAAAAAGTGGCAGGACTGGGCAAGTCACCGGTCAGGCGGTTTTCACTGATCGGCGCGATATTGGGAGGGCTCTCCGGTTTTGCACTGGCAACGATCTGTGCCCTGGTTTTTATTTTACCGACTGGTGGACGTGCAATAATTGCGGTACCGCCTTTTCTGGTGATCGCCTACGAGATGACTATCTTGTTTGGGGTGTTGGCAACCCTGCTTGGCTTTCATATCGTCTCTGGACTGCCCGCCTGGCATGATAAACCCTATCGGGTGGAAACCAATATTGATCGTTTTTCGTTGGTGTTGGGATTTGGCCCGGATGATGATCCATCGCTTGCAGAAGAAATCATGCGTGCTGCCGGTGCTGAAGAAATTACCGAGCTGGAGAAACCGGAATGAAGCAGACAATGACAAGCCTGATCTTCCTGTTGCTGTTGCCCGGTACTGCAATTACATTGCCCTGGGATGAAGACATGCGTGATCAACCCTCTATCAAACCACAGGAAAGCAAGGTCGAAACCGCCCCTGAATCAGTACCGATAACAGGAGAGGAACCGACACCACCACCGGAAAATATAAACGAGTTGGTCAAGGCCCGCCTGCAAGCCGGTGCCATGAAAAACCCGGTGCCCATGACGGGGGGATCAGTTAACCGGGGTAAGGTTTTGTACGACATACAATGTGCAGTATGTCATGGTAAACATGGACACGGTGATGGGCCGGTAGGTAGAAAATTCATACCGGATCCCATGAACCTGACGCTCGACTACGTCCAGATCCAGCCCGATGGGCAATTATTTTATACCATCAGTCATGGCAGTATCGCTATGCCGTCCTACCGGGATTCGATCACGATAAAGGACCGCTGGCATTTGATTAATTACATCAAGGCAGTACTCGGGGAAACCCCGGAGTGAACGATATTCAGCATATTGCCATCGGTGTGCCTGCAAACAGGGGGGGGCGTTTCAAGGTTACCGTTATAATATTGTGCATCATTTTTGTGCTTTCAGTCTTCTTGTTTACATATACACTGGCCACCCATCCAAGTGGGGCTTTATGGGGTTTCCTGCTTGCCAATTTTATTTTTCTGTTAGGTATCAGCCAGTTTGGGATTGCCTTCTCTGCAATTATGCGTATATGCAATGCCAATTGGGCAAGATCGTATTACCGTCTGGCGGAATGTTTCACGCTGGCCTTTGCACCACTGGCCATCATCGGGTTTTTGTACATTTACTGTTATGGAAGCCAACATCTGTTCTACTGGCTTGCTGATTCACCTGGTGTACATCACAGTCCATGGTTAGATCATACCTTTCTTTTTTACAGAAACCTGATAGCACAACTGGTTTTTTATATTATTGCGATCATCTATTTTCTTATGGGCCTGTTGCCGGATATCTCCATGCAAGATGCAAAATCAGGTCCAGCATGGCGGAACTGGTTATACCGAAAGCTGTTGTCAATGAAGAAAGGGAAAAACGAAAAAGCCTTGCAGCGAAAAGTCTATCTGCTTTCGCCAGTCATTCTGATTGCAGTAGTTATACCCAATACATTAATCGCATGGGATTTCGGGATGATGTTGATACCTCACTATCACAGTACTGTGTTTCCGATGTATTTTATTATGGGTAATATGTTTGCCGGCACTGCAGCAATACTAATCCTGGTCGTAATACTTTCACGCTATATTTCAATAAACAGTTACTTTCAAACAGTCCACGTTCAGAGCATGGGAGTCTTGCTCACTGGCTTTGCCCTGTTCTGGCTATACTTTTTCTGGGCCCAGTTTTTTGTCAGTTGGTTTGGAAACCTGCCAAATGAATATGGTGTCCTTGCAAAGCAAATGTATGGCCATTATGCACCGGTATTCTGGATTATGATTGTATGTAATTTCATCATCCCGATTGCCAGCCTGATCTTTCTGAAAGTAAAACAAACCTGGTGGATGATGATCCTGGTGGCAATTATTATTAATCTGGGTATCTGGCTGAATCGTTATCTTATCGTAGTTCCAGCGCTGGCCGACGATCATTATCCATTATCATCTTTAACTGAATTCGGAATAACGGCCGGTTTGGTTAGCGGATTTCTTCTGTTTTTATTCCTGTTATTTAATACATTTCCCGTTGTTTCCATGTGGGAATTACGCAATATAGAAAAAAGCTGACTGGATTACTGATTTTACCTCGGTTTACAGTTTAATGAGATGATCTGTTAATGCTATAATCGTGACGTGAACATGAATAATACGATGCCTGGAACATTGAATTTGTTGCTGTTGCCCATACTTTTGGTATTTACATGCTTATCGGCTTGTGATTCTTCCCAGCAAACTGCAATTGAAGAAGTTGCCAAGGTTAAATTTGCCCAACACGAAAACCAGAAAGTATTTGGTAACTATACAATTCATGTTAATACGCTGACTACAGATCAACTACCGTCAGAAGTTGCGCGCGAATATAAAATTGCACGTAGTAAAAGCAAGGCCATGCTAAATGTAGTCATAACAAAAAATATTGATGGTGCTGACAAACCAGTTACCGGAACTGTAATCACAGTTGCCAGGAATCTGGCCAGCCAGATAAAAGACATGGAAATGCGGGAGATTATTGAGCAGGACGCAATTTATTATATTGGTGTAATCTCGGTTGATAATGAGGAAAACATTATCTTCGATATAGAGGCAACGCCGGTCAACGAGAGTGAACCATTTTTAATGACTTATAGACAACAATTTTTTACTGAATAGGGAATACAAATTAATTAGTCATTAGTATTGCCATTCTCATCCTGTGACGGCATTTCCCCCGATTTTCTTTTTTCCTTAACCCTTTCTACAGCAGCTTCGATTTCTTTTTTGATCTGTTCTTTATCCGTTGCTGAAATTTGTTCAATTTCATGTTCCTGTTTCTCTTTATTAAGACGTTTCTCGCGGGATTCAAAACGATTACGGGCTTTTTCTGATTTCAAATGTTGGCGTTCAACATTCCAGATATTTGTCTTCGCTGCCTGATAGTATTGAACCAGAGGGAGATGACTCGGACAAACGTAGGCACAACAACCACATTCTATACAATCCATTAACTTGTATTCCTTCAATCTATCATGATCTTCTGATTGTGCAAACCAGTATAGTTGTTGTGGTAGCAGGCTAACCGGACATACCGTTACACAATCACCACAACGGATACAGGGCATGGGCGATTGCCTCCTGGTAAGTATATCTGCCGGAGTGGCAGCAATGATACAATTCGTCGTTTTGGTCACCGGGAGATCATCACTCTGTAGTGGAAAACCCATCATTGGACCGCCCATGAGTAAAAGATCGAAATCTTCTGTAACACCTCCACACTCTTCAATCAGATTACTAATTGGAGTTCCAATCAATACCTCCAAATTGCACGGTTGCTTGATGGCTGTTCCCGTCATGGTAACAATACGAGATACCAGCGGTTCACCAAAGGTAACCGCGTTGTAAACTGCATAGACTGTACCCACGTTGTAACAAACGATGCCTAAATCCAGAGGAAGACCCTGTGATGGAACTTCCAGCCCAGTCAGTGCCTTAACGAGTTGTTTTTCACCACCGACAGGATATATGGATGGAAGCACTGCCAGCTCGATACTGGCTTCACCCAGATCATTTATTTCCTGTTGCAACGCAGCTATGGCCTCGGGTTTATTGTCTTCAATTCCAATAACACATTCACCTGCCTGTACAGCATGACGAATAATCTCCGTGCCGAGAATGACTTCCCGCGCTTTCTCCCGCAACAATGCCTCATCACAGGTAATAAAGGGTTCACATTCGGCAGCATTCACAATCAACAGATGGATTTCATAGTGCAAACCTGAAATCATCTTTACAGAGGATGGGAAACCGGCACCACCCAGACCAACAATACCCGCAGCATTTATCCTTTCATGAATATCTACAGGACTTACTTCATAAAGATCACCACTCATCGCCTTAAACGATTGACACTCATCCTTACCATCGGTGTCAATTACAATACATGGGGCATCCTGACCAGAAACACTGGGTACCGGATATGTTCCAATATCACTTACTACTCCGGAACTGCTTGCATGTATCGGGGCACTGATGAGACCCTGATGACAGGCAATTTCCTGCCCTTTTAAAACATGATCACCCACACTAACGATCGGTGTAGCCGACACTCCAATATGCTGGCGCAAGGGGATCGTCAAGTGCGGAGGGATATTTACCTTTTGTATTGGGGTCTGGAGTGACTGCGACTTGTTTAAAGGGAGGTGTATTCCACCCCTGATTGATACCGGTTTTTCAAGTAGCATGGTCATTATCTACGGATTATAATTGCTGACGAACGCCGAGAATACCTTTTTTGCACAGCAACAAACCAAATGTTACTTCATTAACCATTGATATATCTCTTGCATACACCATACTGGAATTCTTTATTCACCTTTTATTTGAACTATAATTCCAGTACATACTGTACAAGACTCCGTTTTAGCCATTAAACTTGATTTATTGCCAGTCACACAAGGATCCTCAAAATGTCCATTTTTGAAGTAAATAGAAGAATAAAGGCACGTCCATCTGTGGTATGGAAGATTATTTCTGATCATGAGAATTACGTTGAGGTTGCTCCAAATATAGTAAAGCTTGAAAAACTATCGGAAGGGACGCCAGGAATGATATGTCGTCTGCACCATAAAAGTGGCAGAACATGGGAGGAGAAGTGTATTGACTGGCAGGAAAATAAAAGCTTCACCATGAAGATCATTAGCAGCGGCTATCCACTGCCAGTCAAAAGAATGGTACGTACATTCAGCATGCGGGAAGATCCCTTAAACATTCTTTTGACACTGAAGTTTGAATACACTCCGAAATATGCAATTTTCGGCGGAATATTAAACAAGTTACATATTCTTCCTATATTAAAAATATACTCACATCAATTAATGGATAACCTGGTAGCTAAAATCAATGATACAGAGTGGGGTTATCATGTTACTGCTGCAACAATAATTAAACAAAAAAACATGGGCATAGTTACCATCTCTCCCGAAATGACAAGTACAGATGCCAATAAATTTCGTGCGGAACATAGAATTGGTTACTTGATGGTAGTGGATGAAAATAAACGTATTGTTGGCGTACTGTCAGAGAGGGATATCGTTAATGCGATATCAAAAAACGGTTATGAGATCATGGAGAAACCCGTTTCCGAAATCATGACCCGTAATGTCATAACCTGCAAACTGGATGATAACTTGCAGAAACTCATGTCAATCATGACCGAACAACGGTTCCGTCACTTACCGGTTATTGATGGGGATCAGCTAATGGGGGTTGTCAGTATCGGAGATGTGGTCAAGGCACGTATGGATGAGCTGGAAAAAGAATCAAGGGCAATGCATAACTACATCAAAGACCGCCGTTGGCGTGAACTTTCATTACAAATCGGCAGGGGTGGCGCTGCTGCAGAATATGACAAGCTGGATAACACTATCTAGAAATCAGGATCTGCGTACATCAGAATATCCTTAAATATCATTCCAATGTCGAAAGATATGCAGCAACATCATTGACGGCTTCATCAGTCGCCAGAAGTTGAGACATGGGTTGCATCTGTGCGCCGTATATATCCTTGGGATGGGAACCCCTGATTCCCTGCTGGAAATTTTTTAACTGCCGTACTACATACCAATCGTGCTGCTTCGAGAGTCGTGGAGCATTCAGCGACTTGTTACCTTCGCCTTTCTCGCCATGACATGCTACACAGGGTGTGTATGCTTTTTTTCCAGACTCGATATCTCCTGCAACAGTCGTTTGCAAGTCAGGTGCGGGTAGTGATGCAATATAGGCCGCGACATCCTCAACTGCCTGATCATCCGGAAGACTCATTGCCATCGGACGCATCTGAATACCGAAGATATCCTTGGGATCAGCACCGCGAATCCCTGCGCGAAAATTTTTTAACTGCCGGACAACATACCATTCATTTTGACCACCATTGGCTGGAGCGTTGAGGGCTTTGTTACCTTCACCGTTCTGGCCATGACAGGCGGCACAGATTTTGAAAAGCTCCTTACCCCTTTCAGGATCGCCTTCTGCAAACACGAATATGCTATTATTCAGTAAAAAGACAAACAGGATAAACCCGATCAATGAAATGCGATTAGCAAACATAATTATTCCCCCTGAATGTAGTCAGTTCAAATCTGCACGGTGTTAATTTCTATTTATAATCTGTTTGTAATTCAGTACGCTTTGCCAATCAAAGCATAGCATAACTACATTTTCCCGGTCGGTTTGACTTTTATTTAATCTCTTATGGAATCTTCTGGTCTATCTCCAGTTGACTTTACCTTCCTCTGGCAGAATAAAACCACACAGTATCCTGAGAAGACTGGTCTTTCCGCTTCCATTTGGCCCTCTTATTTGTAATGGCTCTAGACTAGCAAAGATTAATATTTGTGGAGTAACTTCCACAGTTCGTTTTCCAATACATCTTGTTTTCTTTTCCAACGCCATTCACTTTCTTTTAAATGTAGATCGAAATTTGTCTTAACACCATTAAACTTGGCAAGTCTACGTTTGGTAAAACTCCAAAACGACTCAATACCATTGATATGGCAGTGTCCATCTCGCGCAAATTCATTCTCACCATGAAGCACTCTGAAGTGTTTGGAGTAACCCACGTCTACCAAACCATTGTCACCGCGCCAACCATCAGAATAGATAACACTATCAATGGACACTTTACCTTGTATCACTGCTTGTAATGTCTTTTTCTTGCAGTTAGGCACAATTTCCGTATACACACGACCTTGTCGTTCAAAAATACCAAACACGGGTTGTTTTAATGTCCCTCGTCCTCGCTTCAGTTTGCCATGAAAACCGCGCATCCTTCTGGCACCAAAATACGATTCATCCACTTCAATGTTACCAAGCAACTTTTCTTTTAAACCGCTTTGGTGAAGGTAAATGGCTTGTCGAAAAAGACCATACCAACGATTTATTGTATTACGATTTAGTTTCAGTAAAACAGCACTTTTATTCGCCTCTATATCCAGACAAAAACACTGAATTATTTTTTTTATTTGATACGTGCTTAATTTACTGTTTCTTATCATCTTTCTAGACTGTCAGAGTGTATCTGCTAGTCTAGAGCCTTGTAATATATCACCGTTACCCAGGCGAAAACCGATCTCCTCAAATATCAGCTTGTTATTACGGATACACTTGAGATTGACTGCTTCAAGAATTGCTTTAGTACTTACTCCATTGCTGATAATAGATTCACTCATACCTGAACACATTTTTTAAAATCAGAATGAAAATAATCAAGGTAATCTTGTTATTACATTTTACAAAGATATTCGGTTTGTTTCGGAAACAATGTCCGGTTAACCATACCAGAAAATACCCACCACCAGTTCGGCAGCCCTGGCAGAATGACCCCTTACGCTAGACAGTTGCCGAGGGGCGGAAGCTTACCCCCTTGAGTAGTTTGGGTATATATCAACCCAT
>SMUY01204144.1_pt1 | contig 18790 bp, 15 predicted proteins | sample 2456441 | NCBI WGS metagenome assembly SMUY01 (sample SAMN11095931, study PRJNA526329) | marine sediment metagenome | biome: Marine sediment; feature: Surficial sediment; material: Deep marine sediment; isolation source: Hadal surficial sediment | place: Pacific Ocean | collected 2014-11 | depth...
GGGGGGTGTCATCTAGCTGAACTTCGCCTGTTCATGCAGGGGCAATATGGGCCGATTTTTCCACGGATTGTACCCTTTGTGTACCCTACACAACAAAGGCCTAGAGGATTAAACCTCTAACCAATTGAAAGGATTGGGGGGCGATGAGGGACTCGAACCCTCGACCCGCTGATTAAGAGTCAGCTGCTCTACCAACTGAGCTAATCGCCCATGGACGCGCTGGGAACCCCCGTCCGGGAAGGGCAGGATATAGCAACTGCCCTGTGCTTTGTCGAGGGCCCGGGGGGGGCCTCAGGCGGGGCCGGCGGCGGCGCCCGTCCGGCCGATCACCAGGTCGCGGTGCACGTGCACGCCCATCAACAGCCCGAAGCCGGCCAAAAGCGTCAGCATCGAGGTGCCGCCATAGGAAATCAGCGGCAGGGGCACGCCCACCACCGGGATCAGCCCCATCACCATGGCGATGTTGGTGAAGACATAGACAAAGAAGGCGGAGGTCACCCCCAGCGCCAACAACCGGCCGAACTGGCTGTGGGCGCGCAGCGCAATGGAAAAGCCGTAGATCAGCACCAGGGAATAAAGCGCCAACAGGCCCAGGCCGCCGGCAAGGCCGAATTCCTCGGCCAGCATGGTGAAGATGAAATCGGTCTGCTTCTCCGGCAGGAAGTTGAGATGGGCTTGGCTGCCTTTGAGGAACCCCTTCCCGGTAAGGCCGCCCGAGCCCAAGGCGATCTTCGATTGCAGGATATGGTAGCCCGATCCCAGGGGGTCGAATTCTGGGTCGAGGAAGGTCAAGATGCGCCGCTTCTGATAGGGTTTCATGAACTGCCAGGAGATGGGAACGGCGATCAGCCCGAGGCCGATCATGAGACCGAATTTCCAGAGTCTGACGCCGGCGATGAAGAACAGCACGCCGGCGATCATCAGCAACATCATCGCCGTGCCGAGGTCCGGCTGGCGCAGCACCAGGGCCGCCGGCGCCGCGCTCAGCAAAACCGGCCAGATAAGGTAGCGCGCCTTGGTCACCGCACCTTCGGGCAGCGCATGGAAATAGCGCGCGAGAACGATGATCAGGGCGAGCTTCATCACCTCAGCGGGCTGCAGGTTCACCGGCCCGAGACTAATCCAGCGCTGGGCCCCCATGCCGGCGGCGCCGATGAACTCCACCGCCACCAGAAGGGCGAGGGCGCCCAAATAGATGATATAGGCGTTGCGCAGCCAGATTCGGATATCCACCAGCGCCAGGCCGATCATCACCAACAGTCCCGGCCCGAAACGTGCCATCTGGCGCGACGCCCAGGGGTGGATATTGCCGTTGGCCGCCGAATAGAGCATGGCGAACCCCACCGAGGCGATCAGGGTGACCACAAGCACCAGCCCCCAGTTCAGCTGGCCGAGCTTCTGGACCAAGGACATTTGCGGCGGCCTGAAGGACTCGGCGGACATCACCGGCCCCCGTCCCGATCGGTGCCACCGCCCAGCGCGGCCTTGGCCCGCTCGCGGCCCACCTCGACGCTCTTTGCTTCTCGGCCCACTGCCTTTTCCGCCTCCTCTGTGCGCCTGAGCGCCTCGACCATGACATCCCGCGCGATAGGTGCCGCGGCCTTGGACCCGCCGCCGCCGTGCTCGACCACCACGGAAATGGCGAACCGGGGGTCGTGGGCGGGCGCATAGGCCACGAACAAGGCATGGTCGCGCTCCTTCCAGGGGCGCTGTGCGTTCTTGATAATACCGCGCCGGCGTTCGCTGAGGGTGATCCTGCGCACCTGGCTGGTGCCGGTCTTGCCGGCGATCTGCCAGCGCTTTTCGCGTATCCGCGACCGATACGCCGTGCCCCGGGGGGTGTTGGAGACCGCGAACATGCCCCGGCGCACCACGTCCATCGCCGCATCGGAAATGCCGAGGCTGGCCCCGGGCCCGGGCTGACGCGGGTTCGAAGTCTGGGGCCGTTCACCCGGCGGGTCCAGGAAGATCCGCGGCGCGACGTGATGGCCACCATTGCCGATGCGGGCCGCCATCACCGCCAGTTGCAAGGGTGTCGCCAGCATGAAGCCCTGGCCGATGCCCGCCACCAGGTCCTCCCCGCCCTGCCAGCGCTGGCCCATGACGGCGAGCTTCCATTCGCGGGTGGGCATCAGGCCCGGCTGCTCTCCCGGCAGGCCGATGCCGGCCGGCGCGCCCAGCCCGAAACGCTCGGCCATGGCGGCGATCCGGTTGATCCCCGCGCGCCGCGCCAGGTCGTAAAAATAGACGTCACAGCTCTGCTGCAGGGCGGTGTGCATATCAACAAGCCCATGGCCATGCTTTTTCCAGCAATGGAAGCGGGCGTTGCCCAATTGGACAAAGCCCCTGCAAAAGACGCTGTGTTCGGGGCCGGCGAGCCCCGCCTCCAGGGCGGCAAGGGCGACCATCATCTTGAAGGTGGAGCCCGGCGCGTATTGTCCGGCGATCGACTTGTTGGTGAGCGGCGCGCGCTCGTTGGCCATGAGTTCGCGCCAATAGCCCCGGGTTACCCCCTTGGTGAAGGCGTTGGGATCGAAAGCCGGCGCCGATGCCAGGGCCAGCACCTCGCCGGTCCGCACGTCCATTACCGTCACCGCGGCGCTCTCATTGCCGACACGCTTATAGGCAAATTCCTGAAGCGCCATATCGATGGTCAGGCGGATCTCGTCGCCGGGCTGCCCCTCCTTGCGGGACAGCTCCCGGACCACCCTTCCCGTGGCATCGACCTCGATCTCGGACCGGCCGCCCCGCCCCCGGAGCCGTTTGTCGCGGACTTTCTCGACGCCATTCTTGCCGACCCGAAACGACGGCAATTGCAAAAGCGGGTCGCCGGTGATGTCGCGTTCCGACACCGCCCCCACATAGCCCAGAAGATGCGCCGCCGCTTCGCCGAAGGGGTAGAGCCGGGTCTGGCCCACCTCGATGAGCACGCCGGGCAATTCCGGCGTATTGACCTCGATCTTGGCCACTTCCCGCCAGTCGAGATTCTCGCGGATGGTCACGGGCACGAAACCGTGCTTGCGCCTGATCACCTTCTTGACCCGTTTACGGTCACGCTCGTCGAGCGCGATGAAGCGGGCGACGCGGTCCAGGGTCTGATCGATATCGGGGCTGCGCTCGGGCACCACGACGAGCCGGTAATTCTGCTGATTGGTGGCCATCTCCACCCCGTAGCGGTCGAAGATGATCCCCCGCGGCGGCGCCAACAAACGCAGGTTGATCCGGTTGTCCTCGGCCAAGGTGCGGTAACGCTCGGCTTCTATGACCTGCAGGTAATACATGCGGCCCGCGAGCGCCGACAGCAACGCCAGCTTGCCGCCCGCAACGACTACCGCCCGGCGGCTGAAGACACGGTACCGTGCCCGGTCGCGGATCACGTTAAGCCTCCTGGGGCAGAAGCCTGTGCACCCCGTGAAGAATCCAGGTGAGCAACGGGTAAATGGCGACGGTCACCAGGACCTGGAACGCCGCCGCCCGCGGCAAGATCAACTGGCCGGCGAAGGCGCTGGCGAAAAGCCAGTTCAACGCGCCGGCACCGAGGGCGACCACCATGAAGCCCCACCAAACCACCAGGAAGGATTTATTGCGAAAGAAAATCCGTTGGGAAACGATCACGCCGTAGACCAAGAGAAGAACCACGGCGCCGGAGCCCACAAGGGCGCCGGTCAGGATGTCCTGGACCAGACCGATGGCGAACACCGCCACCGGAGGCAGCAGGCCGGGATGATGGATCGCCCAAAAGAATACCGAGGCCAGGACCAGCATGGGCACGATGGCGGCGTAGCCGGGGAGGGCAAAGGGAACCACCGTAACCAGGACGAAAACGACACTGAGGCCCGCCGGTATCAACCGGCGAGCCCACACGTCCAGCCGATTCCAAAGCGCTGCCGTCACCGCGGGCCGCCCCCGGTCTTGCCGGCCGCCACATTGGGCGCGCGCACCGGCGCGAAGGCGACGATTTGAAGGTATTCCAGCCGATCCAGGTTGACGAAGGGCTGGACGCGGAAACCGCCGCCCTTGGAAGCAAGGACGCGACCCACCGGCAGGCCCGGCGGCAGAATCCCGCCGTGACCCGAGGTCACGATGCGCTGGCCCGGCTTGACGACCGCGGATTCCGGCAGGTAGCGGAGAGCAGGCCGCGACGAATTGTCGCCGACCAGAATGGCCCGCGTGCGGCTCTCTTCGACGATCACGGGAATCCGCGAATTGAGGTCGGTCAGGATAAGCACCCGGGCCGAACGCGCGCCGGCCACGGTCACCCGGCCCACCAGGCTGCCCGACGCGATCACCGCCTGGCCCTTGGCGGCGCCTTCCCGGACCCCGGCATTGACCAGCACGCTCTTGACGAATGGCCCGCGCCCATCGGCGATGACCCGGGCGGTGATGAAGCTGTGCCGGGCCGGGCCCTTATAGCCGAGCATCCCCCGGAAGGCGCTGTTCTCGACCGCGAGCTTGTGGGCGGTCCCTTGCCAGGCGCGCAGGCGGACCACTTGCTGCCGCAGCCGGGCGTTTTCGGAACGCAAGGCGAAAAACTCGCGGATATTGGCGATCCCCCGGTCCACGGCGGCCACCGGATGGGCGATGGTCTCCAAGATCGGTGTGGCGACATCGGCGACCGCGGTCTGCATCCTCTCGACGAACACCGCGCCGCTGTTGCCCAACAGCATGAAGCCGAAGCCGACGATCACCAGGGAGGCGAGCACGAAGCGCTGGCCCATGCCCCTCAGCGGGCTGGCGAGCCGCGCGATCAATCCCGGTCTCCTGAATTCCATCGGCTTCCTCTATGATTCCAAGCGGTCCTAGTAACGGTCCAGCACGTCGAGGGTCTTGGTCTCCTCCAGGGCCCTGCCGGTGCCGAGCACGACGCAGCTCAAGGGCTCGTCGGCGATGGAAACGGGAAGGCCCGTGGCATGGCGCAGGACGTAATCGAGGTTCGACAAGAGCGCGCCGCCACCGGTCAACACGATGCCCTTGTCGACGATGTCGGCGGCCAGCTCCGGCGCCGTGTGTTCGAGGGCCACCTTGACCGCCTCGATGATGGCGCTGACCGGTTCGGCCAGGCTTTCGGCGATCTGGCGCTCGGAGATGATCAACTCCTTGGGCACGCCGTTCAGGAGGTCGCGGCCCTTGATCTCCATGACCTCTCCTTCTTCCCCGTCGGCCGGCGGACAGGCGGAACCGATTTCCTTCTTGATGCGCTCGGCCGATCCCTCGCCCACCAAGAGGTTATGGTTGCGCCGGATATAGGCGATGATGGCCTCGTCCATCTTGTCGCCACCCACCCGCACGCAACGGGCATGAACGATTCCGCCAAGGGACAGAACCGCCACCTCGGTGGTGCCGCCGCCTACATCCACCACCATGGATCCGGTCGGCTCGGTCACCGGCAGGCCGGCGCCGATGGCCGCGGCCATGGGCTCTTCGATCAGGAAGACCCGGCGGGCGCCGGCGCTTTCGGCGGATTCCCGAATGGCGCGGCGCTCCACCGCCGTGGAGCCCGAAGGCACGCAAATGACGATCTGCGGATGGGCGAAGGAGCGGCGGTTGTGGACCTTGCGGATGAAGTGCTTGATCATTTCCTCGGCGATCTCGAAGTCGGCGATGACGCCATCGCGGAGCGGCCGGATCGCCTCGATGTGCCCCGGCGTGCGGCCCAGCATCATTTTGGCCTCGTCGCCCACCGCCAAGACGTGCTTGCGGCCCCTGGATTCGTGGATCGCCACCACCGACGGCTCGTTGAGGACGATGCCCCGGCCCTTGACGTAAACCAGCGTATTGGCCGTCCCAAGGTCGATGGCCATGTCCGCCGAAAACATGCCGAATAATCTTGAAAACATGGAACCTCGCTTCTTCCCGTTGTGGGACCGGCACCGACCGCCGGTCCCTTTTCATCCTGGCGCCCGCTAAGCCGAGAGCGCCGAAACCGTTTTTTCGCGCTTGACCATGAGCTTGTTCAGCGCATTGACATAGGCCCGTGCCGACGCCACCAGGGTGTCCGTATCGGCGCCCTGGCCGTTGACCGTGCGGCCATTCTCCTCGAGCCGCACCGTGACCTCGGCCTGGGCGTCGGTGCCGCCGGTGACCCCATGGACCTGGTAGAGTTGCAGCCGCACCTCATGGGGAAAGAGCTCGCGGATCGCCCGGAAGGTGGCGTCCACCGGCCCGTCGCCGGTCGCCGTGGTGGCGCGGTCGGTGCCGTCCACCTTAAGGGTCAGCTCCGCGGTCTGCGGGCCTTCGGTGCCGCAGATGACCTTCAGGCTCACCACCTGGATGCGGTCGTTGGAGCGGATCACGGTATCATCGACCAGCGCCAGAATATCCTCGTCGAAGATTTCCTTTTTCTTGTCGGCCAGGTCCTTGAACCGGCGGAACACATCGTCCAGGGCGTCCTCCCCTACTTCGAGCCCCAGGTCCTTCAGTTTCTCGCGGAAGGCATGGCGGCCCGAATGCTTGCCCATGACCAGTTTCGATTTGGTCAGGCCGACATCCGCGGGGTTCATGATTTCATAAGTCTGGGCGTGCTTCATCATACCGTGCTGGTGGATGCCCGCTTCATGGGCGAAGGCGTTGGCGCCGACGATCGCCTTGTTGGGCTGAACGATGAACCCGGTGACGGCGGAGACCAGGCGCGAGGCGCGCATGATCTGCGTGGTATCGACTCCGGTTTCATAGGGCAACAGATCCTTGCGGGTCTTGAGGCCCATGACGATTTCCTCGAGCGCGGCGTTGCCGGCCCGCTCGCCGAGCCCGTTGATGGTGCATTCCACCTGACGCGCACCGGCCGCCACCGCGGCCAGGGAATTGGCCACCGCCAGCCCCAGATCGTTGTGGCAATGAACGGAAATCATCGCCTTGTCCATATTGGGCACCCGGTTCCTCAGCATGGTGATCAGCGCGCCGAACTCCTCGGGCATGGCGTAGCCGACGGTATCGGGGATATTGATGGTGGTGGCACCGGCGTCGATGGCCGATTCCACGCAGCGGCACAGGAAATCGTGCTCGCTGCGCGATCCGTCCTCGGGGCTCCATTCGACGTCGTCTGTATAGTTGCGCGCGCGGGTCACCGAAGAGATCACCGCGGCGTGGACCTCGTCGGGCTCCATCTGCAGCTTGTATTTCATATGCAGCGGCGAGGTCGAGATGAAGGTATGGATGCGTTTGCGCTTAGCCGATTGCAAGGCCTCCCCGGCGCGGTCAATATCACCGTCATGGGCGCGGGCGAGGCCGCAGACGGTAGCGTTGCGAAGAGTCGCCGCGATCTCACGGACGGCCTCGAAATCGCCGTTGGACGCGACCGGAAAGCCGGCCTCGACGATATCGACGCCGAGCTCATCGAGGACCTCGGCGATCCGCAGTTTTTCTTCCAATGTCATGGATGCGCCCGGCGATTGCTCGCCGTCGCGCAAGGTGGTGTCGAATATGACGACTCGGTTCTGGTCCTTACTCTCGGTCATGGGTCAATCCTTGCGACAATAGGCGTCAATGGGTTTCCGGAAATCCCCTAAACGGCGGCACCATGCCGCGGCTCAGGGGCGCCTAAGTCGCAGCCCCAGCCCCGGGGCCCACAAGCGGGACTTCGAAGCGAACGCGACACGGCGCGCCGCTGCCGGGGCCGCAACCCCACAGACCGGTTCCACCATATCTTGACCTTGCCACCAGCTTGTCATTTTCCACTCGGCCCACCACCCGGCAAAGGTGGAGAACCTGTCCCTTCGATCATCGAACCCTTAACCGGACCCTGTCCGCTTCCCGGGCAGCGCCGCGGCGATGCGGCCACTGCCACACCTTGACTTCCATATCATCAGTCCACGAAAACCTTAATAAAATTAGTTAAGACGCTCTTTTTACGCCTATTTCTGCCCCTTTCGCAATGGGCAAATGGAATTCATGGCGCATGGCCTGGGTCCCGCCGAAAAAACGAGCCGCGGCGGCGACGCCACGGCCCGGTCAGGACAACTTACCGTCCGCGGCTCAATTTTTTTCCTTGTCCACGAGCCGATTGCCGGTGATCCAAGGCATCATGCCCCTGAGGGTTTCGCCCACTTCCTCGATGGGGTGCGCCGCCTCACGCCGGCGCATGGCCTTGAAGCTGGCCTGTCCGGCGCGGTTTTCCAGCACCCATTCCTTGGTGAAATTGCCCGACTGAATCTCTTCCAGCATCTCCTTCATACGCGCCTTGACGCCCGCATCGATGAGGCGTGGGCCGCGGGTGTAATCGCCGTATTCGGCGGTGTTGGAGATCGAATAGCGCATGTTGGCGATGCCGCCCTCGTAGATCAGGTCGACGATCAGCTTGACCTCGTGGAGGCACTCGAAATACGCCATCTCCGGTGCGTAACCCGCCTCCACCAGGGTTTCAAAACCGGCCTTGATCAGGCTGGTAAGGCCGCCGCAGAGCACCGTTTGCTCACCGAAAAGATCGGTTTCGCATTCTTCGCGGAAGGTGGTCTCGATGATCCCCGAACGCCCGCCGCCGATGGCCGAGGCGTAGGACAGGCCGATATCGTGGGCATTGCCCGAAGCATCCTGGTCGACGGCGATGAGACAGGGCACGCCGGCGCCCTTCAGGTATTCACCCCGGACCGTATGGCCGGGCCCCTTGGGCGCCACCATGAAGATGTCCATGTCGCTGCGCGGCTCGATCAGCCGGAAATGGATATTGAGCCCATGGGCGAAGGCCAGCGCGGCGCCTTTCTTCATGTTGTCCTTAAGCTCTTTGGTGTACAGCTCCGCCTGCAATTCGTCGGGCACCAGGACCATGACGACATCGGCCCATTGGGCTGCTTCCGCCGGGGCCATGACCTTGAGTTTCTCACCCTTGGCCTTGGCCGCGGAGGCCGATCCCGGTCGCAGCGCGACGGCGACATCCTTGATCCCGGAATCCCTGAGATTGAGGACATGGGCATGGCCCTGGCTGCCATAACCGATGATCACCACCTTCTTCTTCTTGATCAGGTTAACGTCGGCATCCCTGTCGTAGTAAACGCGCATCATCGGTTCCTCGTGGTTTGCTCCCGCCCCGACGGGGGAGCCCTGTTTTAGATGGGCTTTTCGCCCCGGGCAATAGCGACGACGCCGGTGCGCGATACGTCGACCAGGCCGAGCGGCGCCATCAACTGGATGAAGGCGTCGATCTTTTCCGGCGCCCCGGTAATTTCGAAGACGAACGAACGCGACGTGGAATCCACCACCCCGGCCCGGAAGATATCGGCGATGCGGAGCGATTCCACCCGTTTTTCGCCACGGCCACGAACCTTGATCAGTGCCAGTTCGCGGCCGACATGGGGACCTTCTTGGGTGAGATCGGAAACCTTGTGCACCGGCACCAGACGCGTGAGCTGCGCCTTGATCTGCTCGATGATTTGCGGGGTGCCGGAGGTCACCACGGTGATCCGCGACTGCCCGGCCTCGGGGTCGATCTCGGCCACGTTGAGGCATTCGATATTGTAGCCGCGGCCGGAAAACAAGCCGACCACCCGGGCCAGCACGCCCGCCTCGTTTTCCACCAGCACGGCGATGATGTGCCGTTCGATGCCGTCTTCGCTCACTTGGTCGTCCTTTCCCCTGGGGGCGGCCTCCCGGACCCGGCACACGGGCGCTCTACACCAGGACCATGCCCTCTTCGGATGCGGGCGTGACGGCCTTGTCGGCTGGGCCCAGCAACATATCGCAATGGGCCGCGCCCGAAGGGATCATGGGGAAACAGTTTTCCAGGGGATCGATCCGGATATCGGCGATCACCATGTCGTCGGTGCGGATCATCTCCTTGATGACGTCATCCACCTCCGATGGTTTTTTGGCAATCAGCCCGGTACCGTGAAAGGTCTCGGCCAGTTTCACGAAGTCCGGCAGGCTCGCCATGTAGCTTTCCGCATAGCGCCCGCCGTAGAGCAGTTCCTGCCATTGGCGCACCATGCCCATGTATTGGTTGTTGAGGATGAATACCTTCACCGGCAGCCGGTACTGCGCGGCGGTGGAGAACTCCTGCATGTTCATCAGCAAAGAAGCTTCCCCGGCAACGTCGATCACCAGGGACTTGGGATGGGCCACCTGGGCACCGATCGCCGCCGGCAGGCCGTAGCCCATGGTGCCGAGCCCCCCCGAGGTCAACCAGCGATTGGGCTTGTCGAATTGGAGAAACTGGGCCGCCCACATCTGGTGCTGGCCGACCTCGGTGGAGAAGTACACGTCCATGCCGCGGGTCAGGGCCTGCAACCGCTCGAGCGCGTATTGGGGCTTGATGACGTCGTCGTTCATCTCATAGGACAGGCACTTGCGGGCGCGCCATTTGGCGATTTGGGCCCACCATTTGTTGAGCGCCTTGGCGTCCGGCTTGGCCTTGACCTCCCCCCAGCGTTTGATCAACTGGCCCAGCACGGTGGCGCAATCGCCGATCACGGGCACCTCGACCATGACGTTCTTGTTGATCGACGACGGGTCGATATCGATGTGGATTTTCTTCGCCTTGGGCGCGAATTCGGAGAGCTTGCCGGTCACCCGGTCATCGAAGCGGGCGCCGACGGCCACCATGACGTCGCAATTGTACATCGACAGGTTGGCCTCGAAGGTGCCGTGCATCCCAAGCATGCCGAGGAACTGCTTGTTCCTGGACGGATAAGCCCCGAGCCCCATCAGCGTCGAGGTGATGGGATAGCCGGTCTTGCCCACGAACTTGGCCAAAAGCTTCGATGCCTTGGGACCGGAGTTGATGACGCCGCCGCCGCTATAGAAGATCGGCCGCTTGGCACCCGCGATCAGCTCGACGGCGCGGTTGATGGCGTCGGCATCGGCCCGCATCCGCGGGCGATAGCTCAGATGGGCACCGGATTTCGCCGGCGGCGGGGTATAGCGCGCCATGGCCTGAAGCACGTCCTTGGGCAGGTCGACCACCACCGGACCGGGCCTCCCGGTACGCGCCACATAGAAGGCGTCGCGCATGACCCGGGCAAGGTCGTCGACATCCTTGACCAGGTAATTGTGCTTGGTGCACGGCCGGGTAATGCCCGTGGTGTCGGCCTCCTGGAAGGCGTCGTTGCCGATCAGGTGGGTCGGCACCTGTCCGGTCAGGCAGACGATGGGGACCGAGTCCATGAGCGCGTCGGTGAGCCCCGTCACCACGTTGGTCGCGCCCGGGCCCGAGGTCACCAGCACCACGCCCACCCTGTTGGACGAACGGGCGTAGCCTTCCGCCGCATGGATCGCGCCGCCTTCCTGGCGCACCAGGATGTGGCGGATCGCCTTCTGCTGAAACAGGGCGTCATAGAGGGGCAGGACCGCACCGCCGGGATAGCCGAACAAAATCTCGGTCTTTTCCTCCTCAAGAACCTTGAGAACAATTTCCGCTCCGCTGAGCTTGCCCTTTGCCATGGCTCTAGTTCCCTTACACCATCGGGCCAAAGACCTGGCCCATAAAAAAAACCCGGAGGGCCATAAGCCCTCCTCCGTCCATACGACCGCCCTGCCGGCATCTTTTCGCCGGGTCGCCGGGTTTCTACCCGATGCGGCGGAGCGACAACCTAAGGTCAAGAAATGCCCCGGTCAAGGAAAATTATAGAATTTTTGATAAGATTTTGTCCTTAATACTTTCTGAAAATTGCGTAGAAAAGGTAATATCCGCAACCATCTGGCCTTTAAACCAGGTGATCTGCCGCTTGGCATAGTTCCGGGTGGCCGTCTTGGCGCGCGTTATCGCGGCGGCGATCTCCACCTCGCCGCCCGCCGCCGCCGCCAGTTCCGCCACGCCGAGCGCCTTCATCACCGGCAGATCCGGCGCCAGGCCCCGCGCCGCCAGGGCCCGGGCCTCGTCAAGCGCCCCGTCCGCCACCATTCGATCGAACCGCACGTCGATGGCCGCGTAAAGGGCGGCGCGCGGCGGCATCAAAAGGATCACGCGAAAGGCGAGGCCTTGGGGCGGGCCGTCGGCGGGCGCGCGCTGCCACTCGGTCAGCGACCGGCCGGTGGCCTCGAGAACCTCGGCCGCCCGGGTCATGCGCTGGGAATCGCTGGCCCGAATGTTGGCGGCGGCGGCGGCATCGTTGACCGCAAGCTCGGCATGGAACGCTTGGCTGCCCAGTTCCGCGTGGCGGCGCCTCACCGCCGTTCGCACGGCGGGGGGGATGTCGGGAATCGGCGCCAGGCCTTCCATCAGCGCCTGCAGGTAGAGGCCGGACCCGCCGACCACGATGGGCGCGCGGCCGGTCGCCAACGCCGCCTCGATCTCGGCCAGCGCAAGCCCGCGCCATCGGCCCGCCGAACAGCTCTCCGATGGTTCCAGCACGCCGTAGAGCCGATGGGGGACGCGGGCCCGGGTCTCCTGATCGGGCTGGTCGGTGAGCCGTTCGACCCCGCGATAGAGCTGCATGGAATCTGCGTTGATGACGACGCCGCCGACGCGCTCGGCCACGGCCAGGGCCAAGCCGGATTTGCCCGACGCGGTCGGCCCGGCGATGACATAGACGCCGCCCCATTTTCGTCCCGCCATTGGTGGATCCTGACTAGAGCATATTCCGGCCTAATGGAGTCAATTTGGCCGAAAAGTGCTCTAGGGGGAATGAAAAACCGCTGGGGTCAGTCTAGAGCACTATCCGACCTAATCGGGTCAATTTGATGGGTGTAAATCGGTTTCCAGGGTAAACGCGGGGCGTCGTGCGGATGCACGCTTCGCATGACGCGCGATGCGCGCCTAGCTTTGAGGTAAAATCATTCCGGTCAAATGGGTCAATTAGGTCGGATAATGCTCTAGCACCAGGGACACCAGCCCGTCGGCGAGCTTGGGTTCGAACCAGGTCGACTTGGGCGGCATCACGCCCCCCGCGTCGGCCACCCCCATGAGGTCGGCAACCGATGGCGGATAAAGGGCGAAGGCGACCGCCGCCTCGCCGCCGTCGACCCGCGCCTCCAGGCCCTCGAGCCCGCGAACTCCGCCGATGAAATCGATCCGCTTGTCGATCCTGGGGTCGCCGATGCCGAGCACCGGACCCAGCAGCCGTTCCTGGAGCAGGCTGATGTCGAGCCGCGCCACCGGCGCGGCGCCGGCCGAGGGCGGCTCCTTGAGGGACATCGCGTACCATCCCCCGCCGAGATACATGCCGAAGGCATGGGGTGCATCGGGCTTCACGGGCGTAGCACTTTCGCCGAGGTCGAAATTTTCAGCCACCCGTGCAAGGAAGGCCGCGACCTCCAGCCCGGCCAAGTCCTTGACCACCCGGTTGTAATCTAAAATCTGCACCTCATCGGCGGGAAAGCTCACGATCAGAAAGTAATCGTAAGGCCGCGTGCCGTCGGCCGCGGGATCGGCGGCGGCGCATGATGCCGCGACCCGGGAAGCGGCGGCCGAGCGGTGATGCCCGTCGGCGATATAGATGACGTCCATGGCGTCGAACGCGGCATCGATGGCTGCGATTTCGGCTTGGTCGTCCACCACCCACAGCCCATGCCGGGTGCCGGCCAGTTCGACCTGGTAGGCCGGCGCCGAGGCCACGGCGCGCGCCGTCACCGCGGCCAAGCGGGCATCGGGCCGGTGGAATGTGAAGACGGGACCGGTTTCGGCCCCCACCGCCTCGATCTGGCGGACCCGGTCGTCTTCCTTGTCGGGCCGGGTGAGTTCGTGCCGGCGGATGCGGTTGGCGTCATAGGCCGCCACCGAACCACCGCCGACGATGCCGGTCTGGAGATGATCGCCCGTCCCCATGCGGTAGACGTAGTAGCGCGGCCCTTCATCGCGGACCAATATGCCGTCGCCGATCATGCGGGCCATGTTTTCCGCCCCCTTGGCATAGACCTCGGGCGCGAAGGGGTCGGTGCCGGGCGCAAGGTCGATCTCGGGCTTGGAGATATGCAGGAAGCTCAGGGGACGGCCCCTCGCCAGTTCTACCGCTTCCGCCGTCGACACCACGTCATAGGGAGGGGCGGCCACCTCGGCGGCATAGTGGGGCGCGGGGCGAAGCCCGCGGAACGGACGCACCAGGGGGGGTGCTTGTTCGCTCACGCCTTTAAATGACGGGCAAAACGATGAACTGGCGCACTTTTTTGCGTTCGGTCAAGAGCAGAACCGTCTTGCGCTTGGCTTTGCGCGCCTTGTCGATCCGCTCCTGGAACTCTTTCGGCGTGCCCACCGTGTCGGGCGCCACCTCGACGATCAGATCGCCCGGCTGAAGCCCACCCTTCTTGCCGGCGCTGCCTTCCTTGACGTCGAGAACCAAGACGCCCTTGGCCCGGGAATCGAGCTTGTAGCGGCGGCGCAGGGCATCGTTGAGCTCGGCCAGGGTCATGCCCAGCATTTCCACCGCCGAATTGTTTTCGATGCCCGTGATCTTGGCGGTCTTCACGTCGTCGGGCAGTTCGCCGATCTTGACGGTGAGATCCACGGTCTTTGCGTTGTCACCGTTGCGCCATACCTTGAACTGCACGCTTTTGTCGATGGGCGTCTGCGCCACGATGCGGGGCAGGTCCCGCATTCTCTCCACCGGCTTGCCGTCGAAGGTCAAGATCACGTCGCCCGCCCTGAGGCCCGAATCCTTGGCCGGCCCCTTTTCGTTGACGCCGGCGACCAGCGCCCCCCTGGGCTTGCCGAGCTCCAGGCTTTCGGCGATCTGTTTGGTCACCGTCTGGATGCGAACGCCGAGCCAGCCCCGCCGGGTGCGGCCGAACTTTCGCAGTTGGTCGATGACGGCGCGCGCCTGGGCGGAGGGAATGGCGAAGCCGATACCGATGGAGCCGCCCGAGGGCGAATAGATGGCGGTGTTCACGCCGATCACGTTGCCGTCGAGATTGAACATGGGGCCGCCGGAATTGCCGCGGTTGATGGAGGCGTCGGTTTGCAGATAGCTGTCATAGGGGCCGGAATTGATATCCCGCTTGGATGCGGAAATGATGCCCGCGGTGACCGTCCCGCCGAGGCCGAAGGGATTGCCGATGGCGAGAATCCAGTCGCCGACCCGGGCCTTGGTAGAATCGCCCCACTCGAGCGAGGGCAGCGGCTTCTTGGGTTCGACCTTGAGAAGCGCTAAATCGGTCTTCTTGTCGCGGCCGATGATCTTGGCCTTGAGGTTGGTGTCGTCCTGCAGGATCACGGTGATCTCTTCGGCGTCTTCGATCACGTGGTTGTTGGTGACCACGTAGCCCGAGGGATCGATGATGAAGCCCGATCCCAGGGAGGTCGACTTGCGCGGCTTGGAATTGTGCTGGTTGCGATCAAGGAAATCGCGGAAGAATTCCTCGAAGGGCGAGCCCGGAGGAAATTGCGGCATCTCCGGCAGGTGGCGCTTCTTGCTGACCTGAGTCGCGGAAATATTGACCACCGCCGGCAGTAAACGCTCGGCGAGATCGGCAAAGCTCTCAGGCGGGGCGGCTGCCTGGGCGGGCGCGGCGCCCAGGGGGAGGACCGGCACCGCGAGGGCCAGGGCCACAACGGCGACCGCGACGCGCGCGCCAAACCGGCCATGCGCTGTCGCTCCCCGGCGTGAGACACAAGGGGTGCGGGAGGGGCTTGGGATCATCATGTTATCCAATTTCGTTCTCCATCTTCCAAATATTCCATCAAATTCCGACTTCCCGGCAAGGCCATTGGCCCTCTCAATCGCGTCCCTTGGACGCCCCCTCGCCTGAATCGGAGCGGGGAGGCCGCGATTTTTCGTCCTTCGCGGCCACCCCCTTATCGGGCGGGAGTGATAGGAGATGAATATGGTGCAAATATGGCACCTGACAACCATTTCCGCCAGACGTCCCTGGCTAAAAAAGCCCCGCGACCAAGCGCCGGGTCGCGGGAAACGCGAAGGACATGCCGCCGCCGCCATTGGCCACGCGCGCCACGATGACCAGGACCAGCGCCGCCGCCGCGGTAAAGCCCAAGCCGATGACGCGCAACTGCGGCGGGCTCAGTGCCGCGAACTGATCCAGCATGCGGCGGATGCCGGCCGGGAACAACGCCAGGACCACGCCCTCCAGAAGCAGGGCGAGACCCAAGAAGGTCAGCAACTCGACCGCCACGGCCCGTCTCCCGCGATCGCCGCGCGGCCCGCGCCTAATGCACTATGGGGCCGAATCGAACCATTGGACCGGGGTGTGCGCTAACGCCGCGGCGATCGGTTTCTCCTCTTGCCCTCGATATCGGTCAGGAAGCGGAAGAAATCGCTGTCGGGCGACAATATGAAGCTCGCCTCGCCGGTCACCAAGGATACCTTGTAGGCCTGCATGGAACGGTAGAACTCGTAGAAGAGCCGCGCCTCGCCGCCATAGGCCTTGTTGGCGATGGCGGTGGCCAGACCGTCGCCCTCACCGCGCAACTCCTGGGCCTGTTTTTGGGCCTCGGCCAAGAGCACGGTGCGGTCGCGCTCGGCCTCGGCGCGGATGCGCTGGCCGATCTCGGCGCCCTCGGCGCGATTTTCCTTGGCCTCGCGTTCGCGCTCGGACTTCATCCGCGCATAGATGGCTTCCGAGTTTTCCTGGGGCAGATCGGCGCGGCGGATGCGCACGTCGATCACCTCGATGCCGAACTGCGCGGATTCCTGGTTCACCCGATCCTTGATCTCGGACATGATCTTGACCCGTTGCTCGGTCAACAGCGCGGGCAAGGTATAGTTGCCGATCACCGACCGCATGGAGGCGTTGATGATGCGCCCGAGCCGCACCCTGAGCCGCGTTTCGGTCCCTACGGTCTGGAAGAACTTCAGGGGATCGGTGATCTTGTAGCGCACGTAGGAATCGGCGACGATACGCTTCTTGTCGGAGGCGATCATCTCTTCCGCCGCCGGGTCGAGATCGAGCACCCGGCGGTCATAGATAACGACATTCTGCACGAACGGCGTCTTGAACTTGAGGCCCGGTTCGGTGACCACGCGGACCGGCTTGCCGAATTGCAGCACCAGGGCCTGCTCGGTCTGGTGAACCGTGTACATCGTCGACATGGCGACGACGCCGAGGCCGATCACCAAGACCCCGATAATCGCGAGAGTGCGGTTCATCGCTGGCCTCCCTTCTGGCGCTTTTGCAGTTCGGGCAGGGGCAGGTAGGGCACCACGCCCGCGGTGCTGTCGATGATGATGGGCGGGTTGGCTTTTATCACTTCTTCCATGGTCTCGAGATACAGCCGCTGGCGGGTCACCAAGGGCGCCTTCTGGTATTCTTTGAAAATGGCGCGGAAACGGCTGGTCTCGCCCTGGGCCTTGGCCACCACTTGGCGTTTATAGCCCTGGGCCCGATTCACCAATTGCGCCGCCTCGCCCCGGGCGCGGGGCAGGATATCGTTGCGGTAGGCCTCCGCCTCGTTGCGCAGGCGTTCCTTGTCGGCCTCGGCCCGCTGGACGTCGCGGAAGGCGTCGATCACCTGGCCCGGCGGATCCACCCTCTGCATCTGCACCTGGGTAATTTCGATACCCGACCCGTAGTCGTCGAGGATTCGCTGCAACAGCTTGACGCTGCCCTGCTCCACGTCGCGCCGGCCCTTCTCTAAGATATCCTGAATAAGGATCCCCGATAGAGCCGCGGCGCGGGCGGAACCTCTTATCGCCTGCTCCGTCGACTTCTGGATGGCGGAACGGCCGACCACCTCGCGCATGGCGCTTTCCGCCGCCGCCTTCACCGTCTGCCTGGGATTGCGGATGTTGAACAGGAACTTGCCCGCGTCCTTGATGATCCAGAACACCGTGAAATGGACCTCGACGATGTTCTCGTCGCCGGTCAGCATGAGGCTTTCCTCGGGCAGGTTGCGGGAGCCGGCGCCGCTGGTGGCTCCGGAGGAGCGGAAGCCGATATCTTCCCGGTTGACCCGGGTCACTTTGGGCGTCAGCGCCGATTCGATCGGCACCGGCCAATGATAGTTGAGGCCCGGTTGCGTTGTCCGCACCCATTTGCCGAACCGCAGCACGACGCCCTGTTCGTCGGGCTGGACCCGGTAGAATCCCGACGCCCCCCAGATGGCGACGGCGATCAGGAGAATAACAAGGACGCCGCGGCTCGACCCGATTCCGCCCGGTATGATGCCGCGCAGCTTTTCCTGCAACCGGCGCAGGATGTCTTCCAGGTTGGGCGACTGGCCACCGGGCCCGCCCGGGCCCCAGGGACCCTGACCGCCGCCACCGCCGCCGCCCCCCCAGGGGCCGCCGCCGCCTCCGCTTTGATTGCTCCAGGGCATGGCTCTCACCTCTCCGTCATCATCATGGGAATTCGATCTTCGGCCCTTTGCCGCGGGAAAATCCGATCTTTCCTTTGCAATTAGGGCCGCCTCAACTATATGCAGGGTTATACGGCAGCTTGGCGGGAGACGCAACGCGGCTTAGGCCGCCGAGATGCCGATAAATCCAACCGACATACGGCAGGCGGGACCGATGGACGACAAACGGGCGCAGGTGACCGAGGACCAGGTGCTGGCGGTGCTGGCGGAAGTGCGGGACCCGGATCACGGCAAGGACATCGTCGCCCTGGGCCGGGTGCAGGGCCTGGTGCTGCGCGACGGCAACGTGGGCTTTACTATCGAGGTCGAGGCCGCGCGCGGCCCGGCGCTCGAGGGACTGCGCAAGGAGGCCGAGGATAAGGTCATGGCGCTGCCCGGCGTGGTCTCGGTGACGGCTGTGCTGACCGCCGAGGCCGCGGCGGGCCCATCGCAAACCCCCCCTGCCCCGCAATCCCCCGCGGTCGGGCCGGGACCGGGGGGGCCGGGTCCGGGCGGCCGGCAACACGCCCAGACTCTGTTGCCCGATGTCACCCACATCATCGCCGTGGCGTCCGGCAAGGGGGGCGTGGGCAAGTCGACGGTGGCCACCAATCTGGCCCTGGCGTTCGCCGCCGAGGGCCA